>Ga0209713_10002378_pt1 | contig 11647 bp, 10 predicted proteins | sample ArcOceMetagenome_3_FD_187444 | JGI IMG/M metagenome (GOLD analysis project Ga0209713, IMG submission 187444) | Marine eukaryotic phytoplankton communities from Arctic Ocean - Arctic Ocean- Svalbard ARC20M Metagenome (SPAdes) (version 2) | ecosystem: Environmental > Aquatic > Marine > Oceanic...
GGAGGCGCCCCGGCCCTTGCCCTTGGCGGCTCCAGCCATTGGGACGGAGGCGCCCCGGCCCTTGCCCTTGGCGGCTCCAGCCATTGGGACGGAGGCGCCCCGGCCCTTGCCCTTGCCTGCCTCCACGGCCGTGCTGTCCCCCAGCACGGAGAGCAGCACGCACGCCGCGAGGAGGTGCGACGGCATAGATATCGTCGGCCGCGGCGGGCGCTCTTGTGGCGTGCACGCTGGAGTACGCTGGATGGGGTACGGGTAGCACCACTGTGCTGCCAGGGGAAGGCACCGTCGAGGTACTGTATGCAGGTGTCCGACCGACTGGCTGACTGACCCCTATCTATCTATCTATCTATCTATCTATCTATCTGGCGTAGCGTGCGCTAAGATTAGGTGGTGTGCCCCCTGTGCGACCAACTTACTCGCCATGTTAGCAATCACGACTCGCACCGTCGCCGACGCTCTCGCCGAGGCGAGGCCGACTGCGGCCGAGCGGTTCCAGCGGCCGCTGGGCCGCCCATCACAGAGCGCTCGCAGGGCGCTGCAGGAGCCGCGCACTTTACTCGGGCAGAACTGCACCTTCGACAGCCTGACCGAGGGCTACGGCTACGCCACCGAGCTCACGTCGGCGCTGCACTGCGAGGACGCTGGCTGCCGACAGAACCTCGCCACCTCGATGTCGCAAAACTACGAGGAGACGTGGGGCTACCCATTCAACGAGTCCATCTCCGCCTTCGCAATCTCCTGCTGGTGCGAAGGGAACCTGGGCGTCATGTCGCACGGCGCGGTCGTCATCGACACGTTTGCGGAGATGCACGCCACGTGCCGAGACCAGGAGTGTCGCGCGGTCAAATCGCACACGCTCGAAGGTCTCATGGACGCCGTGTGCACCGCCGGCGAGTCCCAGGGCGGCGTTTCCCCGTTGGGGCGTCAGGTGACGATGGCCAACATGATCACGGCCTGCAGCTGCGACTACCACGCCCTCGGCTGGCCGTTCCCGTGGCCCGTCATCGACTCGCTTATCGACGACGCGACTCTCGACCGCATGTGCCAACTCGAGAGCTGCGAAGCGTACCTCGCCGTCCAAAAGGACCTGTGGCCCAACCAGGTGGAGATCCGCGCATGCGGATCCGGCCACAGCAGTGCGTTCTGGGACGCCTTCGCCAAGTCGATCGCCTCGCTCATCGTCGTGGTCGGGCTCGGCCTCTCCGCTGCGATCTGCGTCAGAGCCCACATCCGCGAGAAGAACCTCGTGAATGTGCCGCCCGAGGTGAGCACGACAACGGATCAAATGCAGCCAGCACAGAGCGCGGCCATGGTGACTGAGGACGATTAGAGCTGCTGTTTAGCGTGTCACGGGCCATGGGCCACGGGTCGTAGTGCCTTCTTACTTACGCCCCAGGGGACAAACTCACCATAGCCCTATGGCCAAAGCCAGTGATTTACTTTTTACTTTCGCCGGCGCCGTGTTGGCGCACCGCCTCTGGCGTACACCGGACAAGAAACCCGCCGCGTGCGCGTGCGCGGCGCGATGCGCGGTGCGATGCGTGCCTGGGCGACCTTGCCGCTCCTCGCCCTCAGCCAGCTGCGCGCCCAGTCGATGTTCCCTCTGCGCTTTCCCGAGACCCACGATCACTCTGGTGTCGATCGGCGTGGAGAGACGGTCTTTGAGCTGCCGCCAGAGCCACGCAGCCCGTATGGCACTCCTGCGCACCAGCGACGAGGGATTTCAGTGGCCCAGGTCAGCCCCAAAGGGGCAGACCCGTCGGGCAATATCACAGTCCTCGTCCTCGGCACCGCATTCCGTGATTTTGGTGCGCCCGCGCTTCCGACCCCCTTTTCGCCCAGCCCTGCAGGCAAGTACGAATCCGACCCAACCCCTGCATTCGTTTGCAGGCGACGCGAGGTGCAAATTTGGTGCTGCGGAAGTGCGAGCGAAGGTGCTCCACTCGGGCGCCATCACATGCGCAGCACCGCACAGCAGAGACGCGATGGATCCGACGATCGGCCTGCCTTACTACCCAAGCGAGTTCTCAGTGGCGGTCTCGCTGAACGGTGTCGACTTCCGGGGAGCGGCCATGGTCTCCTTTTGGTACTTCAACCTTTCGACCGTGCTCATTGCGGCGGTGCGGCCATCCGGTGGCCCAGCGGCCGGAGGCACGCTGGTCAACGTGTCCGGCACGAACTTTATCGATTTTGGTGGTGGGGTGCAAGGCCCGAAGTGCCGATTCGGCAGCGCCGTCGTGCCGGCAACGCGCCTGTCGCTCACGCAGGCGCAGTGCCGTGCCCCGCCACGGCCACCCGGATCTCCCGAGCGCGTGCCGGTCTTCATCAGCCTCAACGGGTACACCGACGAGCGCGGCCTCGCCGGTGGGCAGCTGAACTTTCGCTACAGCGTGGACCACACGTTGACCGCCGTCTATCCATTGGGTGGACCACCACGCGGCCAAGCGATCGTCACGGTCTCCGGCACAGGCTTTGTGGACACGAGCGGCGTCACGGACGAGAACTGCACGCTTGACGACGCCATTCTTTGCGACATGTATGCGAACTCCATCGGCAACGGCGTGCGCCACATATTGGGAACCATTGACCAGAATGACGCCAACCCTGGGCTCGCCTGCCTCTTCGGCGAGCCAGGATACGCGGTGCCGGCGAGCATTGTCAGCAGCACGAAGCTGCTGTGCCAAACGCCGCCGATCGAAGAGCTGCGTGGGCTTCAGCCGCCGGGGCCGTGGTGCGCGCCGGGCCAACCCCATTGCAGCGATCCGGCTTACGCGGAGCACGGCACGCTGGCCGTGCCACTGAGAGTGACACTGAACGGCAACCGCTCCGACGCGAAGGGCTTCATTCCATGGTTCGTTCTCGCGGAAGAGATGCCACGCCTCTTCTACCTCACGCCGTGGGGAGGGCCGTCGGACGGCGGCACCAACGTGACCATCGTGGGCGAGGGCCTCCTCGATCTGGGGAAGCCGCTGTGCATCTTCGGCAACATCGAGGTACCGGCCGTCGCTGGAGGGTTCGACGCACCTTCAATCCAGATGGCGCCACTCGTCACGACGACGCTCGTGCACGATTCCAGGTCGGAGCAGGTCGTAGCGCGGCAAGCGGGGCGTCGGATGTCGTGCACAGCCCCGGCGGGGCACGAGTTTGGCGGGCACTCGGTCAACGTGCAGGTCTCGCTTGATGGAACCAACTTCCGCAATGTCGAAGGGGGCTTCACCTACGTGGAACGCATCGCACTGAGCGTCCTGATGCCACACGGTGGACCGCTCGCCGGCGGCTACGGCGTTGTCATGCATGGGTCCCAATTCCCCAGGCTGGGTGGCTTGCTCTGCGACTTTGACGGAAAGACGGTGCCGGCCTCGATGTCGAAGCAGGGCCAGGTGCGGTGCCTCGCGCCGCCCGCCACGGCGGCGGGTACCGTCGCCATTCGCGTGTCTCTCAACGGCGATCTGGGAGACGCTCTCTCGGTCGAGAGTCGGAACTTCACGTACTTCGACGAGACCGCGGTGAAGGTGACCTCCCTGGAGCCGAGCGTCGGCGTCCACATCGGCCACACGCGGGTCACAGTGTGGGGCAACGGCTTCGCCGTTTACGGACCGTGGCAGCACTGGGCATCGGCCGCGTACTGCCGCTTCGGCGACCACGACCCCGTCCCCGTCGTTGCACTGAAGCTCAATGAGACAGACGAGAGCATCATCGAAGGGTTCGTATGCCACAACACCCCGCACGACCTGACAGGAGGCCAGCAGACGGCAGACGTTCCGGTCGAGGTGTCGCTGAACGGATACTTTGACCAGTTCTCCACCGGAAGCGCGGTCACCTTCCAGTATCAATCTCTGTGCTACGGACGAGATACCCTCGCGTACTACGATTCGTATCCTGGAGCTATCATGCCCGTCATGACGTACCTGATGAGGGTACACCCAGAGCTCAAGAAGTACGACGTCGACGGCAACCAATACATCAACCAGACCGAGTACCAGGCATTGAGGGTTGCCCACGACGCAGAGCCGGATGCCCAACTCCAGCAGGCACTCGTGCGATATGCGCGCGAGACCTGCTTCGATGTCAGCGAGCCGCCCACGGGGATGAAAATCGCCGCCGACAGAGACGCGCTCGGAGTGCCCCTTGACGACGGGGATCAGTCGGGCGGCGTCTTGTGGGGGGCCGCCCCGACGGCCTTTGAATGAGCTGACGTTCGCAGTTGGCTGGGTCGCTGCGGGCGTCCGTACGTGGGGCGGGTAAATACGGGTATCGTTTACGTGTGTGCATGTCAACAACCCTAGACGCTGAAGGTTCCCTTAGCCTGGCCGCCAAGTGGTTCTGCCCCCGTGCACCGGTTCACTCGCAGTCTCGGCAAGGCCGATCTTGCGCGGGCGTAGATCCTGATCACCATGAGGACTGGCGTGCTCCGACGAGCCCTCTCGACGGCCGCCAGCCCGCGCGACGTGTGCATCGTCGCCGCGTGCCGCACGCCGATCGGCGGCTTCAACGGCTCGCTGGCGGCGGTGCCTGCGGCAAAGCTGGGCGCGACGGCCATCACCGGAGTGCTCAAGCGGGCGGGAGTGCCTGCGACCGCGGTGGAGGAGTGCTGGATGGGCAACGTGCTCTCCGCGGGCGTCGGCCAGGCGCCGGCGCGCCAGGCGGCGCGGGCGGCGGAGCTGCCGGACTCGACGATCTGCACGACCGTCAACAAGGTGTGCTCCTCGGGCATGAAGGCGATCGTGCTCGGCGCGCAGCAGATCCAGCTTGGCATCGCCGACGTCGTGGTCGCCGGTGGGATGGAGTCGATGAGCAACGTGCCCTACTTCGTGCCCAAGGCGCGCTTCGGCGCGCGCATGGGCGACGCCAAGATGGTCGACGGCATGGTCGCTGACGGGCTGTGGGACCCTTACGGCGACTGCCACATGGGTGGGTACGCTGAGCTGTGCGCAGACACGCACGGCATCGACCGCGGCGCGCAGGACGCGCACGCCGACGAGTCGTACCGCCGCTCGCGCGCCGCGCACGCCGAGGGCAAGTTCGCCGACGAGGTGGAGCCCGTCGTCATCGCGGGCCGCAAGGGGAGCGTCGAGGTGACCGCCGACGACGAGCCGCAGTCGGAGCCGCGCCCTGCGGCGAAGGCGCGCGCCGCCTTCAAGAAGGACGGCACGGTCACGGCGGCGAACGCGTCGACGATCTCGGACGGCGCGGCGGCGGTGCTGCTGATGTCGCGCGCCGCTGCCGAGCAGCACGGCTGCACGGTCCTTGCGACCATCAGGGGCTACGGGGACGCCGAGCAGGAGCCGGCGTGGTTCACGACGGCGCCCGCCGCGGCGCTGCCCAAGGCGGCGGCACACGCGGGCGTCGCGCTCGACGAGATCGACTACTTCGAGATCAACGAGGCCTTCTCCGTCGTCTCCGTCGCCAACCAGCGGATGCTCAGCCTCGACGCCGCCAAGGTCAACGTCAACGGCGGCGCCGTCGCGCTCGGCCACCCGATCGGCGGCAGCGGCGCGCGCATCGTCGTCACGCTGCTCTCCGTGCTCAAGCAGAACGGCGCGCGGCTAGGCGCGGCCGGCATCTGCAATGGCGGCGGCGGCGCCTCCGCCATCGTCATCGAGGCGGCCTGAGCGAAAATGCCGGACAGCCAACGTGGTCCCTTGCGTGCGGGTCGCAGCGCTTTGTCCGCTTTATACTGTGCCAAACACGGCCGCAGTGCCGCGTCTGTAGCTTGTGTCTATTGAGCGGTTTCTAACGTATTTAGGCGCACGGCGATGCGACTGCCCCCGCTGCGCACGGGCCGACACACCGGAACGGGGCGCTGGCAGTCACCCTACAGGGGGCGCTCAACCCTGAAGTGGAGCGTCGCATATACTGTTTGGCAACGCGCCGCTCCAGCGTTGCGTTGCCAAGGGCGCGTGCCACATCAGAACGCACATCGAGCAGCTCAGCCGCCCACATGACGCGCGTCCCGTCGCTCGCACCGTTCTGCAACGTGAGGTCGCTCGCTGCAGTGCGCGCGTCGACGGAGCGAGACAGGTAGTTTGGCTGCTGGAGCAGTATCAGCGTGTCCAAGCCGAGCTGCCGCATCGTCTCGGCATTATACTCGTGCAAGATGCCGTGGCCGGACAGCCTCGACGCCGAGTCTTCGGTAAGCGGCCTGCCGTTGCTGCCATCTCCTGCGTGCTGCACGCACGGGCGCATTTGGGCAGCACGGACCACGAGCTTGCTGACATCCTTGACGGGCGCGCGCTGCAGCCACTTGAAGAATGGATTCGTCGGCGGAGGTACGCCAGCTGGTCGGTTGTGCAGCCATCCCACTACTTGCTGCACCGCCTGCGTCTCGATTACTGCCGGATCCGATTGAGCTTGGCGCCGCCTCAGCAGCATTCTCTGCAGCCGCAATGCCGCATCGGCGCTATTTAGCGCCACAAGTGTCTTGCCGATGTCCCACGTAACGTCACTGCAGCCACTCGCCAGATAGAACCATAAGCCTCCTCGATTGGCCACCTCGCGAGAATTCTCCGCCTCGATGGAGGTCCTCACAACAGGGACACGCAAGCCGTCGAAACGGTACGCTGAGCTCTCAGGCGTCTCTGCACAAAGTGCCGGGCGTTGCACGCGCATGCGACCGAAAGGCGGGAAATACGGCGGTGCAAACGTTGCACTAGCCGAGGCAGAAGCCGGCGACTGTGTGTCGCAAAGAGGCTCAACCTGGGCTTGCATGACACAAAGCACGCGCGTACAAGTGGTCAAACTTCGATGCAGCATGCACAAACAGCAAAGCTACAGTCGGTTCTTCTTCTGACTCAAGTTCAAAAAAGAGATTTACTGAATGAGGGCGACACACCAACCCGTCACGCCTTCGGCGGGACGTACCCGCCGCTCGCGCCGACGCCCACCTTCAGCATCTTCTTGGTGGCCACGGTTGGGAGCGGCAGGAACGCGCCTCGCTCCGAGGCCGGCGGCGAGGCGCAGAGGGAGTGGGCACCGAGCTGCGGCGACGACGCGATGCTCGTCAGCGACGAGTTCCGCGACGCGTCCATGAGCGGCGCCGCCTTGTTGTTCTCCTTCTCGTCGTCGGCGGGCGCGAGCATCCCCGCCACCTCGTGGCCGATGAGCGTCGCGATCAGCAGAGCGCCGCTCGCGAGCGTCCACCCCGACGGCACGTCGCCGAAGGCGACGAAGACCCAGAACGGCCCGCCGACCGACTCGCCGAGCAGCACGAGCGCCACCTCGGCGCCGGTGAGGTAGCGCGGCGCGATCGTGCACGCGGCGTTGTACGACGCGAGGCCGAGGCCGCACCCGACCAGCGCCGCCCAGAACGGCCACCGCAGGCCGGCGAGCAGGCTCGACGGGAACGACCACGCGTCGCCCTCGTCGGCCGCCGCCATGACGACGGCGAAGATCGAGGTCATGTACGCGCCCAGCGCGGGCACGGCGTCCATGGACGCGTCGGGGCAGCGGATCGACGTGGCGCGCACGAAGATGAGGAGGCTCGCCTGCGCAATCCCCGTCAGCAGAGGGATCAGGTCGAGCAGCTCGTCGGGCGCACCACCGCCACCGATGTCGTCTTCGTTGCTTTCACCGCCGCCGCCACCACCACCACCACCGCTCGCGACGGCGTGTTTGTGGTGCCTGTGCGCCGGCAAGAAGATGGCGAGCAGGCTCGGCGCGAGCATGATGAACGTCGACACGAGCGAGAGCACCTGCGCGATGATGGTCCGCCGCGGAAGCTTGTCGCCCAGTAGCACGTACCCCATCAGCGAGGCCCAGAGCGGGTTGAGCGATATGAGCAGCAGCGCCTTGGCCGCGTCGCACTTGAGCAGCGAGACCGTGAAGCCGATGTTGGTCAGCAGCATCAGGAACGAGGCGAAGAGCACTGACAGCGGCGCTGGGCGCACGCCATTGAAGACCGCCGTGGCGCTACCGCTGCTCGCAAGGGTGATCACGCAGCTCAGGGTGCCCGCCATGATGTAGCGCCAGACGGTGATCACGGGCGTCGTGCCGCCGGCGCCCGCCTGCACTCGGAGGAGCGCCGCGTCGGGCGTGACCATTAGCATGCCGGCGAGGGCGATCGCGACGCCGAATGCTCGGCCCTTGAGCATGGCTTGAGGTCGCGCGCAGGATTCACGGGGGTCTGCGCAGCACAACCCGCTTGTGGTCGGCCCACCGCGTCGAAGCGCAAACTATGCAGAGAATGTGCGGTGGTTTGACACCAACTGCGTGCGGTTGCGACGACGGTTTTAATTAAGAACTCACCGCAGCCTCGGCCGAAGCATCGTGGCGAGCCGCGCGCCGTCGCGCAGCGCGACGCCCACCACGAGGAGCGTCGCCAGCAGGAGGGCCTGCGTCACCGGCGTGGGCACGAGGCTGCCGTCGCCGCCGTCGTCGCCTCCCGCGCCGGAGCGCCGCCCGACCGCCGGCGCGACGGCCAGGCCGAGGACGAAGCCGGTGGCCGCGCCGCCGACGTGGCCAAGGTTGTCGACGCCGCTGCCGGCGCGCGTGCCGATGAGCAGGTTGATGAAGAGGATCTGCACCACCTGCGAGAGCAGCGCGTCGCCGCCGCCGCCGAGCGCGCGCTTGTTGCGCACGACGAAGGCGGCCGTCGCGCCCATCAGCCCGAGGACCGCGCCCGAGGCGCCGACGCTCATGCCGCGCGCGCTGCCCCAGACCAGCCCGGCGACGTTGCCGCCGATGCCGGCCAGCAGGTAGAGCAGCAGGCAGCGCGCCGCGCCGTACGCGCCCTCGACCAGCGGCCCGATGCGGAAGAGCGAGAAGCAGTTGGAGAGGAGGTGCAGCCAGCCGCCGTGCAGGAATATGGGAGTCACCAGACGGTGCCACTGCCCGCCGCGATCGATGGCCACGTTGAAGCGCGCGCCCGCCAGCGTGGCGGCCTGACCCACGTACTGCTGCACGCCAAAGGCGAGGAGCGTGAGCACCAGCAGCGCGCGATTCACGGGGACAGCATCTAGCGCAAAGCGGTAGAAGCCGAGCATCCCGAGCAGCCCGTCCCGCGCGTCCACGGCGCCGGCCAGCAGCCGCCGCACCGGGCCGGACTGCGTGACACGGAGCCGGTTGGTCTCGTACTTCTTGAGCTCGCGGGACAGGTCACGCGCGCGCAGCTCGTCGTCGTCGGCCATGCAGCTGACCGTGACGAGGGGTCGGCAGGCTGCAGTCCTCGCGGCGGCGGGCCGCACGAGCCGCGGTGACGCTCTCGACGGCAGCAGGGCGTTGGCGCGAGGCGCAGCGCAGAGGAGGAGGAGGAAGGCGAGGAGGTGGGAGCTGCGGCGCATATTAGCCGTCTCGTATCGTAGTCCGTGTGCCAGTGGCGGGCGCGTGCGTCTTCGTCACGCAGCGCAACCTCGCGCAGCTCGCAAACTATGCAGCGAGGGGGGGGCAAGCAGCGGGCCGCTGAGGTGCACCGCCCAGCAAGTGGCGCGGCCAGCGGCGTGGCGAGTCCGTCCATGGAGAAGGCTGGCCCGCGATGATCATCATCATCATCGCTGGCCCGCGCCGCGTCCAGTGAAACCACCGCACCTAGCGCATGCAGACTTGCGTCGGGAAAGGCGATCTGAGGCGTGCCCTGGCACTCCAGAGCCGTCGGAGATGCGGACCGCGCTCCTCTCGATGCAGCAGTCGGCGCGGCTGCGGGCCACCATCCGCGGCGGCGTCCAGCTAACGGGCAGATACTCCGCTGCCGGAGCTTCCGGCGCCGCTCGCAGTCGTCAGTCCTGGCTGCAACCGGCCGCCAGACGAGGCCTCGCCGCTCCTTCGTCAGGCGCCCAGATCCGCATGAGCAGCAGCCTGCGCAGCGCCGGCCTCCGCAGCAGCCTTCGCGGCAGCCTCCACAGCAGCCACGTCGGCTTTCCGATCGTCCGAGCTGCCGATGTGCCAATGATGGTGGTGGTCACCCAGCAGCGCCGATGGATGAGCGGTGACAGCAAGAGTGGCAAGAGCGGTGCAGTCTCCAAGTCAGCGGCGGCGCCGCCACCCGCCAGATGGACGCCCTCTTGGGTGTGGATCCAGCTTAAAGACACCGCGATGCACTACTGGCACGGCAGCAAGCTGCTGTACACGGACACGCGAATCGCCGCCAAGCTGCTCAGGCGGATGGCCGTCGGCCGCACGCTGTCGCGCCGCGAGCACAACCTGCTGGTGCGCGTGTTCGCGGACATCGCGCGGCTCGTGCCGCTCAGCTTCTTCGTGCTCGTGCCGATGATGGAGTTCGCGCTGCCGTTTGCGATCCGGCTCTTCCCCAACCTGCTGCCGTCGACGTTCGAGGAGAAGCACCACAAGGCGGAGCAGCACGGTCAAAATGGCCGTGGTGGCGAGGCCGTGGCTGAGCACCACGGGCTCCTCGGGCTGCGTCCGAAGGCCCGGGGCTGCGCTCCGCACTCGTGAGGAGCGACCCATCACCTCAGATCCCACCCAGAGGTCGTGGCCTTGGCCTCTGGCCCCAGCAAAACTGACCGATTTCGCTTCGTTGGACCGCACAGGAGGAGAAGCGCAAGAAGCTCCTCAAGGTGCGGATGGAGATGGCGCAGGTGATGCAGCACACGCTGGACGAGCGCGCGGCGCAGGTGACGCAGGAGGAGCGCGCCAAGGAGAAGAAGGAGAAGCGCGCCAAGGAGGAGTCCGAGCGCACCAGCGGCGGCAGCGCGGCATGGTCAAAGTGGCCGTCTTGGCGAGGCGATAGCTGGCCACCACGGGCTCATCAGGCGGCAGCTGAAGGCTTGAGCCTGCTCTATTGACTCGGAAGGAGAGGCCCAGTGCCTCAGATCCCACCGAGCGGCCGTGGTTCGTCAACTGGAGGCCGCCCAAGTTGACGATTTCGCGGCGTTTGACCACCTCCAGGCGGCGAGAGCGACGACCAGATGACGCTCGTCGACAACCTTCGCGTCATCGCCGGCGCCGCGCCCGACGGCCGGCTCAACTCGGACGTCAAGGAGTTCATGGTGCGGATGAAGGAGGGCGGGCGCGCGGCGTCGACCAACGAGCTCCTCTCGATGATGCGTGGCTTCAAGGACAACGTGGCGGCTCCGCGTCGGAAGAGTCGCCCGGCTCCTCGGCACACGGCGCTATGCTCCCCTCGGGCCAAGGGCGCGCTCCGCTTCGCGCGCTCGAGAGCCCCTTTCTGCTGGCCGCCCAGGGCCGCTCCAGCCCGTGGCCGTGCCGCCTCCACACATGGGCTGTCATGAGTGGCGTGCTCACACACTTGGGCCTCACGTGCGGCGTGCGCACTCTTCACATTCACAGGTGACGCTCGACCACCTGTACCGCGACCAGCTCGTCGCGATGGCGCAGTTCCTCAACATGAACCACTTCGCGCCGACGGGCCTGCTGCGCTTCCAGGTGCGGCAGCGGCTGAAGCGGCTCCGCTCCGAGGACAAGGACATCATGTGGGAGGGCATCGACGGCCTCTCGGAAGCCGAGCTCAAGCTCGACCTGCGCAACCGCGGCACCCCAGCACAGTCGAACATGGCAAAGCCTCGTCCTGCCGGTGGCTGGCCGCAGCTGGCCACCACGGGCTCCTCTGACTGATGACTGACGGACTGCATATAATGCGAGGCCTGGCTTGAGGCTGCCCTCTGCCCTCGGGAGGCCGCTCAAGTCGTCATGCTCGCCGCGTCTGACCATGCCACCCAGGCCTCCCGACGACGGC
>Ga0209713_10002380_pt1 | contig 11644 bp, 10 predicted proteins | sample ArcOceMetagenome_3_FD_187444 | JGI IMG/M metagenome (GOLD analysis project Ga0209713, IMG submission 187444) | Marine eukaryotic phytoplankton communities from Arctic Ocean - Arctic Ocean- Svalbard ARC20M Metagenome (SPAdes) (version 2) | ecosystem: Environmental > Aquatic > Marine > Oceanic...
GGCCGCGGCCGACGACGGCGCATGGGCACAGGCCGAGTGGCCCGCGGGCGCCTCGTGGGACAGCGGGCAGAAGATGGACTCGGGCGACACCCTGCTGCCGTGGGCCACATCTGCGGGCCACGGCGGCGCACAGGCGGGCGTCCCCTCTGCGAAGGCGCCCAAGCATCGAGGAGGCCGGGCCGAGCCAAGCTCTCGGCCCGAACCTGGGCCCCCCTCCAACCTGGCAAGCAGGGTGGCGCTGCGGAACCAGCTCCGCGCCAGCGCAGAGGAAACGATGGGCGAGGCGGAGCATCATGTTGGGCCCTACCACTTTCGCCCCGATGATGCGTTCCCGGACAGCAGCCACCGCTCACAAGACTTTCTGGTGACCAAGCGCGTCGATCGTCCTCCGAGCAAGCTCCCGCAGGGCTCCCCACGGTGCGGGCGCGCGGCGGAGGAGGCGCAGGGCATACCTGCATCCAGCAAGCTGCCGCCCAACTTGCAGCTGCACCGGGATGGGCAGCACGAAAGCTCGGCTGACGACGCCGGGGGCGCCGGCGCGCAGATGCGTGTGCACGCCGCAGGTATTGCGCCCCGGACTGGTGCCAGCACAGAGCCGCCCAAGCGCGCCAGGACGACGGGTGCGGCAACAACGTCTGTCTTGGACAATCTGGCGGGGGCGCCGGAGACTCTGGGCAAAAGCCTTGCACTGGAAGAAGACGAATCATTGCAGCGCACCAGTCCGTACATGCTGCACACTCGGGAGCCAGCGCTGTCGAGGACATGGCTGCAAGATGCACAAGACCGCAATCAGCGTGCGCGGGGGGGGGGGCAGGAGGTACAGAAACATCCAGCGGCGGTGCGCTTATCCAGAAGCCCACTGCGGGGATCAGGGGTTGAAAGTGAAACGCAATTGGGGGCAGTGAATTCCAGCACAATCCCCGCAGTCCCCGCCAGTGTGTTTGTGCAGCCTGTCGTCCTCGAGAGATGCAGGGAGAAGGCAAAAGAGCTTGAACGAGAGAAAGCGCGCGGTGCTATGCTGCAAGGGAACGCCGTGGCTTTCGAGAGCCCCTCACCCGCGACACCTTTGCGCAAAGAGAGTCGACTGCGAGCAATGTTAAGGGAGGCCAAGGGTCGCCAAGCTCAGCACATGCCAACCTCCTCGGCTGCATCGAGTCAAGACACACCCTCCTTCCAGCAAACATTATCTTCGCCTGTCATGTCTGCCTCTCTCGGGGACGACAAGACACAGGAAACAGCAGACGACGCGTTGCAGCCGGTTGTCGAAGAATCAAGCCACGAGTCGTGTGCGTCAAACCCGCCGATGACACCAGTGGAGGCTGTTGTAGTCTGTCGCGTCGATCCCAACAAGAGAAAGCAGAAACGGCTGGGCCCTCGCAAGGCTGCACGTGCACAGCTCACTGAGCCCTTCGCTTCTGTGAGACTCGAGTCGCAGCGCCAACAGAGAATGGAAGCGTCTATGGAGCATGCAGCAGACAAGATCGCTACAGTTGTGTCCAGATCATCAGTCGCTACAACTCAAATCCTGACAAGCATAGGAGGCGCTCTTGAGGGGTGCTCAATAGACAAGCTTTCAAAAACGCAGGCCCGCGCAAGCTTGATGGACTCCGGACATGGAAGTGAGACAGATGCACAGATCAACTCTGATCGACGAGGGAACGAAGAGATCGGGCCAGGCGAGGAAAAGTTGAGCCTCGTGAGAGGAAACGACAGTAGTAGCAAAATGGATCTGGCAGAGTCAGGGATTTTGACGACGCAAAAGGCTGCGATAGAAGATCGGCGGCAGATTGTTGCCACAACGAAAGGCCAGATCAACATGGCTGAAAACGCACAGGCAGCAGAAAGTGAGAATACAAGCGTTGAATGTGCAGAAACTCGAGGCCAGAGAGAAGATATTTTGGTGTATTCAAAAAGTGGGAAAGAGGATGCTTTGGTCGTTGATAAGTTGCCCATACCAGATGCCGTTCGCTGTCGCAGAGGTCTGACGCTCGTCAAATGTACTGCGTGCTAGTTGAAAGCTCCTATGAGTGCGTGTCTCGGTGTCCGATATGCTTTGTTTCAGATTTAACCGCTATATTACCGCTCGTGGGCGTTCTTGCTGTGGCGATGCAAGTGGTGCTGACTCCTGAGATCTGGATCAGGACCCACAGATTCGGAGCTGGAAAAAGAAGTTGTCGGCTACCTCATCAAGACAGAAAGCGCACGTGACAGGCATCAACGAGAGAAGGAAGACCTGGAGACGCGTCGTCTGGATGCCCGTATCCTGGGGGAAGATCCAGAAGTGCTGCACAAGGCGGTGGCGACTGGAGTCCAGGGGCTGTCCAAGCCTGCCCGCCCAAAAGTTGCGCTGGGTCTCGCTACTTGCCGTGAAAATGCTGCCTTGTATCTGCACCTGCATTCTGCCTGCGATGGATTATTAGTGTGGTCTGCTGACCAAGTGCGCGTGTTCACACGGAGCAGGGTCGCGGAAAGCAAAAGAAAGGACGTATCTAGGAAAAGGAAAGGAGCACAGCATCACAGCGGACTTGACAAAGCTTCTCGGCCAGAATCAGTACCTTCGTGACGAAAGTATCTTGCAGGCTGAAGAGATATATATCAAAGAGGTTGAAGCAACTAGAGAGCGCGTTAAGGCCCAGGAGGATGTTGTGGCCGCGGATCTCCCCGACTTGCCGCAAGGGGATGCGTCTGTTACAGGTTCAGCCAAGGGTGAGACAACCATACGACCCAAGTCTGCGCCCCGCGTCGGCACTGTCAGACGCGTGCCACGCCCAAGCTCTGCTCGTCCTGTAGATGCCGCAGAAAATACGGACGGCAGCTCTTTCCGACATGGGTCAGCGATAGGTCAGTGACTTTCTCTCAGCTCACGCTTGTCTGCCCTGAAGTGCACAGCGCTGATTTCCGGGGATTGCACGTGATATGTGCAGGGAGAAGGAGAGGAGGAATGGGGACGAGTTCAAGTCTGTGTCGCACAACACAGCGCCCGGCCTCGGCGCCCCCAAAGAGAGCATCAGATTCTCCCAACCTGACCTCAAAGCTTGCTGCAACAATCGCTGTTGGACTGGAGCAGACCGCACCCGCATTGCAATCGTCAGACGTGGTTTTGCAACAAGCCCGAGCAACCCAGTTGCCAGCTGCAGGAGACAGCGAAGCGCGGGAAGGCAATGCAAGTGTGCCAGCGGCTAGCGAGCGTGGCAGCTGCGGGGAGACAATGAATGAATCGCATCTTAGCCCCCTGGACTCTGTCCTTGGCAAATCGCTCGCAGAATCGTCACAGTCACAACGAAAAAGGGACATTGTCGTGTTGGAGGGCGAAAGCATGTGGACGTTTACAATGCAGTCGCAGTACCACGACAGACAGTGCATGTTAAAGAGAAAGCTTCTAGGAGAGGTGTCAACTGCCAACAAGGAATGGAATTCTGAGGCCCGAAAGTCGTTGCGCTTAGAGCAAATCTCGGCTATCGAACAAGATCGTCAAGATGTGCAGACTCGAATGCACGATACACATTATCACAGGAACACCTTTCTAGAACGTACGTACAAGATCAATCCTGCGGAATCGAAGGCAGATGCGCGATTTCTCAGTAGCTTGAACACTTCTAGAGCAACATGCCAGACTCCAACTCAACCAAAGGACTCCAGGACTGAGAATGAAGGCGGCGGGTGTGTGGAAGAAAATGATTATTTGCGCAATCGCATATTGGCCGCGCACCTTTTTAGTGCGGGAAGAGCTACAGCTCCTGTGCCAGTCCAAGTGTCTGGGGACGAAGAAGATCATTATACCGAGCACATTGAACAGGAGGAGGTCGTGCGCATTGGCAGGTCTCCACCGCAGGTCGGCAGTATCTCACCAGGAAGGCGTGGAGGCAGCAGCTCTCCAGCACGCCGTCAATCTGGCAGGTCGCCGTCACCTCTTGTCCGTTCCAGGGGAGGGGCCAGCATCAGGGCCGGTGATTATATCAGGTGTGAACAGGATGAAGAGAAACGGCAAGTGCGTGAAAGCCAGGAAGCCATAGTCCAGATACTTGGGCTTCCCAGTCAAGCGCAGGCGGCAGATGAGACCCGGCAGCAACTTGAGGGGAATGCCGCCATGGATATGGAAATGTCTGATGCAACAGATAGAGTGTCATCGAAGATCCGTGGCATTGCTCCGGTTGTGTTCCGGACACTCCACTCTGTAGTCACGGGCCGAGGTCTGACTACCTATGAGGAACGCAGACAAGACAAAGACCGTTTGAAGGGCAAAGGCCTGAGTACACCATTTGGCAAGCCCATGGAGGTCACCGTCCTGTCTGTTTTCCCTGTCTCCTTCGTTATCTCGTTTCTTGCTCTTGCTGCAACCGTGTTGCTAAAAGAAGCTTCTGATGCTGTTTTGCGCGTTCATACATCGTCTCCAGGCATATTTGTACTTTTTCACTGCATTCCGACAGTATCACTTGGCGTGCTTCATTTAAACATTACATGGCGTGACATTAAAGTGTATATCACTTGGCCTGCTTCATTTGTACATTACATGGCGTGACATTAAAGTGTGTACTGTGTTGAATGTCTTTGCAGGCAGTTGGTTTTAATCTGGAAGAAATGGTACACTCGCTTGAGCAAATGGAACACCAAGTAGTTTCAACAGAATTTCACGACCTTCAGCCGGCCATAACTTATGACGGGTTGCATACGACAAGCTGCGCGGGCACCGTGCATGCCACACCGGACCATGACGATTACCCTCACTCTATCATTTACAGCTATGATATGGCCAAAACAAAAGGACCCCTTCACAAGTCTCACAGCGGCCTTTCCACTCGCATGCTCATGGTATTGATGGTCAATTTATCTGGTGATGCCGACATGGTTATCAGAGCTAACAAGCTTGAGAGTCAAAGTGCCCCCGAAGCATCAGACGAGGAAAATGGCGGTGACGACGCCGAAAACAAACCAGACGACTCCTGGAGGGCAACGCGCTACTGGGGCACCTTGGCGGATGCTGGTTTTGATGGCAATGACCCCCGGGTTGCCAACGTTCTCAATGGGCGGACTTTTCACTACGCGTCATGGGTAATTATTCACCCTGATGACCCGCTGTACGTCAATGCGCACAAGGTTGACTACGAGGCCCTGTTGGCAGAAGTTGCCTTAGAACAAGATTTATCTAAGCGTGTAAAGCGTCGCAAAGAGCTCGAGGCAGAAATGGCCCGCGGTGTGCAGCTGGCAGAACCCAGCACATTTTACATCACCGTGACCGGCACACTCGAGAAGTGCGATTTTGCAATCTTGACACGCACTATCTTCCAGAACGAAGTACCCAATCCAAAACTGCAGAGGTATATTTCCGAGAAGGTGACCCAGAACGACAAAATATACAAAACACTCAAATTGACGTCGATGCGCTGCTCTGAGCTGCGTCTGCGTTTTGGACAACACGGAATTTCAGTCCGCAAGTTTTTTCACTACGACGGTCTCAGGTGAATTGTTGCAGTACACATGTGTCGAAGTGCTTTACTCGAAGTGTGTTGACTAATTGTGATCTGACATACTCCAATCTGTTGCTTCACCAGTGATGTCGACCTGCGCAAACGCATACAATCTACGCTTTTCAAGCCGCTACTGAGAAAAATGGATAAGATTTTGGAACCGCCAAAAGTTCGAAAGGATTCAATCGAACGGGAAATTCTGGAACAGCTAGGAGTGGAAAAGGACGTGGATGTCGCGTCCTCGACATCAGCCGATCCGGATCGAGAGGAATCAACGAGGGAGCTCTGGAACATTTGGTCATCGTTTATTTCTGCCAATGGTGCGGATTCAGCGCGCACGAAGATGCGGTTTGAGCATTTTTACTTGCTTCTTTTCTTTCTTGGCCTTGTCGCATCGCCAGATTTCGACAACAGGTACTCTACGTTGTTTTCCATCTAGCGCAGATGCTTAAAGTGCTGTGTCTGTGGCGACTGATCCGTTGCATGCCTTCATTGCATGCAAGATCTGTGTCCGTTCCAGGCGCAATATGTGCCCGCATCTGCAAACGCGAGTGGTCCTGTATGTTTTTGCTGAACCGACCGCGATTACAGCCTGGGATTGTCGGGCAAGCGCATTCTGCTGCACAGCGCCGACGTCGAGACAACCTGGGAGAAGGTGTATCCGTTGAAAGGTCGCGCGGCAGCGCTCATGGATTGGCATGGCTTCCTCGAATTTCTGAGAGTCACAGGTCGCCGCCTCAAGATGACACTGGCGCAGATCCTCAACTATCCTACCTTTTTCACTAACAGGGGCCAAGTGGACGAGGAACTTGCGCAGGTTCGCGCTGGGAATACTAGATCGCATGGATCCACGCCAATGGGCTCTAGAGTCAATCAGATCACGCCTGGTCAGGCTACTTCAGAAAACGGTCTTGTATGTAAACCCGTTGATCAGGTGTCTGCAAGCTCTTCAAAGCCATATGCCGAAGACTCGGTTGGAAGTAAGGAAATGGCAACAAGCTTGCATCTGGTACCACAAGCCGTGCGGTTGAATGATGGTCGAGTCGCAGCTGCATCAGCTCGTGCCCATCCGTGCTGGGTTGGAACGTTTTCGAATGAGAACCAGTCGCAGGCAGAAAAGTCAGGATACCATATGCAGCCTCTTGCGATGGAGGCTGATTTTCTCTGCGTGGAGACAAACGGAGTTCAAGGCATCACGCGTTCAACGGACGCTAGCAAGGCGTTGCTTATGAATCCACCACCGCCCAAGCCCTCTCTCATTCGATGGGAGGAGGATCTATTCAGTCTCAGGCGTTCGTCTAGTATTCAGCGCATTGGCAGCAATGTCTCACGTGGCATGCAGCGCATTGGCAGCAACGCTACAAATGCATCCCGCGCTGACAGCTCTACTAACATTGCCAGGGTCCAATCCAATGCGCTACCCAATACTTGGACAGAGAAAGACGAGAATGTCGTACGGATGCTACGAATGAGGAAACACATTGAATTCTTCGGTGCAGACGCACAACCTGAAGACCCTGCCAATTGCATACCGTGCATCGACCAAATTCTCGGTACCGGGCCTAGTTTTTTCCGCCGAAAATATCTTCTTGGCACGGAGGAGCATGCAAGCAGACAGCGCGAAGAATGGGCAGGTATATGTGGATGCCCCTTCCAAACACCGCGCTGCACGCGAGAGAGAGAGAGCGAGCGAGCGTGCGGTTGCTTCTGAGACAATCCTCTGAGACCGCTGTATGCCTCGAATACTGATAGTCTGCTGATGGAATTTGTTTCTGTTTTCCAGCCATCAAAATCCAAGCAAGGGTGCGCGGGATGCAACTGCGTAAACAAATGCGTGAACGTCGAGGCATCTTTGCTGTGCTGTGTGACAGAAAGCAAGCGCGCAAGAGTTCGAAGAAAGCGGGTTCTGCGAAAGACGCAAAGACTAGGTTGTTCTAGCGTTGATCCGTTACAGATGCCGACAGTCCTCGTGACCAGAAAACATGTTTCGATCTTGCGTGTCAAGATCTGAAATGATGATACTCCTCCCTCCTCCCTGATGTAAATTATGTAATCCGAAACCAAGAGCTCCAATAGGAGTGTCGTCTGTGCAAAAAACTTTTAACAAAAAGATAATCGTTCTCAATGAATAAATCGCTGTATAAATACTGTACTCTTGGGAGTCTCATCAGCAATGCAGAAGTTGCATCGGGTTGGACCGTGTTATGCGGCACTCTGCATGACTGACGCGTTAGAGAGCCCGAAGAAGGCATAGAGCCTCGCCGAGTACACGGAATTCGGTGAGCGCCGAGTGGTATCGATCCGCATATTGTTTGCCACTTTCGATGAGCTTCTGGCGCTTCGTCATATCTGCCAACACGCACGCCCGGGCTTAGGTGTGACAATCGGCCAAGCCATGGCTGTAGCTGTAAGAGACAAACCAGGGTTTCAGGGAGAGGAACGGTACCATGAAGGTTGGTTTTGGCCAAATAGACACATTCTTCCGCAGTGTTGAACAGCAGCCCTGTTCGCTGGTGCCGAATTAACTCGAGGTTACCCGGAGCAGCACGCGCAAGGACTGGCGTCGAGATAGCGAGTGCCTGCACCATGCGCTCTGATAGTCACCTCATCATGCACTCCGCACCACACCACAACACTTCACACCACACCACACCAAACCACACCACACCACGGCATAGAGTGAAAAGGAGTTTGCCAGTGCGCACAAGGTCTTTGTGGCACAAGAAAACCGAAGCGGCGCTCAGCAAAGAGTTTCTGTAGGGTATCAGCTGTAGGGTATCAGGTCACCTCGAGCATGGAACCGCACATGCCCTCTGCAAGAGAGCTATTCACAAGAGCGACGCTTTGGCGCATGACGAGCTGGTCGTGCGCAATGGCCTTGTGATAGAAGACGCCCTTTCCCACGACAGAACCCTCAGCCAACTCAGTTGCCTCCCTTTCCGGACTGCTGTGCGCGGGAAGTGTTGCACGGATGGCGGCATACAGGTTGCCTTGGCACTGTTGCATCATACCAAGCATCCGCATCAGCATCGCCCGCACCAGCACGCGCAGAAGGCAAGCAGCCCACAGCAGTTGTCAGGGCACGCACCTGAGGGTCGAGGGGCGGGCCAATGATGCAGAGGTGTATGCGCCTGTCGACAGCATGCCACTGGCTGAAGGCACGCACAAGAAAGGCTGGGTCTTTCACGTCCCTCAGGCCGCACGGCAGCAGGTACAAAAGGGAGTCTGGGGCATGCATGTCGCAGGCCTCGTGTTATCACCGCGTGCCATTGCGCGCGCACGCCAGCGTCGCGCTCCTATGCGAGCCTCACACGCACCTAGCACATACAACAAGTACGACACGATGCGTGTTGGGGCAGAGAAGCTCCGAGTGCACTGACTACTTGCGCCCAGCCTCGGGTCAGCCCCACAGAGACGCTCAGGAGACTCACGCTGTGGACTTACAAAATAGACCGTAGACCGCCGATGGGCCCTAAGAGCTTAAAGCGCAGACAGTAGACTAGCAGTAGCCTGGTTATAGCAGTAGACTGGTCACCAGGAGGCAAGCCGAGGAGGGGCTTAACGGAGGCACACGCCGGCGGGGGCGGAGGCACGTGCGCGGCTTGTGGCATGATGAAAGTTGGTCCCGTGTATGTCATGTGCTGCCCATCATTTGCCCGCCGTCAGCTTCCCGAGCCCGGTCGCGTGGCCACGCGCCAAGCGCGCTGAGCGGGCTAAGTCTCAACCAAACACGGGCGCCCTCGCAAACACAGGCATCGGGGGGTAAGGGTGCGAGAGGCGCAGCGCTACTTGTCTCATTACTTGTCGCATTTTGGTGAGCATTTCTCGACTGAAAGCGAGGACACAAGCAGACTTGTCGAGGGCCTTCTGCATGACGTGGCACTTGCTGGCATCTTCAGCCATCACGTTGACGTCAGTGCCTCCGAGCACAATCGAGTAAGGCACCTGCGAGCCAAGCAGCACCTTGCCCGAGCGGAATGCATGCACGCCCAATACTGCCGTGCAGCCCCGCTCATGTACAAAGTTGCGTAGGTGCGCAGCATCTGGTATCTCGCCCACGTCCTTGCACTCGACGTCCCAGCCATGCATCTGCTCGCCCCCGGTGACGCATGCGTGCGTTGTTGAAAAAGAGGAGGTCAGTGATGAGCATCCAGACACTCGCTGTTTAGACACGCGCAACAGCGAGCACGGCGCGACAGACGCACAGAGGAGACAGGATGGCGCGAGACGGGCGCGAAAATTACCCGCGCGACAGCTGCGAGCCGCAGCGCTGTGGTGGCATTGCCGGTGGCTGCCGTCATAGAAGAGAGGATGAGCAATTTGCCGCTTGGTGCCGTCCGCTTTGTCCGTGTCTTCTCCGTCCGCCTTTCGGCAACCGCCTCGTCCTCGTTGACAAGCATGCGCATGCTAGTTTGACCACTGTCGCCACTCGTTGTTTCCCCTCCGTGTCGCAAGACTCCTGACGTACCCACACCAGGGCCTCTCCCACAAGGATCTGGGGGAGGAGGCCGCGACTTGGCCAGCTCGTGGTAGCTTGTGAGAGCTATGTTGTGAGCACGCAACCAAGGGGGCAGGGAGGGATCGGACAAGACTTGCAGCTCCAAATCGCGGTCAGCTGACCTGTTGAAATCGTCGCCGAGAGCAGATGCCTTGCCCACATGGCACATGTACTCTGCTACGTATGTCTGCTTGCCTCCTCCCGATCTACATCCCCACAGGAGTCCGTCAACAGCGCCTCTATCATGGACCTCGTGTTGCCGACAGCCATTGCCGACGGAGACCGGCACGTCCACAGCAGCAGCCTCAGAGCATTTGGCAGGAGGTAACGCTGGCGCGGCAGCACCAGCGGCAGCGTGGAGCACACGCGTCAAACGCTGCTGCAGGCGCTCCAGAGTCAGGTCTGCACCCATCAGTCCCAGCCCCATGAAGTCATCGGGTGCCACAAGCCCTTCGTCACGGAAAACATCCCGAGCATCTGCTGCCTGTGAGGTGACGGACTTGTAGAATGCCGTTCGCGCAGCGTCCACGTGGACTTGGAAGTTCTGCGCTGGCTCGTCGGGTATGCGCACAAACTGAACAGTCGCGCGCTCAGCTACTTGTGCTACAACAGCTGCTATTCCAGGCAACACATGTACGTGCTGGTGCCCATCGATATACACCGGCGCTGCACCGGTCAGTTGCTTGAAGGCGGCTATCTGCGCTTCCACTTCTCTGCCGACCTCCTCGAGACTGATTTCACATCGTCTCAGTGCCTGCCGCAGCCCGCTCTTTCCGCGCATGTGAAGAACCTTGTCATCGCCTCCGTCCCTGTGTGCATCATTTTTTTCGCGCGTCTGCTCGCTTGCTGCGGGCCACCACGCGTCCTGATACTCAACAAGAGATGGCACTGTGTCCACGCACGCCATCGGCGGGCCCTCTGTGAGGTTCAGGTGCAGGCCCATAGGCAAGCCCAGCGCGGCTGCCTGTTTTGCTGCACAAGCACCAAAAGATCATGGGTTGCTAAAGCCGAACGCGTACAGGACGAGCGAGCAAGACGAGCGAGCGTGAGCTCGCAAGCGAGATGCACACCGGCCTGGCCAGCGGAGCAACCGTTGACGAGCAGTGACGCCGTAGTCACGATCCCGTGCTGGAAGGCATCGAAAATGCCTTGGTCCCGTTCTGGCGACATGCCCAAGTCGTCTGCAGTGACAATCAGCTTGACCTGCACTTCAGCTGGCGCATTTTGTGGTTCCAATTGCCCCGCGCTCATGATCTCGCTGGCTGTCATCTGCGATACACACGGCATGGTAAGTTGGTTGTGGTTTCAGAAACCGTACGTCTTTTCGTGTCAGCGCATAACACTGTGTGCTTCATGCTCAGCCACCCCGCTCTCTCCCCTTCTCACGTGTTTTCCGTGGACACCCCGACGCCTGGCCTTCGGAGGGCGCCCTCTGGTCGTGCCGTGGGACACCGAGACACAATGGCCGCAAGCTCAACTGCGGCGCATCTGCGCGAGAGTCCTTTCGGGACGCAAAGATGAGGAATCCGTGCATGAAACCGTGACAAAGGGGTCTGGGGTCAGCTAGCTAGTCAGCGGTTCCCAAAAGGTAGTTGTCGCGTTGGCTTCAACGGAAGGCAGAATGGGCAGGCGCGTGTGTACGACTGTGCTCCTGCTCCTTGCATGCAGCACGGCCGTGCTC
>Ga0209713_10002381_pt1 | contig 11643 bp, 7 predicted proteins | sample ArcOceMetagenome_3_FD_187444 | JGI IMG/M metagenome (GOLD analysis project Ga0209713, IMG submission 187444) | Marine eukaryotic phytoplankton communities from Arctic Ocean - Arctic Ocean- Svalbard ARC20M Metagenome (SPAdes) (version 2) | ecosystem: Environmental > Aquatic > Marine > Oceanic...
GACATGCTCTTTCAGATTCTGGACCCCTGAGGATGTGATTCTACGCCCCAGAGGTCGAAATTTATAAAGTACACGATAGTATCGCTGGCGATACTGTACTTTTGGCCGACTAAGCGGGTAGGTCGCAGGCGGCGCTCGCGGCGTGCGAGGCGGCCGCGCTCCCGATGGAGCAGCTGCGCGAAACGACGCGGATGCCGGTCATCGTGTGTAAAAGCGAAGTTGACGGCTCAAGACGGCGCTGGAGATTGCTGTTTAACGGGGTGCACACCACTCTGCTGCCGCGTGATGCAAGCCGTGCGAGCCCAACTTCTGCGCGGCCAGGGTTAAAAGAGACTCGCCGCACTCGCGACGAGGGCGCTAACAGGAGACCCCTGATGTTCAAGGACCTCGCGGCATGCTGCGCCGGGCCGCGCAAGGCCGGGGGTGTGGAGCGAGGCAAGTCAATCGGGGAGGCGAAGCCTGCGGATTCGACGCCGACCGTCTCGATTTCGTGCACCATGCTCATCCTGGAGTGCAAGTTGGAGTGTGCCCAACGCGGCGAGAGAATGCTTGCGCAGCTCGACGACCTGTACGCCAAGTACAAGGCCAAGGAGCTCGAGCCAAATGACGCGCTGCAGCAGCTCACGAAGCTGGTGGGGGAGACGTGCGTGGAGCAGGCCGCGCTTGTCCTCAACAACGAGCACGACCCCAAATGCGACCTGGTGGAGGGCTGGATCGAGTACTACGACGATGCGCAGGCGCTGCCGTACTACCACAACCCCAGAACGAAGGTCACGCAGTGGGAGAAGCCTGCCAAGCCGAAGCAGGGCTTCAGCTCCTCGATCAAGAACTTCTTCGACAAGCCCGTCGCGGAAACCAAGAAAGAGCCCGGCGACTCGCGCCGAGTGTCAATCACCGCCTCCGTCTCGAAGCACAAGGTCGCCATGTCCGCGTCCCTTTGAGAGGCGAGCTCACTCTGAGAGGCGAGCACCCCGTCTGGCACCACCAATTCAGCCACACCAGGCCGTCGGCCGCGGCGAGCAACGAACCACATTAATGGTATTTGTAGGCAACCCTGTTTCCCCAGCGATAAGACGGCTACCATTTTTTGAGGTCGCTCACGCAGATGAGCCCCCGTCACGTGTCAGCCTCGACGGCATCGTCACTACCGGCGCTGTCCAACAACAGAGGTGCATCGGCCGCCGGATCGGGCGCGTGGATAGTGGAGAGGTATCGGTGCCCACCGTCGCACAGGATCGTCACGACGGTGTGGCCGGGTCCCAGCTGCCGCGCGGCGCGGACGGCGCCGACGCAGTTGAGCGCGGCCGAGCCGCCGACAAAGAGGCCCTCGTGCTGCAGCAGGTGGCGCGCCATCGCCACCGTCTCGGCGTCGCTCACGCGGTACGCCGCGTCGACCTGCGCCTGCGCGAGGTTGCCCGTCACGCGATCGATGCCCACGCCCTCGACGACCGAGTCGTACCGCGTCCTCCGCGCCGTGCGCTCCTGCTGCTGAGAGCAGTACAGCACACCGTGGTTGACCCGATGGTAGAGGGCCGACCCCGGCGGGTCGACCAGATACACGCGCAGCGAGGGGCGCCTCGCCTTCAGGTAGGCCGAGACTCCCGCGAGCGTGCCGCCCGTCCCCGCCGACATGACGAACGCGTCGATCTCGCCGCCCGTCTGCTCCCAAATCTCCCTGCCGGTGCCATGCGTGTGCGCGTGCATGTTGGCGAGGTTCTCAAACTGGTCGCAGAAGAGCGAGCCCGGCCGCTCCTGGGCCCGTCGCCGCGCCACGTTGACGGCGTTCTCGTCCGACGCGATCGGCGCCGGCTTGACGACCTCCACCTCTGCGCCGAGCGCTCTTGCAGTCCTGATCTTCTCGGCGCTGGTGTCGTCGGGCATCACGAGTAGGCACTTGTAGCCACGCGCGCGTGCGATCAGCGCCAGGCTGACGCCCGTACTGCCGGAGGTCGCCTCGACCAGCGTGCCGCCGGGCTGCAGCGCGCCCGACGCCTCCGCCTCGCGCACGATGGCTGCCGCGACGCGGTCCTTGCTGCTCCCGCCTGGATTCGAGAACTCAGCCTTGGCGAGGATGCGGCAGCGCGTCGCTCGGGAGAGCGAGCGCAGGTGCAGCAGCGGCGTGTCGCCTATCATGTCGAGATACGTCGCTGGCTGTGTCATCTCCAGCGTCACACGCTCAGCACACAGGCTTTAGGTGGACGCTCAGCCGCACAGACTTTCGCAAGTTTGAGTTTGTCCTCGTGCATGCAGAGTTAGGTGGTGTACCCCCTAAAATGACGCATGGTCAGGGGATAGACATGCGCGGGCGACGCGCCGACGGCGACGACGGAGGGACGTCGGACGGACTTGGCGGCCTCGGCCAATGAGTCTGCCTAGCAGATCTCCACGCCGTCGGCTTGGACTGTTGGCATACGAGACGGCACCCGGGCCATACACCGGGTCCGGCTATAGTGAATCTGGTCTTCGTGCGTGTAACGGAGCCGAGGTGTGTAGTTGAGGTAAGCTAACAGCGTTAAACCGTTAAACCGTTTCAAAACTGGGGTTTGCTACATTGCTACTTCCTACTTGCCGTTGTTTGTCGTCTTGGGCTGCTCTGCTGCTGCAGCTGCGGGCGCCTCGCGCGAGACTGGCCGCTTTGTGCGCGCCTCGCGCGAGACGGGCCGCGTCCTGAGCGACACGCCGAATGCGTGCTCCGAGGGGGTGGAAGGGCGCTCGACCTTCTCCTTGGGCACGACGAGGTGGAGCCGCGAGCCGCCCGTGCTCAGCTGGCGCGGCATCGACGGCGGCGGCATCGCGCGCACCCGGTGGCGCACGGCCGTGCCCGCCTCGTCGTCGTCGTAGGCGGCGGCGAACGGCACGGGGTTTTTGATGATCGACGGCAGCTCGAGCGCCATCGGTCCCGGCAGCGGTAGCGGCTTGGGGCGGTGCTTCGGCGGCAGCGCGGGCTCCGCGCCGAAGGCGGAGGCGTCCCACAGGTGAGGGCCGTCGGCCAGGACGTCGGCGCCGCCGAGGGGCGGCAGGTCGCGCCCCGCGGCGAACTGCGGCGTGTCGACGCGCAGCCGCGCGAGCCGCTCACGCACGAGGTCGCGCTTGCGCTGCTGCTCGGAGGTCGCCTCCTTGGCCGCGCTCGTCACGCGGCTGCGCAGCGTGCGCGCGCGCTCCTTGGCGGCCGCGCGGCTCATGCCGACCCCCGCGGCCGCCACGTGCCAGCTCGAGCACCTCGTGAATGTGCTGCCGCTGCCTGGCGTCTCGGTGCCCGCGTGTGCACCACCCAGCCCGCCGCTCGAGCTGGCCCCTGACCGACGACCCAAGGGCGACGACCCCGTGTCGCCGGCGTGTCGCCGGCTCTCGGGCACGCGGCTCTCGGGCACGGCCGGCTTTTGCTGGTTCGCCGGCCACTTGTCCGGCTCCGCCTGCTTCATCGCCGCGAGCAGCATGTTGGGCGCGCTCTTGGACGGCTTCAGCAGCAACTTCTTGGACGTGCTCGGACTGCTTGGACCGACGCTGCCGCAGCCATTCCCACTGCCCTCGCCCTCAACAGGGGCACCGCCGTCGCCATGGCCAGCAAAGTTTGTGGCGACCCGTCGGCCCGCGTAGCCGTCGAGCGTCGTCCGCTGGCCGCGCGGAGGTGGCTTCCACACGGGCCGTTGAGCAAACTGCTCGGCAGTCTCGGGCTCAATCGGCACCACTGGCGGCAAATGGGCGAACCTGTCTTGGCTGGAGACGGATCCCCGGTCGGACGCGTGCGTCTGCCTGCACCCCGAGAGCCGCAGCTTGAGCTCGCCAATCTCCTGCGCCAGCAGCTCCTCGTGCGCCTCCATCTCCTTCCTCGTCTCCGACAAGGACACTGGTTGCTGCTGTCGAGCGTGGTCGTGCCGTCGGCCCGCCTGCGATTGAGACTTGGTAGCGAGCGGGACGCGGCGCGTGGGGGCCTCGTGGCGCTCGACCGACGTGCTCCTGGCGAAGCTCGCAGGCCCGGCCCGAGCGCCCGCCCCTCCGGACGTGGCCGCGACGCTGGTGGTGCGACGCAGCCGCCGCTTGGTCGGCTTCTCGTGGAGCGCGTCGAGCAGCTGCTTCGCGGTGTAGTCGAGGAGGGCGTACGAGTCGATCTCCTCCATGGCCGGAGGTCGCCAGCTACTCACTCGTATAGTACAAAACCACCACGCAACTTTTTATGCAAAACGACGACGACGACGACGACGACTGCTCTGTCAAATCCGCTGGGTCCGACGCGTAAGCACCGGCCCCGCCCAAAACCACTGAAAGAACAGCGCACAGGACCCCAGAGATTGGCAAAAGCTAGAGGGTGTAAGGGCAGAGATGTAAGAAAACTTATATGCAAAACTTTTAATGCAAAATGGTGGTCGGCCCGATCCTCGACGCGCTCGCTGCTCGCAAGACCGGCACCTCCGCGGTCCACGTCCTCAACAAGGGCAACCGGCTGCTGATCGCGCAGCTGTCGCTGCGAGTGCGGCTAATCTTCTGGCTAACAAACGTGCCCTACTTCGGCCTGGCAGCACGGCTGGCGGCGTCACCCGCGCCGCTGGCTGGCTCGTGGAACGCGCTGCACGCACTCGCGGTGCTGGTCGTCGCGCTCGTCTCCACGGCCTTCCACGGCGCCGTGCTCTTTGGAGGTGGAGCCAGCTCTGCCTCGTACCAGCATGTCACGTCGCGCCTGCTGCTGCTCGACCTGATCGCCGCCAACGGCTACGGAATCGCGCTCAGCTGCTACGCGGGGCTGGCGCACGCCGCGGTAGTCTTCACACTGCCGGTAGCGATGCTCACGGTAGGCGCGGTAATGAAGCGACGTGGCCAGCCGTTGACATACGCGTGGATGCACGGGTTGTGGCACTTGTCATCAGCAGCGTGTCTGGGTCACATCTTGTACAGGTCCTAACAGAGAGCTTGTAAGTTAAAAGATGCTATTAAACTACGTCGACGGGCTACGATTCTACGGGCGACCACACCTAGCATCTGCGCGCGTTGACGGTCAGCTGCGCGACGATGAGCTCATCGACGCGCCTCTCGAAATCGGACAGTTGGAGCTCGCGTGACGATGTTGGTAGGATGCTGTAGCGCGATGGCGGCGGTGACGGAGGCGACGGTGGCAGCGGTGCCGTTGGGGGCGCCTCCGCAAAGAGGCGCATCATATGCGCACGGCCAGCTGCACCGATGGCCTCGCATTTGCGACTGTGCGCAAAGCACCATTTTGCATTCTCCTCCGCATCGGAGAAGTCGAGCTTTGTGGGAATGTAGTGCACCCAAGGCTGCATGCCAATCTCCTGGTAGGTTTCGTACGCGGAGCGCGGTGCCATAACTGCCGAGCTCGTTAGCTGTGCCCAGCCGAAGCTGCCCGTGTAGCTCTCGCCATCCATGGCGAGAATGATCTTGTACTGTGATTGCTCTTGAGGGCTCAAGAGCGCCTTGCGCGCACCCGGAGCGCACACGCGCGACGGCGGGCGGCGACACAGGTTCTGCGTTGCGCGCATCAGCTCACCAAAGACTCGCTGCAACTCGATGCTCAAGTTGCCAATGCGCTGCGGGAAGAAGCGCTCGATGGACTCGGTAGCCATGCGAAACCACGGGTTGACGCTGCCGGGCCGCCCCTTGAACCACGGATTCGGGTCCCACGGGTAGGTCTTTCGCTGCTTGCTGCTCAAGTCGAAGGTCGAGGGCGACACCACGAAGTCGACATCGGCCAGGCTGGAACGGTGCAATCGCCTCCAGGCGACGAGACGGCTGGCGTGGCTCTGCACACCGTCGTCCAAGGGCAGGTCACGCGACTTGCAAGCGCCTTCAAGCGCCCAGCACATGTTCACCGACCCTCGGTAGACCAGCATGTTCCGCTTCAGGCTCCAAGGAATGTCCTGGTAAAATGCAAGCGAGTGGAGCCGCAGGCTCTGCAGCCCGATGGTCACTCCCGGCCATAGGATGCCATCGGGCGCGTGCCTGCTGTAGGAGCCATTGTAGGCCGACTCGGTCACTCGGGCAGCGAGCAGAGTTGGCACGCATGGCTGCTGGCCCGGTGGTGTCGAGTCGCTCGGCTCAATGGCCACCGCAAGTCGCGAGGCGGCGGAGATGGCGAACGGCCAAACCCGGCTAGTGAACGTCGCTATGCGCCTCGCATCGAAGATTGGCAAATGGATCGGCTCACCGCTGGTGGCATTGACAAGGTGCACTCCCGCGGGTGGGTTGCGCATCATGCTGTGGGCACAGTAGGGCCGATTCCACCAGTAACCCATGCGAATGCACGCCTCGACGCTTGGAATGCGTTTGAGCGCCACTTCCGAACGAGCACCAAAGGGACAGCCGGTGTAAGCTTCTGCCCGTCGTCTGTGCACTGGTGGCCAAGTGCACTCGTTGCGCAGTGAGGCATCACGAGCGCACAGCCCTTCTACTTCCGCAACGGAGTCGAGCACTACCCGCTGCCAACGTGCGTCAGCGCTCATCACATGGGCTGAGGTGGCACGGCTGGCGCATCGGGCAGCTTCGAGCTGCTGCCGATGAAGCAACTCGACAGTTGGCTGTCGTCGCGCCATTGACAGCGAAGTTGCATACTCTTGACGAAGCATGCGCAACACGCGTTCGCGCCATGCGGCAGTGTTTGTTGCGCATTGAGGGCTCATGTCCAGGCTACGATCGACCAGCATATCGCACGTGGTGGCCAGCGTCACCCGCCAATGAGACAGCGGATGCGTGCATGAAGCGACTGCGCTCTTGGCAATCAAAGTGTGGCAGCGCTGCTGTCGTGCATCGAATGTCGGATCCTGCAAAGCACGGGGTGTCATCGGAGACGGCATCTTCGTCGCTGGCTGCGTTGGGTCCAGCTCCTGCCAATCACACAGAGGCTCGCTCATTGCGCCGCTCGCCTCCTCCTCCAGTCGCACTGCCTAGGCCAGAGACAGGAAGGTCGGCGTGCAGACTCGAGCTCCGCGCTGCCGCACTTGGCCTCGGTCCACTCGCAACGGAAGCGCAGCCCTTCTCGCCCGACGGACAGTTTGGCTGCTGTGCCGGCAGCTTCAGCTCGCTGGCAGAAGGACTTGCCCTTCAATGGAGGCGGAACGCGTCCACGGCCTTCCGATGGCCAGCACCAGATACAGAGTGCGGGCCAGACCACCTGAGCTGGGGCTGCGTCTTCGAGCCCATCACGAGCTGTTCACTTGGCACGCAGCCAGACAGTGAGGCATGCTCGCCTGATCTGCAGTTCATGTATCACGGCTTCTGCGAGCATGGTGCTATCCACAAGCTTGCACTGCGGTCGCTTGCGAGCTTGCTCCGGCTGCGTCCAGACATCCGTCGACGTGTTGATGAGCAGAAGCAGTCATTGCGCCTGCCGGATCGATACATTGCGCTGCAGATCCGAGGTGGGGACAAGCCCGGCACAGAGTCCATGTATTCGCCACCGAGTGACTTCTTGGATGCGGCAATCGAGGCCACTGAAGCAGAGGAACGCGACTTTGATGCCGTGTTCCTGATGACTGACGACTTCGGCATGGCTGAGGCGGTGCGTGATGCCACCCTGAAGCCGATCGTAACCATGGCTAAGGAAGAGAGCCGACTGGCAGGAAAGACGGCCGCGGGTTTTCACCTCTACGAGGAGGCGCCCGCAATCGACCGCTTCGTCCAATTTTGGGCCGAGTCGGAGTTGGCATCCAACGCGAGCGTGCTAGTTGGCAGCATGGCTTCCAATGTTGGACGCTGGACCAGAGTCTTGCGTGAGGGTCTGGTGCATCCAGTCCCGTTCCGCAACGTCGACCCCTCTGCGGCTCTCCACGACCAGCGCAACGCTGACATTTCTGCAGCACGCACCCACGAATGCTCATGGCGCCCACGCCATGTCAATCCGATGCTGTGCAAGGAGTCTTGGCATCGCGTGGTTGTCGAGCTGAACGCCGTCTCGCTACTGTCGTCAAGACGGTCGAGCACCATCGCCGAATCTGTCGTTGAACTGGCAGACGCAATCGGGGTGCTACTTGCGGCGAACGTCGCCTTCAAGATCGGCTGCCGCGAGGATGGTAGCCGCGGCATCGGCGGCGACGCTTGGGGCTCAGATTGGTCGTGCGCGTTCAGTGAGACGGCTGGAGGCTGCCCGGCCACAATGAGCATCTCCGCGCGAGCAATCAACCACGCAGCCTCCGACTCGAACAGACTCGCCCATCTGTACCACAAGCTGGGCGTGCGGCGCCCTTTGCCATCCAATGGCGAGGAGCAACTGCTACGCGCATGCATTGCCCTCTCGCTCACTCCATTTGCGCTGGGATACGGTCACATGCAGTCTTACTGCTCCAGGCTGCAGCTGAGGCGAACCATCTTGCGTCGCTACCTTTGCCTGCGCGGCAGCGTTCGCGCCGTTGTGGACGACCTCAAGCACAACTTGACACAGCCTTGGATCGATCAGGGGAGAAGCGACTTCGTCAACGCGCCTGCAACGCAGCCGCTGCAGGCGAAGCGCCACCTGTACGACGCCTTTCAGATCCACCGTGAGCCGAATGCTTCCGACGTCTCGCTCGCCGCATCGTTGGTGCACGGGCTGTACCGCAGCCTTTCACGCTTTCCCTACTTTGGTCGCAGCAGTAGGGATGGCCGCACCCCAGCTGCAAGCCCACGTCAGCAGGACATGGGCCTTTTCATCCTTGCAGACGATTTGAGCGACGTCTCTGCCATCAAGCGAAGCGCAAGCGGCTTTCCCAATACCTTCTATGACAGGTACGTCGTTGGCATGTCGTTCATCACCGATCCCCTCACGCACGACCCCGCGCTCTCGCCTCATTCGGATGCCGACGCCTTTGCCCACGTGTGGGCCTCGGTCGAGCTGGCCGCAGAGGCGAGATGGCTGTTCACGACTGCATCTTCCCGCGTCGGTGCGCTGGTCGAGGCCATCAGAGAGCCGTCCGAGCGCGAGCCAGCGACACGGGTGCATCCGGGCGAGGAGCCTTCTGCGTAGCGTTATATCTGTTAAAGCACGGTACACTGTACTACTATTATATGTGTGTTACTTGTTAGTAAAGCTAAGGTCGTACCTCATCTTCTTCGCTTCTTGCGTGTAGCGGCGCCTCTCTCGGCGCTCGTGGCTGTTGTGCGCTCGAGGGCCGCTCCACCGCGGCTGCGGAAGGCCAGCGACAGCAGCGCACCCGGCTCGGCTGCCCACGCGGCTTTCGCAGGCAAGGCGAGCGTCATGCTCTCATCGCCGACGTGAGAGACCTCCCAACGGAGCGTGCCGCCGTTGCAGTCACTGACGCGCCGCGACGGGGCGCACGGCCGGCTGAGGTCCAGTGCGGGCAACGACGCACTCATCTGCGCAGCAACCTCCTCGTGGACGGGGTCAGCTCCCCACGGCACGTGGTTCAGCCAGCAATTGACGAGCAGCGTCACTCGCTTCGTGCCATCGCCGGGTGGTGGTCCAGCGGCGAGGTCGGTCGGTGCGCCGTGCAGCATTCGCCCGTCGAAGGCCAGGTGGCGACCCACTCGCGGCCAGCAGGCGTGTGCGCCGCGCAGCGGACCGCAGCAGCTCTCGGCGACAGCATCGGCCTCGGCTGGCGATGCGACGGGAAGCACGACCGTTGGTGCGCCGGTGTCGCTGAGGTAGGTGACGGTGGCGACGTGTGGGTGAACGCAGACACCCTGGTCATAATGCAGCTCGTAGTCGCGGTCCCAGTGAAAGCCGATCGTGCCGAAGCCCGCGTCATGCGCACTCACCACCTGGCTCCACCACTCGGCGCCCGATCTCGTGGGATCGAACTCGACGCCTCGGGTGTGGTGCTCAAAGAGGCGCAGGGCGAGCCGCTCGAGCGTCGAGTGCGGCGTGGCATTAGCTGGGACCCAGTATGTGGCATTCGTGCTGTACTTCAGGCCGCGCAGCCTGGTCTGGGTGGTCACCTTGACGTAGGCCGCCTCACAGTCCGCCACGAGCGCTGGCACGGACGCCCGTGGAATGGCCTCGTCCCATGCTCGCGTCCGGTAGTTGCACGTGCCCGCGTCGACGGCGGTGCGGCCGTGCTCGTCGAGCGTGAGCTCGTGCTCGAGCTCCTCGGAGTCTGCGTCGTCGGCGTCCATCGGGTTCCGCAAGACTGCATACTTTTGGCATAGCTGCGTTGCTTTGTGTGGCTATAGTGAATCTGGGGTCCAATTCTGGCTTGGGGTCCGAGGTGTGTAGTTGAGGTAAGCTAACAGCGTTAAACCGTTAAACCACATTGCGTGCGCAACTGGCAAAGCAATGATCTAAAGTATCTAAAGTATCTAAAGTATCTATAAAGTATCACAGTCCACAGTCCACAGACACAGTCCACAGACACACCACCACAACAAACACTAGCGTCCAATCCATCACCACTCCACACACACCAAACACAAGCCTCGCCGCTCCCATCGCCGCCTCTCCCATCGCCGCCCTCGTCACCCCCGGACCGCCCGCTCACGGATGGTTGTCGACGACGACGATCGGCGCGGCCAGCTCGCTGTTGTGGCCCCGTCCCGTCCCGGTCCTGGAGCAGAACTCGTAGGTGTGCACCTTGACGCCCACCTGCCGGAGCATCTGGAAGAGCGAGCACGGCATGCACCAGAGCGAGGTGCACACGTCGCCGCAGCAGCTGCCGACGATGTTGTGATCGCGGCGCAGCTTGGCGCGGACCTTGCACGCGGTGAGGAGCATCAGCAGCGAGGCCACGAAGCCGCAGGCACCAGCGATCGAGACGAGGGGGTAGAGGGCCGGGTTGATGTTGTAGTCCGTGTAGGTCTCGTAGTCGTAGCACGCATACGGCTCGTACTCATAATCGGAGCAGCGGCCGTAGGGGTCATAGTCGCAGTAATCGTAGTAGTCCACGGGCTCGCTCACGCATGACATAAAGACCGTTTCCTCGTTCTCCTCATCCTGGACGAGTGACAGGTTTTCGCCGGCGGAGAACAGGCACGAGTAGACCGCGTAGAGGAAGATGACCACGAAGACGAAGCCCTTGCAGCTCCGGCCCAGGACACGCTGGCGGAGCTGCCCGAGTGGGAAGCACGGGAAGAAGAGCGACGCGCAGCACATGCAGCTGCAGCAGTCGCACTCGCACAGCCCCGCCAGCCACCCGCCGGTGCCAACCGGTCCGGGCTGAACGGGCACCGCGTGGGGCACCTGGACGGGCGCCGCCACGGGCATCGCCACGGGCTGCTGGACCGGCGCCCCATAGGACACCGGAACCTTCGTGGCGACCGGCCCGACGGGAGTGGCGGTCGCCATGGGGGGGACGGGCGTCGCCATCGGGGGAACGGGAGCGGCCCCAGTCACGAGGTCGAACTGCTTGCAGACGCGCGCTTCCTCGACCTGCAGGTCATCCGCCACCTTCTTGGCGGCGGACGCAGCGGACGCGGCACCAGCATAGTCCCTCGAGGCCGCATAGCTCGACTCCTCGTGCGCCAGGTTCTTGAGCTTGGCACGGAGGGCGCCGATGGCCTGCACCGCCTCGTTGGCGGCCTGCGCCGCCTCGTAGTTCCTCGCCGCGGCGTGGCGCTGCTCGACGGCCTGGAGCTGGGCGAGGAGGTCCGACGATTGCATCTTGGTCGGGGGCGCCGGCGTGTGGAGGGCGAGTCCTCTCCCGCCGCGCTTGCGTGGCGCCGGCCTGGGGTGATGCTGCCCCCGAATCTCACGCGAGCTATCAGGCGAGC
>Ga0209713_10002382_pt1 | contig 11642 bp, 7 predicted proteins | sample ArcOceMetagenome_3_FD_187444 | JGI IMG/M metagenome (GOLD analysis project Ga0209713, IMG submission 187444) | Marine eukaryotic phytoplankton communities from Arctic Ocean - Arctic Ocean- Svalbard ARC20M Metagenome (SPAdes) (version 2) | ecosystem: Environmental > Aquatic > Marine > Oceanic...
TCTCTCTCCCTCTCCCTCTCCCGTATCCTTCGAGTACCCTACTGTAAAGCCAATGAGGTGAGTCTGAATTTGAACGTGTCGCCGCCTCATCTACGCAGCATACGTGTACATACAGGATCTCAGCATGGTGTACACCGTGTGTGTATATGCAGCATATGTGTAGGACCAAAGTTTGGAGGCAAAGAATACTTGTTTATTGAAACAAGGAGAATCGTTCATTAGTGAGGTCCCAGGCGCGGTTGGTGCAGGGGGGGGGTGCCCCTCCGAGGAAGTGCCTCAAAGTGCGAGAGCCCTGCTGGCGGGGCAGTGACGAGTCATGAAATCACACATTCGGCCACCGCAGCCATTTTCCGGCGTTTCTTTTCTGAATATTCGGCGTTGCTTTTCTGAATGACGTCCTTGTCGGCTCCCGGGTCCTGGAGGCGGACAACGTCCAATTGGTCTTGGTCCTCATCTGCCGTGCTGGCGCTGCTATCCTCGTCGTCCGAGTCCGCACCCTCTTCCTCCATGTATCGCTTCATGAGCGACTTCTGGTCCATTTTGTTTAGGTTAGCAAGCACCGCGGTGAGGTCAACTTTGATCGCTGACGTGTCGCAAAACGTATGGTCGAGCATGTCTTCTAGCGTCCACCGTGCGTCGGGATCGACGTTGAGCAAGCCCTTGAGCACTTCCTGCAGCTGCTCATCGGCCCGTCCCGGCATGCTGCGCGCTCACACCAACACTTCACGTTACCTCGCCCAGTCCGCCAGGCGCGCAACGCTGATTCAAACCCTCACACGTTTACACGCGAGCGCGTGTACGCGCTTCACCCCCGCCGGGGGCGCGCGTAACCCCGATGAGGATTCACTCCACACGGATATCTTCTCCATTTGCCCACCCCCCCCTGCTCGCTCGCGCACCTGAACTCGCCCTTGCCAATGTTAATATAAAGCTCGGCCAGCGTGCTTCCCTGGAACGGAGGGTTGAACTCCACCATGTAATACAGCGTGACACCTGCTGCCCAAATGTCCACCTGCACTCGCATGCGTGCACGCGATCACACACAAGCATCAGCGCCATTCGCACACGCACGCGTGCGCCTGTGAGTAGTCCGGGCGCCAAGCTAATCCTCCACAAGGGTACTATGCCCTCGGAGCACAACCCACGGACGAGTGACTTTGTGGACCGTGCGCACTCGCCAGGTAAAGTGTGCACCCGCTGCACCAAGTCCGCGTCTGCTGCGCTCCCGCTCAGGCGTGCGACCGCTAGCTAGCGTGCTGCTCCGCGCGGCACGCAGCTGCCGCATAACCGAGGCAACACAGGGAGGCGGCACCTTGGTGGCGGAGAAGGACCGCTGACCGTTGGCAACCTCGGGCGGCTGGAACGAGGGTGTACCGGCAAATTTCTCCGTCGTTTCGACCTCTTCGTATCTGTCGAGCGTCTCTGCGACTCCAAAGTCGATGATCTTTAACTTACCGTCCGATGTCAGCTGCAAGTTGGACGGCTTGATGTCCCGGTGCACCACACCCTGCGCCGCGCATGACAATCTCTCTGCTGTCAGGCCATGCCATGCCAGCGCTGAATCGTCCTAGGGGTTCCTATTCACTCAACTACAATCTAAGGAGCAGGAACCCATGTAAGGATTCGCAATGCAGCGAATAGTGACTCCATTTGAAATTCACGCGCCCTGCTGCTGCCACGCACGCACTCTCCCTGCCACGCGCTCTGCTCCACCGCGCTCTGCTGCCATGCACGCGTGCGCACGCCTGTGGACGCGCGATTCCCCAAAAGGTTGCAGTCCCTTGGGCCACTACCAGAGCATGGCAAGCTTATGAAGGATTTTCGCGAGAGAGGAGGGGGGCAGCGGGAGGCACGGCCAGCACTCGCCTTGGAATGACAGGCTAGCAGCCCTTGTACGAGCTGCTCAAAGAGAATGCGGATGTACGGGATCGGCAGCCATTTGTTTTCCACCTCTGTGATGGGGTCTTTGATGCCCTTTTCCCGGACCAACTCACACAAGTCCTGCAAGCTCAAAAGATTGGCGAGCTCGAAAATGAGGTACACTTTGTCGCTGTCCTCTTCGTCCACCGTGTCAAACAGCTTAATCACATTCGTGTGCTTCACCAGCTTTATGCACCGGATTTCCTTCTTCAAGTTCTCGTTGCCGTTTCGCACCTGTCGGCACGAGCGATCGCGGGTCCCCACACAGGTTACTATTCCTTCCACACGCGAATTCTCACACAGGGAAACCCAGAGTCACCCGGGGCGACTCCGCGTGTACGGACCAGGAGGCTTCCCTTGCGGGTCCGGGCGCATCCGCAGGCCTCTCTTACGGATCCGTAGGGGAGGCCTACGCATCCAGACGCAGCTCGACCGCATTTGTAGGTGCCGTCTCCGCCCCTCCATCTCCACACGGCTTCCGCTCTCGCTGCGCCCCCCGGCCCGGCTGCCGGCAAGCCCCGCACGCTGGGAGCGCAGGGGTTCCACACGCACGAGAGCGCGGCGGCCCTCAGCAGGGCAAGCACACCTTTTTGAGGAGGCGCCTGCTGATGATCTTGACCGCCACGCGCTGCCCGAACTTGTCCCCTTCATCTACCCGAATGCCCTCGCGCACTTGCCCAAAAGCACCTGCCGACGGCAGGGTCGCACATCAGACGGCAGGAACACCCACATCAGACGGCGCACACACACCGGCGGTCTGCCTCTGCCGACAGCGCCCGCTGACGCGCGTGCGGGCGCCCGCGCGCGCCACCCTCTCTCGAGTCCTTCTGCAGACGCCGCAAGACCCGCGTGCGCAGAGCAGCGCGGCGGCTGCGGCCGCAAGCAGGGCGTGGGTTCAGTTCGTGTGTGCATGTCCAGGGCCCAGGCAGGGGCTCGGGGCGCACCTTCGCCGAGGACATCGCCAAGCACGTACTTTTTCTCCTTTGCGTTGATGCGCTTGAGTGCTTTGCGGCTCATTGCAGTGCCGAGCGGCCGCTCGAACCTGGCGGGGACGGAACACGAGCCCGCGCCGCGCCGGCCGCCCGCGCGGCGGGCGGGCGGCGTGGCACGGCGGTGATACGGGCACCGCCAGTAGTCTTCAGCGCACCGCGAGCAACACAGCGCTTCCGCCGGGACCCCGCCAGGGGCGCTGGCTCTCTGCGGAGCGCCAACAACTCCGCCGCCCCACTACGCCGCGTGCTTGAAGGTAAAGTTCGTGGCCGAGACTCTGACGGTTAGGTGTTCGACGGTTAGCTCCTTTTTTTTTTTCCAGTTGTCACAGTAGCCCGCTGGATAGTGGCAAAACAACTGCCCGCATAATGCTGTGGCGGCGGGAACGGCCTGTGGCCAGGGTGCGGGGGGGGACGGACCCCGGTAACCCCAGCGACAGCCACAATGACAATGATACCCGCAGCGCAGATCCCGCGTGGGACACGGGCGCCAGCGCGGTGGGCGGTGTTGGCCGCGCATGTTCGCGGCCGCACGCACGCACGCACGCACGGCGCGCGCGGTGCGGCTCCGCGGCCGTGCCGCCGCCACGGGCGGACCGATCTTGCGATGCAGCGCCGAACCTCTCGTGCGGCGGCCGACAGCAACGGGCTCGACGCGGCGGCGGCCTCCGTGCACCTTGCCCGTGTTTCTTGCTAGCGCTGCTGCTGCTGCTGCTGCTCGCGCCCGCGTGCCACGAAATATGCAGCGGCGCGTCGCGCTGCGAGAACCCCCCCTTGCCCCCCACCGCGCACGCGCTACCGACTGCAGCCGCTGCCTATCGCCTCGCTCGCTTTACCCTCTCTCCCCTCCTCGCTGCCCTCGCCGCTGCCTCCCCTGGTGTCCGGCTCGCGCTGCCCGCACGCCCGTGCGCGCCGTCGCGCTTCGTCTCGTGCCCTCCCCGCGCCCTTCCTGCCCCTCCCGCTGCCTCCGCATGCGACAATGTGGCTGGCGCTCTACGCCACCATGGTGGTGCCTCTTTTCTCGCGACTCCCCTCCCCGCCTCTCCGCTCGCGTGCGCGCGCCTCCGTGCTGCTGTCCTTCTCGCGCTGCTCCTTGCGCTGCTCGCGCGCGCATGCCGCACGGAGTCGCCGCCGTCTTCGAGGCTGTCGTCGTCCACTGCCAGGAGAGAGCGTCGCCGCACGGGGCCCGCTCTGCGCACGCCGGCTCCACGATCATGGCTGCTGCTGGTGTTGCTGCCGGCCGCACTAATTACGAGCAGCCGGGCTCAGGCCTCTGCCCCGTGCAGAATATCAAAGATAGACCCCGGCGGGGGCCCGTCATCTGGCGGCACATCGGTCACCATTGTCGGCAGCAATCTCACGGGCACGTTCACGTTTGCGTCGGCGCACACGTTTTGCAGATGGGGCGCAGGCGATCTCGTCAAGCCGACCTTCGTGTCAGCGACGCGTATCATCTGCGTGAGCCCGCCGAGCGCCTCTGTCAACCCGGAAAGGGTCACGCTGCACGTGACCAATGATGGCGGATACACGTTCTCCACAGACGTTATGTCGTACTTCTATGAAGGTTCGTCTGGCGGGCCTGGGGGCAGCGTGTGGGTGTGTGTGCGCGTGCGTGCGTGTAAGGGAGGGAGGGGCGGGGGAGTGGAAGGGGGGCAGAGTGTGTGCGAGGACCAGAGAGGGCGTGTGTGTAGCACGGCGGCCGACGCCGGCTGACTTATTGGTGGTGCAGTGATGCAAGGGGCAGTTCTGACGACACACTTTTGACATACAACGCCGAAAACCTAATACCTATTGCCGCATACCGAATACCGACCACCTAGTGATACAAATACCTAATACCTGAGGATACACTGTTGCGGTGCCAGTGGTGCCAACGCCAGTGCGCCCAGAGCTTGTTTTCCTGAGGATAGTGGTAATTTTCCTTATATCACACGTGCACATGGCAGTGCGCGAAGTGGTCACGGGACTGGTGCCCTCTGTGGGGCCTGAGCACGGCAGCAGCCTAGTTCGCGTGCAAGGGCAAGGCTTCCGCCGATCGCCGCAGCTGTCGTGCATGTTTGGGTCCCGTATCGTGTCGGCCGCCTGGAATTCGGACACGGAGGTGGAGTGTCTCTCCGTGGCCTTGCCCGCAGGCACTACGCTGGACGTGCGCGTCGCCAACAACGGCGTTGACTTTTCTGTTTCCTCGGCGCAATTCTCTTTCAAAGGTTCACGTCATGTGTGTGTGTGTGTGCGCGCGCGCTGCTCGCGTGCTTGCGTCGGGCCTGGCGATTTAGCTAGCGCGGGATGTCGGTGGGACATGTCTCCCCTCCTTGTCGCTGCGTTGCGTGACTGTTGAGTTGACGGTGGATTGTGATGCTGCGGTGCAGCCTTAATTACAATCTCTCACGTCGTGCCAAGGGCTATCCTCAGTGAAGGCGGCAGTGCACTCGCCCTCTCTGGCACAGGATTTCTCAACTTAAGCACACTTGTCTGCCGGCTTGCCACCAAGGTGGTGCTGGCATCCTTTGCAACGTCGACACTCGTCCGCTGCGTCGCCCCCCTCTTGAACACGGGCTTGGTCAGCCTGGAGGTGAGCAACAATGGCGTCGACTTTAGTTCCAGTGGCACGACAGTCGAGGCCCGTCCGCCCGTGCTGGTGACGGGGATGTTTCCGCCTGCGGGGCCCGCATCTGGTCACACTGTCGTCAACATCTATGGTTCGCAATTCTATGATGCCGGCGTGCCGGTGCAGTGTAAATTTGGCGAGGTGATGCAGTCGGTGGCAGAGCTCGTAAATCAGAGCCACGTACGCTGCGCATCACCACCGTATGCGGGGGCTTGGGTGGTGGACGTGGCCATTTCTTTCGACAATCAGACCTTTATTTCGACGCTGCAGATTTTCCGGTACGATCCGGTGGCGCACTTGATACGACTCAGCCCGAGCACGGGCCCACAGTTCGGAGGTACAGCGTTAACTGCCGTCGGCACCTCGTTTCAAAACTCCGGCCACTCGGCATGCCGCTTCACGGCGGCATCTGGCACAGAATCCGAGCTGTCACCATCTGCGCGTTGGCTTTCACACAGTTTGCTGGAATGCATGCTGCCCGCGTTGCCGATCGGACGCTACTCGGTGCAAGTCAGCAGCAACCGAGTTGACTTCAATCCAGATGATCTCACGTTTGTGGTCGCAGCGCTGCCTGCTGTCACTTCTGTTTCTCCATCGGCAGGCTCCTGCCAAGGCAACACTCTAGTACGCGTTGCAGGCTTTCATCTTAGTAGCACAGGCTCGGCTACGTGCAAATTTGGCTCTAAACTCACACCGGCAACTATCGACGCTTCCTCTGAAATCCTCTGTGTCAGTCCGCCGTACGGCGCAGGGCAGGTTGCCATCGAAGTTTCCAGCAACGGACAAGACTTCTCCAGCAGCAATGTCACCTTTGTCTACTCCGCTTCGGCGTTTATCCTGGGTCTGATGCCGCGAAGCGGGCCGGTCGATGGCAACTCTTGCTTGAACGTGACGGGCGTCAATTTCGAGCTGAGCGCAGCGCAGGCATCGCCAGTGCTTTCGTGCATGTTTGACGACTCGGTGGTTGCAGCCACTCTGGTGTCATCCACGATGCTGCAGTGCTGCAGCCCACCGCACGCGGAGGGGTCCTTTGCACTGCGCGTTTCGACCAACGGCATTGACTACACTCGGAGCCTGGTGCACTTTGAGTATGTACGGTCGCCAATGATCCACCGAATAACCCCGTCGGTAGGCCCCTTGGCAGGCGGCACCGTGACGACCATCATTGGCTCTGGATTTTCGGGCGCCGAGGCGCCGTCGTGCCGCGTGGACAACGCTCCAGGCAAGATCACTGTGCTCAGTTTTTCAGAGGCCCGTTGCCAGGTGCCGCCGCGTTCCAGCGAAGGCACAGTGACGTTTGAGGTGTCGACCAATGCCGTCGATTTTTCGACGGGAGCGCTCTTCCAGTACTCTATCAGCTTGCACGTTCTCATGCTGGTGCCCTCGTCGGGGCCTGCGGATGGGGGAACCCTTGTCAACATTACCTTGGATCGCAGCTTGACGTCTGCCGTGGACATGTTTTGCTTGTTTGGCACGTCGTCCTCGCCGGTCCTGTCTGTGGGAAGCTTCTTTGCGACGTGCAGGTCGCCACATCTCGGCGTCGAGACTGTCGCTCTTGCCGTTCAGTCCTCTGTACGTCTCTCGGGAAACACACTGCCTTTTGAGGTATACGCTCGCGAGGTGCTGACAGGAATAGCACCCTCAACCGGCGACCTGGCTGGGTCCATGCGCATCACCCTGCAGGGAGTCAACTTTCTTCAAGACCGGGGGTTGCTTTCGTGCCGATTTGCCAAACTAATCAGCGTTCCCGGAGAGTATGTGTCGAGCACTGCTGTACATTGCATCACGCCAGCGCACGGGGCGCAGCTTGTGACAGTGGAGATCGCCAACAACGGACAGCAGTTTTCGGACAAGGCCACCGTCTTTCTCTTCTCCCAGCGACCACAGGTGCTAAGTGTCTTGCCGACCAAGGGCCCAGTATTCGGCAAAACAACAGTCACCGTCACCGGGAATCATTTCTTGCGCGGTTTGCGCTGCGACTTTGGGGGTCTGCGGGTCGAGGCACAGGTGCGGTCGGCCTCACAAGCCTCGTGCGAGTCTCCACCCCACCACAATGCCCATGTAAGTCTGTACGTGACAAACAACAATGTTGAGCTGTCGGACATGGCGGGAGGATTCGAGTACGTGGATCCGATTGGGGTGCTGGAAGTGAGCCCAACGATCGGTTCGGGCCATGGTGGCACTCTTGTCACTGTACGCCTCGACGTGCGGCAGGAAAACTTGTACACTTCTTGCTCATTCGGCGCGCAGGTTGTGACGGCCACGCGGGTGACGTCCTCGATCCTGCAATGCGTTTCGCCGGCGCATGCCGTCGGCGTGGTAGAGACGCTGCTGGGAGGCGACGGCATCAATTTCGATCCAACCGGCTTTTCATTTAGATTTATGGATGCGCCTTCCCTGCAGAGTATTTTCCCCAGCGTGGGACCCACCAAGGGCGGCACGCATATCTCAGTGGTTGGTGTGCACTTTGTCGAGCGCATGCAGTGCAAGTTTGGAAGCTACGGGATGTCCGACGCAACATTCCTTTCGACTTCGCTCGTCAAGTGTAGGGCGCCCCAAATCGCGGTGCCGCTATCTGTGTCAATCTCCTTGCTGTACAACGCCAATGACTCCTCAGACGACAGCCTGGACTTTGACTACCACCCCCCAGCTCGGATCTCGCAATTCATCCCTGCGTTTGGACACGAGTCGGGGGGGGGCCTCGTCACGGTGCTGGGTTCTGGTTTCCTCAAATCCAGGGACACGTTTGTGTGCAAATTTGGAACCGTAAGAGCGCAGCTGGTTCAGATGCTCTCGTCGACCCGTATTTTGGTGCTCTCTCCGCAGCACCCACCCGCAAACGTGACGCTTGCTGTGTCAAACAACGGGCAAGATTTCGTGTTTCCGAATTCGGATTTTCAGTTCACGCCTTCGTTCAGCATCGAAAGTGTCTTTCCCTCCAGCGGCCCGTTGGAGGGAGGCCAGCGCGTGACGCTCAGGGGAATGGGGTTCTCGCAAGGCCTCGCTTGCATTTTCAATGGACTCAAAATAGCAGTGGAACTGCTCTCGTCCACCTCGATTGTATGTGCTTCTCCCGCGCGGGGCGCGGGCTTCTCAAGCGTGGCGCTGCTGGGCGCAGGCGCAGACCTGGATGAAGTAGTCTTGAAGCGCTACGTGCCGAGCATCAGCGGGGATATGTCGCTCATCGATGGCGTGACGCCAGCGGTGTCTGTCAAGGTGTCAGTGCCAGGCCTGAAGGCAACCGCGCCGGAATGTCTGTACCGGGGTCAGAGGCTGGCAGCCAGCATGGTCACATCATCGATCCTCAAGTGCGGTGCGGCCGCATTGACGGCGGGGAGCAGTATCTCACTCAGCGTGTCCGGCGACGGTGTAAGCTTCACCAAGGAGTTTTTTGTCTTCCACCACGTTCCTGGCGTCAGTGTGCTGCAAATTGCGCCGTCAATCGGGGAGATGGGTGCAAGCAATGAGATTAAAGTGGTGGGAGTGGGCTTCACAGGCAAAAATTGGCACTTCAGGTTTGGATCAGCATCGTTCCCAGTAGTGCTGGAAACGTCCTCTACGTTGCAAGTCCACGTGCAACCAATCGCGACGGGCAAAGTGTCCATCGTTGTCTCTCATGACGAGCTGCATGCTACAGGATCGAGCTTCTCCTACATGGTGCACAATCCTATCCAGCTGAAGGCAGTGGAGCCGTCTCATGGCCACGACATTGGCAACACCGTGGTGCAGGTTCGGGGTTCCAACTTCATGCGCTCTTCTAGTCTCAAATGCCAGTTTGCATCCGCCGCAGTCGACGCCATCTGGTTGAGCCCGAACAGCATCGAGTGTATCACGCCGCCGGGAAAGCCCGGGAACACCAGCCTCAGAGTGAGCAACAACGGTTTGCAGTTTTCCGCTTCGTTTCTGACCTACGAATTTCAGGAACGGGCTGTCGTCAGGAGTGCTGAGCCATGCCAGGGTCCCGTCAAGGGCAGCTCCGTCATTACTCTGAGTGGTGTCGGCTTCGCACGGGAAGCTGGGTCTGCATGCGTCTTTGGACAGGCTGTGACTCGGGCGACAGTCTTGACAAGCTCACGGACCATATGCGAGTCCCCTCCGGCCAGGGCAGGTCCGGTGCCGCTATCAATGACCACTAACTCCATCGACTTGGCAAGTTCCGCCATATCCTTTGAGTTCCTGGAAATGCCGCAGGAGCTTGCCCTGGCGCCGAGTGTGGGGCCCGCCATGGGAGGCACAATCACAATTACCGGCATCAACTTTGGCACGTGCCGGTTCCACTGCGGCTTTGGTGCGATACCAAGCCCAGTGGCAGCAGTGGCGGTGTCGAGCACCGTCTTGACGTGCAGTGCTCCACCCCAGCGACCCGGCCATGCCGCTATCAGGATACTCTGCGACCACGTGGAAATTGTGAGCGGCGGCTTGCCATACCAGTACTTGCCGGCAGCTCAGCTTTCAGAAATTGTCCCCACCTCGGGATCCATCGAAGGCCATGAGCGCATTACCGTGTACGGCAGCAATTTCGTGGACTCCAAGAATCTGGCGTGTAAGTTTGGTGCCAATACGGTTGTGCGTGCAGACTGGAAGGACTCAGCTACTCTGGTTTGCCTATCACCGCCGTCCGCTCCTAAGCAAGTCGTCATCCAGATCAGTAATGACAATCAAACTTTTGTCGGCAAGGCTTTCTGGACCTACCAGCCAGAAATCCGGATTTGGAGATTGACGCCTTCGCGAGGATCATCTGCAGGCGGAACTAGAATCACTGTGCTCGGCTCGAACTTCGATCAGCTTCATAATCCCCATTGCAATATTGCAGGCATGATGGTGACGCCAGACACTGTTAACGCCTCGCTCATGGTGTGCGTTGCACGCCCTCGTAGCGCAGGCCTCGTGAGCCTGGAGGTTGGCGATCTTTTTGCGGCGTCCTGGGTCTCGTCTTCGAGCATCATGTTTGAATACTTGCGAAAGCCTGTCATCACAGGGTTGAAGCCATCGAGAGGACCGATTGGCGGATCCACGAATTTGCAGGTGCTTGGCACGTCTTTTGCAGCTGGCGACGTGACGTGTGCAATTGGCGGTTTTCAATTGCTGTCGGGCGAGCACGTGACTTCCAGTCATATCCGGTGCTCCTTGCCTGCCGTTGATAAGCCCATCAAAGTTTCCATCGAGGTGAGTATTGAAGGAGATGCTTTCACGACAGATGAAGTCTTGTATGTGTACGAAAATCCTCTGACCGTTCACGGGCTTATGCCCACGTCGGGCCCGGATTCGGGAGGCACTGCTGTGACGGTCGTCGGCAAAGAATTCCTGAAAGCATCAGCGCTCGCATGCCGGTTCGGGTCAGCTTCAAACACCCTGGTCAGCGCGCTGTGGCTCTCAGAGTCTCTGATCCTTTGTTTGAGTCCAGCGTCTGGTTCGAGCAATGTGAGCGTGGCGGTGACGAACAATGAGGTAGACTTCGCTGTTGCACCCCGAGCATTCTCGTACGTATCCCTTGTGCAGCCGAAGGGCCTTGCGCCGAGCGTAGGTCCTGCTGCGGGTGGTACTGTGGTGACCATCACAGGCAGCGGACTAGCGGGCTCATATCAGAAACTCAGCTGTCTCTTTGGCAAGCAAGAAGTTGAGCAGACGGCCGTCGTTAAAGCGCCAAATGGCACCGCATCCTTGATTTGCACAAGCCCATCTTCACAGTACCCCGGAAAGGTTCAGCTGGAAGTGAAGAACACAAACGGTGGTGTTCCCACGACTGCTGGCCTTGTTTTCGAGTTTGAACAAGAAGTGGTCGTAATGTCGCTGTCGGCGAGTAGCGGGCCGGTGAGGGGGGGCAGCATTGTCAACGTCTCGGGTGTGGTGCCGAAGAGGGACACTGTGTCGTGCCGCTTCGGGCCGGATGGCGGGGCGGAGCAAGGGACAGTGGTGAGTACGTCGGTGGTGCGGTGCAGGGCGCCGGCGCATGCTGCGGGGCTGGTGAATTTGCAGGTGAGTGCAGACAGTGTGGTGTACTCGCAAAGCACGGGGACGTTTGAGTACTTTGAGGATTGTGGGGTGATGGGGGTGCGTCCGACGATTGGACCGGAGGCAGGGGGAATTCAGGTGACGGTGGTGGGGGAGAGGTTTGGGGGGTGGCG
>Ga0209713_10002383_pt1 | contig 11641 bp, 5 predicted proteins | sample ArcOceMetagenome_3_FD_187444 | JGI IMG/M metagenome (GOLD analysis project Ga0209713, IMG submission 187444) | Marine eukaryotic phytoplankton communities from Arctic Ocean - Arctic Ocean- Svalbard ARC20M Metagenome (SPAdes) (version 2) | ecosystem: Environmental > Aquatic > Marine > Oceanic...
CCCCCCCACCCCCTCACCCTCAAGCACCCAACCCAAAACACCCCCACACCACACACACCACGAGTCTCCGGACCGCCGCTCTTGGGGTGCTGAGATTCGGATGGACCGATCCTAGCATGGCATGTGCCTCGAGACTGCACTCGTGTCTCTAGCCTAGTCGCGTTGGGTATTACAGCGGGTCTCGAAATCCCTGTGGCTGTAGCGCCCTGTTGGCGCTGTTTGCATGCGCTCCACCGCGCAGCGAGTTAGGAGCGAATCTGAATATGCCGTCGCGTCTCGCCGCTTCCGGCGTCATTCTCGTCCTCTCCACCGGCGCCGCCGGCTTCGGTGGCCTGGCCGAGCGTGCTACGGCCGACGGCGATGCTGCTGCGCAGTCGGCCGACGCGCCCGCCGTCTGTCCTCACGAGCTGGTGGGCAGCTCTTCGGGCCGAGCGGCTGGCGGGGTGAGGCTGCACGTGACCAACGAGCACATGACCAACCTCGAGCTGCTGTACTACGACGGCCAAGCGGAGAAGCGCTACTGGGTCATCGACGCGTTCGGCGGCTTTGACATTGGCACGCGGCACAACGACCGCTGGCGGCTGCGTCGGAAGAACGGCGATCTCGTCGCCGAGATCCGTGTGGGCTCGGACGCCGAGCAGACCGTGGCGGTGCCGCCGTGCGTCGCAGCCGCCCAGCTGCCCGAGGTGCTCGCCGCGCGGAAGCACGACTATCTGGGCCCGGTGGTCGCGTCGGCGGAGCTCGAGGAGTGCTCGCCGTGGCAGCACCTGAGCAGCAGCGAGCCGAGCCCCGGCCTGCACGTCGTTTGCGTGCTGCCCGCGCCCGAGGGGGCGGCGGCCACGTACGCCGCGCTGCTCGCCGTGTACGCCGACGGCTGGACGGGCGGCGCCAAGCAGGCGACGCGGCCGCCGCCGTCGCACTCCTTCCTGCTGCCGCGCGGCGTCGCCGCCGAGTCGGTCGAGGCGATCGCGCGCTTCGTGATGACGCGGCTGGGGTCGGCGAGGCGCGGCCCGCAGCACCAGGCGCCCGCCGTCTACACGCCGTCGGCGGCGCGGCTGGGCGACGCCGTTGAGCTGCTCGCGGCGCCGTGCGCCTTCGTCTTCGAGGGCGGGCTGTGGCTGTGGCCGGCGGTCGAGGTGGGACACAAGCTCGAGCTGCAGGTCGACGACGGCGAAGGGCGGCGCAACGTGTCGCTCGAGACGGTGAGCCTCTTCCCGCGCGTTCTGATGGCGAGCGACGTGATCACGGAGGAGGAGGCGGCGCTGATCATGGCGCGCGCCGGCGGCCACATGCACAAGAGCGGCGTCTCGCTCAAGGCGGCCGACGCGGGCAAGAAGAGCGAGGACTACCGCACCTCGTCGCAGTGGTCGTTCCCGCTGTGGGACGAGCAGATCCTCGCGCTCGACCGGCGTGTGCAGCAGATCACGCGCATACCGATGACGCACGCCGAGCAGATCCAGGTGCCGCGCTACTTTGCATGCCGTGGGAGCACCACACGGCGCACCCCTCACCCCACCCCCCACCCCTCACCCTGAGCAGGTGCTCCGCTACATGCCGTGGGAGCACTACACGGCGCACCATGACTTCTTCGACCCGGGCGAGTACGCGGGTCGCGACCGGGAGGGCGGCTACGCGCGCAACCGCCTCGCGACGGTCTTCTTCTACCTCAACGAGGTCGAGGAGGGAGGCGAGACCGGCTTCCCGCGCGCCAACCGCCTCGGCCAGCCGCGCGACTTCCTCGACTGCAGTAAGGGCCTCGCCGTCAAGCCGAAGCGGCTCGCGGTGCTCATCTTCTACTCGATGCTGCCCAACGGCGAGTTCGACCAGACGTCACTTCACACCGGCTGCGACGTCAAGGTGGGCATGAAGTGGGCCGCGAATTTCTGGTTTTGGAATCAGCCCCAGACGAGCAGCCTCTGGACGGGCACGCCGGGGCGCCTCTCGCAGGAGCTCACCAACCGCTCGCGGCTGCACTTTGAGCACGCCGGTATAGGCGCCATCTCAAAACTGTGAGGGCTCTAGGCGTCCCCTAGCGCCTAGGGGACGGGGGTCCCGGGAGAGAGGGTGCGCACGCAGCAGTAAGTAGTAGAAAGAATCCTCTCCTTCGTAACTCGTCCCGAACAAGAACACCATCACCAAGAGACAACCTAAAGGCAACCCGACACGTCATCACCCAGACGCGTCCACGCCCGCGCGCAACGTTTGTGTGCAGCGTCTCGTCGAGGCAGCACCTCATCGATGCCCCCGCCTCGCCGCTGCCGCCAGCCCGTGAGCCGTGAGCCACGCCCCTCTATTCTGCTCACGGGATGGACGACATCGCCTCCTCCTGCCGCTCGGCGTCGAGCCGCCGCTGCCACAGCGGCCGGTCGTCGTCGGGGTCGGCGGCGCCGAAGCCATCGAGCTTGACGGCCGCCTGCACCGGCAGCGCCATCAGCCGCGCAATCTCCGCCTGCGCGTCGGCGGGCGAGAGCCGCTCGAAGACGCAGAGCGAGCCGTCCTCCTCGCGCGTCACGCGCAGCTCGGGCGAGAGCGACGCGATGCCCCAGCGCAGCGGCGCCGGCAGCGAGGCGCCCGACTGCGACTCGCCGTCGATCTCGAGGCGGTGGTAGTCCTCGACGACGCCGAGCGTGCCGGTGCTCGAGAGCTTGCCCAGGTGGAAGTCGCCCTTGTTGGCGGCGACCGCCGACGCGCCGAGCCGCGCGTCGCTCACCACCTCGACGGTCTGCATCAGCGGCGTCGCGAAGTCGGGGTCGCTCCCGTCGGGCGGCTCGGGCGAGAAGCACTGGAACTGCGCGAGCAGCGTGCGGTGCGCCGCCTTCGAGCAGCCCGTGCTGCCGAGCCGCGCCTTGTCGGCCGACGACGTGCACAGCAGCCGCCAGAAACCGAGCAGCTCGGCGCGCACCGCGTCGGCCGTCAGGTCGGTCGGCTGCGCCGCCTCGATCTCGCTCAGCATCGCACGCAGCGCCTCGCCGCGCGCGTCGCCCATGTCGCCAAACGTCAGCACGCGCGGCGACGACGGCGACATCGCGCCGTCGAGCAAAGCACGCACCGCCGCCGCCGTCGCCGGGCCCTCCGGACGCACGTAGTCCTCGTCCGGCGCCGCCGCGCCCGCCGACGCGGCCACGTGCGCCGCCGCCGGCGCCGCCGACGCCCCCGCCAGCTCGCGCTCGGCCGCCTCGCGCGTCTCGCGGTGCTGCGCGGCGAGGGTCAGATCGAGCGCCGCCAGCGCCTCCGCCTCGAGACGACTCGCCTCGGCGACGCGCTCCTCAACCGACAGCACCGCTGCGGGCGCCGCCGCCGCCGCCGCCGCCTCGGCGGCCGCCTCCTCCTCAGCGCGCTTCGCCTCCGCCTCCGCCTCGCGCTGCTCCGGCGTCTTGGCCGCCTCGATGGCCGCGAGCCTCGCCTCCTCGGCGGCGGCCGCCTCGGCAGCTGCCTTGTCCTCGGCCGCCTTTTTCTCGGCAGCTGCCTTGTCCTCGGCCGCCTTTTTCTCGGCGGCGATCCGCTGCTCCTCCTCCGCCGCCTTGTTGGCAATCTCCTTGAGCTTCTCGAGCTTCGCCTGCGCCGCCTCGCGCTTCGCCGCCTCCGCGGCCTCCTCATCGGCCTTCTTCTGCTCGCGCGCCTCCTTCTCGGCGACCTGCCGCGCGATGCGCTCCTGGTTCCGGATCCTCTCCGCCTCCGCCTCCTCCGCGTCGCGAATCGCCTGCTCGGCAGCCGCCTTCTCCGCCGCCTCCTTCTCGCGCGCCTGCTCCTCCTCAAAGGCCTTCATAGCGACCGCCCGCCGCTCCTCGGCCTTGATCCGCTCGGCCTCCTCCCTCCGCGCCTGCTCCTCGGCCGCCACCTTCTTCGGAGTGAACGCCTTGCGGAAGAGCTGCTTGACGACGTAGCGCTTGTAGCCCGTCTCCCCGCGCTCGACGGGCTCGAGCATCACCACGTTCGACGCGGCCCGAGGCGTACGCGCGGCGCGGAGCACCGCCACCCCGCCGGTGCGGTGGAGCGGCGCCGGGAGGAGACTCAGCACAAAGACCGCCGCGAGCATGGCGTCCACGAGCTCGTCCTGCTGATGGCCAGCGACCTCCAGATCGATCTGGGCATGAGCAAATTCGCGAGCGCTTCATGACGGTCTTGACGAGCCTGTCGGCGTGCCTGTCACTACTGATATTGCCACTCGCACCACCGCCGCTGCCCACAGCCCGACTACCGCTCCGTCACTGCGCACCATGCGCCCAGCTGGCTGCGGACGGCGACGGTGAGCTGGAGCCGGCGGACATGGCGGCGCTCCGATCTAGGATCGAGAAGATCCAGACGCAGGGCGGCCTGAGCACGCCCGCTCAGCAGCTCTTCGAGCTGGCGACCGAGAAGCCGCCCGGCGACGTGATGCGCGAGTTCTACCAGACCGCCTCCAGCGAGGTGCGCCAGGCGATGCAGGAGGCCGTGATGTCGCTGTTCGGCGCCCTGCCGCCGTACGAGTTCGACAGCCAGATCACGACGACGGGCGACCGGCTGGCGGCGCTGATGCTACAGCTCCAGATGACCGGCTACATGCTGCGCAACGCCGAGTACGTCTTCACGCTGCGCCGCCTGCTCGACATCAAGGGCAAGTCGGTCGACGAGTACCGCGCGGCCTTCGATCGGATCGACATCGACGGCAGCGGCTTCATCGAGCCGCTCGAGGTGGAGAAGCTGCTGATGGACGTGTACGACGGCGAGCCGCCGCCGTACGAGTCGTCCGCCTTCCTGGAGTTCTTCGACACCGACGTCGACGGTCGCATCTCGTGGGAGGAGTTTGCGCGGGCGCTCGGCGCGGCGGAGGACTCGCTCGACAGGCCGGTCGGCACGATGCTGGCGGCACTGCCCTCGTCGGGCGAGGACGTGCCGGGGCCGAAGGTGAGCGGCACGGTGACGGTCGAGCTCGAGGGTGGCGGCACCGTCGAGATGGACGCGCAAAAGTACATGGACGAGCTGAAGGCCGAGGCGCAGAAGCTGCGCGGCGACCTCGCGGGGCTCGAGCAGGCGAGCGGCTCGTCGGAGCTCGCGATCTCGAGCTCGATCGCGGCGTACCTCTCGTCGCTTTCCGAGCCACAGCTCAAGCAGCTGACGCAGGGCATCACGCAGGACGTCGTCGAGGCGATGAAGAAGCTCGTCGACTACATCTTGCAGGGTGGGGCGCCCACCGGCGACGGCAAGTCCGTCGGCAGCGACGACGAGGTACGCATGGAGCAGGAGAAGCTGCAGCAGCTCTGCATGTACCAGCTCATCCTGGGCTACCAGCTACGAGAGGCCGAGGCCAAGGGCGAGGCGCAGCAGCGGCTGGGGCTGTAGCCGCCTTGGCGCAGGTGTGTGTGTGGGGAGAAAAGATTTAGTTGTGTGTGTGAAAATTTAGAGGATTAGAGGATTAGAGGATTAGAGGATAAGAGTTATTTGAGTTTGAGTAGTGTGTAGAGAATGAGAGTATCTTGAGGACAATACGTTTTCGTAACTCCACACAAACACACACACATACCCTCACAAGCCCTCCCCCAGCGTCGTTCATCCATGCGCATCGATCATGCCCCTGAGCCGTCGCCCGTCTCCTCCGTGGGCGAAGGCGGGCCGCCGAGGCTGCCGCCCATCGACATCGGCGCAAACGAGAAGGGCCTCGGCAGGCCGCCAGCTGTGGCACCGTCGGCCTCTCCCTCGCCCTGCGGCGCTGCGGCGCTCTCGCCACCATCCTCGACCTCGTCGTCGTCATCTCCGTGCGAGGCGTTCCCGCCGCCCTCGCCCCCGCCCTCGCCCTCGCTCATCGGTCCTTCGCCCTCGCCTGCGCTCATCGGCCCTTCGCCCTCACCTTCGCTCATCGGCCCTTCGCCCTCGCTCATCGGCCCGTCGTCCTCGCCTTCGCTCATCGGCCCGTCGCCCTCGCCTTCGCTCATCGGCCCTTCCCCCTCGCCTTCGCTCATCGGCCCTTCGCCCTCGCCTTCGCTCATCGGCCCTTCGCCCTCGCTAAAAGGCCCCTCCTCTTCCTCCTCGCCGTCGGCTTCTCCGCGATCGCGCTCCTCCTCCTCATCCTCGCCCTCCTCGCCGTCGGCCTCGCCGCCCTCCTCGCCATCGTCGCCCTCCTCGCCCTCCTCGCCCTCCTCTCCCTCCTCGCCCTCCTCACCCTCCTCCTCGCCATCCGGCTCGCCCTCCTCTCCCTCCTCGTCCTCGCCCTCGGCCTCCTCTCCTTCGGCCTCCTCGCCCTCCGCTTCCTCGCCCTCCATCTCCTCGCCCGCCCCATCCTCGCCCTCGGCCTCCTCGGCCTCCTCGCCCTCCACCTCCTCACCCTCGGCCTCCGCGTCGCCGGCGTCCGCTTCCGCCTCCGCATCTGCGTCCGCCTCGAACTCCTCGCCCTCGCCCTCCTCCTCCTCCTCGGCGTGGGCGTCCTCCATCTCGGCATCCGCCGCGTCCTCCTCCGCCTCCGCCGCCGCCGCCTCCGCCTCGGCTTCTGCCTCCGCCTCGGCTTCTGCCTCCGCCTCGGCGGCCTCGGCGGCCTCGGCGGCCTCGGCGGCGTCGGCGCCGTCGTCGGGTGCCAGCGGCGGCAGCGCGGGCGGCACTCCCATCTGCTCGACCTGCATCGCCGGCACGGGGCTGCCCTTGGCGGGCATCGCGACCGGCGACGCGGCGACCGCCGCCGCCGCCGCCGCCGCCCCGATGGCCTCGCGAGGCCGCATCGGCGCGTCGGCCTCGGCCCTGGCGTCGCCCTCGGCGGAGGCGCTCGCCGCCGCCACCAGCGGAGGCGGCGGCCCCACCTGCGCGTCGCTGGGCGCCGGCTGCAGCGGCGGCAGCTGCTGCGGCTGCCGCGGCTCGTCGACCGACGGCAGCGGCGACGGCAGCCGGTCTCCCGCCGGGAGCACCTCGGGGGGCACGGGGAGCAGCGCGGGCGCGGGCCACAGCCCGAGGCGGCCGTGCATGCGGAAGGGCGCCTTGAGCGTGATGACGCGGTCGATCCGCCAGCACCACGGCCCCACCGCCTGCGGGTCGTCCTTGCACTCGTCGAGCGGCACGACGTCCTTGACGTGGAAGAAGCCGAGGATGGCCGAGCACGCGAGCGACTCGAGCGGCGGCATCTCGGGCCACGCCTGCATCAGCCGCTGCACGAGCGGGTGCGCGCGCTGCGCCGGCTGCGACGACGCGTGCGCCGCAAACCACAGCCCCGAGCCGTCGGGCGGGAAGCGGAGCGGCCGGTTGCCCTGCGCGCCCCACGAGCGGTTCTCGAGCAGCTTCTTCCCCGCGAGGATGCCCGCGATGAACGGCTGCTTGATCGTGATCGCCTTGAGGCCCGACGGGTGCGGCAGCAGCGGCGCCGGCTGCGGCTGCAGCGGCGCCATCAGCCGCATCGGATCGAACTCGAAGCCGCCCGGCAGCGCCATCATCCCCTCGCCGCCCACCACCTGCCCGCCCGCCATCGCCGCCGCCGCCGCCGCGTCGGCCGCCGCCTTGGCCGCCTGCGCCGCCTCGGCGAGGCCCATCGGCGCCACCGGCGCCATCGGCGCGCCAAACGGCGCCGACGTGAGCGGCGGCGGAGCCATCGGCGCCATCGGCGCGCCGTCGCCGTCGGCCGCCGCGGCGCCCGGCGCGCCCTCCATCTGCATCTGCATCTGCACGTCGACGAGCGGCGTCGCGGGCGGCGTCGCGGCGGCCGGGTTGTGCTGCTGCGGCTGCGGCTGCGGCTGCGGCTGCGGCGCCGGGAAGGGCGCGTGCTGCAGGTGCATCAGGTGGGGCGCCGTCGCGCCGGGCGGCAGCGCGTAGGCGGCGGCGGGCGCCATCGTCGCGGCGTGCAGCGGCATCGGCGCGAAGCCCGGCGCGGCGGCGATGAGACCGTGCATGCCGGGCGGCGCGGCGCCCATTGCCATCCCCGGCATCCCCGGCATCCCCGGCATCCCCGGCATCCCCGGCATCCCCGGCATCCCCGGCATCCCCGGCATCCCCGGCATCCCCGGCATCATCCCTGGCATGCCCGCCATCCCCGGCACGCACATGCCGCCCATGCCGGGCGCGCACGAGGCGATCGGCAGCTGCTGCGAGCCAAAGACGATCGGCTGGCCCGGGATGTGGTCGAGCACGAGCGGGAGGCCGTTGATGAGGTGCGGCGGGTAGGTGAACTGCAGCGGCGGCTGCCCCGGCAGGAAGACGACCTGGCCGCGGTCGCCCGGCCGCGCGTGGTTTGGCACGAGCACCGTGATGCGGTACTTGCAGCCGGGCGGCAGCGGGTAGATGGCGGGGGCGACCGAGTACTGCGCCGAGCTGCGCACCGCCGCCGCCGCCGCGTGCTGCAGCGCGACCTGCGCCTGCGCCTGCTGCTGCGCCTGCGCCTGCGCCTGCGCCTGCTGCTGCGCCTGCGCCTGCGCCTGCGAGAGCGCCGCCTTGGCCTTGCCGTGCAGCGCGCCGCCCATGTCGCCCAGCATGTGCAGCGTCGGCACACCAGCGGCGCCCGGCGGTGGCGGCTGCACCTGCAGCTGCAGCTGCAGCTGCGGCTGCGGCTGTGACGGCGGCGGCGGCGGCTGCGACTGTGACGGCTGTGGCAGCGGCTGCGATTGAGGCGGCGGCGGCGGCTGCGATGATGGCGGCATCTGCTGCTGCTGCGCCGCCGTCTCGAGCTTGACCACGGGCGGCTGGCCGTCACTCGCCGCGCGGTGCTGCTGCGCGGCGCACGCGGCAGTCGCGAGGGCCGCCGCCGCCGCCGCCGCCGCCGCCGCCTGCTGCTCGTGCCTCTGCTGCTGCTGCTCGAACATGGCTGCCTGCACGGCGGCCGCCTGCCCCGCCTGCGCCGCCTGCGCCGCCTGCGCGACCTGCACGGCCTGCGCCGCCTGCGCCGCCTGCTGCTGCCGCTTGAGCATCCGCATGTGGTTTGCGACGAGCGACGGCGACGCCGCGCCCTGCTGCCGCCGCTGCCCCTGCTGCGGCGGCACCACCGGTGGCGGCGGCACGCCCATCGGCGCGACGCCCGGCTGCACCGGCGCTGGCGTGGCGGGCGGCGGCGCGCCCTCGTTGAGCTGCTCGAGGAAGAGGTTGGCCGCGCTCAGCTCCGCCTGCTGCGACTGCAGCACGCGCTGCGGCACGCGCTGCTTCTTCGCCTCCTTGCCGCCGCTGCCGCCGCCGTCGGCGGCGGCGACGCGCGGCGGCGGCGGCTCCGTCGGACGCTTTCGACCTGCGGCGGCGGCGGCGGCGGCGGCGGCAGCGACCACCTGCGCCGCCGCGGCCGCGCCCGAGCGCGCCTTGCTGTTGGTGCCCGCGGGCGCAGGTGCGGGCGCGGGCGCGGGCACGGGCGTGCTGCTGCCGCCGTGCTCCGCCGCGCCGTTGGACGGCTCGCCGTGTCCCGAGACACTCCCCTGGGCGGCGGTGGCGGCGGCGGCGGCGACGGCGGCGGCGGCGGCGGCGACGGAGGGGCTCTTGGCGGCGGGAGCGGTGGAGGCGGACGCGGACGCGGCCGAGGCGCTCGCGGCGGCACCGCCGCTCTTGGGCGGCTTGGCGGCCTTCTGGGTCTTGGCCTTGGGCTTCGGCGAATCCTCGGCCGCCGCCGCCAAGTCGAGCCGGTCGTCGCTGAACGGGCCCGGCCGAGGCCCGCTGTGCTTGCCCCACGCCCACTCGTCCTCGTGGCAGTCGACCCAGTCCGCCGAGCCCTCGTCAAAGAGCACCTGGAAGCGCGACTGGCCGCGCGCGGCGCCTTCGGTGCGCTGCACCACGATGCCGGTGTACGGCACCGGGTCGGCGGTCCGCTTCTTGCCCTCCTCGTACCACACCGTCAGGTTGGAGCCGACGCCTGGGCCCTCGGCGACGGTCGCGGGCAGGCTCGCTAGCGCCGCGGCCAGCGTGGGGAAGCGCGCGCCGTTGGGCGCGAGGAAGCTCGCGCCCGCCGCCCCCTTGGCGTCGTGCTGCATGATCCATCCGGTGGGCAGCCCCGGCTCCCACCCGGCGTCCGTCACTCCGAGCATGCTCTCGACGCCCTGCAGCTTGAGCCGCACAATCTTGAGCCGGCGCGATCGGTTGGCGGAGAGACCCTTGCATTCCTCGTCGCTGTCCTCGTCGTACATGGGCTCCTCCTCCGCCTCGGGCGCGGGCGGCGTGGGAGGAGCCTCCTCCGCCTTGGGCATTGGCCTGAGCAAGCTCCACCTCGGCTGCTGCGCCACGCGCACGCCTCTCGACGCTCAGATCAAGTTTGCGGCTCGGGCGCACCTCGCCAAACGCAGTTTTGAGTGCAAGTCATGTCAGACGCTGCTGCGCCGTCGAGGCCGTTGCGCTCGCCACCTGACCACTCCCACCCGCTCGCGTCTTGCTCCCGCCTACTCCCATCCCCGGGCCATCCTCGGATAGCCTCGGCCCCGCGTGACCTGCCACCTGTAGCGCGGCAGGCGCGAGAATAGTCGATGCCGCCAGGCGCTCATCATCAAGCTGCTGCTCGGAACGGGAGCACCGATCACGCCCGCGCTCGGCGAGCCGTCCTCATCTATCATGCCGGTCGGCCTCGCGCCCACGGAGCCGCTCCCCCGTGCATCCTGAAGGAGAACACCCCCCGCGGTCGCGACAACCTGTCGGCGCCTGTCAAGACCACCCCGTGGACCCTCGGATAGGCAGTACTTTGATGCAGACTCGTCTGCACCAAGGTACTGGCTGTCTGAGGGCCGACGCATGAAGTCGATGTTATAATCATCTTGCTTATGCAGCAGCTGCTGCACAAGCCAGATGGATTATACTATCGCGGTGCGTGTGGCGTGTGGGGTGCTGCTGCTGCAGCATTGCTGGACGCGGTGTGCGGTGCGTGTCTGGATGTTGATTATTTCATTCAAGCATCGCCCAGAATTAACCCACCGACACGCACGCTAACAAGACTGGCGACTCGCCCCGGGTCCAGCTCGCCCGCTCAGCGGCCCGGGGTGCCACCACGCGCTTGATGATCCGATGATGAGCTGCAGCAGGTGCTGCAGGTCCGGGCGCAGGTGGATCGCTGCGGTCATCGGCGTGCCGCGATGAGCGTGAGCTACAGGTGGCAGTCGCCGCGCCGTGCCGCCTGCGCAGCGGGCATGCACGCGCGTGCAAGCCGTGAGTTGCTCCAGGGCTGGGCACCCCCGCCGGCCGCACTCGCCGAGGGGTGGGGCAGGGAGGGGGCTGGGCCTCGGCCGACCTTTCTGCCTCCGGGCGCCGCGCCTGCGCACACGCACGAGCCCCGTCATGCCGACGATGGACTGCGGCAGGTTGAGCTCAACTGCTGCGCCATGGCGCGTCGTGCGCCGATGCAGCACTCGGGCGACGTGCTCCCGCCGCGACCGAGTGGTGGTGCAGCGATCCCAGTGCCCAACATCGGCGACGACTCCTGGCATACGCGCATCAATCGCCGGGGTCAGTCAGACGGCGCGGGTGCCACCCTCGGCGGCGTGAACCCCACCGAGAACACCCCCCACCCTTTTCGCACCCACGAGGCTTGCGGCGCGGCGGCGCACCAACTAGCCAGCAGATGGCCTCGATCTGCTCGGCCGAGTCGAGGTGGTCGATGGTACGGCCCTCGGGCGAGGTGGATCAGCGCTGCGACCCATTTCGGAGCTGCACGGCACCGCCAACCGCGAGCAAGGCCGTTAGTCAGCGTTTGGCGAGGTGCGCCCAAGCCGCTCACGATCGCACCTCAGTGGCCGTG
>Ga0209713_10002385_pt1 | contig 11639 bp, 6 predicted proteins | sample ArcOceMetagenome_3_FD_187444 | JGI IMG/M metagenome (GOLD analysis project Ga0209713, IMG submission 187444) | Marine eukaryotic phytoplankton communities from Arctic Ocean - Arctic Ocean- Svalbard ARC20M Metagenome (SPAdes) (version 2) | ecosystem: Environmental > Aquatic > Marine > Oceanic...
TGGCATTGCGAGCGCTGCGCTCCTTGTGACGCCGGCCGCACCGCTTCCAAGTTTGCTTGGTGGTGATACCCCAGCGCGGCCCCACGCCAATTAAAGGAGGGAGACACGCGAAGTGGGTAGATGTGCTTCGGTTCGTTGTTGCCGCGGCACTGCTTGGTTCACAGATAGATAGATAGATAGATTTATGGTATCACGCTATCTATCTATCTATCTATCTATCTATCTATCTATCTATCTATCTTGGTTCACACCTGAGCTCTATCACACCTCAAGACGGTAAATCTGGCGATACTTGCGTCATACTTGAGGTCGCCGTACTAGTTGGCTTGCCGCGGAGTAGGCGCTTGCCTTCACGCCGACGATGGCCTCAACGGAGGAGCTCCAAGCCCAGCGCGCCACGCTTAAGCTCAAGCTCAACATGTGGAGCGCTGCCTTCGTCAAGCAGAACGGGCGTGAGCCGACAAGAGGCGACAAGGCACGCAAGCCCGCCGCCGTGGCCGTGACGCAGCCCAAGCACCAGCTGACACGCCCGCACTCCCTATGCAGAGTCGAGACCAGACCTACATGACTTCCCGAGATAAGCTCAAAGCGGTCGAAGCCGCACTCGCTCTAGCACCCAGCCGGACAGCCGCGGCAGAGGCGGCACCGTCGCTAGTGGTGGAGCAGCAGAAGGAAGACCGCCTGCCTCGCGGAAAGACGCCCGTCGATCCCGATGAACTGGAGAGACAATATAACGCGCCAGAGAACCAGCCGCCAAGTGCCGGCCCGGCTGGCGATAACCACAGCGCCAACACAGAGTGCCGCGCTGCGCCGAGCGCCGGCGCGGGCTGCCGCACCGCCCCGTCCACCGAAGCAGTGTACGGGACGGGACAGGTGCTGCGCTCCAAGGATGTCGGTCGCCAGCGCCGCTGTGGCATCGCCGGCGTGATCGCTGTGGCGGTCGCGGCGGCACTCGGTGGCGGGATCGCCGTCGCCCTCGTGCTGCTCTCGTCGGCCGAGGGCGTCACCTCTCTTCCTCCTCCTCTGCCTCCCGTGGACTCTGCTGCCAGTGCAGTGCCACCCCCAATTGCGGCCCCTCTGCAAGCATCGTCGCCTCCGCCGCCGACCCCATTATCGCACTTGCCCGGTGCCGCTCCTCCGACGAGCCCACCGCCCCAACTGACTGCGCCGCCTCCAACCTCGAGCCCTCAGCCGCCGCCATCAGGCGCTCCCCTCGCATCTTCGCCCTCGTTGACGCCGTCACCGTCGCCCTCGCCGATGCGGCCACCGCCGATGCCACCACCGACGGCCCCGCCACCACCGACGGACCCACCGCCATCGTTGCCGTTGCCGTCTCCGCCTCCTCCGTCCTTCCCGCCCGCGGTGCCTGCCGGCGACCCCGCCAGACCGCCGCCACCACCGTCCATCCCACCACCTTCGCCTCCACCGTCTCCGGCACCGTCACCTCCGCCATCACCCCCATCTGGGCCACCCACGCCACCACCAGCCACGCCCCCCGCGCCTCCAATCGAGCCGCCGCCCGCGCCACCCATCGCCCCGCCCTCATCGCCACCATCGCCGCCGCCACCGTTTGCGCCACCGCCGTTTGCGCCGCTCTCCTTTGCGGTCGAGGTGGACGTGCAGCTCCCGACGCGCGCCGACCTGTCAACGGACACCATCACGGCGAGCCTGCTATCGGCGGCGGGGGGCGCCCAGAGCGACGCCGACGGCGGAGAGCTCACCGTGCAGGTGTCGCAGGTGTGGACGGTGTCGGTGCAGCCGCAGGACGGCAGCGACGGCGCCAGCGGTGCGAATGCCGCCGACGCGCTCGTCGCTCAGATGCAGGCCGCGTGCGAGCTCAACTCCTCCGCGTGCGTCGTGACGGTCGCACCCGAGCGACGCGGTCGCCGAGCGCTGTCCGGCGATGCGGACGCCGTCACGCTGGTCGTCTCGCGTGTGCTGCCCGCTGGCGCGAGCGTGACGGCCGAGATGCCAACGCCGAGCGGCGTGGCGCTGCTCAACTCGAGCCTCGACGGCGTCACCGCCCAGATGCGCGTGACGCGACAGGGCGCGGCGGTCGAGGCGCAGGCTCTGGTCGCGCAGAGCCTCAACGCCTCAGCAATTGTGACGCAGCTGTCGAGCGACCTTGGCGTGGACACGTCCGAGCTGAGCGTTGGAGTCTCGAATCCGATCTTCCCACCGTTTCCACCGCCCTCGCCACCACCCTCACCGCCTGCATCGCCGCCACGGCCACCGCCGGCGCCGCCTCCAAAGCCACCTCCCATGACGCCGCCGTCGATGCCGCCCCAGCCGCCTCCTCGACTGCCCCCTCCGTCCCCCGACGCGCCACCCCGCTGTCCTCCGCCCGAGATGCCCATGGCGGCAGCCTCGCCCTCGCCAGGGCCGCCGGGCACACCACCGTCTCCAAGACCTCCATCACTGCCGCCAGCGCTCCCGCCTCTCGTCCCCGCGGCACGTCCGTCGACGCCACCGCCCTCGCCAGCTCCCGGCCAGCCACCCCCGTCACCCGTGCTGCCTCCTCCGACAACGCCGCCTCCATCCTTCCCGCCGGCCATCCCGCTGGGCAACCCCAATCTGCCGCCTCCGCCTCCGTTGTTGCCACCACCCTCGCCACCACCGCCAGAGCCATCGCCGCCGCCACCCGAGCCATCGCCACCCGCGCCGTCGCCTCCGCCGCCATTGCCATCGCCACCTCAACCGTCGCCGCCGCCGCCCTCTCCTTCGCCGCCGCCATCCCCGCCATCACTGCCGCCGGTCTCACCCCCGCCCCTCGCGGCCGTCGTTCTGCCACGCAGCGCTCTCGGCGAGTTGCACCGCCTCGTCAGAGTCGATGCCAGCACGGCGGATGTGACGGGTGGCAGCTGGCCCGCAGCCATCGCGCGGTCATACGACGGCGAGCCTTGGGAGGCGACGTACCCTCTGCCTGGCATGAGCCGTGCCGCCATTGCGTGTCAAGGGGACGCGTGCTCCGTGACGCCGCCGCCAGAGACGCCGAGTGGCTTCGTGTACCGGCTCGAGGTGTACAACGCCTCCAATGTGGAAGGCCTTCGCAGCGCGTCGCCCGAGCAGACGAGGCGGAGGAAGGCAGCCAAGTTCCTGACGCACACGACCTTTGGCCCCAAGCGCGAGGAGCTGGATAATTTGACGGCACAGTTGGCCGCAGGCGCAGAGGAGCAGGTCCTCGCTGACTGGGTCGAGGCGCAGATTGCGCTTCCGATGTCCTCGCACCGAGGCCACTTCCGGGAGCGGCTCAACTCCCGCGCCATCCCGGGAGCGAGTCGGCACGCATGTGAGCCCGGGTCGCGCTGGCATCGCTACACGTTCTCCACACTGGACGTGTCAGATCGCGTGAACATCACCGTCACCATCGACGCCAACGGCACGCGCTCCATATTTGCGGCGGGCCACCTGCGCACGCAGGTTCTCAATTCCAGCTGCTTCGATCCGACCAACGTGCTCAACGTCAGCGTCGCCCACCCTTGGCACGGCTACCTTTGCAGGGTGGGAGAGCGTGTCGGCGGTTTCTTCACTACGTCCTGGGGGTGGCACCATCGAGGTGGTATTGGCCTTGCCACCAGCTCGGCATGCAGCTCTGCCAACCAGCTCCAGTTCCACCACCCGCCCGTGCAGTTTGTGTCACCCGACCCGGCGACGACGCTGGTGCTCGATGTCACGGAGGCGACGCTCGAGCCCCTCCCATGGATTGGGCGCACGTACGACCTGGGGCGCGGCGCCCACTTCCTAGTCGGCGGGCCCTACCTTGACGGCGGTGCTCCCGTCACCTACGAGGACGTGTTCATCATGACCGAGAGGAACGGCCCGTGCCTGCTTCCCGTCGCCAACCAGCAGCAGCGCGGCCGCGGCTTCATGCGATACAACGGCACGTACTTCGCACACGACCCGCGCGTCGTGCTCTTCGACAACACGCTCGAGAGCGCGAGCAACGACACGCTGCTCAGCGCGAGCAGAGACGCGATCCTCGGCTCGTGCCACAACGTCCCAAAGACCTTCCAGAATGCGCACACGTGCCGGCCGTCGACGGCATGCTCGCCCGTGTCGTTCCGCGACACGAGTGTGCTCCTCAACCACAGCACGCTGCGCACCTTCCACGAGCACACGAAGACCTACGTGTATGCCATCACCGGCCTCCGGCTGGAGTCGGGCGAGGCGTCGCCGTGCATTGGCACTGCTCGCTGGCGCAAGCTTGATGGGGGCGCCTGTGGAACCCGTGCGACCTCGCTGGATGCGGACACGAGCGCGACGCTTGCGCAGGCGATCCGAGGAAGCACCGATGCGGCCAACCCATTCGTCCGCGACGCCATCCCGAACACGGTGAGCGGCGGCTCTTGCACCGAGGAGCTCAACGGCGTCTCCACCGTCGGCGCCGCGGTCGACGTGGACGGCGAGTGTTGGGAGCACTCACACCCCTCGTACTGGAACGTCTACGAGATGGGCCTGTGGACGAGCGAGCATCCGGGCAACCTCTACTACTCTCCAGAGGCCAACCCGATCAAGGCTGTGGCGCAGCGCTCCGAGACCACGCTCCAGTTCCCCGCCAGCCACCAGATGAACCGCTTCGCGAGCGCGCAGCCACGCCTCAGCTTGCTTGGCAAGATGGGCGATCACGTCAGCTTCGGCAACCTGCCCTCTTCTGTCCAGAACGCGGAGGTCGCCGCCGCATTCGGCGCGCTGGCCCTTGGCGAGAGTTCGGAGTCGTGCGGCTCACCGGGCGAGCTCGCGACCGACCCTCTCGCCGGCAACGTCTTCCACATGCAGGACGGCGCCAGCCCGCCCCCCAACGGCCACGTCGGCGGCATGGAGCAGACGTACTTTGCGCTCGACAACGGCTACCACGGCTTTGGCCACATCGTCCACTTCCACCTCGCCATGCATGCGGACGACCAGCTCCGCCAGCGCGCGGCGCACGCGCTCCTCCAGATCTACGTGATGAGCTTCACCGGCACCGACCACAACTGGAACACCGAGATCTTCATCAACTTCCACGAGATCCTGGTCCGCAACGCCTTCGGCAACTTGCGCACGGTCCTCAAGGAGGTCTCGTACAACGGCCTCATGGCCTCCTACCTCACCTACCAGGACTCGGCGTCGCTCGCCTCGTCCGGCTCGCTGCCCGACGAGAACTACGCGCGTGAGTCGATGCAGCTCTTCTCGGTGGGGCTCCTCGAGCTCTCTGCGGACGGCGCACAGGAGTTCGACGTCTTCGGTCGGGCGCTCGAGACGTACGACACCGAAGACATCGCCGAGTTTGCCAAGTGCTGGACCGGCTTTTCGCTGCCCCCGGGACGCAGCAACGTGGACATTGAGGGCCACTCGCGTGGCAACCGCATAGACCCCATGCGCATCCAGGGCAACGGCGCCGACGCGAAACGCGACCTCTTCCCGAAGAGCAACCTGTACGACGGCCATTTGGGCGACGGCGAGCCGATCTGTGCAGACCTTCCTGAACGGCATTTCCTCTCCAAGAACGCGCGCTGGAGCTACGTGGGCCATGCCGCCGGTGCTCGCTCGCAGCCGGAAAGCATCCACGAGGAAACCAAATGGGTCCTCCACAATCTCGGCGTCACTCAGTATCGTTTCGGTCCCAATTGGATCTGGTCCCAAGACGACACTGCCGTGGCGAGCTTGCCTCGCATTCGACCCAACCCAGCCACGTCCCCTCTGTACCAAGAGCTCTGTGGGAGCAGCAATGCTGGCGAGCCGTGCAGCTTCCGAAGCGAGATCTACCTGCCAGCCAGCCTCGCGTGCGATGGCGACGAGTGCGACATCGACACGGTCGCTGTCGTCGACATCTTCGATCCGACGAGCAACGAGACCGTCTTCTACGAGTACATCCGTCGGCCGTGCGTCGAGCTCACCTTCTTCCAACCCGTGACGGTCAAGGGGGACAGCACTCGGCAGCCGAGAGGACTGGAGATGTGCGCAGATCCGACGACGGAGGTTGCGGCTGCGGCCTGCTGTCCTCCCGGGCACGACTCAGCCAACAACGGCCTAACCATCTGCACGTACATGAACGAGGTCATGTCGTACGCGAAGGCCGCCCAGCGTTGTGCGGCGCGGACAGACGGCTACACTGAGATCTGTCCAGATCGATGGAAGGCACCAGGCTGCTTCGGCACCAACGGCAACGGGGCGCAAGACGAGCGCTCTTGGCTGAGCGCGACAAACGTGACGTCGTGCACTCTGAAGGCGCAGGTGATGAACAACGGCAAGCTTCAGCTCATCCATGAGGGGAGTACTGACCAGTCGCTCACTCAGGACTCTGGGAATATGTTCCGCGTTCGCTGGGAGGGCGGTCAATACCCGAACGTCGAGGCCGGCACATGCACGCAGGGCTGCAGCGCAGTTGGAACGGCGTCGTGCGTCTGCGAGGTGGCAGTCAACACGAGCGCTGTCTTCACGGACATGGCCCATCTGCCGACTGTTGAGGATCTTCAGGCACATCTATTCGTTGGCAGTGCCCCACCGGACGCCTTTGCAGCTGGGGTCTACGCCACGTGCATGAGCGTCGAATGTGTGGCGGCGAGTGGTGCTGGTGTCGAGGTCCACCTCCACCAAGACAGTGGTGGCAGCCTCAACGAGCAGACCATCTTCAGAATCTATCTGAACAGCACGCTGAACGGCACATGGACCCGCCCCTTGTACCTCGCGAACAAGGTATCCACAGTCAGCGTTGCTGGTGGCTCGTTCCGCTATCGCAATCCGCCAAAGTTCCACTCGTTCATCAGGCCATCGATACGCGACGCGGAGCACGAGACGGACGCCCTGATCGACCATCTCTTCTGGCACAAGAACACGGCCCCCTCCATTGCCACTCGGCTCATCCAACGCATGACCACGTCGAACCCGTCGCCACGCTACGTGCGCGCCGTCGTCGACGCCTTCCGCACTGGCACGCACGGCGGTCGCACCTTCTCCGGCGCGTATGGTGACCTGGGCGCGACGTTTGCCGCGATCGTGCTTGACCGCGAGGCGCGCAGCACCACGCTAGACGCCGACCCCACCCATGGCCAGCTGCGCGAGCCGCTTCTCAAGCTCTTCCATGTGCTGCGGACCTTCAACTTTGGGCACGAGAAGCTCTGGCACTTCCACTTCAGCGTGTTGAACACCATCGGCCAGATGCACATGACGTCGCCCACGGTCTTCAACTTCTACGACCCACTATACCAGCCCGAGGGCCCCGTCGCGCAGATGGGCCTCGTCTCGCCAGAGGCGGAGCTCGGCACTGGCCCGTTCATGGTGGGCTTTTCAAACACCGTCACAACGGCGATTCGTGGGACGTGGTCGAACGGGCACCTAGCCGGGCGCTGGAGCCCGACCGACCCTTCCAGCGCACTGGCCGTCGTCGACGAGCTTGACCTTCTCTTGACGGGTGGCCGGCTGAACAACCACAGCAAAGCCGTGATCGCTTCGAGGTACAGCGACGCGCTGAGCGGCAGCAACCCCAGCTGGGCGGAATGGCTCAAGCAGCAGGAGGCGCTCAAGGAGGCGCAGGAGCTCTTCCTCTTCGCCGCCGAGTTCCACGCGACCAATCTGCTCCAGAAGCGCGGCGTGCCGCGCGCGTCGAGGTCGGAGACGCCCTCGCAGGGTCGGCCGTACAAAGCGGTCGTCTACATCTTCCTCGACGGCGGCGCGGATACATTCAACTTGCTCGTACCAACGGGCGGCTGCACAGGCGGCCAGGGCAACGACTTGTGGGCGCAGTGGGAGAGCGCGCGCGGCACCGCCGTGCTGCCGAAGAGCACGCTGCGCCCCATCACGGCGGACGTGCTCGAGCAGCCATGCAGCGAGTTCGGCCTCCACCCCTCGGTGCCCAACCTGCAAGCCAGATACACCGACGGCGACGCCGCCTTCATCGCCAACGTGGGCTCGCTGGTGCAGCCGGTGACCAAGGTCACGCTCGCCGGCGGCGCGCCTCGGCCGCCCTCGCTCTACTCGCACAACACGCAGCGCCTCACCGCGCAGAACGTGCACGCGCAAGCCACCAGCTCCGCCAAGGGGGTCATGGGCCGCATGCTCTCCGCGCTCGCGGTCGAGTCGCCCTCGGGGCAGCCCGCGCACAGGGTGCGCTCGTACTCCATCGCCGGAAACACGAAGATCCTCGAGGGCTCGATCGATGCGCCGAACATCGTGAGCTCGAGTGGGCCTGTGCGCCTCACCCGCTACGCGGCCATCCGAGACCATCTGCAGAACCTCACCGCCGGCGAGGCCAGCTCCGCCTTCGGCGAGACGTTCGAGCAGATCCTGGACGCGTCCGTCACCGGCGCGGAGGAGCTCAAGGCGCAGATGGACAGCCCCGAGGCGGCCATCGATGGCACGGGGTGGGCAACGGACGACGTCTCCAAGCAGCTGAAGGTGGTTGCAAACATCATCGCGGCGCAGTCGCTCACGCAGTCGGAGCGTGACGTCTTCTTTGTCCGATACGGCGGATGGGACACACACGCCTCGATCGACGGCCCCAGCTCCGGGAGCTACAAAGGCAAGTGGGACAACGTCGACACGGCCCTGGCGCGGTTCACGAGCGAGATGAAGTCGATGGGCATGTGGGAGAACGTCACGGTGACGATCGGCTCCGACTTTGGCCGCTCGCTCTCCGTCAACGGCGCTGGCACTGACCACGGCTGGGGTGGCGTGAGCTTGGTCTTGGGTGGTGATGTCAAGGGCGGGCAGATCCTGGGCAAGTACCCAAGTGACATCAGCGAGGGCTCGATCCTGCGCGACCGGCGCGCCATGATACCCACCACCAGCTACGAGTCGGTGTGGAATGGCATCGCGCAGTGGATGGGCGTCGAGGAAGAGGCCCTCGACAGCGTCCTGCCCAACCGAAGGAACTTTGAGTGCGAGGGCACCGGCTGCGGCCTCATGCAGAAGGGCATGATGTACAAGGGGGCGCCAGGGCCGAGCCCGCCGCCCGCCTCGCCACCCTCGCCGCCTCCCTCGCCGCCCCTGTCGCCGCCCGAGCCGCCCTCGCCACCGACGCCACCGACGCCACCGCCAGCGCCGCCGACGCCGTTCGGCGATGTGCATTGCCCCGCTGCCGGCTTTGACCTCATCTTCAACCAGACCCACGGCGATATGTGCGTGGGAGCGGGTGACGGCGCGACCAACTGGACGGCGCCCGTCGGCTGCCAGGACTCCGCGTCGGTCGTCCCGTCGCTCAACGGCGTCGGTGTCGAGCCGCGCGTCCTCACGAGCGCCTGCGGCCAGTCGGGCTGGCGAGTCGTCACCTACAAGAGGTACCTCGACCATTGCCGCGTGGAACCCGTGACCACATCCAACGGCGACAACGGAGAGTGCGCCGACGGATGCGTCTTCTTCAATGGACGCGGCGGCGAAGTGGTCGTCGACTTCGTCGACACTTGGGGCATCGGGGGCGTCAACCTGCACATTGCGCCGCGCGACTTTGACAATCGCCTCTCCACCATCTTTGACGTCGGCGACACCATCTACGTGCGGAGGATGCGCCGCGCAGCGCCGTACACGGTGCTGCCCTACTCGTCGGTCAGGTGCGACGTGCGCGGCCTCATCCGCCCCCCCTCCCACCCGCCGATGCCGCCGGCGCCTCCGTCGCCTCCGTCTCCGCCGTCGGTGCCACCAGCGCCGCCATCGCCCCCAAGTCCTCCTTCTCCGCCATCCTCGCCGCCGGCATGGCCGCCGTACGAGGCCATCGTCAACCCCGCGGCGGAGGCGCGCACGTACTCGAGCGCGGGCGGCGTGGGCATGCTGAACGGGGCGCCATCATGGTACCCCACAACGTGCGCGGGCGATGCCTCCTGCTGGATGCAGATGGACCTCGGCGAGAAGCGGCGTGTCAGCGGCGTCGTGACTCAGGACGACACCTGGTATGGCCGCTACGTGAAGACCTTCGCGGTCACAGTGTGCACAGCATACGATCCGAGCGACGGCGCGTCGCCGTCGATGCCCTCGGAGCAGCAGTGGGTCCATACCGCCCCTGGCTGCGTGTCCGGCAACAACATCATAAAGTACACCGGCAAGACCGTCAGCGAGTGCAAGGCGCTGTGCGTTGGGTACGGCGCCGGATGCGTGGGCTTCGAGTTCGGCGTCGACTACGGTGGCAGTGGCTACGTGCCGGGTGACTGCCAGCTCTCAAGCGGCGCCGATACCACATCAGGCTGCGTAGGCACGCAGCACAACCTGGACTTTTACGCTCGGCCCGACCCTCCGCCCCCTTCGCCGCCGGTCACGTGCACCGCGTGGACGGATGTGGACGCCGGCGCGACGTTCCAGGGCCCGTCGCACGGCTGCGGCCCGCCGATTGGCAACTGCGCAGGCAACGGGCTGACCGGCATGTTGGTGCCTGTGGACGCTCTGTTCAGCACCTTTGTGGACACGCGCTTCGTGCGGATCCACCCGCGCACCAACCACAACGGCTGGTACATGCGCGCGGGCGTGCTTGTGACCGAGTTTCCTCCGTCGCCTCCTTTTGCGCCACCCACGCCACTGCTGCCACCATCCCCGCCATCGCCACCGTCTGCGCCGCCGCCGCCGCCCTCTCCGACACCCGCGGCACCACCTGCTTCACCGCCGCCGTCGCCGCCGACGCCCCCCTCCGTGCCGCCGCCGCCACCTTGCCCTCCTCCTCTGCCGCTGCTCCCTCCGCTGCCTCCTCAGACCCCCGGCTGGGGTGACAGCTGGATGACGCCCACGAGCGGGCAGCACCTCTTCAACGTGACCGTGCCATCGGAGTGGACGCTGTCGTTTGACGTCAAGTTCGGCCCGACGGCGAGCAGCGATTGGACAAACATCCTCCACGTGCGCGGCGCGAGCAACCAGGAGCATTTCCCTTCGGTCTGGCAGCGGCCAAATCGACACAAGCTGCAGGTCAGATTTGGGGAGGTCGGCTCGACCTATGCGGAGATCAACTCGAACCCAAACAAGGCCTCTGGTAACGTCGTGTCGATGGAGATCAGCCTCCAGCGCGACCGATGGAACGCCGACATCTTGAGCTTCAAGATGGACGGCGTTTTGACCGGCTACCCCTCGCCGCACACGTCCGACGTCCTCAGCGCCTGCTCGAGCGGCGGCTGCCCCGCGCACGGCTCGCCCGGCGACGCCAAGCAAGTCTACCTCTGCCGCCCCGGCACCACATGCAGCGACGTCGAAATACGAAACCTCCGCTTCACGCCAGGTCCCGCTGCTTCGGGCGGTTGAGCTTGAGCGGGCTAGGGGGTCTCAGTCGAGCCACCAGCCCCCCCGCTGCCCAGCTGGCGGCCGGGTCTGTATATTTCAGTCTTCTCTCAGAGTGGTGTTCTCTCTTGGTGTTCTGTTTTCTCTCTTGGTGTTCTGGTTCCGTCAGAAAGTTTTGCTGTCAATACAATTTTGTAATCAGACCCTCAAACGTCAAAGGCATAGAGCGCGCCTCCAAACTCGTGCATGCGGCGACATCCAACAAGCCCATCATCAGTTGAGCAGCTCGAGGTTGAGCGTGGCCCCGTCGGCCGAGCCGAGCCGCATGTAGAACATGTCGCTCGCGGCGCCGCCAAACGGCGCCGGCTCGAAGCCGCACGGCGCGTCGCACGCGAGCTTGACGCGGCGCGCCTCGGCGCGGCCGCCGTCAGCCATTTACCAGTCTAAGTACAATAGGTAGGTGAGAAGTTTTG
>Ga0209713_10002389_pt1 | contig 11630 bp, 8 predicted proteins | sample ArcOceMetagenome_3_FD_187444 | JGI IMG/M metagenome (GOLD analysis project Ga0209713, IMG submission 187444) | Marine eukaryotic phytoplankton communities from Arctic Ocean - Arctic Ocean- Svalbard ARC20M Metagenome (SPAdes) (version 2) | ecosystem: Environmental > Aquatic > Marine > Oceanic...
TGTTTCCTCTTCACAACCTCGTTTTTTATTCCTTTTTTTCTTTTTTCAGAAAAGTAAAAATTTCGGAATACATAAGTTCAAACGAAAGGGGCGAATAAAACGACGAATCTTACGAAAACTAATCAAAATGAACAACGTCCTTGACTAACCTTTTTAAAGAAAAAAGGATTTTAACACCCCCCCCTCCCCTTTTTTTTTGGATTATACTTAGCATTACTTATTATGAGTTTGACTTTGGCTCTGAGTGAACGCGAGCAAAATCTCTTGACACATGCGAATTTGAATTAGCTAGTTTATTATAGCTTATTGGTGGATTGGTGAGTAAAGTGTGAAAAACTACCCTAAAGTTTGTTTTAAAAACGAATAAATAAGAAACTGTACGTGAAAATATAAGAATTTTTACTAATCAACACGAAAATTTAGTGCTATACCTAGATTTTTGGCCCTGCTTTTAAGATTAATAAGTTTTTAGTAATCTCCTTTTAACACCTTTTCGGGGGTAAAAATTTATTTAACTTTCATTACGTACATCTAACCTTGTTCCTTTATTGTTGAATAGGTTCTCGTAATGTTTGTTAACCTTAAATACGTTAATAGCGCTTGTTAAAAAAATGTCAATCTTTTTAAGTTTGTTGATTATATTGTATTCTTGCAACAACGTTGTCTCTTAAAAAAAAAAGAATGCTTTTAGATGTTATCGCACAAAGATTGGTTTTTAGTTTTCCTAAGCCTACTATCTTTAGCTGAATTGAAAGATTGTTCAGTCACATGGGGAATGAAAAATACCCCACCGTTGGCAGCAGTGGAGAATATTGGTCAATAAACGAAAGTTTGAACCAGGGTTTTGCGGGGATGAAAAGTTGTTAAGACTATGAAGGCCAAGGCGGCTGTAAAGTTCGTGCACTGATTAATATAATGACGTTATATTGGAAGAGAACCTCGGGCTAACAAGGTGCCAGCAGCTGCGGTAATACCTTGACGAGGGAGCGTTACTGGTCATTACTAGGCGTAAAGTATGGCTAGACGGTTTAGGTAGTCGTAATTAAAATCAACGGGGAGACGAAGCTTTTTTACGAAACCCTAATACTAGAGAAATCAGGAAGTTAATAATACTTATGTTCTAGAGATGAAATACAAAAAGAACATAAAGATTTTCAAGTGCCTCGGCAGTTAACTATTGGTTCATTCTGACGTCGAACCATTAAAGTATAAGTATCAAATAGGATTGGAGACCCTAGTAGTTTATACCATGAATCAATGGATATTATATGTTTAAGATCTAACTTAGGTGTAAAAGCTAACGCGTAAATATCTCGCCTGGGGAGTAAGGCTGCAAAGGTTAAACTTAAAAAGATTGGCGGGAGTTTGTATGAACGGTGGAGCGTGTGGTTTAATTCGATAATCCGCGTGTAATCTTACCAATGTAAAAAATAGATTTAAAATAACTTCTAAAGGATTAAGTTGAAAATTTATTCACAGGTACTGCATGGCTGTCGTCAGTTCGTGTTGTAAAATGTTATATTCAGTTATTGAACGAACGTAACCTTTCTTATAAGTTTCATAAGTTTATTGTTTTTGAAGGTACGTAATTTTTTTAACGCTCAAAAACATTTCTTAGTTCTTATATTATTATAAAGCAAACGGCTAATTTCTGCACAAACTTTTGTTTATAAATTTCTTTAAGTTTATTTAACAGGTTACGGAGATTTTTGTTTATTTTATGGAAGTTAAGGAGAAGTCAAGTCATTATGGTCTAAATATGTTGGGCTACACATGCGCTACAAGGGTAAAAACAGTGAGATACGACAGTGAAAACTAAAGTAAACCTCGAAAAATTATCTCAGTTCGGATTGTAAATTGGAACTCATTTACATGAAGTCGGAATCGTTAGTAATCGTAAATTAGTACGTTACGGTGAATGATTAATCAAACTTTGCACACACCGCCCATCACGCCCGAAGAGTTGTCTCGGCTGGATACCTGTATCGATGAGTTTAAAAGGGTTTCCACTAAAGGCTAAAGTGCTGATTGAAGCTATATGGATGAGGTCAACCCTTAACCTTTAGTCCCTAAGCGTTGTAATACCTTTAATTGTAGTATCTTTCTTTTGTTTGAAATATGCTTGAAATAAATATTGTTGGTTGGTGAAAGACGGGGTGGTAATTTGGGCGAAGTTGACACAAGGTAATAGTAGGGGAACCTGCTGTTGGATTACACATAATTTAACTTTTTTTTTGAGGTTTTTTAAAGAAGACCTCATTTTCTATTAGTATGATAGTTTACTTTAAATTAAGATGCGTAGCATTAAGGGGATGCCTAGATGTTAAATTAGTACAGAAGTGGAAATTCTATAGTTATTATGAGTATCGGATCTACTGGGAGTAATAACAAAAATAAATCTAAAAAAGTGAAGTGAAACATCTCATTAACTTTTAATACATAAAATCAACTGAGATTAGGTTAGTAGCGGTGAGCGACTGCCTAAAAGCCCTACCATAATAAATTGGGAAATATTTTTGAAACAATAACCATAGGGGTGCAAGTCCCGTAAATCCAATTAAGGAGTATAGTTTAGTGGTAGAACGGTGGTCTTCAAAACCATATGTGTGGGTTCGATTCCTTCTACTCTTGGTTATCTTTAACGTAAACTCGTCACTACAAATAAAAAATAGGTTCACATACTCATGAAAAAAAAAACATTCTATTAAGTCTTTATATCGTACAATTAAAAAACAGTATAGATATAATCGTCGAATTAATAGATTAAAACACCCACGACCTTTGACTAAATTACGGTCTTTTTTCCGTGGCGTAAACGTTTTTATGCCTCGGAAATCCGTAAACTTTTTTTTAAAAGTGCGCCAAAAAAACGTTTTAACTTACTCAAAAGGTTTACACGTAAGCTATGTTTCAATTCGAAGTCCGAACTCTCTAAATTCTGTTAGAGTACAGAATTTAACGAATCTTTTACAACTTTTCAAACAAAACCCTTCTAGCCTGATGAAATCTTTTAACGTAAATAGTTTTTCGCTCTTCCATCAAACTTTACTTATTTCATCATCTCAGCAAGACTTGTTTGTAGATTCTAAGTATTTGTCAAATGGGATTTCTGCGTTATCTTTTTCTGCATTTTCGTTTTATAAACCTGGGTCTTCAAAGTTTTCTTGATTAAATAAGGTTCTACGTTTTCCAATACTGTCTAGCTCAAAATCGTACTTCACTTTACCCATCGTAAGGTCAAAAATTTCCAATCTCAAGAGAGAGGCGTTACTATCGCTTTATTTCATTCACCAATCTAAAGTTTTTTTAATTAGTGAAGATACTGGAGATCGTTTTTTCCCTAAAGGGGTTATGGAAATATGGTCTAAAAATTTTTATGTCCTTAATCGTTCTACTCGTTCAGTTTCTACTGACGGAGCAACGTTAAAGTTAAATGCTTTACCTCAGCCTTTAAATACTTCAGGTTCGGTACTTGACTCGTTAATTTTAAGCGAAAATTTTTTAGAAAATATGACCTCTTCCTCGATATCGTTTACTCAATCCTCTGAACGAGCAAACTCCAGACGAATTACCTATCTATCTATTCTACCTAAAATTTTGAAACGACGTTTGCGAACACGTAAACTTGCCTTAGTGACGAGAAAGTCTGCAGCTCACCACTTACTTGCTACCGCTAAAATCAAAAAAAAATTAACTAAAATATTTGAGTTGATAGCTCCAGTTTATGAACTTTCGACACCATCCCCCCTTATTTTGGTTGAATCAAGTTTTGTGGAACAGTATGGATCAAATGTTTTAGGACGTTTGTTTTTTAAGAATGCGAACCTTGCCAGCTATGTTTTTAAATTCTCTTTGTTATTTAAATATTTCTTTGTTTTACATCCGTCTTTAGTAACTTCAAATACGTCGGTTTTACTGTTAAACATTTCAAACTCCCGTTCTCTTTTATCTTCAAACATTTTAACGCGCTCGAACGTTTTACCGTTCCATACGTTTAATTATTCTTTACGTAGAAGAGTTCTAAAGGCGTTTACTTACGACACCTTTTCGCCTAATGTAACTATGTGATACTATAATACTATAATACGATTTATTGAACACTGTTCAGGAAAAAAGGTTTATTTAAAATTGAATCCTTTCATTGAAAATTCACTTACCTTTAAAGACTTGGCTCGATCAGCAATTTGGGCACAACGAATTGTCGGTTTTCAAAAAACTTTAGGTCCTCGAATGTTTCTACATGAGTCACTAAAAATTATGCATGTTGCGATTCGTTACCGCGATCCTACATTTTTATCCAATTGAATCCGCGCTATGTTAAAACGAACTAATTTTTATAAGTTCCGTCCTCTATTTCGTTATATGCGGTACGTCTTTACAAACCTTTTTCAGGTTTATTTTCCGGAATTAGGATTTAAAGGTATAAAACTAAAACTAAAAGGGAAAATTTCGGTTGCTGGAAATGCTCGTACGCGGACACTTTTTTACCGTGTCGGTCAAACAAGTCACTCTACGTTCGATAATAGGGTCGTTTACGATTTAAGTTATGTTAATACTTTTACAGGTGTGTTAGGTTTCCAGTTATGGTTTTACTACTAGTCTGCAATCTCGCGTACATATTACTTATTTGACGGTACCAACCTATTTCTTCCAGTTTTTCGAGTGCGAATTCTCTCTTGTAAATATCTAAATAAGAAGGTCCGTTTACTTTACACATTTAAGGTTTTTATAAAAAAACATTCTTCTTTAAGGAACTCAATTAAAAACAAAAATCGTTTAGCAGAATTTCAAAATGTGCGACATAACTCTTTAAGCAAGTGACTCACGGTTTTAATAACGTCCCTAACTCAGTTATTTTTTATAACCTCACTTCTTGAAAACTCCACTCAAACAAACTTTGTTAAGCAGGAGGTAATAAATCAAATTTTTCAGTTAACGTTTCATTCTCCCTATATTTCAGTCAAAGTCTCTGATTTAACCCCCTTGTGTACTGAAATGTCACTGTATTTTAATATACTACTTTAATTTACACCGTTTAAATTGTTAATCCCTTCCCTGCGCATGTAATTTTGCAGTCGTTTATGAGTAAATCGTAAAATGTAATTATACGATCGAATTTTAGAAAATCAATTTTAAAGGCTAAATAGTTTAACATCGATAGTGAGTAGTAGTGTGAACGAAAGGTGAAAAGTCATAATAAAAGAAATGTGAAAAGGTCCTGAAACTTAATGTATAACCTGTTAGAGCTTACGTAATAACGTACCTTTTGCATAATGGGCTAGTGAGTTAATAGAAATAGCAAGCTTAATTTTTAGTAGGCGTAGTGAAAACATAACAAAGTTATTTCTATTAAACCCGAAACTAACCGATCTAACTATGAACAAGCTGAAGGTTTTTCCGGAGGGCTGAACCCGTGAATGTTGCAAAATTCTGGGATGATTTGTAGTTAGGGGTGAAAGGCCAATCAAGGTTAGTGATAGCTGGTTCTCTGCGAAAAATATTTAAGTATTGTGGATATGATTATTTGTTTTAGGGTAAAGTTATCTTTAAATAACGTAATTGAATATTTGGCAAAATTTCGAGAAACTTAAAATATAAACAAATAAATAAATCTAATCAGACATAATTGCGCAAAGGTAATATGTCAAAAGGGAAACAGCCCAGATTGGTAAATAAGGTGCTTAATAATTGTTAATATGAAAAAAGTTTAATTATTATATTACTTAGGGGATAGGCTTGGAAGCAGCCATTCATTAAAAAAAGAGTAACAGCTTACTAAGTTAATACTGTACAATGATTTAATGTACGAGCAGTAATTCAATTTTGATAATGTAGAGGCGATAAAACAATTAACCGAATTTCCAAAAAGGTTTAATAACCTTTGGTAGCAGAGTGTTTTGTAATTTGTTGAAGATTAATTGTTAAATTAGTTGGAAAAATCAAAATCAATTATACTAGTATGAGTAACGTTAAATAGCGTGAGATTCGTTATCGCTGGAAACCCTAAAGTTAGATTACAAGGGAAATCCGTAATCTGAAATATACCCCCTTAAAAAATGACTAACGTCGAATGTTTAATGGGTTTAAAACCTTTATTTACTTCTTGTAAAATCCCCCTGTAGGTAATTGTTCTACTTGTAAAACGTGATTGTGATTTCAATTATTTAGATTCGTCTTTTTGAAGCATTTTACTTAAGTTTAGTGTAGTCGGTAACGTATTAATGTTACTTAACCGTAAACTTAATAAAAGTGTTTAATACTAGAAGCTTAACTCTAATTTTAGTTGAATTTGTAATTAATGTACAGGTTTTACTAAGCGGGTCCATTAGCTTATTGATAGTAACTATTGGGCATATCACGTAAAAACTGTACATTTGTTATTTAAACTTGTTCAAACGCGTTGGGTTACTTTTATAAGAACCAGAAATAATTCAGGTCTACTTTGTTTTTACTTCTTCATGTTTTGCGATAATTAGTTTGATTATATCGCTAGAACTCGTTTACCCAGAACTTTGAAAGGGAAAACACAACCGTGTTAAAACAAAGTAGGTTTAAGTATATTAAAACTGACACTGGTGGGTAGGTTGAAAATACTAAAGCGATGAAAGAATATAGTTGAAGGAACTCGGCAAATTAACCCTGTAACTTCGGGAGAAGGGGGAGAGTTTTTAAGAAAATGGGGCTTGTTAATATTACATTGCACCCAGCTTTAAATTCTAACAAAAAAGAGGAGGTAGCGACTGTTTAATAAAAACACAGGACTCTGCTAAATTTTATAATGATGTATAGAGTCTGACGCCTGCCCAGTGCTGTAAGGTAAAAAAATTTAAGTGAAAGCTTTTATTTTAAGCCCCAGAAAACGGCGGCTGTAACCCTGACGGTCCGAAGGTAGCGAAATTCATTGGCGGGTAAGTTCCGTCCTGCATGAATGGCGTAACGACTGCCTCACTGTCTCCAGCTATAATTCAGTGAAATTGAAAACTAGGTGAAAATGCCTAATATGAGCAGCGGGACGGAAAGACCCTATGCACCTTTACTAGAACCTTATATTATATTAAATCTTAGTAAGAGGCGGGAGAGTGTACTTTTTTCTCTCACTCGTTAACCGCCCTTATTAAGCTTTAGTTTTAAATAAAGTATTTACAACTATTTATGATGTTGTAAGGATGCTAGTTTCACTGGGGCGGTGACCTCCTAAAAAGTAACGGGGGTGTGCAATGGTCTAGTAAAGCATATTCTTATGCGAGTATTATAATGGATTAAATTAGACTTGATCTTTGAATAAACAAATTTAAAGAGGGTGAGTAAAATCGCCTGCCATAGTGACCCGATAATAAACAATTTTTTATTGATAAAGTTATCGATTAACGGATAAAAGGTACGCTAGGGATAACAGGCTAATAATTCTTGAGAGTTCCCATCGATGGAATTGGTTGGCACCTCGATGTCGGCTCATCATATCCTGGTTGAGAACAATCTTCCAAGGGTCGGTCTGTTCTACCGTTAAAATGGTACGTGAGCTGGGTTTAGAACGTCGTGAGACAGTTTGGTCCCTATCTGCTGTTAAGTTGAAAAAAACATAGAGTCTTGCTTTAGTACGAGAGGACTGAGATAGACCAACCAATGGTCCGACGATTATAGTAATTTTGTAAGTCGTTAAGCTACGTTGGGAGCAGATAACTACTGAATTCATCTTAAGTAGGAAGCTACTCTATTTATTTTCTTATAAACGCATTCTAGACTAGAAGTATTATATATCTTAAATGAGAGGAATTTGAGTTCCGGAGTTTATTTTTATATAGCGTTAATATCTAATTAATTAAGTTAATGCACACGCTGTGCGCCTTTTAATAGCTAAAAGTTGTACGTTTGTACTTTTCTTATAACATGACTCTTAAATCCGTTACAAAGTTATCTGAACGCAGTACGTTTAAAAAAGTAAAATTTTATCAACTTTTAATTAAGTTACTTATCAAACAAGACATTGTTATGACGTCAAACTTTTGAAACCTGTTTAAAAACTATTTAATCCTTATGGATCTTCTTCCAAAAAGTTTCGTCTCAAAATACTCTCACTTACCTAAGAGTGTTGAAAATTCACGAAATATTTTACATAAAACAAGTAATTTGAAACTAGCTTCATCAATCCGACTCCTTAAAGTAAACTATTTTGACGCAGACAAAGGTCCAGAGAGCTTAATTTTATTTAAACTGTATTTAAAGCTAGCGTACAGTCAACCTTTTTTTAATGCTAAACAACATTTCTCTTACCGTCTTTTATTTAATAATTTTCATCCTAATGAGGTTGTACATTTAGATTTAGGTAAAGCTTTTTCTCGTTGGTTCTCTACCCATTCTTTATTAATTAATCTATTTTATTATTCCGTAAAGTTAGTTACCTTTGGGACTAAACTTTTAAGAGATGAGATTTTAGCTTTAAATTCTAGAACGTCTCCAATAAACATTCTTAACAACAACACTTTTACTAAATCGTTTTTTTTCTCTAGTGCTACGACAGGCCCTACGTTTGCGACCGGTTTTAGACGTCTTAATAGTTCCAAAGTTGAAAATGCTTTTATTTTAGATCTCGACTTTCATCGAAGAACAACCTTTTTTCTAAAAAGGAATAATATTTTTACTTTGGGACTTGTTCCAGCAAGTCAAGACCCTTGAGTTGTTGACCATCCTATACCAACTTTCAGCTCAACTATGTTAACTCAGTATTACTTCATTAAACTTTTTACTTATACTTTTTCGGTAGGTAAGAGTGCGTATTTTACGAACGTTAAGAGTCTTTGGTTTAAACTACTTTTTTAAAGCTTTAATGAAATTTTTAAATACTCCCTTTTATTTTCTACTGATTATCGCCTATTCGTTTTACCAACCTTTAAGTCTTCACTGTGCAAGTTTAAAACTTTCAATCTCTACCCTTGTTCGTGCAAAAACGTTTTTTTGAAAAGTTGCAAATTACGCAGACTCTTATTGATTCCTTTATTGTGGTAAATCATTGCTTCATACCCCCAAAAATCTTTAAGAACTTTTAATACTCTGGAAGCTAGCTTAATCGGTAAAGCCCTAAACTTTGGATTTAGTGAGTATAGGTTCGAGTCCTATGCTTCCAATTTAATGAATACACCAACCCCTTACGTTTACTTTTTAAACCAGTTAAAATTTGCTGCTGCTAAGAAAAACTACTTTTTTATACTTAAGGCTCATCAGCGAGTCCAACCTCTCTTAAAACTGTTTTACCGACTTAACATCATTCGGCGTTTTACTTTTAAATCACCTTCTCTCCTTTACGTATTTCCTACCTATAATCGTGTAAACAAGCCAATCCCTTTTATTAAAAGTTATTATAGGTCTGTTAATCCTATTCGAATTAAAAAACATTCGTTATTGTTGATGAGACGTTCGTTAGGGTCGACAACACTTATTCTAGAAACAAGTCGCGGAGTTTTAACTCATCGAGAAGCATTGTCCGCAGGTGTCGGCGGGACTTTAATTTTTATTGTCTATTAACCTTCCCTTCAGTTTTCTACTTTTACATGATAAACTATGTGCCGTTTCGTTTTTTTTCAATAGACCTTAACCTAAAAATTCGCTTTACTAATATTAATTTTTACGCTTCCCCAACTTCAATACTTTTTGTTTTACGTAAACGTGTAAATCTTATCTTTTTCTTCTATGCAGGATCGTTCTTACTTGTACACACTGTAGTTTAATTTAGTTATGATGTTCGTCAAATCTGCAAAACTTCTAGGGCTCGCTTTAGTGTTTTTCCCAATTACTGGATGCGCAATCGGAACCGGAATTTTATTCGCATCCCTTTGTAAAGCTGTTGCTTATAACCCAGAAGCTGATAGAGATATTTTCATTTACGCAATTCTTGGATTTGCTTTAATTGAAACTTTCGCTTTCATCTTAATCGGAGTTGCTGGACTAATTCTAGTTTTCTAGTTTAAGACTTATTTTAATGAAACTTTCCTATTCTTCGTTGCAAATTTTTTTAAATAACTTTAGTACTTTTTCCCACTTCTTTTTCAAACTAACTACTTTTTTGAAAATTACAACTACTAAACTTTCAACAATTTTTAAAGAGACTATTGGGGACGGTTACTACTTACTTATGGGACTGTTTTTAGTCTTTTCTGCCGACGCTCTTGTTATCGATGATGAACCTTTGTGAGAACCGATTGAGTGAAGTATGGTTCAATCGTGAATTTTATTTATTTTTATGTTTGGCTGAATCGCTGAAAACTTAATCGTCAGCCGGTATGGGAGTTATACTGGAAGAGATAAACGAGTTTGATTTGCCTGATATAAAACTTTTTGATTAATCGATATGTGGTATGTTTTAAGTTTCGGTGCAGCCACTTTGTTTGTTATCGTACCGTTTTACTATGAAACAAGTTATCTTATGTGTTTTACGTTATCATGATGAAATTGATATTCGAGAGTATTTTTTTTCAAGTTCATCTTACTTTATACCTGAATACTTTTCCTTGCTTATTTATTACAAATTAACTTAAGATGGTTTAATTGAAAAAAGGTTTTCTTACTTGTTTTAACGATTAACTTGTTCCTTTCTTACCTACTTTACACTCATTTTTTCATGTCCTTTTTCAGTTATTTTACGAACTCTAACTGGTACAACGATACCCGAATGGTTGATTATGTGCAAATAAGTCATGAACCGAATAAATGGTCTTGAGGTAATAAAAAGCGAGACCATTTCTCATACCACCACTCTAGTTCAGTCTTTTGATTTAAGAACGATGGGCCTATGGCAGCTTCGTTTATGATGTTCCACTTCTTCTTCTTCTTTTCGTTATTAGCACTATCTCTTTATTGGGTTGTTTTGTTAAGACGAGTTTATGTCACTCAAGAAGTTACTTATACTTATACAACTTATGCGGTCTCTTCCTTAAAACAATTCTTTTATTTCTTCCTTTTACTTTACTTGTTTATTTTTATGAGTTACATTGTAACTTATTGACGATTCCCTGCTGAATACTTCTTTCTTTTAGGGTCTTATTCTTGATTTTCTAACCTCTTTTTAATCGCACAAGATTATTTGTGGTTTATTTGAAATATTTAGTTAAACAAACTTTAGCAGGATTCTTACGACGTCTGTAGCATATAAATTTTAGCTCATGAGTGAAAGTGGATTACTAATTGCCTTATTTTCTGTATTATTTACCTTGTTCGTTGTTTTAACTGAACGAAAACTTCTGGCTTATGCGATGCGACGAATGGGACCTACGTTAATGGGTCGAAACGGTGCTTTTCAAATTGCCTTAGATTTATTCAAACTTTTAACAAAAGAAATTTTTCTAGTTCCTCGTCCAACCACGGCTCTAGCACCTGTTTTTTTAACCCTAACCTACGCGTGTCAATTATTATTTTCTCAAAATTTTATATGAGGACCGTCCATGATGATTTTTGAAAATTTAGATTCCATGATACTATACCACTTAATTTTGATACTTTTTGGTAACATTTTTTTTACCGTTGTAGGTCTTTTAAGTCAATCACGTTACGCAATTATAGGAACGGTACGAGGTTTGGTTCATGTTATTTCGTTAGATATTTTTGTCACGATAGTGTACTCTCTATTGGTTTTCAGTTCT
>Ga0209713_10002391_pt1 | contig 11622 bp, 6 predicted proteins | sample ArcOceMetagenome_3_FD_187444 | JGI IMG/M metagenome (GOLD analysis project Ga0209713, IMG submission 187444) | Marine eukaryotic phytoplankton communities from Arctic Ocean - Arctic Ocean- Svalbard ARC20M Metagenome (SPAdes) (version 2) | ecosystem: Environmental > Aquatic > Marine > Oceanic...
GAACGCCGTTCAATCGGTGCATGCGGCATGCGTGATGAGTTTCGGCAGCAAATTGCCAAGCCGACGGACGAAGCCCCACATCTCGTCACGCTATAGACCCCCACCCTCACCGAGTCACCAGGCTAATGACGACGGAGCCTGGGAACTTTGTCTTGATGGGGGTCACTGCGGACGAGCACGGCCGGCCCTCGCGCGACGCGCTCCAGCCCTCGCTCTACAACCCGGTGCGCACGAGCCTGAAGCCGGTCCTGATCTTCAGCGACAACAAGCCCTCCGATTTCGTCACCGTGAACGCCGACGGCGTCGCAGTCGCGAGCAAGGCGGACGACATCGCCTGGGCGGAGAACTCGCCGGGTCTGGCCGACGCGAAGATACACGCGAAGTGGGACTCGGTCGTCTCGAAGTTCTCGCCGGGCATGTCACCATATCAGGGGGAGTACTCGCCGGCCAAAATCGTCCTCTCCAACTGGTCGCACAAGATCGACGATGAAGAGCGCATCGCGCTCCCATCGTCGATGCTACTCACGATGAACGAGCCGCCCAAGAAGGAGAAGCACGAGGAGCGGGCATCCAACGACTCCGTCATCGATTTCCTGAGCAAGCCACTGTCCTGGCTTGGCTTGGCGTGACCGAGTCGAGGCAGATCGACGACATTTGACATATTTGAAGCGCCGCAGCGGGGCGTCTGTTTGTTCCGGTGTTCTCGCGGTTTCGGCGTCGGCAAGGCTGGAGATGAGTGCTCCCCTCGCAGGGGGGGTACTCATGCTCGAGTCCATGGGTCCATGCGCGTTAGGTGACAGGCGGCGTGAGTCATGTTTGTATCATGGTCAGCTGCCTTGTCGTGTACAAGAAATGCTTCATACGAGATATACTATGGCGCCACGAGAATACACTATCAGCTGAGCGCGCATCAATCATCCTTTTGGACTTTTTGGAGCCCGAGCCGCCTACTGCGAGTGTTGGTTTGCGCAGGGGCTCACACGCGGAAGAGATTTCGCTGTCAAGCGGGCGGGGCGCACTGCGAACAGACGAATTCGTGTGTCAACTTTTGAAACCTTTAAACATTCTCGGCCTTGAGGAGTGCACAGGTAGGCAGGCCGCCAGTGGATCTTCCAAGACTTGTCGTGGGGATCCGCAAGCTTCGCCTTGCTCCTGGCTTTGCTCTGCCCTCCTCGACTCACCGCTATTCCCCAGCCCATGAGCCGTCTTCTGCGCCTCTCTGCACGCGTCGGTGCTGGCGGTGTCGCTGGCACCTCGGCGCTCGCGCTCTATATCCGCGGGTCCGAGGGCGAGTACCGCTCCATCCCCGAGTCGGCGCTGCCGCACACGTACGAGCCCGATCAGATCGCCGCGGTGTGGCGCGAGCACCCTCGTTGCGCACTGGCGCGGCTGACGACAATTGGGAGACGGGCGGTGCCCTTCTGCGCACGGCTGCTGGCGGACCTGGCCGTGCCTCCGCCGGACGAGGCGCTGCAGGCTCACCACGCCGCACGAGCGGTGGAGCTGCGATCGCTGCTGGTGGAGCTCGGGCCCACGTTCATCAAGTTCGGACAGCTGCTCTCCATCCGTCCGGACGTCGTGCCTCCCGCCGCGGTGTACGAGCTGCAGAAGCTGTGCGACTCGGTGCCGTCGTACCCGACTCCCGACGCGCTGCGGCTCATCGAGGCGGAGCTCGGCGCGCCGGTGGCGTCGACGTTCGTCGGGCTCGACGCGACGACGGAGCCGATCGCCGCGGCGTCGCTCGGGCAGGTCTACCGCTGCCGGCTGCGCGAGGGCGGCGCCGAGGTGGCGCTCAAGGTGCAGCGGCCCGACATGATCCGCGCCGTCTCGCTCGACCTCTACCTGCTCCGCCGGCTGATGCAGGCGTCGGAGTGGTTCAAGGAGACCGTGCTGATCGGCGTGCTCGGCGCGGCCGAGCGCACCAACTTCGACGTCGCGCTGCTCGACTCGTTCGCGCGCGCCTCGTACCTCGAGCTCGACTACCGGCAGGAGGCGCGCAACCTGCAGCGGTTTGCCGACGAGCTCGTGCCGCTCTGCCGGGGGCAGGTGCACGTGCCCGCGTGCCACTGGGCGGCGACGAGCCGCAAGGTGATCGCGACCGAGTGGATCGACGGCGTGCAGCTCGCCAAGAGCCCGCCCGACGTCATCCAGCGCCTCACGGCCGTCGGCGTCGACTGCTTCCTCCAGCAGCTCCTCGTCGTCGGCTTCTTCCACTCTGACCCGCACCCGGGCAACCTGCTCGTCGACGAGCAGGGGCGGCTCGTGCTCATCGACTTTGGGCTGTGCGCCGAGATCGCCGCCTTCGACTCGCGCCAGCTCACGAGCGCCATCGTCCACCTGATGCGCGCCGACGTCGAGGCGCTCATCGAGGACGGCGTCACGCTGCGCTTCCTGCCGCCCGACGTCGACCGCGCGGCGCTCGTGCCGCCGCTCCGCGCCATCTTCGAGGCGGGCAAGGTCGCCGCCGCCGCCGAGGTCGCGCGACGACGCGACGGCAGCACCAACTCCGCCGCCGCCGCCGCCGCTACCGCCACTGCCGCTGCCGCAGCGACCGACGCCGTTGACGGTGGCGCCGCTGGCGGCGGTGGCGACGGCGCGGGAGGCGACCGGCTGGGCAGCTTCGGAGCGATGGCGAAGAAGCGCGCGCAGTTCTCGGCGATCTCGCGCGACCTCAACCAGATCTTCTTCGACTTCCCGTTCCGCGTGCCCGAGTACTTTGCGCTGATCACGCGCGCGCTGATCGTCCTCGAGGGCATCGCGCTGACGGGCGACAAGGACTTCGATCTCTTCGACGCGGCGTACCCGCTCGCCGCCAAGCACGCCGCGCACCTCTTCGGGACGAAGCAGCTCGCGTCGATGCTGGGCGAGGCGACGCAGGCCGCCGCCGCAGCTGCCGTCGCCGCCAAGAGCAGCAGCAGCAGCAACAGCAGCACCGCGAAAGCGACTGCCACCGCCACCGTTGGGCGAGCGAGCGCTGCCGATGCCCGACGGCCGACGCCTGCGCCTCTGCGAGCCAGCAGATCCGGCTTTGCGGCGCCGGCCTGAGGGGCTGCGCACGCTTGCGTGAGTCCAATACTCGTGTGAGGTGGTGGATAGATAGATAGAATCTATCTATCTATATCTATCTGAGGTAGGGTTACCACACCGCTGTTTAAATTTAATACCGTACGGAACTCTTGTTTTCTGCAACATACTCTGATTTGCTCGAGAGGAATCCGTGTCGCAGGTGTCGTCGGCGGTGGTCACGTTGGCGCTGGTGACGCCACCAGGACAGCACTGGGTCGACAGAACCGACTGCATCTCGCCGTGTCTGGATGGTCGTGAGGTCTCGATCACCCGTCCTCGCGGCGCTCTCCGCGCGCGTCTCCAGCGGCCTCACGCTGTCCAGCGGGGTGACGATCGTTCCACGCGACGTCCTCTTCTCTGGCGCAATCTTCGGCGCCGGCGACGTCGTCGCACAGCGCCTGATGCCATCGAGATCTGCACATGGATCTGCAGATGCAGAGCACGAGCACGAGGGCGACGGCGCGGGCGATGCGCTCATGTCGGTGGCGCGCATGTGGACGTTCGGCGCGTGCTCAGCGCGGCAGTGCTCGGCATGCTGTACGGCGGCGGCTTTTTGCCGGTCGTGTACCAGCTGGCCGAGAGGGCGGCGCCGGGCAGAGGCGCACGCGAGGTGCTGTTCAAGGCGGCGGCGGTGACGGCGGTGTGCAGCAGCCTGGGCAATTACGTCTCGATGCTGTGGCGGCGCAGCTTCGCGCCTGCAGAGGCGCCCAGCGAGTGCGCCGCTGCGCTCCTCGAACCTCCTCGCGGAGCAGACCAGGTCTCATCACCGTTCTCGTCACTCCACCTATAACCGTCCTACTACCGTCCTACTTTACCACGGCGCAGGTCGCTGCGCGAGCGCCTCGTGCGCTGCGGCCGCTCGGTCAACCGCGACTTCCCCGAAGTCTTCGTCACCGACTGGTGCTTCTGGCCGCTCTACGATGCGCTCAACTTCCGCGTCATCCCGCCGTGGCTGCGCCCGCTCACGACGACGGTCGTCGCGACGCTCTGGCACACGTACGTCTCGGTGACGGCCGCGCGGCCGTCGGTGGCGAGGATTGAGCCTGCCGTGTCTGGCAACGAAAAGGATACAGTACGAGTTGAGCCCGAGGCTGATTCCGGTGTTTAGCTTTCAATTAGCGTTCAATCGGTCCCGCCAACTAACTTTCCCGCAGCAGCCGCCGGCGGGGCGGCACTCGCGGCGCTGCTGCTCTTGCTGGCTTGGCTGGCGGCGGCAGCTTCGCCGTAGCCGAAGGCGCTCCGCCACTCGCTGACATAGTCGAGGACGGCGGCGAGACCAAGCGCCGGGTTGGTGATCGCCGAGTCGGTGCTCGCGCCGGCGATGCTCCACTCGGCCAGGTACTCGACCAACGGCCGATCCGCATTCGCAGACGCCGCGGCCGATGCGCCGCCAAGGCCGCCGGGGGCTGCCGAAGCCGCCCTGGCCTTGGCCTTGGCGGGCACCGCCGTCGTCGGGGTTTTCTGCGGTGATGGCGCATCCACCACCCGCGTCGCGGCGGCAGCAGCAGCATCAGCGGCCGGCTGCGGCGGCGGCGCTGCAGCGGGGCGCGGCGGCGTGCGCGCGCGCAACGCCTCCTCCGCCGCGGCGAACGCCTCCTGCTGCGCTGCGAGCGCCGCCGCCGACGCCGCCGCCTCGTTCCGCGCCGCCGCCGCCTCGCTGCGCGCCGCGGCCGCCTCGGCCGAGGCGTCCGTCGCCGCGAGCACCGCCGCCTCGCGCGCCGCGGCCGACGCGCGCAGCGCCTCCTCGGCGCTCTCGACCTCCGCTTGCCGCCGCGCCGCCTCCTCCTCCTCGCGCTGCAGCTCCGCCTGCAGCTCCTCGAGCTCGGCCGCGTGGCCCATCTCGAGCTCGGCGCGCAGCTCGTCGACCGCCGCGCTCAGCTCGACCGCCTCCACCTCCGCCCGGCGCGCCTCCGCCTCCGCCGCGCCGCGCGCCGCGACCGCCTCCTCGACGCGCTGCTTCCCCTCGAGGATCTTGGCGTCGCACTCCCGCTGCACCTGCTCCAGCTCCTCCTGCGCCAACGCCTTGACGTCGGCGATCTGGTGCTGCAGCTGCCGCTTCTCGCCGAGCAGCTCCTGCACGTACGACATCGCCTTCTGCTTGGCCTGCGAGAGCATCGCCTCCTTGGTGCTCAGCAGCTCCTCGAGCTCCTTGACCCGAGCCACCAGCTGCGGGTTGTCGGAGGACGAGGAGGTCGACGGACCCGCCTCGGCCGCGGGCGTGGGCGTGGCGGGTGCGTCCTCCGCGTCTAGCCCCGTGGGTATTGGCGACGACTCGGCGGCGGCGGGCGCGGCGGCGGCGGGCGCGGCGGCGGCGGGCGCGGCGGCGGCGGGCGCGGCGGCGGCGGGTGGTGCAGCGTGCTTGTGGTGCGGCATCCGGGCGCGTGCCTTCGCTGCAACCTCTGCGTACTGCTCCGCCTTGGTCTTGCCGCTCGCAGCAGGCGCGGGCGCGGGCGCGGGCGCGGGTCCGGGTGCGGCGGGCGCGGGGCCGTCGTCCTCGTCGTCGCTGACGCCGTCGCGCATCGGCCACGTGTTAGTTGGTGCGCGTTTTCACTGCGCAGCCAAGTTTGACCGTGCGCTGCTTTACCCCAGTACTGCACACAAAGAGCCCGGAACACCTGCCAACACAGAGCACCCCACCGCCTGGACCCGGCCTCAACCGCGTCTCGCTCGCGCTGTGCGCCGACCTGCTTCTCGTGCCCACTGGCGCCCTCCATCCAGGTGCGTTTTGTCGACGGGTGCGCTGCGGCTTGATGGCTACATGTGCTGAGGCTCAGGGCCGCCCCAGCCGGTCGACATGTCGCTGAGCTGCTGTGTGACATTCCGGGTTTCACCGAATTTACGGGTTGTGGAGCAAATCACCGCAGGGATGTGTCTCAGCATTTTCCCCGACGGCATGCGCGCTGCCGGCTCGGCTCTCCTAATCTGCAGCTGCTGCCTCGCTCTCGAGGTGAAGCTACCACCGACGAGACCCATGGCCATCAGAGCGCCCGCCGCCCAGATGGCCACCACGACCACCAAGCAGCGCGGAGAGCTCAACATCCCTGGTCAGAGCACTCGGGCCTACGCGATGCTGCCGGTGCGCTCGGCCGTTTGGTCGGCGGCCTTCTCTGTGTCGTATCCAATCGCTCTCGTCGCGTCCTACCTCCGCGCGATCTACATGCGCGTCAGCAAGGGCCTGCCGTCGCAGATCCTCGCCAAGGGCACGTCTGGCAACGTCCACAAGGCGGACAGCCACTACGCGTGCCAGATTCTCTTCAGCAAGCCGTTTGATGAGCCGAAGCTGCGCAGCGCGCTGCTCGAGCTGTGCGCCGAGGACGGCATTGCCGAGAGCCAGGTCGACCTCGAGTTTGTGGACGAGACGCCCAACGGCTGGCCGGAGACCGGCAGCTTCGCGCTCTCGCACTTTCTGCCCGAGAGTATCCCCGACGGCCAGTCGTTCTTCGACTACTGGGCGGCGCGCGGCGGCTCCGGCAAGGTCGTGCGCGTGCGCGTGTTCAACGGCGCCGAGGTCGGCATGCCGACCGTCATGCTGTACGCCGGGTCGCTGAACGCGTGGGACGGCTCGTCTAACTTCAACTTCGCCAAGGAGCTGCTCCACCGCTACGTGGGCGGCGCAGGTGCGCCGCCCAACGCCGTCTTCGCGTCGCCGAGCATCAGCAGCGCCGCCGCCGCGCAGGCCGACTCGGCCGCCTTCGCGCCCTATCTGCTCAAGCTGCCCGTCAACCTGGCGCGCTCTCTTGGCGGCGTGCTATGGAACGCCATCCGCGCCGCCGAGTGGGCCGGCGGCAACGGCTTCGGCTTCAAGGTGACGGCGATGAACTTCGACGAGGCCGAGAGCGAGGCGCTCTACCGCGGCGCCAAGGCGCTCGGCGTGAGCCCGTTTGCGTGCTTCACCTTCGCCGCGCACCGCGCGACCGCCGACGTGCTCGGCCAGCCGTTTGAGCGGATCGTGCAGCAGGCGTCGCTGCAGACGCGCCACTTCCCGCTGCCCGACGGGCAGCAGAGGGGCGGCTCGCGCGACCTCGTCGGCGAGTGGCTCGTCGGCCCCGTCGCGTACGCCGGCAGCGACTATTCGCTGCAGGACGCGCAGGCGGGCTACGCGGCGCTCATCGACGACCTCGACCGCTTCGGCCCCAAGACGCAGGCGTCGTTCATGGCCAAGGCGTACGGGCTCGTCAACTGCGGCGCCGCGCCGTTCGAGTGCACGCCGACGTACAACGACGACGCGCACGTCTTCGACAAGACGCTCTTCATGAACAACTACGGCAGGCGGAGCGTCGACCCCGAGGCGGGCTTCGAGGCGTGGAACTGGAACGCGCCGCTGTGGCTCGGCGTCAACACGATCAACGTCAACGGCAAGACCACCACGCTCGTCGGCTCGTGCATGTGGGGGCTCGACGTCGTCGAGGCGCTGAGAGACCACATGGAGGCGACGCTGCGCGGCATCATGGCGAAGGCGCCGTACCCGCCGGCTTGAGAGTGAGAGTAGCTCGCGCTCTGAATTTTAACATCACTTGAATATACAGTATACGGACACCATTCTCGCTACTGTCTAGCATGAGCACTCTGCCATCACATCGTCCCCGGCTTCACGTCTCTCGGAAGTGGCTTCGCCTCTTTGGCTCCTTTCAATTTCGCATTCCCACTCGAGGACGCTCCAGTGCCGTTGCTTTGCATCGCTCGCTTCTTTGCGTTGCCCGGAGCGCCACCACTGCCACCGCTGTCGCTCCCTTCTCCGTCCTCATCATCAGACGAATCTGCGTCATCAGACTCGTGGTCGCAGCGGCGGCACTTTCTAAACGTGTAGCTGGTGCCGTTGTGGCGAGTACCCCGCATGGTCTTGTAGTCGTGCGGCGCGCCGACACCGTTAGCGCGGAAGAGCGCGACCGCCGGCTCTGGAAGCTGCGCCGCCTGTAGCACCAGCTCGCCTGAGCGCACCCGCTGGTGCAGCGCTAGAATGGCCACGTCAAGTGAGTCGCGGTAGGCCACCTGCACAATGTGCACCTCCTTGACCTGGCCCATGCGGTGGATACGACCCACCGCCTGCACCGCCACACGCGGGTCGAGCGTCGGCTCGAGCAGAAAGATGCGCGATGCACGGGTGAGCGTGATTCCAACGGCTGCCACGTCGTATGTCGTCAACAACACCTGTGAAGGGCCGCCACTGCGCTCTTCGTCTGGAGCCTCCTGGAATCTCGAAATAATGGCGTGCCGCTCGACGGGCGGCGTGGCGCGGCCCATGGCATGTATGGTCCAGCCACCGCGCGGCGGTTGCTCGTGCAGCCATGGCGCAAGGGCTGTGACCAACCCGTTGAAGTGGCTGAACACAACGATGCGCGCACCCGGCTCCGCCTCGGCGAGCTTGGTCAGTTGCTGCAGCAGCCAGCGGTACTTGGTTGAGCTTCTGAAGCCGCCCTCGCAATGTGCAAGCGCCCTGCGCTGCCCCTGCAGCTCGCTCTCGAGCTTGCGCCATTGCATATCTTGGATGGGCGGCTGCGCCTTCTTCTTCTTCTTCTTCTTCTTCTTCTTCTTTTCGAGCGCACGCATGCATGTGGGCATGCCGTCTTTGCACGCGGCCGCTTGTACTTCGAGCCTCTCCGTTTGCGTCAGCTCGAGCCACTCGATGCGCAGGTCAGACTCAGGCAGCGCCAGTGCCACATCACCGCCAATGCGCTGACTCTTGGTATGCCGAGTCATGTGCCGGCGCAGTACATCCACCGCCTTCTGGCCCTCGGGCCGGCTCAGCTTGGTGGGGTTCAGACTGCGTACGTCCATGAGCCCACGTATGCCAGGAGGAGGCGATACCCCGCCTGCGTGCTGCCTGAGCACCTCTACCTGCGTGCTCAGCTCATTGAGGCTCGACGAGAACGGCGTGCCCGTCACGAGCCACACGTGTGTCGCTCGCGCAGCCACCTCAACCACCTTGTTTACACCAAAGTCGCCACGGCTGCCGAGCAGATGGCTCTCGTCCACGATGAGTCGATGCAAGCGCATCGTGTCAAACTGTCGTTTGTCCCACTGGGAAGTGATCATGAAGGAGGGCGTAGTCACCAATACGTCGATGTCGCGGACGTCGCCCGCGAGCGCCGACCGGTTGGTCACACGGGCGCTATTCGGGTTCAAAGCAGGCTTCGCAGCGCGCATACGCAGGTGCACCGCTCCCAGCACGTCTGAAAGCAGCGTCTCCGCCTGCTGGAGGGTGTTGATCCATTCGCCGTCGACCTCGAGAAGCACCTCGCCCCTTGCTATGCCCGCGACGCGCGCCGCGCCGGTGGGCTGGCGGTTCACCTTGACAATTTTGCGCCCCTTGGAGATATCTTCCCGCAGCTCAAGGCCGGTGGGCTCGTCCCTGCTCCGCTTGAAGAGGATGTATTTGAATTCCTCGTACTGCTGCTCCACTTTGGGCGTGTAGTGCACTCCTACGGTTAGGCCTGGAGCGTGTCTCGTCAGCTCATCCTCCCATTGCTGCACCAGCGTGGGCGGGCACACCACCATCGTCATCTTGTAGTCTGCGGAGTTCATCTCATTGTAGTCCTTGTCGCTCGCGCGCCGCTTCGTGCAGGGGTTGGCGAGGATGAGAGACGTGCAAACCATCGTCTTGCCCATGCCGATCTCGTCGGCAATCCAGCCGCTGCCGCGATTGACACCACGCCTCTCTGCAGCAAGGCAAAAGGCCAGCGACTGCTTCTGGTAGGGCCTCAGCGAGACGTCCTTGCTGAGCGCCTCGGGCTGTGGCGCCTCCTCAGGGTGCACCGTCTGCACTGCGCTGAGAAGCTTCTCGCACGTCCAAGTCGGCTCACCGCTCGATGCGCTCCCCACGCCACCGCCGCCGCCGCCTGCCTGCTGGAGGGCCACCGCTTCCTGCCACGTCTTGCGCTTCTGCTGCCACTGCGGATCGGCGTGGCGCGCGCGACAGTGGTCGTGCTCCCACTGCGGGCAGCCTGACGCTGGCGCATCACAGACGTAGCAGTAGCACTGTGGGCAGTGCTTCTCCGGTGGCCCCGTCTCGAGCCTCTCGACGACACAGTGCTCTCTTGCGTGTGGAAAGTCAGCCAATGCGTTTGCACCTGTCGATCCCGTCACGATTGGCTCGTCGTCATCCAAATCCGCCTCGGAAGGCTGCGGTTGCACTGCCACTTTCTTGCCCGCAGCCTTGCTGCTCTGCGCGGTGCTGTTCGGCCTCGCATCGGGGGCGGTGGGCGTGGTGCAGTGCGGACAGAACCACTTCTCCTCCTCGGGGGGTAGCTGGAGCAGCTTTGGCTGAAGGCACAGCTGATGATACGCTCGCTCGCAGCCGGGGCCGTCGCACAGCAGCAGCTCACACCCTTCCACTGACGTGCTGTAGTTGCACTGCTCACAAGGTTGGCCGTCCTCGTCCTCCTCGTCCTCCTCCTCCCCTTCCTCCTCCTCGCCCTCTTCTTCCTCCTCGTCCTCGGCCTCGGCCTCTCGCATGGCACGGGCCAGCTGCTCGCGTGCGCGCGCCAGCTCGTGCTCAGCGCGTTCGACCTCCGCCTTGTCGTTCTCTGTCCAACCGTTGTCCATGCCGTCCGGGCCCCTCGACCTCGCCGACTGCCGCTGCTTGCACTCAGCTAGCTTCTGCTCCCATTTGCCGACCTCGCGTGTCCACTTGTGCACCGCTGCCGCTTGCGGCCCATGCGAATGATCCTCCTCCGCAAAGCACACCGCCTCCTTCGCCAAGCGCAGCGCCTCCTTCGCCTCGCGAATTCCCGCGTCGCGCTGGGAGAGGATCCATGTCCACCCCTTGGCCTCAGCAGCGTGTCGCTCCCTCTCGAGCTTCTGAAGCTTCGATTCGAGCCGCTCGACCTCAAGACGGAGCTTCCGCACCTCTGCTGGCGCGCTCCATTCCTTGGAGCTCCCTTGCTCGCTGCTAGAGGCCATGCCTGCCAGATTCGTCCTCATCTTGGCATGCCAAGAGCTGGCGCTCGCGCCACCTGCGCATACGGCCGCCGGCGCCTTTGCAGGAGCAGGTGCAGACTCCTCGTGCTCTTCGTCACCCTCCTCCTCTTCAGAGGCGTCCGTGTCCACCTCCTTGTATCGTGACCGCGCCTTTGGGCCCTTCGAGCCTGAGGGTGCCTGTTTGGACGGCTGGGTCTTGGCTGGGCGCGCGGCCTTCTTCTTTGGGAGTTCCTCACTCTCGCTTCCATCATCGTCAGCCTCCTCCTCCTCGTCTTCGTCTTTGTCTTCGTCGTTGTCCTCCTCCACCTCCTCCTCCTCCCAGTCGTCGTCTGACTCCTCCTGCCGTGGCTTCTTCTTTGCTTTGGCCCGCGACTTCTTGGCTGGCGGCGTGTCGTCATCGCTGGAGTCCTGAACGACGCTATGCTTCGGCGCCTTGCTGGACGGCGCCTTCTTCGCTGGCTGCTTTGGCCGCTCCTTCGCTGGCTCCGTTGCGACCGGGCGCTTCCTTGATTCGCCGTGAGCAGGTGGTACCTTCTCAGCAGGCTGCACGAGGACTCCACACTTGAGCACGTGAGGCAGCAAGCACGTCTGGCCAATTTCACAGCCTGCACACAGCGGGGGCCGCTTGTCGTACACGAA
>Ga0209713_10002392_pt1 | contig 11620 bp, 4 predicted proteins | sample ArcOceMetagenome_3_FD_187444 | JGI IMG/M metagenome (GOLD analysis project Ga0209713, IMG submission 187444) | Marine eukaryotic phytoplankton communities from Arctic Ocean - Arctic Ocean- Svalbard ARC20M Metagenome (SPAdes) (version 2) | ecosystem: Environmental > Aquatic > Marine > Oceanic...
CGCTTCAGGTGCGGGCGCGGGCGCCACGATTGAAGTTAGCGCTTCCAGCGCGGGCGCGGGCGCCACGATTGGAGCTGGCGCTTCCGGCGCGGGCGCGGGCGCGGGCGCGGGCGCGGGCGCGGGCGCAGGCGCGGGCGCGGGCGCGGGCGCGGGCGCGGGCGCGGGCGCGGGCGAGGGCGCGGGCGCGGGCGCGGGAGCAGGCGCAGGCGAACCTCCGTCGGCGTCACCACCGTCGCCGGACGGGTCGATCTCGACTCTCCGCGCCTCGTTGGACGCCGACCGGACAAAGAGCACCGCCTGGCCAACCTCGAGCGCGCGCACGCCGTGGAGCAGCTCTGTCTCGTTGACGTGGAGGTCGTCGCCGCCGCTGCTCGACTGTATGACGCCGAAGCCCTTCTTGTCCCACTCCGTGACGATGCCGCTCTCCTGCGGCGGCTCCTCCGCCGCCTGCTTCGGCTGCTGCTGATGGGTCGTCGTCGCGGCGTCTGGAGCCGAAGGCGCCGCCGGAAGAGGCACGGCCGGAAGCAATGGCGTCCTTTGGCGACGGCCGAGCGGGTTTGCATGCATCTCGAGGGACGCTGACTCGGCAGCGGCGGGTGCCGGCGCCTGTGGTGAGGGAACAACGACCGGCGTCTGCGGAGGTGGCGCCGAAGGCGCCGACGGGGCCGCTGACACGGCAATGGGCCGCACGGGCGCCACCGGCGGTGGCTCCGCGGCGGTCGCGCTCGCCTGCGGTTGCCTGGAGGCGGCTGGCACGGCAATGGGCCGCACGGGCGCCACCGGCACCGCAGCAGGCTCGTCGTCGTCGTCGTCGTCGTCGTCGTCGTCGTCGTCGTCGTCGTCGTCGTCGTCGTCGGCCGTTGCGACGAGCTCGTCGCCGAGCGCGAGCGTAATGGAGGCGCGCGGTTGGCCCGTGAGCTCTGGCTCCTCCGGCTCCTCCGGCTCCTCCAGATACTGCGATGGCTCCTCGGCGGCGGGCGGCGCGGCGGAGGGTGCCCTGGCGACGCCCAGCTTGTCACTCAGCGCCTGCTGCGCCACCGCCAGCATCGCCTCGGACGGCGCCGCCGCCTCGGCCGCCGCCGCCGCCGCCACCGCCTCCTCCTCATTGTACGTCTGCTGCCCGATGGCGTGCAACGCGCCCAGCGCCGACGCGGGCTCCGCGTCCACAACGCCGCCGCTGGCATCGGCACTCTCGTCGGGTTCGCTCTGTGCGGCGTCGCCCTCTCCCTCGCCCTCGCCGCCGACGAGGCTCGTCGCGCCAATCTCCCACGGCAGCGCGGGCACCGCCGCGGGGCGCACGCGCCCCTCGACGGTCGACGGCAGCGGCGGCTCGGCGTCCGAATCGGACGAGTCTGCGTCGGCGGTGAGCCCGAGCAGCAGCAGACCGGTCGAGGAGATCGACCCCACGCCGGTGCTGCCGCGCTTCTCGTCCTTCTTGCTGCCCCATCCCCTGGGGTCGAGCGTATACGTCGGCTGGAGGGCATGGAGCATAATCGACGCCGACTCGCGCGTCCAACCGCGCAGGAGCGCCGTGTCGCGCTTCAGACGCGCCGCCGCTGCGCTGGGCTCGCGCGCCGCGATTGGCGGTTGCTCTGTGGTGATGGGAGGGGTGCGTGGTGGTGGCGTCGACGCGTGTGTCTGCGTCTGCGTCTGCGTCTGCGACAGGCGGGCAGCCGAGGACAGCGTACCCTGCCCCGGGAACTCAGCGTCGCCACCAGACGATCCGTCGCCCGCGCCCGACACCGCCGCGCCTGCGCCTGCGGCTGCGGCCGTGCCTCCCTCTCCTTCTGCTCCATCGGCTCCTTGCGACCACCACGGATCATGCACGGGCGGCGGCTCCCTCTCACCGTCGCCGTCACCCTCCTCGCCCTCCTCGCCCTCCTCGCCATCGACCTCGCCCTCGCCGCCCACAACGACGCCGCGAATGCGCGCGATGCGTCTTGCCATCGCCTCCTTCACCGCCTCGGGCGTCAGAGCCAGCTCCGACTTCGGGCGCAATCTCGCCGCGAGCTCGCGCTGGCGCACCACCTGCTGACGCAGCGGCGGCGCGGCCACGGCGCCCACCGCCCGCCAGAGCAGCACGCCGGCGTCGGCGCCGCACACGCGCCGCAGCACGCGCAGGTTGTCGCGGCTGCCCCCCTCCTTCTGGCCACGCAGGCTCGAGAGCAAGCTCGGCAGGTCCGCTTGGTCCTTTGGCGGCGGCGGCGGGGCCTCGTACGCGGATCGCATCGCGTCGAGATTCTTCGCCATCTGAGGCGGCAGCAGCGCCAGCAGCGCCTCACCGCTCGGCCGGAGGCCATTCACCTCGTCCTCGTCCTCCTCGTCCTCCTCGTCCTCCTCGTCGCTGTCGCCCGTGGGCGGCAGCGCCCCTCCGCGCGCCGCCCGCGCCGCGACGGCGGCCGCGCGCCAGCGCAGCACGAGCCATCCGAGGAGGCGGCGGACGTGCCCGCGCAGCAGCCGCAGCCACAGCGTGCGGAGGGCGTGCGCACCCGAGGCGCGCCGCCTCCACGCGTAGAAGCCGTTGTACGCGACCGCGTGCGCGCTGTGCCCCCCCCACGCGTACAGCGCCACGAGCGCATGGCGCGGCGCGTCGGGCGCGTCGGGCGCGTCGGACAACGAGTTCTCCCGCCAGCGGCGCGTCGCGGCACGCGAGAGCGCGCGCCGGTAGAGCGTGTGCCGCCGCAAGGCGGCGTAGTGCTGCGTGAGCGACGCCATCCGGTGCTTGCGCGTCGCGACCGTCGCGTTCTGCATCGCGACGCGGTGGGCGCGCGCCCACTGCTGCCACGAGGCCAGCAGCAGCTTGAAGAAGCCGCGCCGCGCCTTCTTGTACCGCACGAAGTGGCGCAGCCGCCGCAGGCTCGTGCCGCAGAGCGCCTGCAGCCGCATCGCCTCGGCCGCGCCGAGCCGCCACTCCGACGCGATCGAGTACGGCAGCAGCTGCATCCAGCCGCGCAGCACGCGCCGCAGCAGCGCCGCGTCGTGCATCGCGCCCGCCGCGTCGGCGCGCGCGGCGCGCTGCAGCTGCAACGACTCCCACTCGTCCCACTGCGGCAGCGCGCGCGCGTACGTCGGGCCGGGCAGGCGCCCCCGCTCGCAGGCCCGGTACTTTGCCCAGCGCGACCACATCAGCAGGCAGAGCAGCAGCGTCTCCGACGGCCACATCCGCACCGGCCGCAGCGTCGTGCGCAGCTTGTCGGCCGCCGCGCGGCGCCGCGCCCACTTGGAGGCGGAGAGCGCCTTCCACGCGGCGAAGAGCGTGGCGGCGGACGCGACGCCGGCGCACCGCCCGAGCCGCTCGACGATCGCCTGCGCGTCGGCGGGCGGCGCCCCCGCGCGCTCGCGCTGCACGAGGAAGGCGTGCCACGCGCGCGCGCCCGCCGACGCGCCGTCCGCGCGGCCGTCGACGCGGTTGAGGCCGTGGCAGAGGTAGTTGAGGAGGCGGAGCGTCTGCTGCGCCTCGCCGCGCCACGCCTGCAGCACCGCGCGCTTCCGCGCGCGCCGCGCGTGCGCCGCCGCCGCCGTGAGCGCCTGCCACGCCTTGAGCGGAGGGCGCATCGTCTCGCGCCGCAGCCGGATCGCGCCGAGGAAGCGCTTGCGCTGCGCGTACATGCGCCACGCGGCCTGGATGCGCAGGCACGCCGGCAGCAGCTTGTGCTGCCGCTTGAAGTCGTCGACGAACGCGTTCGTCAGCGCGTCGAGCCGCGAGACCGCCGGGCCGCGCGGGTGCGCCGCGAATGGGCTCGGCCGCGGCGGCAGGAGGGTGGTGCTGCGGCTCTTCGGCAGGGCCTGGTTAGGGCCGAGGCGCGGCTCCCTCAGCTGCGGCTGTGGCGGCACGCCCGTGCGCGGCCGCTGCGCCAGCTCGGGCAGCGCGCCGGGCACGCCGGGCAGCACGCCGTCGCCCAGACCGATCAGCGCCGCCGCAAAGTAGCGCGAGCGCTCGGCGATCTCCATGGCGTCCTGGCCGGCGGTGTACGGCCGCGGGAGCAGCTTGGGCGCTGGCGCGAGTGGCTGCGACCGCTCCGAGGGCAGGCGGCGGCCGGCCTGTTCCGTCCTGTGTGGCCGCAGGCGGGCCTCAATCTCTGGGCCGCGCCCCGCAAACTGGCTGGCCAGCGCGTCGGCGCGCTCGGTCAGCCCGGAGATCAGCCCGGAGATCGGGGCGTACACGTCCTGCTTGGGCCGGCGCTGAGCGTCCGGGCCGGCCCAGCGGCCGGGCTTGCCAAGCGCTGGCAAGCTGGACGACATCTTTGTGGCAGCAGCAGCAAGCCGAGCGTTTCAGATTCTCTGCGGTGGTTGTGCACCCTGAGGAACGAAAAGACTGACACCACGTAAGTAAGTACTTTGCTACTAGCCAATTAGAAGCTACACCTCCTTCTCCTCCTTCCCCGCCCTCTCCAGCGCGAGCTGCAGCGGCGTCGGCGCCGCCTCGACGAAGCGCGTCGCGTAGCTCTTCGGCTTCGAGCCGATCGACGACGGCTGCCACGCCGTACTCGCGGTCTGCGGCTTGCTCGCCGTCTCCGGCAGCGCGATCGGCACGCCCATCTTCTCGATCTCGATGTTGACGCTGTCCGTCTCGGCGGTCATAATGTAGATGGCAAACGAGATGCCGAAGCTGAGCGGCAGCGCGGGCAGCAGGGTCAGCTTCCAGAACCACCACGCGCGTGGCACGTACAGGTGCGCGCCGGCGTAGCTCGCGGCCGCCTTGGGCACGAGCGACGCGATCGCCGTCGCCGCTGTCACGCTGCCAGAGTCCTGCTTCTCGGCGGCGGGCAGCAGGTAGTCGCCGAAGAGCACGTCGGTGGCGAAGACGGCCGGCCACGCGACGACGCTGCTCAACAGGCTCGCCACGAACCAGTCGCCCCAGCCGTAGGGCGCCGCCGCCGCCGCGTCTGCGGCGTGCGGGTGCGGCGTCGCGGGCACCGAGGGCGGCCAGGTGACAAAGTGGCCGTGCCGTCTTCGCTGGGCGGCGGCGTTGGTGAGGCGCGCGGTGAGCAGGGCCGAGGAACTGAGGCGAGTCAGCATGGCGATCGAGACCGGCGACAGGTGTCACTGCTCTCTCAGGGTTGGCAGCTCAAAGTATGGCATGCGTATGCACCGTACCGACCCGCGGGCGCCCTAGTGCAGGGCCCCGGGGTAATCGCTGGCAAACGCGTCGCCTCAATAGCCTCAATAGCCTACGCCCTAATAGTAAATCGGTCTTCGTGCGTGTAACGGAGCCGAGGTGTGTAGGAACCTAGTTGAGGTAAGCTAACAGCGTTAAACCGTTAAACCGTAGGTCTCGAGGTTTCTAGTCTCGGGGTTTCTAGTTTCACTGTTTCAGCCACGTCGCCTCAATAGCCGCAAACAAAAGCCTCGAGGGGAGAGCCTAAACAGAAATGCGGCTGCTGCCTGCATGCTTTCTAAACGGCAAACGCCACTTCTCTGTTCCCGACTAAATCTTCCCCTCGAGAAAACCACCGCACCCCAAAATAATCAATGACGGCGACACCTTTTGATTAGGCAGTCGGCCTGTAGCCTGTTCACGTCTTCATTCGATCGAGCATGGGCGGCGGATCTGGTGCACCGGAGCCGACGGTCGTCACCGACGACGGCCGCGCCATCTGGAGCGTGCACGGCGTCAGATACGACATGGAGAAATACGTGAGCGAGCACCCCGGGGGCGAGATCGCCATCCGGCTCGCCCAGGGCATCGACGGGACGTCGCTGTTCCAGGCGTACCACCCCACCGGCAGCAACGCGTTCCGCGTGCTGGACAAGTATCGGCTCGATCAGGACGGCACGCTGGCGGCGCCCACCTCTGCCAAGCCCGCGATGCCGGCCACCTCGGCCTTCAAGCATGACCTGGACGAGATGGTGAGGCGTCACTTCGCGGGCAAGGGCAAGTGGGCGCACAAGGCGAGCGTCTCGCACAAGCTGCTCATGGCGAGCTTCCTCGCCGCGCAGCTGTGCTGCTGGGTCGGCTGGTCGCGCGGCTCGTGGCTGGCGACGTTCCTGCTGCCCGTCTTCTTTTGGTTGCTGGCGGTCAACACGTCGCACGACGCGAGCCACTTTGCCTTCTCGTCGCGGCCGTGGCTGAACGAGCTCGCAACGTACACCGCGTCGCCGATGCTGTACGAGCCGATCACCTGGTACTATCAGCACGTGATCGCGCACCATTCGCACTGCAACGACGTCGACGCCGACGTCGACCTGCAGCACTTTGTGCCGCTCAGGGTACACCCGGGCGACTCGAAGCCGCACCCATCCGGCAACTCGACGCCGTTCGACTACCTCAAGATCTTCCTCGTGGGCCTCCACCTGACGTTCGGAGTCCCGCTGTTCGCCGGGATCGAGGCCGCGCACGCGATGTACACCGAGAACTTCCGGCCAGCGATCTGGGAGCCGATCGGCCTGAAACGCACGCCAAAGTACAAGCGGCGCTCGCTTATCGGCCCGGCGCTCAGCGTCAGCGTCCTCTTGCTCTCCCTGTTCCTCCACGGCATCGGCGGCGGCCTGCTCCGCTTCGCAATCCCCTATGCCGGCGTCTCGCTGTTCTTTATCCTGTGCACGCAGGCACGCACAGCGCCCCTCCGTCCCGTCACGTCCATGCCGCCTCCCCGGCCGGGCATGGGCGCTCCCACCACCACCCTCCCCACTCTGCCCACGCTCACCACCGCCCTTCTCCCGACGAATCTTTCGCCGCAGGTGTCGCACATCCAGCCCGAGGTGCAGCAGGCCGAGCTGCTGGCCAACCCCGACTTTTTCAAGGTGCAGGCGACGACGTCGTGCGACTACTCGACATCGTCGAAGCTGTGCAGCGTGCTGACGGGCGGCCTCAACACGCAGGCGCTGCACCACAGCCTGCCGTACGTCTCGAGCTGCCACTACACCGACCTCTACCCCGAGTTTGCCGCCATCTGCGCAAAGCACGGCGTCGTGCTCAGCATGCGCCGCTCCATTCTCCACGCGGCCTCGACCTCGGCGCGCCACGTCTGGAAGCTGAATAAGGGCTGGGGACCGCCGCCCCTCAACGTGGCCGCCGGCGCCTGATCGGGCAGACTGTTTGCGCCGCGTCGAATCCGCTGGCGCTCTTCTGGAAGTCTGCTCTGCGCGCAGCCGCGTGCTATATCTCGATTATCTGAGCCCTGTGCTCCCCTCACATCACGGAGATGAGTCCGCTCCTTGCACTGAGCGGCCCGTGTATTTGTGCTGGCGAGACCTGAACTGCCCCAGCCCGCAAGTGTAATGTCAGTCTGTGTGTGGTGTTTTCTTGGGTGGTGTTACCCCTCATCATGCGCTCTGCATGCGTTCTTGCGGCGCGCCGCCGATCGCGCCTGTTTTTTCACGGACGAGCGACCCACGAAACATCGAGTCAGGCAGCAAGGCCATTAGCCATGCCGGAAGCGGGCCTCCACACCGTCCGCCAGCTCGAGGCCGGCACAACGCTGGACGCGCTGTGCAGTCGCTACAAGCTCATCGCTCGCCGGCACTCGCTTCATCCCATCGTCCAGCTGTCGTACTCGCAGACCGACTCCGACATGCAGTCGCCGGTCGTCCAGGAATGCCGTGGACTCATTCTCGAGCTCAACACCTGGCGAGTCGTTGCCTACCCGTTTGCCAAGTTCTTCAACGCGCGCGAGCCCAAGGCGGCGCACGTGCGCGATACGTTCGACTGGGCCTCCGCCAAGTGCTTCGAGAAGCTCGACGGCTCGATTCTGACGCTCTACTGGTACGGTCGGCAGTGGAATGTGGCGACGTCCAAGCTGCCCGGCGCGGACGGGCAGCTGCCAAACGGAGGTGGCACCTTTTGCCAGGAGTTCTGGGACGCTTGGGAGGCATCCGGCTACATGCTGCCCGAGCGCAAGGACCTCTGCTACATGTTTGAGCTGACGCTGCCGCAGCACACGATCGTCGTGCGGCATGAGCGTGCGGCGCTCACGCTGATTGGGGCCCGCCGGCTGGACGGCACGCTGCAGGAGCTCGACTGCGAGCAGGTCGCGAGCGCCAATGGCTGGGCGGCGCCGCCGCTGCGACAGGGCATCGCCGATCTGGAGGCGGCCGAGGCGGCAGCGGGGCAGCTCAACCCGGTGGCGCACGAGGGCTTCGTGGTGGTCGATCGCGCGTGGCGCCGCCTCAAGATCAAGTGCCCGGCGTACGTGGCGCTCCACCACCTCGGCCCGCAGGGCAAGAAGGGGGAGGAGGGGCGCCGCCTCGACACGCGCCGGCTGCTGCAGGTCGCGATCGCCAACGAGGGCGACGAGTGGCTCTCGTACTACCCGGCGCACCGCGCCGAGTACGTGTCGCTCCGCGCGCGGCTGGGCGCGCTGTGTCGGCTGCTCGACGAGGACGAGAAGCAGCAGCAGCTCCCGCCGAATCTGGCGGGGAAGGAGCGGCTCGCGTCGCTCGCGGGCGCCGTGCGGACGAGCGGCGGCGGCGCGGCGGCCCACCTGCGCAGGTGCGACGTGCGGCGCGTCGAGGAGGCGTTTGAGGAGATGCCGCCGCCGCACGAGCCGACGCCCGAGGAGCTGGCTGCGGCCGCGGCTCCGCCGACGACGGAGCGGCGGCACGTCGACGCGGTCGAGGCCGCCCATGCCGACGCGCGCGCGCCGTGCCGCCCCGTGAGGCTCACGCTCGTCAACCTGTGCGCGCCGGCCAAGGGCAAGGGCGGCGGCAAGGGCGGCAACAAGGGCGGCAACCAGGGAGGCGGCGGCAGGGCGGCGGCGGCCGAGTGCGTCGTCGTGGTGGAGCCGAGCTTCGACGCGATCGCCGTCGCCGCCAACCAGAAGCTCCACCTCGGCCTCAAGCAGCCGCGCCGCGTCGCGCTCGCGACGCGCGACGGCGCGCAGATCGCGCCCAACGACGACGCGTGCGCGAAGCTGCTGACCAACGGCAGCGCGGTGCTCGTCAGCCTGCCGCGTCCCGGCGCGCCGCCGCCCGCCAGCGTGGCCGCGCCGGGCCCCGCCGCAGCTGCCCCCGCTGCCGTCGAGGCGAAGGCCGCAGCGCCGCCGCCGCAGCGTCCTGCCAGCCAGCAGTCGTGCCGCGACAAATGGTCGGGTAAGAAGCCTGCAGCGGCCGGCAACCCGTTTGCGGCGTTGCTGGACTGCGACGATGACTGAGACGCAGCCCTGCCTTAATATATTTAATTTATAATAATACGAGTACGGGCGTGAGTCAAGTCTCAAGAAGCTTCGAGACTCAACATCGACTCAGTCCGTGGAGACGTCGCGGCGCGCGCGGACGCGCTGTGTGGTTCCTCCCGTCGCCGAAGGTCGTGCCACAGCCTCATGTTCCACACGTTCAGCGCGGCGAGGAACTCTTCGGTCATATGCGCGCCCGGACTGAGTCGATGCGTGCTGTGGTGGTTGACCGCACTTTGCGCCTTTACTGATAAGACGTCCGCGGTCACGTTCCAACGCAGCGGAGCACACGCTTCCGACGGCCGTGCATTGACCAGGTCCGTGCTAAGAACAAGCGCAAACCGCAACAGCTGCCGCCGAGCAAATGCGTAGTCGGTCTGGTTGACGCTTCCAATCGGCTTGGCGAAGACAACCTGAGGCTGCGAGTCAGCAGGTTGTCAAAATGTGCCATTCCGCGTCCAATTTTACTCTTTTCTTTTTCTTGGTTCTCCTCCGACTACGATCTATGTGCTCTTCATCGGTACATAGGCTAGCATTGAACATATAATTTCTCACGCTGGGCAGTCAATCAAGCCCGTGTTCCGGAGGCACATATCGAGAAGCTATCCACGCGTCTGACCGCCGGTACTGCCCCCCCAAAACGGGATTGAGCAAGCCGCTCTGGCGTGTGATTACAAACTGCAGCACCGAGCCCGGCCTCTTCTGCTTGCTTGGTGTGAGCACCACTTTCCATTGAGCTTCAGTGAGATTTGGCTTAATGAGGAAGACGCGTCGCATGGCACGCACTGAGAAGACCTCCTCCTCAAGGTCATCCCGCTCATGAGCACCAAAGCGTGAGAGCGGTGCAAAGGTACCTCGTGGTGAGTACGCGTCCCAGCCCTTGCTCGTGATGAAACGCCTCGGGTCAGCCGCAGCGAAATCCAGCCGGAGCACCGTGTAGCCAAACTCGTGTTGGAAGCGCCTCATGGACGACGACCTGATTCCGTTGGCTTCGAGTGTGAGCGTGTCGATCGAGATGGAGCCCTTCGACACCTGCTGAGCGAGATATTCCAGCCAGATGCCCTCGGGCCCATCGCCATCCATTTTGATCAGATCGAAGTGGCGATCGATGCGAGGCCCGGGCCAGCTCGGTGGGCGCAGCGCGAGGATCTCCTTGAGCTGCATTCCGTGGATTCTGGGCTGACGCTGCGCAAGCCTGACCGGGGTGCCACCGAGACGATGCCCATTTGTAGCTGGCACCCCTTTCGGCCCGGGGCACCATCGCATGCGGGCAGGTATACGGGGGAGCATGCAAAGGCGTTCACCACAACCAGCCGCGCCGTCCAGCAGTTGAGGGCGCCGGTATCGTTTACCGCCATGGCCAGGTCGGGTGCGGGCTCCACAGCGACCACATGGCTTCCGAGTGAGAGCATGTACGCTGACATCCAGCCATTGTTGGCGCCAAGGTCTATAGCGACAGGCACGGCCGCGACGTTGGTCGCCTTTGGCAGCCGGTGAGAAACGAGGCGATGACTTCTCGCACCCTTGCCTCGATGAAGACGTCCGAGAACCGGCTTGCTGCAGCGCAGCACGCCTGGCTGCTCTTATACATGTCGCACGTCCCGGGTTGAGATTCCATGACCAAGTGGATGGGCGGAAAGGGCCAGCGCTCGGGCAGCGTATACGAACGAGAGTACAGATGCGAGGCGCACGAAGGAGGAGATGTGGCGGTCGCTGGTGGTCGATGCATCTGGCACGCAGTGTCGATGGCGTACGAGCGGCCTTCCACATGGACTGTACCCGTTGAAGGGAACTGATTTGATGTCCAGCGCCCCATGGGGCACTGGCCTCAGCAGGCGGCTTCGATTGGCTCCGCGTCAATGCGGGCAAAGGGATGCCAGGCGCGCCGGTACCTCTTTGCTGCACGCGCGGGTGCGCGCACTCCGTCCTTCCCACTGGTGTAGATAAGCTTGCAGTCGATCGGCTGTGGTATACCGTACCAGTACCGCTGGCGAGTATACGGCTGTACTTCACGTCGCTCCACGGGAACGTCGTCGGCGAGCGAAACGTATTGGGCACCCTACAATCACTATTGGCGCATAGCCCTAACGCGACACGCCAAGGAGGGCGGGCGGCCCCACCAACACCACGCACACCCGCACGCCACACAAACGCCTACCCTTTCTCACAAACCCCACCCCCTAACCCCACACACACACATTCACGCACCCCGCATCTACTCTAACGCTGCCACGCTACTACTACGCACTCTCCGGTATCTTACCCCCCTTAGAGTGTGTCACGTTGGCTTTGAAAGACTCGCCATTCTTTCATCGTCGAGGTGATGGCCGGTGCGGCTCAGCCATCCAATATGGGGACCGGTGTAGGCTGAGAGATATCACCGCGTGCCATCACTTGTCCGGAATCCGCAAGAGTAGCTTTCATAGCTCACTTCTCGCGACGCCCAGCCCTGAACGTGCCGTCGGCGAGGAACAAACGGACGCGGGCACTCTCTCCTCACGGCAACT
>Ga0209713_10002393_pt1 | contig 11618 bp, 2 predicted proteins | sample ArcOceMetagenome_3_FD_187444 | JGI IMG/M metagenome (GOLD analysis project Ga0209713, IMG submission 187444) | Marine eukaryotic phytoplankton communities from Arctic Ocean - Arctic Ocean- Svalbard ARC20M Metagenome (SPAdes) (version 2) | ecosystem: Environmental > Aquatic > Marine > Oceanic...
GAAGGCAGTACGGGAGGTAATCGAGCCAATCCTCGGAAAGAACTGCGAGCTCGGGGACCCGCCGCCCGTGGGGATAGAGGAACGCGCACAGTCGGTCGATGGGCAAGCTAGGTCAGACTCATTGGACTACTTCGAGAAATGCGTATCCTACCTGCACAAAGCAGTGGTCCCGCGCCTGGCTGCCTCAAGGATCAACATACGTAACCGACTTCTACAAGAAGGGATGACCGTGCAATGCTCCATCGGCGAAACGATGAGCCCAGGACCGCCGTTACCACCTCACCTGCCCGAGGCCGTCGAATATGCGAAAAGTATGGCAAGAAGGGATGCAAATGGGCGTGATGCCGTTTACATTAGCGGGACGGCACACACCAGCAGAAAGTGCATGCAGGCGGACAATGGAGTATCGATGCGGATCGTACACCAGCTCGGATGCGCCGAGTGCCAGCGAAAGGCGGTGCTGTATGATATGGCGGGGCAGAGCGGATATGTTGGGGTGTCCTCAACCACCGAAAACCAGACTACCACGGCCAGGGTTTGCCACCACCCGATGGGGGGCTGCGAGGAATGCGGGGTCAAGCATAGCAAGATGAACGAGAAGGTCTCAGGCCAAACAGTGATAAGCTTCGTGCGTGGCGGGAAACTCTCGCTCCCCGAAACAATGGCAAGCGCCGGACAATTCCTAGCGGGGGGAGAAGACGCGGACAGAATCGTCGGGAGAGCTTATGGTAGATCGCACAAGAAGGTCAAGGAACGATTCGTTGAGTTTGCTTGCGCGACCCTGAGAGAACAACAAGTGACCGACCAAGGACAGTCGGCAGGGAACGAGGAGGTGTGGGTGACACTGAAAAGGGGAAACCTTCCCTACTTTCGCAACCAAATCACTCCTGGCGGGAAGATCAACGTGACCATTGAATCGGATTACCCAAAGCAAGTCGAAGCCACCGAGGGAGCGAGCTTAGGCCTGGTAACTGGGCTGTTTGCGAGCGCACGAATGACCTCGCACAAGGTAGAACCAACAAAGGGGTTCTATAACATCCTCAAGGCAATACTCCAAGCCCCACTCCTGAGCGAGATCAAACTGAAGCTTGATGCTGCGTTCAACCGGACGATAGGAACCGAAATCGTGACACGGAACGAGGAGGAGGACGACATCGTAAACGAGCACTGGCGCAACACCCACCGTGAGCACGTAGTGGCCTTGGCAACGAATGATGTGCGAGATGACACACCCCACGAGCGGGCTAAGTTCGCCAAGAGGGTTGCCAAAACCCAGTCGGAGCAGATGAGCATGGTCCTGCGCCCCGAAGAGCAATTGTACATCTACTCGAACGCCATCGGCGTATATGACCACGTCAACCAACGACTCTCTGGGCCATTGGATGTCGTCGGTATAGACGAACGAACCATCCACATGGGCCCAAGATCACACGAGAGATTTACACTCCCAGCGACCGTCGCCAGTCGACCAGGGCCTCGAAACCAACCGGAGAAGCTCCGCATCAACAAAACGGCGCTGGAGATGACGGTACTAGCCGAGGAGCTCCTACATCAGCTGAACGACCCTGACACGTGCGTCTTATACACGATTGACGGGCGACGCGATGACATGGGGAACGAGATCGTACAGGCCCACCTCTGCGGAGGACATACGGGGATGCGATTCAACCCATCGCACATCCTTGATGACGATGAAGGTGCCTATGCGGTCCATAACACGCTAGCCTACGGTGTGTCGAACCTGGATCAGGTCCCGGACATTAATGCGACGTTGCTGGAAATACAAATGCACTCGGATCCTCACGTCCGCGGGGCAGCTATGAAGATTACCTTCGCTGGAGGCAACAAAGGCGATGACCTATCTGCCGCACTGAACGGCAGACCCCCCATGGCAGCGAGCGATGTCGCGGGACACCTGATCAGCCGAGAACGACGCGCAGTACGGGTGCCTGGCTCCGCGGTAGACCCCACATTAAGGAGCCCGATCGGGAACCAAATACGGGGACATGTTGGGGCAGCGATTGCAAAGCTCTGCGCTGTTCAACCCCATTTCTACCTGAACACGACGAACCTCTGCTGCCTCGGAGGTGATGCATGCCCCTGCAGGCAGTCGACGCTGGCGAAATTTGCCGCATGCCGCTGGATCCCCGCCACGCGACGCCCGGGTGGGGTAACCAATCGCCATAGCACGTACAGTGCCAAGGAACCAGACCCGCTAGGACGTGCGTACCAAACCATAAGGGCACCAGCGATGCCTGAATACCAACCCGATTGGAACTTCCAACCAAACACCTGTCTAATCAACCCGGTGGAGTCCAACGCCTGTGCGTGCCAGCTCACCACTGTTGACAACCACCTCCCCGTGGGGGTGTGCGGTGACGACCCAAAGGCACGACACTACCACTGCGCCAAGTTGAGGGACGGGTCCTCCGCAATATACAGCTGCGTGGACGGTCACATCAGCGAAGACAAAGTGTTACATGGCCCCGACTTCGTTAGGGGAATGCTAACCGCCCTGGAGAATGATCCTCGTGCCGACCCAGGACATGATCACGATGCAAGAGTGTACCGTGTGGCAGAATCATACGTGGCGGAGGACGTCAAACGTGAGATAACACCCGGCCTACGCATCTGTATGATGCAACATAACCAGTGGTGCGACCCCCCCCCACTGACGGCTAACATGCAACCCCCCCCTGGTTGGCTGACGGATGACAGGTATGAGGGAGGAGGCGATGTACCACTGTGGGACCGACACTACAGACTCGACGAAGAAGAAGAAGACGAAAATAGACCCTGGGCCAACCGACCCGGCGACGTGACCAACCCCATACACCAAGAAAAAACTAAAGACGGAAGACCCGACAGTGAAAGAGAAAAAACCAGAAAAACGAACAAACATCGAAAAATATTTAAACAAACGATGTTACAAAGTCGTGATCTACTTTCACCCGGACCTACGTCCCTGCGACGCCCCGTCTTACCACTAACATCGCTACCCATCACAGATGCGATCGTACACATTGACGGCTGGCTAAAACTAGTCAGGGATATGTACATAGATGTTTTCAAACGACAGGCACTTCCGGTGTCCCTCGGGGTACGATACACGCTGTCGACCCTCTTCCAGCAACAGCTGCTACGCCACAACGAGCATACGAGGGTAAATGATCTAACCCCCTCACAACTAGCGTTTGGCGCACAGATCATTGACCTGATAGATGACCACACGGCAGGTGATTCCACCATACCCTACCCTAGTGGGTGGATCGGGATTGACGATGACGAAGCATGGAGGCTGGAATGTAAGGTTATCCGCTTAAACAACCACGGGACTTTGTGCAACACCTTGGCTGATCCCCAAGAGGCGAAACGCCTCGAAGAAAAGCAGCAGTCACTGGCCAAACACCCGGGTGACCCCATGCGCGTCATCCAAACACCGTTGGGGAGCCTGACTCCGCTGGACTGGCGAAACCTCGACCAACCACATATAGATGGCCCCACGGTCGAGACGGCACAAAAGGCCCAAACCCCGTGCAAAGTGGAACTACTGAAGAAAAGACCGTGCACACCACGGCAAATCGATGGGCGGCTATGGGCATTAGCACCGGTAACCCCGCCTGACACTACATACTCAGGCACGCAGCCCACACATGACGCCATGGACACCACCACGGGCAGCGCCTCCAGTCACTCATCAACTATCCCAACACCTACGGATATAGCCGGAGGCAGTTTCATGACACCGTCAAAACTGACAGCAGCGGAATCTAAGTCTGATGGGCAGGCTTACATGAGCCTAATGACAACCCCAACCGACTACCTGTCCGACTCGTCCAGGGACGAGGACAGTCATACCACCCCCACCAGTGGGAGAGTTCTCTTCAGGGATACCCCCACGCTGATGCGTCAACCGCTGCCTAAGGAACTCCAGATGAATGGACTGGACAACGCGTGTTACACAATGACATGCGCCGACGCTACCAAGCACCTCTCGATACTGGACACGGGCGCATCATTACACTTCTCGGGAAACAAGGATATGGTCAAACACGGGACGAACACGGGCACTAACTCACGCCCCGTTAAGAGCGCTACGGGAAGCGCCAGAATAACTAAAGAAGCCCCAATCAACTTACACTTGTACCCGGTTGACCGACAAGGTGACCCCGAAGAGGCTATCATACTAAATCAAGTAATACGATACATACCAGACATGCAAGAAGATCTTACACTACTATCCACTGGTGTCATCATGCGTAGTCTAGCAAAGAAGTATCCAGAAAAGGGAGATGGCACTGGTCCGGAACTCAAGATCGTCGAGGGAAAGGACAGATGGAGCTACATCGCTTTTACGGACCAACACCGCGTGCGGCGTTACATCCCAGTACTAAAAGACAATGATATATACTTTGCCAAGGTCAGCTACTCCCACGACGGACATGACCTCGCGACCAACGTCGCCCGACCTATACTGAGACGCCAGAATAGGACCACAGGGGAGCCGTTGTACACCGCTCAAGACGCGGCAGATAATGAGGAAGCTAAACCACGACGTACCCGACCCAGATTTAAGGGAACCATGGATGTACTCCACTTTGCTTTTGCACACTGCAGCATCCACACCCTAACAAATACAATACAACGGTCGCACGAGCTAGAGGCCACCACTAAGGCTATAACCAACTGCCCATCATGCCATATGACAAAATCCACTCTCGAATTCCACGACGCCAACAAGGCGAAGAACCGACGGTCCAAGGAGGAGAAACATGGCATCCATAGTGAAGACGAGCCAAGCATGACCAACAGCACTGTACCCGTGTTCGAACCCTTTCAGGAAATCTCTCTGGACCCGGTCCCGTTCCCCCCTTCTACTTACGGCCCTTTCAAAGGTGTTAAATGGGTATGGTTGATGGTAGATCGAAGCACCCGTTTCATGTTCGCAGATTTCACGTTAAGAAAGGACGCGCACACAGCGGCAGGTGTTATCACGCGACTGGCCCAAAAGGCCACTCAACTGGGATGGGATCTCACGACCATCAAACACGACGGCGAGGCATCGTTAAAGGAGGCCCAGGTAAACCTCGTGTGCGACGAGTATAACATTCGAAACATCACCTGTCTGGCAAGGTCACCAAACACCAACAGAATTGAACAAATGGTGCGACACATCAAGAACAAGCTAAGATGCACCCTACATGCAGCACAACTACCCATCAACGAATTTTGGCTACCTGGAATCCGCGACGTGATCCACAAACACAATATTGTGGGCATGAAGGCCATTGACTGGAAGAGCCCGTTCGAACTAATGCACCGCCACCCACCCAAACTACACCGAGTTAGAGCATTTGGGAGTATGGCCTATGTCGTGAAACCACACGACAAAAGCAAACACAAGATCGGCAGTCTAGCACCATACGCTGTCCCTTGCCTGGTCCTCGACGAAGCCCCTGACAGACCAGGATGGAATATTTGGAGAAGCGACGGGGTCACTGCAAGTGCCACCCAGCACCTCATTATTCATGATCTCAGCCGTCCTCGGGACAAACCACCCTCGATGGTATGTGACAGAGGACTACTAGTCACACTCCCGACATCCAACAGGACAAAAGGGACAGAGGGCCTCGCCCTCGACCTCCCAAACAGCATCACTGGCGTCACGCTCAGTGACGCTGAGAACGTGCTGGGGGACTGGACATGCTTCCAACATGGATGGGTTCACGACGACGCGAAAGTAATGCACATCCCCATTGGTCTACCATTCTGCAAACTTTTCACAATTGCCGATGGAAGCACCAAGTGGTATCGGGGAGCCGTAATTGATACTTACACTGGAGACAACGGTGTTCAACAACACATTGTACAATACACTGATGGAGACGAGGAAGACCTTGACGGAGATGAGATCACCGCAGGGTATAAGGCCTGGACCCACGCCATCGCCACCCAAATACCTGATGTACCACATATGCCCCCTTTCCTGTTCACCAAAGATGTGGATAATGAAACAGAAACAGGTGAGCATGAAGACATCAGTGCGGTGGAACCCATGACCTCCATGAACGAGGAACAGATCACCGAGGAAGCAGACGAAATCATGAGCAACTCGTCCGATGATGACGAGACGCAACATGAAGTAACACCACCAGACGAGGCACAAGACACCTCAGTACGACGCAGTACACGGGAACGAAAACCCCCTGTCATTTTTAGCCCAGGTGACGAGGGTAAAGCAAGTCACGGGCATGATAGCGATAGCGAACTCGAGGATCAGGACGACCCGGCCAATACACACGCCCTCAACGTCATATTCTTCGTCACTGACGACAAAGATCCTAACCCGAGCGCAAGCGAATATGACGGAGTTTTCGAGATCGATGATGACAATAGAGTCACACACAGCGCCGTACGATGCGCACATAACGACGACTGTGCCGCTGGCGCACTGCTGTACCACGGTGACACTGGACATTCAGGTGATGCCGCCAAGACGACCGGAAAGCCCGTCGCATACGCTGCCGGAAAAGCCCTTTCATATCGCACGGCTATGCGTAGCGAACATCGAAGCGATTACAAGGCTGCAGCTGACAAGGAAATAGACCAGCTTGATGATCTTGACGTACTGAGATACGTCACCAAAGCAGAAATGCTACGCATCAACAAGGATGCAGTCCCACTGTTAATGGGATGGTCCCTCGTGCGAAAAATTGACTCCCTGACAGGACAAGTCAAATCCACAAAAGGACGCGCCTACTTAAGAGGGGACATGTCACTACCAGAACGTGACTACTGCGCACACAGTGTATACTCCAACACGGTCTCCATTGACTCCGTTAAACTTGCACTTGGCCTAGCCGCAGCACATCAACACAAGGTGCTATCCTTCGACGTGTCAGGAGCTTTCCTGAACTCGCGACCATCACGCACCGTGTTCGTTAAACTACCCGAAGGATACCGCAGAGTAGACGCGAACAACGAAGAGCTATACGCACTCCTCACGCGAGCACTATACGGTAGCCCAGAAAGTGGCGCCCGCTGGTCGGATGACTGCGACATGACCCTACAAGACCAAGGCTGGAAGCGATCAATCGCCGAACCGTATTTGTACCGCACCACCGCTCACATCGGGGGAAATGACATATATGAGAGCTTGGGTGACAACAAATCCAACCTACAAGGCGAGACCATCAATGATTGCATAAAGAGAGTACGCAAACATATGGACGCCGTGGTCACACGATATGAAACAAGAGAAAAGCGCATGGCCGCAGACATCACGAAAGAACAGGAACAACTACAAAACGCAAGGAAGAAACGCACCACGGGAGAATGCTATCACATGTCTAGGAGCGATGATGTCCAAAACCGTCACCTACACAATATTCCCGAAGGGGAGGCGTTCCCCATGCTAAGGCCATACGACGAAAGATCACTATGCTCGTCACTACCCACAAATGACGAACCGAATATACTATGGTGTAACCTCCTACTCTTCGTCGATGACGGGCTGGTCATCACTAACAACGAGGAATTCGGAAGGAACGTCATGGAGGCTTTCCTCCGGGTACACCCTGGTCGCATGGAAGTACAACCGCAGTCATTCCTCGGTCTAGGTATATCGTACCACGACGACGGGGCTATAGCAATATCGCAAACACCCCTCATCGACGACGTCACGAAAATAAGCAAAATGGAGACTAGCCATGATGCCCCTACACCAATTACGCGCCTCGTGGACAAAAGCGAGGCACCAGAAGATGATTCGGTGGCTGCCATGAAAGCAAATGAACAGGACTTCCCTTACCGCACGGTACTAGGAAAGATCCTATACGCATGCCACTCACGACCCGAGATGCGGTTAGCCACATCACAATGGGCGAGAGTAGCGACAAACCCCGGTGAGAAGCACAAACTGATGATCAAACGTGGAGTCCGCTACCTCAAAGGAACCTCCAAGATGGGTGTGACTTACGGCAAGCACAAATACACAAACAAAGAACCTTTCATCATATGCGACGCTAACCATGGCGAAGGATCTATATCCGGAATCATTGGTTTCAGCGGTGGAGGAGCATTTGCGGCCAGATCATGGGCCCAAAAGAACGCGAGTCTGTACTCGTTTGGAAGTGAACAGATTGCACTCACCGATGCCACTAAGCTTGGCATATGGACCAAAGAAGTTGTACTTGACATGGGTATGCCACTAAAAGGCCCACTTCGTATATACGACGACTCACAGGCATTAATCAAAGCCGCGACGACGGACGTGTCAAGTACCAAGACACGACATCTTCGCACGCGAATGGCATGGGTCAAAGATATGATCCGTGAAGGCAGAGTCGAAGTGGTATTCGTCGGGACGAAAGATAACGTTGCCGACGCCCTTACTAAACCACTACCGCGCGATAGCTTCTGCAACCTGAGGGACCAAATGCTAGGCCTTGTCCCAGTTACGTGCCGAGTAGCGGACCTAGCCAAGGGAGAGGAACAGGCAATCAAAGAGGATGAAGACAATGAGAAAACCCATGGTAACAACAACCAAGAGAGTTGCATGATCCTAACCATGGAACCCTACTCTTCTGACACTCAACCGGATAACGAGGAGGACGGCACTATTAACTCACTGTTCGAGCCGTCCCAAGGAAACAACTACGTTAACGAGCCTCCCACAGACGAGAACAAGGAGCGTTTCATTAAACGTAACGAAACTAAAGATGAAAACGAACTGAGGATGGAAGAGGGAGGAATGCTCCCACTGTTAAACGTTAACAACAGGGGAGCTAACAGACGATGCAAATCTATATAACAAGGAAGCTTATACCTGGATCCTGAGTTAACGACAACTTGAACATGACTGAGGAATTAATAACAGCCATCTCATCTGGTTGCGCCGCTATGAAAGAAATCTATGCGCGCCACCGCTGACATGACTACTACATTCCCACGCAGTCTCCAAGAAGCTAAAACCCCCTTAAACCACTACGTTAAGAGGGTACGCCGATTAACCTCCAAGGAAAAGCAAGGACAAGTCCTACTACCTACATATATAATCTATACTACACCCGTCGAACAACTACACCCACCTCAACGCTATATATACATTAAGTATGATACAACTACTACATTATTTAACCACACAGGACGAACATCATATACTACATTGGAGTATACTATGTTTAACTATATATCCTGTTAAAGAACCGAGATCGCTCGACAAGGGGAGCTGAAGAAATTGCAGACCCGTGCCGCCACGGGACGACGTCACGCCACCGCAACACCATGCGTGACCACCTTCGGGGCAACGAATGAACCGAACGACAACCGAACGTGAAGGTGAGGCCTCGAGGTCAACGATGACCCCGAGGAATGCCCATCCACGTATCACGTTACCGCAGCTGACGCGCACGTCCAAAACACGCGCATCGTCACAGCTGGCGGCGTGATCGATCAGCCGTATATGAATTACTGCGATCACCGGTCACTCGGCATTGCGGAGACCGAAACGTCACCCAGCAATATTCTACAAGAATTGATCAGCGCAGATCTACGGAATTTACAAGATAAATACACGTCACTACATACGTCACAAGATAGAAGAATGAAATAGGAAGGAGATCGAAAACCGTTAGTCGATACTAGATCGAATGAAATAACAGGTAGAACCGTTATAGTTTTTAGAGACCTCCTATTGGGTCCAAGGCCGGTTAGACTTGGACTAGTCTGGTTTTGGCAATTTGAAGGCTAGGAAAAGTCCTGCCATACAAATTGGCGAAACACGACACAAAAAGATTTAGAGGACCATCTACCCACATATAAATTTGGTAATCTAAGTGTTTTCAAAAAGGATAAAGGTTGGGGTGTAGGCGTGGTGAAAGACTTGTACGGTGTGCCGCGGCGCGCAAAGTCAAGACGCTGTAGGGATCAACGCCTGTTAATCCCGCACCTCGGATATTTTCCGCAAGAAAAAAGGTTCTTGTGGAAGATACAGATCACGGTTGAGGAGGGTACTTGAGCCTTCCCTCTCCAACCAAGTGGACGACGCGTCCGAGCCGTAGTGCCGCGGATCACGGAAACGAACCGCGACGCTGAGGCTGGACACGTCGGATCACGAGTGGACACTCGGCAAGTGCTGTGCCTGGCGGAGCCTCAAGTTGGATCGAAGATTATACTTGCTGCTAACGCCGGAGCCGCCACTTGCTCAGACGTCAAGCATTGACACAGGAGGCCAAGTGCGCTTGACCTGCTTGTGCCAAGCTTTACGGCGACGGAAGTGTGAGCCGACTGCACGCGCTGAAGAAGACTGACCTGGTGGACCTAATTATCCCATCCAAGTAAGTCATATCCTTCGCTCGCGCATCGGTCCTGAAACACCACCGTCTGTCCACGGTGTGCACCAGAGACACTGGGTGTGTGCATCCAATAAACTTCTGGTTGCTGAGCTGTAAGAACAGCCTTAACGAGTTGAGACTAGGCCGAACCACGGATAGCTTCCTGGTTCCTAAACCCTAGACTCCCAAGAGATAAAGCCGCACCAAACGCCGAGGAGATACCTCGCGCTTGCGGCCCGGGCCACTGAGAAAAGTGCCTGCAGCACTTGCCCGTCCCAGCCTAACAAAGACTGGAGGATTCCGATAGACCAACGACACCGGAGTCTGCGCTACCCCGAATAAAGGGAAGAATATATTTACGTGTAACAAGACACTGACACCCCGCGTGACACATTGCCGCGGTGATACCCACGACCCCCCTTCGCCCACACCATAAAATTGGCTGCGCCTGTCTGCGAACACGCGGCAACTGAAACACTCCTGCTCAACGTGCACTACCTTGGGCAGTGGAGGAAAAAGAAGGAATGAGGTCAAGCATGAGGAATGCCCCGCAAACCAGTCAACAACGCCGAAGAAGCGTATCATTCACGATGCCTACCGGAGATCAGGTAAGGCGAATGAAAATGAGATCCTCAACAAAACCCTCTATCTTAGAAGAACTAAATGTGGAGAGGGTTGGAAAAAGAATCCAAGTGATGCTGGACGAGCAAGTCTCGGTCCAGGAGATCCGAGTAACCACCGAGGACGCCGAAGGCGAAACTCGAAGAGAGAAATATGAGATCAGTGCCTCCACGCTCGCCCTGGGATACGGGAAGATGAGCGCCGAAAAGCAAGATGCGCTCAAAGGAAGCGAGCGAGCAAGGATCCTGGCAACAAGAACGATAAAAGAAATGATGAAGATATGCTATTACGGCAATATACAGCGCCAAGAGCGGTTGATTGCCAGAGTTGGCCAAATTGAGCGGAACCTAGATGCGCACTCTGTGGAGAAACCATCCATGATATTGGATGCAATACACGATGAATTCACACACCTCCAACACCATCGTGAAAACCACATCAAACAAAAGATACTAAATGACCGCCTGTCTGTTCCATGCCACCCTACCTCGACACGACTGCTTGACGATGTGATATCATACTGCATCCGAATTGAAGAGCTCGTCGGGGCCTTCTTCACCGCAAAGTATACCGACGCAAATGAGAGGGAACATGCACTACGACCAGGAAGCGACGGACATAGGGAATATGTACGTGCAATCCTGAGACAAATTACGATGGCAG
>Ga0209713_10002394_pt1 | contig 11615 bp, 9 predicted proteins | sample ArcOceMetagenome_3_FD_187444 | JGI IMG/M metagenome (GOLD analysis project Ga0209713, IMG submission 187444) | Marine eukaryotic phytoplankton communities from Arctic Ocean - Arctic Ocean- Svalbard ARC20M Metagenome (SPAdes) (version 2) | ecosystem: Environmental > Aquatic > Marine > Oceanic...
CCGGCGCGACTCTCGCGGTGTCAGTAGTCCGGCGTGAGGATCTCCGGCTCGGCCTCCAGCTTGAAGTCGTCGCGCTCCTCCGTGGCCGCCAAGAACGCCGCCTCGCCAACGGCGCCGTACTCGTACCCCGTGATTACGAGCTTGCGGAAGATGAGGTTGTTGGTCACCGCGGCCGCCAGCGCGACGGCGCCCTCGTCGCCCACGACGTTGTCGTTGCCAAAGGAGAGCCCGCCGAGGAAGAGCTTGGCGAGTTTGGCGCCGGCGTCGAGGGCGCGAGCGAGCGCCACCACTCCGACGTCGCCGGCGCCGTTGTTATCCAGCTCGAGCTTGTGCAGGTAACCCGCTGCCGCCACGCCCACGGCCAGCGCCGCGAGGCCCTCGTCGCCGAGGGCGTTCTGGCCGAGGTCGAGGTGGCGCAGCACCGACGAGCTTGCCGCCACGCCGGCCGCCAACGACCGTGCGCCCGGCGGCCCGATGTTGTTGTCACGCAGGCGCAGGACCCGCAGCATGGGGCTCGCCACCACCGCAGTCGCCACCGCCGCAGCACCCGCGTCACCGAGCCCGTTGCTGTGCAGCGAGACGGCCGTGAGCGAGACGGCCGTGGCGATCGCTTTGGCCAGCGAGACGGCGTCGTCGCCGCAGATGCCGTTGTCGGGAAGGATCAGCTCGCCCAGCGAGACGCTCCCGGAAACGGCGGTCGCCAGCGCGGCGATGCCGCCGTCGGGGATGCGGCAGCGGTAGAGCGCCAGCGTCTCGAGGGAGCGGCTGCCGGCCACGCCGACGGCCAGCCCGGCGGCGTCGAGAATCGGGTCGTCCTCGAGCGCGAGTGTGTCGACGACGTCGCTCACCATCAGCACGCGCACCACCGGCCGCGTCCGTGCCGGCCCTGCGTCAACCTTCCACACGAGGTTGTTCATGGCGAGGCTCGCCGTCGGCGCCGGCGGCTTGTCCAAGAAGGCCCGGTAGTCGTCGGGCAGGGGCGGCGCGGAGGCGTTCTGCTGCACGAGCCCAGCGTCGACCCGGAGCTCGTGCAGGCGCTTCTCCACGACCATCAGCCGCGCCGCGTGCAGCAGCTCGCGGATCTGACGAGCGCCGAAGATGAGCTTGAGCGCCTGGCAGGAAGCTTCGGATCCAGCACGTCCGCCTGCACTGCGAGCTGCGCGTCGCGCGTCAGCCCGGCCGACTCCGTGATCGTGAGGCCCAGGATGGCGCAGTCGTGCTGCGCCACCGCGCTTATGTGCGCGGGGGACCTGCGCTCCGACTTCTTTTCCTGGGTGCACGTTCCGTGAGACAGCGCCACCGGCTGGCCGCGGCTGCCAACCTTGCTGCCGAGGAAGTGCACCCATGAGTTGGGGCCCAATGGAGCGCAGGCCCTCTTGCCATTGCGTCTCACACTCAGTGAGGGGAGCAGCAGCTCGCCGTGGCACGAGGTGGCGGAGCGGCTGAGCCCGGGGCGGAAGCCCGCCTCCCTCTCCTCCAAGCGCCCATCTGCCACGTCAAAGTCCACTCCAGTGCCCTCCGGTACAGGCAACTGCGCCACTGCATGTCGCCCAGCACGCCGTACGTCGTCGGCTGTTGGTAGCACGATTGGACCTGCTGGGCCGCGGTGCCGCAAGGCCAGTCGGAGGTGGCTCTCGGGCACATGTCGCGACACGACCATGTCGGAAAAGAATACCACGTCGTAGGCTCCATCGCTGTGGAGACGCGTCACATGGGCCAGCCCGCTCTCGACCTTTGTACCGTTCTCAAAGTTGCAGAGGACGGTGTCAAAGGCACTGAACAGATGGCCCTTGGGGCAGTGGTTGGGCACGGGGCCCGAGCTCCGTGTGCGGTGAGGGCGGTCGCGCTCCGCCTCATCGGCGGCGTGCTGCCTCGTCCTCTTGCGCTCCACCGTCGCTACAGTTTTTCGTTCGGCCTGCGCCAGCTCCTGCTCCTGCACCTGCTCTGGCGAAGCTAGTGGCTCAGCAGGCTGTCGCTCGGGCAGCGACGGTGGTGACGGCGACGGTGGCAAAGGCGGCGGCGGCGGCGGCGGAACCACAGCCGCTCCTTCGCCGCTCGGCTGCGCTTCTGCCGAGCACTCCTCGACCACGTCATCGTCATGCGCATTGACATTTGGGTGCTCGAACGCGTCGGGGTCGTTGTGGTACGACGCGGTCAGACCCGCAAGCAGCGTCTCGGACATTGATTGGTGCCACGCCGGGAGGCGGCACTCGAGCCCAAACGGTACGCCGTCGGCATACATCGAGAGACCGGCCAGGTAGAGGGCCTCCTCGTCAATCGCCCGTAGCCTGTCCACGAGCGTGTCCATCCGTAGAGCTTAGACCTCGTCGCGATTGGCTCTGGTCTCCGGTGGTGCCTTGATCGTCGCGCGCTGGACGGCAATCTCCAGGCTCACCATCCATCTCCCTCGGTGGCTGGCCTGCCATTGCGCCTTTGACTGCTCAGAGCCCGTGCGCTGGCGTGCGAGCTTGCGCGATGCCTCGATGCATTGGCTGGCTACCTGCCGCTCATTGTACGAAAGGCCCATCGGCACTGGCCCAGGCGCTGCGCGCGCGAGACAGCTGAGGTAGGACCCCTCCGCGAGGCAAACTCGTACCCAGAAACTCAATGAAACAAACTTCCACTAACGATTGCCCGACTCTGGGCGCAGAAATGATTGCTTTGTCCTCCGCCGTTGTGGGTGCGGTACGATGTGTAGGCGCTTGCGCGCGCTGGCTTGCCCCCACCCGCGCGGCCAGGGACGGCCCGCGGCGAGGACAGGGCGACTCGGTTCGCTCGCGGCGCGCCCCCGATCACAGGGGGGGCCCTCGGCACCCGCCGCCCAGTGATCGGGGGCGCGGCCCACTCTTGGGACGGCGCTCAGTCTCTACCGCAGCCCGCAGGGTCGGTGAGTCCGCGCGGCGCGCTGTCTGATGCTGCGCTCCGCCGAGCGCCGTGCCCATTGCCGGGGAGGGCATCATGCTCGGGCGGTGGTACCTGCTGATTGCTCTGGCATTCGGGGCGATGCTGCTGTTCTCTTTGTCCAAAACTTGCATCAAATTCACATTGTTGTTTGTCGATTACGAGGGGAAACAGCAGCTCACTTATGCTTCATGCTCACCAGTGGCCTTTGGCGCCGAGTTCGTATCGCGTGGCTACGACCTTGAGGTGCGCTCGCTCCCAGCCCCAGCCCCAGCACGGGAACTGCAGCGTCCCAGCCCTCGCCCGTGGCGTCGCCCCCTCCCACGCCCGCCTCCCCCCGCGCCAACGCGGGCGGCCAGTGCCCCCCTCGGCCGAGCGCGCGCTCACAACCCTCCCCTCTCCACGCCCTGCCTCAGGGACGAGCCGGCCATGGAGAACCGCTGGGTCGACACGTTCCTGTACAATGGTGACCTTGGACCCAACCCAGGGCAGAACAAGCGCAAGCACGCGCCTCCCCGGAGCTCTTCCGTCCCGGGGAAGAAGATCAAGCCGGCCGCCCGCGCGAGCGCAGGGAAGAAGCCGGGCGGCACGGGCGGCGCCGGCGGTGGGGCCGTCTCGAATTCTGGCAGCATCCTGAGCTGCTTCTCGCGGAGCAGCACCGCGCCCATCTCCCCGCAGGCGCCCGTGCCCCAGCCCCGTGCGCCGATCTTCGTCCTGGGAAACGGATTCGGTGGTGCGGCACCACCGGAGGGGGAGGAGGAGACGCATTCGTTCTTCCGAAAGTTCGGCGGTGGCTCGACCACCCTCCCGCCCACCGGCCCAACCCCCGCGCCGAAGCCATCTTGGCTCGCTGGGGCGTTGCCGACTGTGGAGGAGGAGCCGGGTCCCGATCCGTATGCCACCACCGCCATCCCGGCCACCACCTCCGCCTCCACCACCACCACCACCACCACCACCTCCACCACCTCCACCGGCTATGCTCTGACGGGAGCAGTGCAGGAGCCGGAGGGTCGGACGGTCGGATCCGGTGATGACGGGCTTGGCGGCGGTGGCGGCGGTGCCACGACGGCTCCGCGGCCCTTCCACATGGTACCGGACACCGAGATGCCGCCGCCATCTACCGCGGTGCCCCCCTCGCTCCCGAGCACGGCCGTGTGGCGCCCCCTTCCAACCGACGGGACCGTCAAGCCTGCGCAGGGCATGTACCTCCAGTACAAGAAGCCGCGGCACCTCTTCTCCGCCGGTGGCGAGGGCGAGGCCGTCCCGGTGTACTGCCTCAAGCCGCCGAGGGAGGGTGGCGGCAGCTCCACCACAGGCACCGACAACTTCCTGGTGACACTCGCAGAGGGTCTCCAGAACGCCAGCAGCATCGAAGAGCAGCTCGAGCTGCTCCGTGAGAAGGGCAACATCTTCCAGGTGGCGCCGAGCAATCTGAAGATGCCGGTGCACGTCTCCTCGGGCGATCGCTACGTCGACGACGACTTTCGTTCGCTGGCCGCAACGGACCACGCCACCCTGGACCACGTGCTCGAGACGCTCACGGACATGTGCCAAACAGGCAAGTCGCTGCATCGGCACCTGTCTCTGGTGACCAAGAGTGAGCCACTGCATCTCATCAAGTATTTGGCCGCCATGCTCTTCGGCACTACTGTCCTCGCGGCAAGGGAGAGGGAGGAGGGCCGCAAGGCGAGGAAGGCCGCGTCGCAGGCACGCAAGCAGGAGGAGGCCAAGGAGGCAGCCGATCAGGCGCGTGCGCAGGTCATCGCCGCCAACCCCGACTACACCGACGAGCAGATCAAGGCGGCAGTCAAGACCCTTATCTTTGGCACCAACCACCTGACCGACCAGACGGCTCACAACCGGGCCCGTCTGAGCGTGGCCGGGCACGCGCACCTCGTGTCCAAGGACGCAAGCGGGACCGTCATGGCGGCGGCGTCCAAGTTTGACTCGATGATCTTTCGGTTCAAGACGCAGCTCGGGACGCCGCCGGACCACGAGTCCTTCGAAGGCGTGCTCGTGCCGTTTGCAGTGAACTCCATGTTTGGTGCGATGCCGTGGCGGTGGGAGGACGACGACGATGTGGAGGCGGAGGCGCCGACGCTCACCCCCGCAGGAGCCAACGATGCCGCGATGGTGGAGGGCATCGATGGGCAGGAGGCACCGCCGATTGCTCCTGCACCCTCCACCACCACGGCCGACGCGCCGACGCCGCCTCGCCTTGACCTCCCCGCGGCGCGGCGCACGGGTCCAGCAGATCCGAGCGAGCGGTGGCCAGTGCCGCCACGGCCAGTCGTGGTGACTGGCCTCGTGACCGCCGCCGAGGTCCACAAGCATCAGCAGGCCGTCTCGTGCCGGATGCTTCGCCACATGGCCGAGGCTGCGGAGAGGCTGGAGGCCTCGCTCAAGGATGCGCACGCGGCAATCGACGCGCCAGGCACGGGGAATGCGGCCAGGATTGGATCGAAGGACCCGCAATGCAAGGACGCCACCGACCTGCGCACGTACCGCGAGAACATCGCGCAGATGGTCGAGCTCGTCTCGGACTTCCGCAGGTGGCTGCTCAACCCGACGACGGGGGTCCCCGACACCGACGAGCTGGTGGAGACGGTGCAGGGTATCTCGACGGCGGCCAAGGCGCTCGAGGACGCGACCAAGGCCAGCGCATACGCGGCGGCCTATGCCCGGGCCGTCGCCTTCCTCTCATCGGCCAAGCGCACGATGGCGGCGATGGTGCCGACGTCCAAGGCGACCTTCGAGGCGTGCCTGCGTGACTACGAGCAGCAGCGCGAGGCGATGGCCGCGCTCCTCAGCCCCAAGTACACGGACGAGCTGCACTCCACCCGGCAGCCGGTGCTGGCCGCAGCACGCCTGCTCGCTGGTGACGGCGGCGCTGCGCCTGCGGGGATGGGCAACCTTGGCTTCACGCCCAACCCAGCGCTTGCCAAGGTGTGCGCCAGCCTGTACGGCGGCCCGCCGATCTCGCACAACGGGCCGGTGCCCGTCGGCGCCGCGGCCAAGACCGAGGAGACCGCCAAGTGCCTCGGGCACGCGGAGGCGGCGCTTTTTGTCAAGACCATGCGCGACGCGCTGGGCGCGGACTTCCCCGACCTCTCGCCGGGCTCCTCGGGCACGGTCGCCGACAGCGTCGACAAGACGTACGTTGTGGGCGCCGTCTCGCGCGAGCCGTGCTCCGACGCGTGCAAAATCTCGCTGGTGCAGTTCTGCAAGCAGCTCAATGCGGAGCTGCTGCTGGTGTTCCCCCACAAGGTGCGTGGGCAGAAGCGGTGCGAGGCCGCGTACATCCAGTTCACGGCGGCTGGCTTCCAGCGTCTCGCGTGAGGATGAGGTGGGGCGGCGTCGGTGATGAACGTTGCCAAGCATGCCGCAGGCATGCACGACCATCGAACAACATCGCGATGGTCGTGCATCGAACAACGATCGCGAGGACGAGCACGACCATCGACGACCACCCCCCCTTCTTCACCATCAGAATCAGCAGCAACACGCTCAACATCAACAGGAACAAGAACGACAACAAGCACAAGCGGCGTACCGGGAGCACCGGCGGCTAGCACCTACCAGGAAAACATCGTCAAGCCAACGACCGCCGTGGGCTCGTGAGGGCGCACGGCACCAATACATGCTGTGGCACGTCTTGTGGGCGAGGCGGGAAGGGCGTGGGAGGGTGGCGGGGCAGCGGTGAGGATGACGGAGAGAGCGATGGCGGACCATCGACAAGATGGCGCTGCCCAGACGAGACGGCGCAATGCACAGCGCAACGGCCTCCATGCACGAGGCCGCTCGTGCTGTTGCGAGACCTCGCGGGGTCATGCATGCCTTGGGCCTCGAGAAAGTACGGCATGCCCTGAGTGAGGCCCAAGTGTACAATTTGCCGATTGAGAGTCATTGGAGGGGTTGAGTACGAACGTGGCACGTACGGCTGGTTTTTGAGTGTTGTCCAAGTATATAAGCAACACTTTTTGAAATGGAGATTAAGCAGCGCATGCAACCAGGCGGAAGGCGAGTGCGGTGGAGAGCCACGCGACGACGGGCGCGCAACCCATCCGCGCTCTCACGCAACCCACCTGCGCTCTCACGCCGCCACGGGGGATTGCGTCGCCTCCGTCTCCTCGCTGCTGTGTTCACCGGGTACTCGAAGCTGAGCCCGCCCCACGAGAACTGCAGCCGGTTGAGCCTCAGCTCGAGCGGCACCAGCTCGGGCCCGTACGCGTTGCCCACCTCGATCAGCAGGTCGTCGACGCGGTGGTCGCCGCTCTGCATGCCGGCGGGCGCACACCGAGCCCGAAAGCGCCAGCTGCGGCACGGCGCCCAGCCGGCGATGCGCAGCCGCAGCACGTACGCCGTCCCCGCGTGCGAGACGCGCAGCCCCGCACCGAGGTGGTCGTACGAGATGGCGACGGGCACGTACTCGGCGTGGCCGCGGCGTGCCGTCCGTTTGCATCGAGCCGCGCGCCGCGAGCAGCTCGCCCGCGGTACCACAACTCGACCCGCGAGAGCATGTGCGTGCGGAAGCAGACGCGCAGCCCGTCGCCCGCGCCCGGCTCGCCGATGGCGCCGGCGGGCAGGTCGCCGTACGAGAACGAGAAGCCGCCGGCGCCGGTGCCGCGCCCCATCCGCAGCCGGAGGCTCGCGCGGAGCGAGTGCGGCGGCAGCGCCGGCTGCGGCAGCTGCAGCAGCAGCGCGCCGATCTGCGCGTCGGCGCCCAGCAGCCCCTGCACCGTGGCAGGTCCCGTGGCAGGTCGTGAGCCGCAGCTCGCCGCCCGCGCACCTCGGCCGCGCTGTGCAGCTCGGCGGAGGCTCGTCTGCGCAGCTCGCCGCCCCACGCCTCCGAGAAGGCCATCGCCAGCAGCAGGTGCGTGGCGTTGAGGAAGGACGCCGCCACGCCGACGCCGCGGCCGCTGACGGCGTCGCCGAAGCGGCAGAGCATGCCGTGGCGACGTCGACCACGGGTGCGCGCGCCGCCGAGGCCGGTCGGGGCCGGTGGCGGGCGTCAGCAGCTCGATGTGCTCGTGCGGCACTGGCGGAACCCGCCGCCGCCGAGCGGCGCGCTGTACTGCTGGCCGTTGAGCGTGAGGCTCAGCTCCATCTGGCCGGTGGCCGCGGCGCTCGAGCCGTTGGCGGGCGCGACGCACCACAGGCAGCCGCCGTCGGCGAGCTCGCCTCCGCAGCGGTGCGCGTCGATGAGCGTCGCGCCGAAGGGGCACGGCACGTGCGAGCCCAAGCCGAAGAGGCCGCCTCCCGACAGCGTCACGTTGGTGCCGCCACGCACCGGCCCCGACGGGCTCGCCGCGGCGCGGGCGGGCGTCTCGTAGTCGGCGAACGCCGAGCGGCACGGGCGCCGAGTACTGCTGCGTGTCGAGCGAGTGCTCGACCGACGCCACGCGGCACCGCACGCTCGAGCTGTCCATGCCCACCGTGGCGCCCACCACCACCACGGTCGTGTCGAGCGAGTGCTCGACCGACGCCACGCGGCACCGCACGCTCGAGCTGTCCATGCCCACCGTGGGCGCCGTGTACGTGAACGAGGCGTTCGGCGCGCCGGCGTCGTCGCGCGCGGTCACGTACTGCTGCGCGTTGAGCGACACCGACGGGTCGAGCGCGAGGTGCGTCAGCGCCGCGCCGAGCGAGATGCGCACGCGGCGGACGCCGTGCCACTCCTCGAGCATCGCGATGTTGGGACCGGGCCACAGCGCGCCAAAGCCGAGGCGCCACGCGCCCGTCGGCGCGAAGCCGTCGAGCACGACGCCCCTTACCACCAGCTGACCGTCGATGTGGACGCTCAGCCCCGCCGACGGCAGCCCACGCGTCACGCGCACGCCCTTCCACTCGCGGCCGCGGATCGGCGCGGCGGCCGGCGGCGTGACGGAGGAGAGCGTCGTGCCGCCGAGGGTGATCCGCACCTTGTTGTGCTCGGTGCGGAAGAGCACGCACAGCCCGAGCGACGCGCCCGCCTCGGCCCACGCCTGCGCGGGCAGCTCGCCGGAGCCGAAGCTCATGCCGTGAAGCAACGACACGCGCGCGTCGAAGGCGACCCACGAGGCCGCCTCGCCCTGCAGCGGCGGCAGCACGGCGGCGCCCCGTGCCTCGCGAACGCGCTCTCGGCGAGGAGGCGCAGGTAGCCGTGCGACTCGCGGTAGCCGATCGGGTGCAGCGCCGTCCCGCCGAGCAGCAGCAGCCCCGACGAGGTGAGGCGTGGCCGCCGTGCCGGTGGCGTCGGCGAGCGTCTCGGCGGAAACGTCAAAGTCGACGACGTTGGCGTAGCCGGCGAGCCCGGCTGTGGGCGACGTGCGGCGCAGCTGCACTGGCGGAGGCGAACGTGCCCGGCCACGAATGCGCGTCCAGGCGTCGAGCGACGAGGCCGCCCGAGAGCACGCGCCTCGGCCGCCGTGCCGGCGGTAGCTGTCGCGGCTCCGCGGGTGGCAGCCGACGATGCCTCGTCGGCACCACCGCGCGCCTCGGGCGCCGCCCAGGGGGGGGTACGGCGCCCGAGGGCAGAAGAGTCGACACGCGTGGCACGAGCCGCGCCCGTCGTTCTGGGGTGGGCCACCTCCACAAAGGAAGATTGCCGTGTGCATGGGTGGGGCACGGTGGAGCGTCTGGGGGAGAATGCGACGGCATGAAGAGGTTCGCGCAGCTGATGCAGCGCGTGCACGCAGGGGCGATCATCGCGGGGCGCGCCTCGTCGTCCACCCCACTCGCCGCTCCTCCTCGCCGCCGGCCGCCCCGCTCACCCCGACCCGACGCGCACGCACGCGCGCGGGCCGGTCGCGAGCGCCGCCCGCACCTCCCACTCGGTCGCCCCGACGAGAGTCGACTTTCTCTCCGCCGTCCTCGCCGGAGTCGACGAGGTCGCCGGGCTGGCCGCCGCCACCACCGCGGCGGTCGCGGCGGCCGAGACGCGCCGAGCTGGCAGGCAAAAATCTGTCAAAATTTCCCCCCCCCCCAAATTTTTCTTCGCCTGCGGCGTGCTCAAAGCCACGTAGATCTTGCCGCCAAGTACGGTCGCGCTATGCCCGGCACGCCTCATGCCCATCGGCGGCCCAGTCGTCCAGGTGTTGGTGGCGGGGTTGTACACGTCGACCGCGTTCATTGCGGCGCCACCTCCGTCACAGCCACCAATCGCGTAGATCTTGCCGTCAAGCACCACCGCGGCAAACGAAGCTCGTACATATGGCATGGCGGCGACCCCCGCCCACGTGCCTGCCTGCGGGTCAAAGGCATCCACGCTGTTCGTGCGGCCGTTGCTGCCGATGGAGGTGTCGCCGCCGATCGCGTAGATCTTACCGCCCACGACCGCCGCCGCATGCAAGTGGCGACCCACGGGCATCGGCGTCACCTCCGTCCACGCGCCCGATGACGGGTCAAAGGCATGGATGCTGCGAGTGGAATCGGCGGTGGACCCACCAAGAACGTAGATTTTGCCGTCCAGCACCGCCGCGCCGGCCCTCTTGCGCGCCAAGGGCATGGGAGTGCCGGCGGACCATGTGCCGCTCGCAGTGTCGTAGACCGAGACGTCGGCCGAGGCCGAGAGGCTGCTGCTGCGGCCACCCATCACGTACAGGAAGCGTGCTCCAAAGCCCGGCCGTGGCCGCCCCGCAGGGCCGCTGACGAGCTCAAACAGCAGCTTCTGCCCAGCCAACGAGTTCTCGAGCACGGGCCAGACACGCACGGTGCCATGCAGGAACTCCTTGCTCATATGCGCAAATCGGACGTTGCGCAGCACCTCGAGCAGCTCCGCCTCGGCCGGCAGCTTGGCCTCGGCAAACCGCGCCACCGCCGAGAAGACCACCTCCTCGCTCTTGGCGGTCAGCCGCTCGTCGGCGACGAGCGCCTGCACCTGCGCGAGCGTCGCGTCTTCGATCTTCTCGACCTCGTCGAAGGCCTTGAGCGCCGTCTCCTTGGCCGCCTCCGCCAGCTCCGGCAGCTCGAGCTCCTCGCCCCACGTCCAGGCGGTGAGGGCATTCGACGGCGAGAGGCGCGCGGTGAGAGCGACGACGGCGGCGCGCTCGAGCGGCGCGACGCCGAGGAAGTGCGCCGCCTGCAGCACCGGCGCGAGCAGCGACGCGTCGAAGGAGCACGCGCCCTCGTACAGGAAGCCGAGCAGCGGCTCGAAGGCGGCGGCCGTGACGTGCTCGAGGAGCTTGGGGTGGTCGGCGTCGCGCATGTGCTCGTGGTCGTAGTGGCGATCGAAGTAGTCGCACGCCGACGCGAGGACGAGGCGGTGCGCGGCGAACGTGGCGCCCTCCACGGTGACGACGGTGTCGGTGAGGCGGCCCGAGCGCCAGAGCGCCACCTGCTTGGTCGGGCACGGCTCGCCGCCGTCGAGCGTGATGGTCGGCGCGACACTGGTGCTGCTGGAGGACGAGCCGCCGGTCGAGGAGGTGCGGGCGCGCTTGCGGGACGCCATAGCCGTGGCGAGCAGCGCGATGAGCGACTCAGGACCGCTTGCTGGGAGCGCTCCGCGCGCTCGCAGAAAGACTCGGAATACGTAGCTTGACGAGAAGAGTATCGATCGCGAACATAAGCTTGGATGAAGAAAAAAACCATCGAGGTAAGGCCGGCCCACCCACCTGGCTTGGGTAGAGCTTCCCCCAGCGCTGTCAAACACCTTAAATTGTCCTCGGTCCGCTAAGAATTCATTGTTAAAATTTTCCCCTCCCCTCCCCCCCACCCCAGCAACAGCGCGCTCTGCC
>Ga0209713_10002397_pt1 | contig 11608 bp, 4 predicted proteins | sample ArcOceMetagenome_3_FD_187444 | JGI IMG/M metagenome (GOLD analysis project Ga0209713, IMG submission 187444) | Marine eukaryotic phytoplankton communities from Arctic Ocean - Arctic Ocean- Svalbard ARC20M Metagenome (SPAdes) (version 2) | ecosystem: Environmental > Aquatic > Marine > Oceanic...
GCCCCATCTCCTCTCCAATGACGCCCTCCTCTGCGCCACCGCGCCCACCCTCGGCGCCGTAGCCGCCTCCCTCGCCCTCCGCCAGGCCCCGCCCCTCGGCGCCCTCTTCAACGCCTCCGTCGCCGTGCCCACCGACGACTGCGCCGCCCTCGGCTACGCCGTCCCGTCAAACGACGACGACGACCCCTGCCTCTCCGCCGCCACCACCGTCTCCGCCTACCACCGCACCGTCGCCGACCGCGCCGCCTACCGCCGCACCCTCTCCAGCGCCCTCGCCGCCTACGCCTCCACTAACAGCCTCGCCCTCCCCACCGTCCGGCTGCTCCTGGCCTGCGCCTGCGCCTCGCCCTCCACCCTCGCCGCCCGCTGCGCCCCCGTCGTCGCTCAAAACTACATGGGCTGCTGGATCCACCACGACCCCTATCCCTTCGGCTCCCACCCGAACTCGCTCGTCCCCGACCGCCGCCTCATGTGCGACGAGGGCCCGTTCGTCGTCGCCGTCCGCTCGCTCGCGACGCTCAAGTCGTCGCCGCAGCTCGCCATGCACCTCGGCGACCAGATCTCCGTCATGCACCTCGGCGACCAGATCTCCGTCATGCACCTCGGCGACCAGATCTCCGTCGCCAGTCCTTCCACCACCCCCACCTCCTGCTGCGCCGCCCTCGGCTTCCCCTACCAGTACCCACCCATCGACCACTGCTACCCGCCCATGCGCATCCGCACGCGCACCGCCGACATCGCGACCGACGAGGGCGTCAACGAGTCGGTCTGGCTCGAGCGCAACCTGACCAACGGCTACAACAACACGCCCGACGACGGCTTCGTCGCGTTCGCGCTGGGTCGTCTGAAGATCGCGCCGCCCACCGCCGCGCTGCTCAACAACTACCTCGGGTGCAACTGCCTGCCCGAGAGCGCCGTCGGCAAGCAGATGGCGCTCGAGTGCTGGTCGGGCAACGCGTCGGCGGATCTGCCGCACTCGCCCGTGCGGGACCTGTGGCCGTCTTCGTCGTCCCATTCGGCCGCGTCGGGGTCTTCTCATTCGGCTGCGTTGGGGCCTTCCGCTGCGTGGGGGTCCTCGGCGCGCGCTGCCGCTTCGCAGTCCTCCGCGAGCGCCGCGTTGGGGTCAGCGACGCAGCTCGAGGCCGGCTCGAGTCGGGAGTCCCGGCCCAGGTCGAGCCGGGAGACCGGTTCTCCAATACTCTTCAGTAGAGCTCACCGCTACTTGAAAAGGACCGAGCTAGAATCACGGCGCTGACTCAACCCCGACCTCAACCTCCTCACCGCCTCGTACACGTAGTAGTCCGACTCGATCAGCGAGCACTCCGCCGCCCCGCAGTCGTGCCGGCACGCGCCCAGCACCGCCGGCGACCTCGACGCCGGCGCCAGGTACCTCGCGTCCGACGCCAGCGTCTTCACCAGCGTCACCGCCGCGTCGCGGTACGACGCGTTGCCCGCCCTCTGGCTCAGCTCGAGCAGCCCGCTCGCCGCAATCGCCGCGGCCGACGCGTCTGGCCACGCCTCCGCCGCGGGCGCGTCAAAGTCCCATGCCGGCACGACCGCGCCGCCTCGCAGAAAGTAGTCGGCCGCCCGCCTCGCCCCCTCCAGCAGCGCCGCGTCGCCGAGGTAGCGATGCGCCATCGTGAGGCCGTAGATGGCCCACGCCTGGCCGCGCGCCCACGTCGAGTTGGCGCCGAGGCCCTGCGGCGTCGCCGTGCACGGCCGCAGCAGCCGCCCCGTCGCGGGCGAGAGGACGCACAGATGCGCCGTCGAGCCGTCGGCGCGCAGCCACAGCGCAGCGGTGCGCAACGCGTGCGAGCGCGCGATGGCGGTGAGCGTCGCGTTGCGCGTCGCGCCGCCCACGTGCAGCAGCAGCTCGAGGTTCATCAGGCTGTCGACGACCACCTCGAACTGCGAGTCGTCGTCGACGGCGCCCCAGCTGCGCACCATCCCCACGACGGGCGCGTAGCGCGTCGCGAGCGTGTGCGCGGCCGTGGCCACGACGGCGGTGTAGCTGCGGCGGTCGATGGCGCCGCTCCCGTCGGGCGCGAGCGCGAGGCCGGCGCCGTACGAGTCGTAGATGACAAAGCCGACGTCGTGCGTGGTGGCGTCGTGCGCGTGCGGCGCGCGCGCGGCGGTGAAGCGCGCGGCGGCGGCGGCGAAGAGCGGCGCGCGCGATCGGTTGGCGGTGGCGTTGGCGAGCTGCCACAGCAGCCCCGTTACGGGAAGAAGCCCGACCGCCAGCCGTCGCCGCGGCGCCACGCAAAGGTCGGGGGGGCGGCGGTGGGGGTGGTGGTGGTGGTGGTGGTGGTGGTGGTGGTGGTGGTGGTGGGGGTGTTGGTGGCGGTGGTGGTGGCGGCGGCGGCGGCGGTCGTTGTCGTCGAGTTTACGGCGACCGTCTCGCCGGGGTCGGTCGCCGGGTCCGACTCGAGCAGCAGCTGCCGATCAGATGAGTAGGCGGCGTCGAAACGATCGAGGAGGCGCTGCAGCGCGCAGACCGGCGGCGGCTGCGCGGGCGGAGGCGCCGGGCACGGGCACGGCGGGCAGGCGGCGTAGAGGCAGGTGCCAGTGCAGCAGCAGCAGCCCGCCGGCGAGGGGCAGCCGCCAATCGGGTCGGCGGGCACCGCTGCGTCGGCTGTCGTTGCGTGGGCCGTTCTGTCGACCGCCGCTTCCTCCTCGACCGCCGCCACCCCCCTCTCCACCACCGCCTCCACCACCGCCTCCAAGGTCTCCGACACCACCGATTTCACCGTCGCCTCGACGACGTCATCGACCTCGCCCCCGCTACCTCCCACAATGGACACGTCCGCGCACGCGCTCCAGACCTGCGCCGACTGCTCGCCGTCCCACCGCCACCCCAGCACGTACTCGCCCGCCGGCAGGTCGGCGGGCACCGTCAGCCAGTCGACAATCTGCACGTGCGACGGGAAGTTGCCCCAGCAGCGCGTCGGCGTCACCGCGTCGTACGGCACCGGCTTGGGGTACCACGGGTCGGCGTCCGCGTCGCACGGGGGCGCAAAGTCGGTCGGGTCGGTGGGGAGCGGGTTGCGCGCCCACGTCGAGCCGGCGGGGCGCGTGCCCTCGGAGACGAAGACGGGGTGCGGCACGTCGAAGAGGGTGGCGTTGTGCCGAAACTGCAGCTGCTGCCTGCCCGCAAACGGCAGCGGGTGGCGCTGGAAGCACGCCTCGGTCAGGGGCTCGCTGCGTGGGCACAGACGGAACTGGTAGCCGCCGCCGTGGTTGGCGTTGATGGTCCACGAGGCCCTCACGGTGGCGCCGCGCCGCCAGACGGTGCCCATCGGCCGCGGCGGCAGCACCTCGCTGCCGAGGTCTCCCACCTTGGCCACCTCGGTCTCGATGTAGTAGGTGGCGCCGTGGTACGGCGCAAACTCGTCCTGCCCGCCCGCCTTGCCGCACGCGTCGTAGACGGGCGCCGCGCCGGGCGCGCGCCACGGGTTGTGTTTCGTCCAGTCGCTCGCCGAGTTGCACGGCGCGTGCCGGTTGGTCGTGCGCACGTCCGGGTCGCACAGCGTCGCCGGCATCGACGAGCCGCACACGCTGTGATTCCACGGCCACTTGGCGTCGGGGTCGCACGCGTCGCAGCCAATCGTGCAGCCCTGAGAGAACCACAGGCACGCCTGCCCAGGCGCGTAGGCGCTCGTGCCATTGGAGCCCCAGCAGCCGCAGAAGCCGTCCCACGCGACGTCCTCGGTGCAGCCCGGCGTGCCGTCGTTCTTGGGGAATTTGCCATTGGCCCAGCGCGGGTCGTCGGCGTCGAGGGCGTTCCGTGGGGGCGGGTAGTTGAGGATGGCGTGGGCGAGGGTGGGACTGGTCAGGGTGGCGAGCATGGTGCCGGTGAGAGCAGCTCTCGCCGGTGAGAGCAGCTCTCGCCGCCACCGGGAGCGGAGCGAGAGACGCGACACTTCGTGCGAAGTCGTCGGTCGGCATCGCCGAGATGGTGGCTGCCGCCGGCGGCTCCGCGTTTGGCTCCACGCCCTCCACCGCGGCGCAGCCCCGCACGGCCCGTCGCACCACCGCGACCAGCATCGACCGGCTGAAGTCGTGGCCGCTCCGCACCGGCTTCTCCGAGCTGCTCGACGCCGCCGGCTTCGACCAGACCTACCCGGAGCAGCACAAACAAATCGCAGACGTGACCGCCGCCTACCTCGCCCACTTCGAGGGCCTCATCGCCAACGAGTCGACCACCTTCGTCCTCTACGTCAAGGATATCGTGAGCACCTTCCGCCTCGACGCCTTCGAGGAGGCTGGGCGCATGCCCATACGCCTGCCGTCGGACGCCTTCCCGCAGCAGCAGTGGGAGGAGCAGCCGCCCACCGGCACATGTGACGAGGAGTGGGAGCGGGTGATCGACGCGCTCGCTGCGAGCACGTCGCACGACAGGGCGAGCACGACGCAATTCTTCCGGTCGACGCCGATCAAGGCGCTCGGATCGAGCAAGGTCGTGCTGCCGCCGGGGCTGCCCACGGCCGTCACCACCTTCGTGGTGCACCTGCTCGCGCAGCAGCGCGCGCTCTGCGAGCTGCTCTACTCGGAGCCGTCGTCATCAGCGAGCAGGGCCTCGCTCGCGCGCCAGCTCGGCGATCGCTTCGACGGCCTCGACCTCGACGCGCGGCTCCGCTCGATCCCTCACCTCTTGGACGGCTACTTCATCTACCTGACGGTGGATGCGAGGTGGCGGGCGGCACGCACCAGCGCGCGCCCGGCGTGCACTCGGACGGGCTGCGCGACGACGAGTGCGGACCCGTGCACGGCCCGAGCGCGCCCAACTCGCACGGCCTGGTGGCGAGCACGGCTGTGCACACGGCCTACTGGGACGCGCCGTTTGCGCTGCCGCCCGGCGGCGTCGAGCTGCGCGCGCGCGCCGGCGCGTCGCGCGAGCGCGCGCTGCTGCCGATCATGGCGGCCGCCTGCAGCGAGGGCGGCCGTGCGTGCAGGTACCAGCCCGCCGAGGGCGCGTGGGCGCTCCACCTCTCGAGCGGGCTGCAGCTGCACACGGCGACGACCGCGGCGAGGTCGTGCCGGCGGCTCTTCCTGCGTGGCACCTTCTCGACGCGCGTCTTCAACGAGTTCGGCAGCTCGACCCACAACCCCACCGGCGGGCTCGCGACGATGCTCAACCCGCTGCTCGGCCGCTTTGAGACGTACCGAGGGTAGGTGTGGTGGTGGTGGCGGCGGCGGCGGGCGCGGGCGGCCGGGCGGCTCGTTGGATGACGTGCGTCCGAGGAGATGCGGGCCGCCTGAGCTTTCCTTTTCGAAATCGGGTCTGTCGACGCCATGTAAGTTTCGTAGTCTGTATTCATCTATTGCATGATAGAAACTTCACTAGAATGTGCATGTCTCAGCAGCAGCCAAGCATCGTGCCCTCGAAGGTCGGGCAGCAGTCTCCCACCAGGTCGAGGCTGGCGCAGCCCGGGTTGGCGGCGCAGGCAGCCGGCGGCGCCCGCCCCTGGCCTGCCGGCCCGCTGCGGGAGGAGGAGTTGCTGCCGCCGCCCGCGCCGCTCAGCGCTGGCGGAGACGCCGGCGGCACGCCTTTGTCGCTGCAGCAGCCGAGCAGCATGCCCTGCTCCGTCGGGCAGCACTCGCCGCTCAGGTGGCGCCCCGCGCAGCCCGGGTGCGCCGCGCAGGCGCTGCCGCCGCTGCCCGCCGGCGCCGGCTTGGGCGGCGTGCCCTCGGGCGGGAGGCACGCGCGGCCGCCGGCGTCGGCGCCGCCCCGGCTGGGCACGGCGGCGGCGGGCGGCGCGAATGGGTTGGCGTCGTCCGAGATCGCGTCGGCGTCGTCGAACTGGTACATGAGCGCGAGGCCGGCCCACGCGGTGGCGGCGGCGTGCGGGTAGCGCATGTAGGTCCAGCCGATGCCCGTGTCCGAGCCGCCCGGGTAGGGCGCGGCGTGGTCGTTCTTCGTGTAGGCGTCGATGTTGCCGCCGAGCACCGAGGCCGGCACGCAGCCGTACGCGGCGAGCAGGTGCTTGAGGCTGTCGCGCGCCGCGCCGAGCTTCGGCCCGAGGCCCTGCGGCTCGGGGCCCTCCTTGCCGCCCTCCTCGCCGCCGTTGCCGTAGCTGCGGCGGTAGTGCGCCATCGCCATCACGGCGGACGCGGTGTTCTCCCACTGGATGCCGTTGCCCCACGTGGTGAAGCGCACGCCCTGCAGCACCGCGCCGCGCCCCGCGCCGCCCGCCCCGCCGATCCGGTCGGTGTCCGTCGCCCACAGCCCGCGCGCCGGCGCCGCCGCGCTCGCCTCCTGCACCGCGAAGGCCATCGACGCCGCCTTGCGCGCCGCCACGGGGTCGGCGTCGGCCAGCAGGTTCCAAAACTGCGCGTCGACCGCCGCGGCGGCCGTCGGCACCGACGCGTCGCACTGGGCGGCGCCGCCGGTGCCGTCGGCGTACGAGGCGTTGAACGCGGGCAGCCGCGCCCACATGCCGTGCACGAAGGCGCGCGCCTGCAGCATCGCCGCGCCGCCGTCGCTGCCGAGCATCCGCGCGAGCGAGAGCATGTCGGTGTTGTGCTCGGTTGACCGGTAGTACGTGGGGTACGGCGGCAGCCGCGAGCCGAAGCCCTGCAGGTCGTCGGCGCACTGCGTCGACTTGACGAGGGCGGCGAGCACGTCGTGCGCCACGAGGGCGTAGCAGCCGTCGCCCGTCGCGGCGGCGTAGTGGGCGAAGGCCATGCCGACCCACGCGTTGTTGCCCGTGTCGACCGCGCCGTCCGCCACACCGACACCTTGGTACTCGCCCGCTTCGGCGGGGGCGTCCGTGTAGCCGGCGGCGAGGAGCGTGAGCGAGCGGTGCGAGGGAAGGAGCTGGCCGGCGCCGTAGTCGAGGCCGGGCGCGACGTCTCCCGTCGGGTAGAGCAAGGCGATGAACGCGTCCAGGATGGCACGCGCCTGCTCGACCCGGCCGCGCTTGGCCAGGTAGATGGCAGAAAGCGCGTTGTCGTACACGTCGAAGCGGCAGTGCGGCACCTGTGCGTAGTTTGGGCACGGCTCCTCGAGCTTGCAGTCCTCGCCGCAGTCCCCGCCGCCCACCGAGCCGGGACCATAGGTCTGCACCAGCCCAGCGCCGCGGGGCGGGTAGGTCTGACGCGTCGCCTTGTCAAAGTAGGCATCGACCACGCTCAGGCACTGCTCCTTTGTACCGCAGCTCAGCAGGGCCGCGCTGGAGTCGGAGCCGCCGAAGGGATGCAGCCAGTAGACAACGACGGCGATGCCAACCGCAGCCGTGACGGCTGCAGCAATGATGCAGCGCCTTGACCCGTGGAGAGCCTTCGATCGCTCCTTCTCGAGCAGCGGCTCGGTGGAGGGCGGCTGCACCTCCATGCGGCTCGCTAATCTCGCGCTAGTTGCGGACTAAACTGTACTTTTTGCAGTTCGCTGCATGCAGGCGTTTTTCTTTTAGAAATTAGCCAATACTGCATGCTCGCCCACGGAACGCTCGCACCCACGCCCCCCTCGCCGCACCGACACGCATCGGCACGACGGAGGGGCGTCGACACGAACACACACACGAGCGCACAAACAACGCGCACGCCGAGACGTGGGCGCACAACCAAACGTGTGTTGTCGTTCGCATCGTCGCTAGATGCGTGTGAGTTCTCCCCCTGCCCCGTCGACGTTGATTTGGAAGGGCAGCCCGTCCCATCCAAGCTCATACGCCTTTTGCGGATCGCCCGTGCGCACAAAGTACTTGATCCACTCGATCCTTCGCTGCCGATCCTCGTCGGACTCGTCCGCCATGTCGTCCGCCCCCACCGCCCCCACCGCCGCCGCCGGCTCGGCGCCCGTCGCGGCGTCGGCCGCGTCGGAGCTCGCCGCCACCAGCCGCGGCGTGCCCGCGCCGTCGCCGTCGCCGTCGCCGTCGCCGCTCTGCGGCGGCGGCGCGTTGCCCACGGGCAGCGCGCCCTTGGACTTGGTGAGCGACTTGGCGGCCTCGCGCGTCTTGGCGGCCTCGCGCGTCTGCGTGATCACCTCGTCGGCCGAGATGATGCCGTCGCCGTCGGTGTCGACGTACGTCTTGCCAACCGGCGGCGGCTCGGGGCCGGCCTCGAGCGACGCCGAGTCGAGCAGCGCCGCCTGCTGGTCGTTCTTCTTGCGCCTCCTCGCGTCGAATGGCATGTGCAGCCACCCCTCGATCGGCACGCCGCACGCCTTGTCGTACTTCTTGATCGCCTCGCCGACCACCTTGCGGTCGGCGGCGATCCTCTCCACGATCTCGTCCGCCGCGTCCTTGGGCAGGTAGCGCACGACGATGTTCGGGTTGCGGTGCGTCGTCTTGAGCTTGACCCACTCGCCGATGTGGCCGCCCGTGTGGCGGAAGAGGAAGAACGGGCTGACGAGGAGGAGCAGGCAGACGGCGAGCGGCACACAGATCGCCACCTCGAGCTCGGTCGACGTGATGTCGTCCGAACCGCCCGGCGCCGGCGCGCCGAGCGTCGGCGGCGGGGAGGGCGGCGGCGGCGGCGGCGGGTTGTACGTCATCGCCGCCTGGATGCTCGCGTCGTCGGCGAGCGTGTCGAGCGTCGAGTAGGTCGTCGCCTCGGAGAAGAAGAGCGAGTCGATCGCGCCGCTCGTCACCTCGCCGACGCGCGTCGCCACCATGCCGTTGGTCACGTACGCCGCCTTGGCCGCGGCGAGCGTGTTGAGCTCGCGCCGCGAGTCGAACGGGTCGGCGCAGAGCGAGCCGACGTTGGCCGCCACCTTCTCGTCGGCGTTGAGGTCGGCGCCGGCGGGGCCCTCGTCGCCGGTCGTGCTGTAGCGGCACACGAGCCGCCAGCCGTCGGAGCACGTCGTCTGGCCGCAGCCGACGACGTCGTAGGCCGCCCAGATGACCTGCATGTAGTCGGCGACGGTGTCGTCGTACGCGCCCGTCCAGAGGGGCGCCTGCTGGTCGTACCAGGCGTCGAGCGCCGCCGAGACGGTGTTGACCGGCGACGAGGCGGCCGACGTGAAGGTCTCGCCGTACTCGGCCGCCTCGAAGCCGGCCGAGTGGGCGAGCCCCGAGGCGCACGCGTCGGCGTCGAGCTCCGCCTGCGCCGCCGCCGCGAGCGTCGCCGACCACGCGAGGTTCTGCGCGCAGTGCTGCGAGCGGGCCGAGTTGTGCGTGTCGACGACCTGCAGCTTCCACGGCTCGAGCCCGGCGTGCGTCGTGTCGAGGCGCGCCTCGAGCACGTCGTACGAGTTCTTCATCGCGGCGACGATCGCCTCCTTGGTCGTGTCCGACATCTGCGCCGCCATCTCGTCGTCGAGGTAGCTCTCGCTCGCCGCCGACTCGAAGAGCGCCGTCAGGCCGGCCGTCGTGCCGGCGATCGTCGGGAAGGCGTCCGTCTCCATCGCGCTGCCGAGCGCGCGGTACACGACGTGGCCGAGCGTCTGCACGAAGTCGCTCGCCTCGTACGGCGGCGGCGGCGGCGGCGGCGGCGGCGGCGGCGGCGGCGAGACGCTGCACGTCGTCGGCAGCACGTTGGCCGCGAAGCCGAGGTCGGTGTTGCCCGCCGCCTCGAAGCGGCACACCCACACGGTCGGGCCGGAGCCGCACGCGCCGTTGTACGCGCAGCCGAGCTGCGTGCTCGCGCCCCACACCATCTGCGAGAAGTGGCCCCACGCGTTCTCGGCGACGGAGCCCGAGAGCTCCGTCCCGTCGGGCTCGCCGCCGAAGCCGTCGCCGCTCGCCGCGTACGCGCCCATCTCGGCGTACCACGCGTCGACGGCGGCGGCGGCGTCGGCGCCGCCGAAGGCGAGGTTCTCGCCATACTGGAAGCCCGCCGCTAGGGAGTAGTCGGACGGGCACGTGTCGGCGAACGCCTGCGCGGCGGCGGCGAGCGTGTCATCGTAGGTCAGCGCGCCGGCGCAGTGGAGCGCGCGCTTGGCGTTGACGGCGGCGAGCATCTCGTCCGCCTGCGACCCCGTCGTGCCCGTCTGCAGCCGCCGGCTGCCAGTCAACTGGCGGCTGCGGCTGCGGCTGCGGCTGCGGCTGCGGCTGCGGCGCGCGCCGACGGAGAGCTCGGCGAGCGACGTCGCGATCTGCAGCACGAGCGCGTGCACCTGCAAGGAGCGCACGAGCAGCGGCCCCGCCACGCCGTCGTCGGCCGCGTCGTCGTCGCCCAGCACGGCGTACGGGTCGTACGAGAGCAGCGAGACCGCGTCGAGCGAGCCGAAGGGCACCGTCATCGAGAGGTGCAGCAGCGTGAGCGCGCTCATCGCCTCGACCTCCTCGTCGGTCTCCACCGAGCGCGCCAGCGCCGACGCGCGCGCCGCCGCGAAGTCGGCGAGCTCGACGGGCAGCTGCGAGAGCGGCGAGAGCACCGTCGAGCCCTGCGGCGCCACGAAGGCGATCTTCTGGCACAGGCCGGTCTGCGTGTCGCGGCACTGCGCCGCGGCGCTCGGGTACTCCTCGCAGCTCGCGCCGGGCGTCAGCACGACGGCGGCGCTCGTCGCCGAGTGCGACGCGATGCTCCAGCTGCCCGCCGGGCTGGCGCTGCTCGTCGTGCTCGGCTCGGTCACCGACTGCTGCGGGCAGCGCGCGTAGCCCGAGAGCGAGGTGTCGCAGGCGTCGCTCTCGGTGTCGAGGAAGATCGGGCAGTAGATGAGCGGCCCCGCCGCGAGCGACTGGCCGCCCACCGTCGGCGGCGGCGGCGGCGGCGGCGGCGCGACGCCCGGCGGCGGCGACGGCTGGCAGTAGCCGCACAGCGCGCACTTGCACGCCGAGCAGCGTGTGCTCACGGCGACGCTCTCGTCCGTGCAGTAGTCGGCGCTGCACGTCTCGTAGTTGGTGTCGCCGGCGACGTTGACGCTCGGGCTGCACACGATCATGATGTCGCCGCCGGGCTCCACCGGCGGCGGCGGCATGGGCGGGGCCGGCGGCGACGGCGGCGTCGGCGTCGGAGGCGGCGGCGACGGCGACGGCGGCGGCGAGCCTGGCGGCGGCGGCGGGTTGACGAAGGAGAACGCCTCGCCGTAGTTGGTGTACGCCTCGACGGGCGCGGCAAAGTCGTCGACCGCGCTCAGCAGCTCGAAGTCGCCGCTGGCGCGCATGATGCCAAACTGCCAGCTGATCGTGTTGCGGCCGCCGGCGAGGTGGTTGTCGCCGCTGACGAGCTCGTAGCTCGTGACCATGACGGGCGTCTCCGGGGTGAGGAGCACCGTCACGGCGTCGCCGTTGGCAAAGTCGTCGAGCCACTTGTTGGCCGTGCCGTCGACCTCGGCCGTGATGCCGTTGACGAGCTTCGAGGCGGCGTTGACTGAGTTGGTGCTCCGGCGGTTGGGCTCGGAGGCGACGACGTTGGTGAGCGCCACGCCCGACGCATGCTTCAGGATGATCTCGGAGAGGTGGACGCCGTCGGGCGTGTTGAGCTCCCTGACATTGGTGAAGATGAAGGCGTATGCGTCGCCGTCCGACACCCCGGGCGGCGGCATCGGCGGCGCGGGCGGCGACGGCGAGTCGGGCGGCGGCACCGGCGGCGACGGCGGCGACGGCGGCGGCGGCGGCGGCGACGGTGACGGCGGCGGCGACGGCGGCGACGGCGGCGGCGGCGGCGGCTCCAGGGGCGCGGGCGGCGGGTTGATGGTGTAGAAGGTGCCGTACGAGGCGTACCGCGC
>Ga0209713_10002398_pt1 | contig 11606 bp, 6 predicted proteins | sample ArcOceMetagenome_3_FD_187444 | JGI IMG/M metagenome (GOLD analysis project Ga0209713, IMG submission 187444) | Marine eukaryotic phytoplankton communities from Arctic Ocean - Arctic Ocean- Svalbard ARC20M Metagenome (SPAdes) (version 2) | ecosystem: Environmental > Aquatic > Marine > Oceanic...
CTCCCGCCAAACATGCCCGGGCAGGGACACTTCGCGTCATCTGCCATGCTCGTCGCCCTCGGAGCACTGTCCGCCGCGCTCGTCACGCCTAACCGACCGCTCTCGCGGCGCGAGCTCGTGAAGCAGGCCAGCCACGTCAGTCTCGCCGCCGCTGTGCTGCCTGCAGCTCCTCTGACAGCGACCGCCGCCGCCGCCGCCGCCGCCTACCAGAAGCAGCCTGGGTTCAAGCTCAACACAGGCATCAATTTCCCGACCGCCTCATTTGGGCTGCAGGTCTACGACGACGACACTGCCCGCAAGCTGACGACGGTCGCCCTGGAGGCAGGCTATCGCAACTTCTTCGCGTCGGTGCTCGCCAAGAACCAGAAAGGCTTTGCGCAGGCGGTGCGCGATTCGGGTATCCCGCGCGAGGAGCTCTTCATCTGCGGCTCGGTGCTCTCCAACCGGGCGCAGGGCTTCGACGCGGCGAAGACGGCGTCGGCACGCGGCTGCAGCGAGAACATGGAGGCGTTCGCGGTCGGAGGCATCGACTACCTGGATATGATCATGCTCGACTACCCTGGACCGGACGAGGCGTCGATCCAGGGCCAGTGGGAGGCCCTCGAGGAGATGCAAGCGGCCAAGCTGACGCGCAGCCTCGCCGTGTCCAACTACAGCCCGCGCCAGCTCGACGCGACGCTCGCTAACAAGGGCACGGTGCCCACTGTCAACCAGCTGCCGTATGGCGTCGGCTTCGGCTCGTACTACGAGGCGCGCGGCGGCACGGCCGCGCTGATCGAGGCCAACACCAAGCGCGGCGTGCTCGTGCAGGCGTGGAGCCCGCTCGGCCGCGCGCTCACTGGCGACGCGCGGCAGGCATGCGCCGAGATCGGCGCCAAGTACGGCAAGAGCGCCGCGCAGGTGGGTCTTCGCTGGATCGCCGACACCGGCGTCACCTTCACGACGCAGACCAAGAAGCGCTCGCACTTCGAGGAGGACATCAACATCTTCGACTTCCAGCTGACACCCGAGGAGGTCAAGCGCCTCGCTAGCCTCTGATAAGGAGTATCATTGAGTGGTTCACCCCCTCCCAAGGCTGGGTTCCGCGTCGGGCTGGTTAGTACGATGCTCAGAGCCTACTCCTGGTCGTTGTGCCGACGGGTCGCGCTGGCTGGCGCCGGCACCGGCCTCTGCTTGAGCTCGCTCGCGCAGCAGCGGGCGCAGGCCGTGCCGGCGCCGCCGCCTGCCAAGCCCAAGTCGGTGCATGACCTGAGCATTAGCATGAGCGCAGAGATCGAGGAACAGTTCATGGTGTGGCTGCCCGACTACCTGAAGAAGCTGCTGGAGCTGCCGGGCCTCAACGGTGCGAAGATCATGCGCCCGAAGCAGCCTGCCGCCGCCGCCGCCGACAAGCCAGTCGTCGTATTTGTGCTTGGCGGGCCGGGTGCGGGCAAGGGGACGCAGTGCGCCAAGATCGTCGAGGAGTATGGGTACGCGCACCTGTCGGCTGGCGACCTGCTGCGCGCCGAGCGCAAGTCGGGCTCCGACAAGGGCCAGATGATCGACGAGTACATCCGGGAGGGCAAGATCGTGCCGGTCGAGGTGACGATCCGACTGCTGATGGACGCTATCGCAGCTGACGGCGGCAAGCGCTACCTGATCGACGGCTTCCCGCGGAACGCCGACAACCTGGCGGGCTGGCACCGCGTGGTCGGCGACTCGCTGCAGACGGCGGGCGTGCTGCTCTACGACTGCCCGGAGGATGTGATGGAGGCGCGGCTGCTCGAGCGCGGCAAGTCGTCGGGCCGCTCGGACGACAACATCGAGTCGATTCGGAAGCGGTTCACGACGTTCATCAAGGAGTCGATGCCGGTGCTGCAGTACTTTGAGCAGCTGGCGCTCGTCAACAAAATCGACGGCACGCGACCCGTCGACGAGGTGTGGCCCGACAGCCAGGCCGTCATCGCGGGCTACGAGCGCAAGTTTGCGCCCGCGCCGCCCGTCGCGACGGTGCGCGTGGCGGTCTTCGCGTCGGACGAGCCGCACACGCCCGACGTGGCGGCGCGCGTCGCGGCGGACGCGGCGAAGCGGTGGGGGGACGGTGTCGTGACCGTCGAGGGCGCGGAGCTCGGCGTCGCCTCGTCGCTCAAGGCCTTCGACCTCGAGGCCCTGCGCGCCTTCGACTGAGTCGACCGCTCGCCCGTCCCCTGCCCCCGTCGCCAATGCCGCACCCATCATAACTCCCTTGCTTCCTCATCACGCGCACGCTCAGCCAGAGCCGCCCTCGGCGCGCCCGTCCGCCAAACACCGCCACAACCCACGAATGTGATGCCACCTCCGCATGCTGGCCGATGTATGTGCGCGCCATTTTGCACGTGTTCACCCCACGGCACGCTAAAATGATTTATCGTGGGCAAAAACACAGATCACCTCACTCTAAAGGACACTGCCATCGGGCCATCGAGCCATGACCGGCTTTTGAATCTACCGACGGTACTATCAACTGATAAACGACGTATTTTGGGCTACCGCCAGCGTCGCCGCTGCGATGGCGCTCGTGTCGGCGGGAGCAGCGGGGGCCAACGTAAAAGCCAGCTACGTACTCACTGTGCGTCGATCTTGCGTCTCGAAGCTCCTCCTCCTCGTCGACGACAGCGCCGCACAGAGACCTCTTCCCATCCCTGACCATCCGGCTCAGCCTCCTCAGCCTGGGTTGCCATCGGCGTGGGTTCAGCAGCGGCTGGGGCAGCAGCAGCGACCGGGGCGGCTTCCGGGGCGGCGGCCTGGGTTGCGGTGGCGGCAGGATTCGCAGTTGACCCAGCGCAGGCTGGCGCAGGAAATGCGCTGTATAGTTCACCAGGTGCCGTGAATTCGCCGGCTGGACCAGCGTCGGCTCGCTGAGCAGTATCCGGCTCGGCAGCCGCCAGCTGCGCGGCTGCCGTGGGCGCTGCGACGCCGTCGGCGGGGGCGTTTGGCGGCTGCGGCACGGTGCCCGCCCACTGCGGCGTCAGGTTGAAGCACCACACGGCGGCCGCGTAGAGCTCGAGGTACTGCTGCTCGGAGACGCGCTCCTTGACCTCCTCGATCGCCGCCGAGAGGCACGCGAAGGCGAGCCGCTTCTCCTCGCAGCTGTCCACCTCGGCGTTGGCGTCGGCGTCGATGTCGTACTCGGCCTCCTCCTCATCCTCGCGCAGCCTGCGGCGCCGGCGCACCCACAGGCACGTGACCGCCCATACCGTCAGCGCCACCAGCCAGAACCAGACGAACGTGCTGGGGGTGCAGAGAGCCTGGGGGTGCGGCGGCCCCAGGAGCTTGCTCAAGAACTCGCCGCTGCGCAGGTGTCGAGCCTCGACGACGCGCAGCTGCGCGCGCGCCGCCTCGATGCGTCGCAGCAGAGAGTCGGCGCCGTCGGCGAGTGGGCCGAGCACCGCGAGCGCGGCGTCGGACGGCTCCGTCCAGCGCGCGTGGAACGCGCTGCGGTACCAGCCCACCACGTCGCTCTCGTTGGCCGTCACGCGCAGCCCGGGCGCGTCGACCCACGTGGCGTTGTCGTCGGCGGAGGCCACCCGCCACGAGGCGTTGACCAGGTGGGGCAACGGCGCGTCATCGAGCACAGAGAGCCACCCACGACTGCTGCCAAGGTCCGAGGCGGGGCCGAGGAACCAGTATGGCTGCTCCGACTCCGAGTGTGCAAACCACAGCAGCTGGGTCGTGTCGCCCCTTTGGCTGTACACGACGCGGCCGTTTGTGAGCTCTGGATGCAGGTCGAAGGCTCCGAGCCAACTCGACACCCAGCCGCGACCAAGCCACCAGCCGCCAGAAGACAACGCATAGCCGAATAGCCACACCGTCGGCGGCGGGGCGGGCGAGCAGACGATGCCCGGCGCATCCGTCCAGCCGCGACCCTGCGTTGCGATCTCCCACGAGACGCCGGTTATCTGATCCGGCGTCGAGAGGCCTGCATGTCGCGCGGCGAACAGGCCGTTCCCAGTCCTAAAGTCGCCCTCGCGGCCGCAGTGCCAGTGACCCTGGTCGTTGCACCACATGACCTTGTGCGGGTCTCCGATCTTGGCAAACGTCGGCAAGCCGTTGATCCAGGTGGATGCCTGCGCATACGTGCCGAGCCACTGACCTACCCACGTGTGCTGGTGGCCTGGCGGAGGCTCGCCGAGCAGCGCCACGGTGGCGAGGGCACCCTCGGCGCCAGCCGCCAACAAGAACCAGGCGAGGTGCATGGCTGCGGCCATGTCAGCGCGCATGTTGCATACCTTTGGGTGGTGTCACCCTTCGATTTAAAAAGTATGAGGGCATAGAAGAGGCGGTTCGCATCCTTCGGCTTTTCAGGCTCTGACGGCCTAGGTGTTTAATCCCCCTTTACGGTGCATGCGGCATGCACGCTTCCCAACACCGTCCGCTCTTGTTTCGCCTCATACGCCAGCCGTACCGGTGCTCTGCCACTATCTAATCATGTCGAACATCAGCAGCAAGATCCTCAACCTCAAGTTCATGCAGCGCCACAAGACCCAGGCGGAGGCGCAGCAGCGCGCCGCGGCCGACGCGACGGCGCGCCTCGAGGCTGAGTGGAGCACGGAGATGGGGTTGGGCGCGCCCACCGCAGCTGCCGCAACCTCGTCGCCGGCCGGGGCCGTGCCGTCGGCTGCCGCCGCAGCGCCGTCGACCGCCTCGCCCACGCCCGCGCCTCCGCCTGGTCGTCGGGTGGTCACGGCCGAGGACGTGCCGCAAGGCAGCGAGCAGCAGCAGCTGTTGCAGTTCAGGCCAGGCCGTCGCTCGTTTGGGAGCTTCAACCCACGGTTAGAGAAGCGGCTCACCGAGATCGATGAGACCAAGCGCGAGGCAGCCGAGCTCATCGAGCTCGAGCGCCGTGCCGCCGAGGAGCGGCGCAAGACTGCAGACGCGCACGCGCAGCTGATGCGCAAGGCCGATGCGCAGGAGGCCAAGGAGCGGCAGGACGGCGTATCGGAGGAGGAGATGGCGGCAAGGTACTCCAAGTACCTGCCTGCCGGCCTCCAGCAGCAGGCCATGCCGGAGCCGCCGGTTGTCCAAAACCCGGTGCGCGTGCGCGACGCGCCGGTGGGCGGCGGCAGCGCCGCAAAGAAGAGGAAGACCCAGTGAGGCACGTGATTGAGGAGTTTGATTTTAATCGACACACGAAGCTACACTACACTAGAATTACGCGCTGTGTCGGCGCCGCCCTCGCGGGCGGCGGGGGCCCCACCACGCAGGATGACCTCGGCTAGCAGTAGCACGAGTTCCTTCGGCTGTCGACGGCGAGATCGACGATCGTTGCTGCCGCCTCCGCCACTGGCGCTGCACGTGCCACGCCGCGAGCGTGCGGGCGCCCTCGCCCGTCGTGCACATGCCCGCCGCGCCGCCGCCCTCGCGCCGGGGCGACCCGACGCCGCCGGGTGACATGCTGCTCGCCGCCATGAGGGCGCGCGCCTCGAGCCACGCGGCCGAGGCGTCGGCGGCGGCGCGGTGCTGGCCGCTCTCCTCGAGCTGGCGCACGAGCCGCCACAGCGGCTCCTCGGGCAGCGCCACCAGCACGGCGAGCCAGCCTTCGCGCGGTGTGATGGGCGGCGGTGGCGTGCGGGGTGGCAGCGCCGGAGAGGGCAGCAACGAGCGCGTCGGCGGCTCGTCGGCCGCCGGCATGGCGGCGCTGGGCGGCGACGGCGAGCGAAGCGAGAGCGGCGTGCGTCCGCCAGCGGAGGCGGTCGACGAGGCGGTGTCCGACAGCGAGCGACCCGCCCGCGTTGAGAGGGGCGAGCCACCCGGGGGCTCGAGGGCGGCAGCGTCGGCGGCGTTGGAGCTGGTGCCGACGGAGGCGCGCGACGGTGGCAGCCTCGCGAGGAGGCCGTGGTGGACGGGCGGCGGAAGCGACGCCGTCCGGCCATGGGGCGACGGTGAGGCGGAGGACGCCATGCCGAGCAGCGACGCGGAGCCGGAGGAGGAGGTGGCGGCGGCGGCGGCGGCGGACGACGACGACGAGGCGGCGGCGGCGGAGGACGACGACGCGCGGCGGTGGGTGGGCGCGGTCATCTCCTTCCAGAGCGACGGCACAACCTGGCGCCAGAAGGCCATGTGGCTGTTGTGCAGCGTGCCGACGACGCCGGCCGACGACTGCGAGATGGCCGCGAAGAGCGGGCCGGGGTTGCGCGGGTCGAAGACCTTCGGGAAGGTTTGCTTGAGGAAGAAGCGCACGAGGAACTCCCAGATCGTCAGGCCGGGGTCGGCGACGCCGCGGCGCACCTCGCCGTTGAAGGCGTGGTTGCACTCGAGGAGGTCGATGTGCACGCAGTCGGGCTGCTTCGAGGTGTTGCCGGCGAGGCTCTCGACCTGGCCGCGCAGCCCCATGAAGAGGTCCTTGACGAAGAAGTCGAGGTCGCGCACCGTCACGCGCTGCACGTCGAGCAGAAACGGCAGCGCCGACAGGTAGCGCTGCGCGCGTTGCGGGTTGCCGACGCGCAGCTGCGACTCCTCGGCGTTCTGCGTGAGCTGCTCCATCGCAGAGAAGCGAGGCGCCGCGCCAGCCCCGCCCCCGCCCCCGCCGCTTCCTCCTCCTCCTCCTCCTCCGCTGCTGCTGCCGCCGCCGCTGCCACCGCCGTCGCCACCGCCGTCGGCGGCCCCTCCGTGGGCCGAGGGCTGCTCCTCGCGGGTGGTGCTGACGACGACGGCCGAGGCGTGCGGCTCCTCGTACGACCAGCGCAGCGACATGAGCAGCTCGCCGCACTCGCCGCGCCCCTGCCGGCGCGTGTCCTCGAGCACAAACCAGCCGCGCAGCGTGCCGTCGGCCTCGACGCTGAGCGACGACGCGAGGCACCACGTCGGCTCCATCACGAGCCACTTGAGCGTCATCACCCACTGGCCGAGCAGCGACGAGCCGCGGCCGTCGGGCGCGCCGCTGTCGTCGTACACGCAGACGTGCAGCACCGTCGACGGGTCGGTCAGATCCTCCATCACGAGGTCCTCGTTCCACACGTACTGCGGCGTCGCGCCGCCGGCGCCGTCGCCGCGGCCGTCGTCGGCGGCGCTCGCGTGCTGCTGCTGCTGCGGCAGCTGCGAACCGAGTGGCGAGCGGCGCAGCGTGCGCGTCGCGACGCGGCGGTGGCGCGCGCGCACGACGACGCGCGGCTCGCAGCCGAGCTCGCCCGTGAGCAGGTTGATCGACGGCCGCTTGAGGCCGACGGCCGACGCGACGCGCACGCGCAGCGTGTTGGGCGGCGTCCGCCGCATGGCGCGCGGCAGCGCGGCGCGCAGCTCGCCGAGCGCGAGGTCGCGCGAGAAGCCGTTGATGTTGAACTCGCCGCGGTACATCTCGAAGTTGATCTGCAGCCCGTTGAGCACGATCGACTCGAAGGTGAAGACGCCGTAGCCGCAATAGAGCGGGTCGGCGTGCAGCGGGATCGGCACGCGCACGCGCAGCAGCGTCCGCCACAGCTCGAGCAGCCCCGCCGACGCGACGACCTCGATCGAGCGGCACTCGATGAAGAACTCGTGCGGGTAGCCGGGCGGGTTGCCGAAGCCGAAGCCGTCGGCGCGCACGCGCAGCTGCAGCCGCCACGGCCACGAGTAGACGTACGGCGTCACGTTGAGCGTGCGCGTGCGCAGCGGATGGCCGTGCAGCGCGAAGCGCGTGATGACGTACGTGAAGACGGCGCCGTACCACGCGGGCAGCCGCAGCCACGCCCAGCCGCCGACGCTCAGCAGCGCCATCCAGCCGCACATGTACGCGCAGCGCAGCGCGACGGGCCACAGCATCTGCGTGCGCCACAGCAGCGCGAGCGCGAGCGCCGCGCACGCGAGCGGCTGCGCGAGCACGTGCGGCCGCACGCGCCGCGCCGCCACGCGCAGCGGCGCCAGCAGCGCCGCGAGCACCGCGCGCCACGTCGGGCGCGCGCCGTCGTGCTCGGAGAGGCCGTGGCGCGACGCGCCGCCCGCGCGCAGCTCCTGCTCGCGCGGGTCGTCGGGCAGCCCGAGCGCCTCGGTCCACGCCTCAATGTGCGCCGAGCGGCCCCAGCAGCGCTGCTGGAGCCGGGCGTCGAGGTGCGCCGAGGGCGACGAGGAGGAGGAGGACGACGACGAGGCGCCGGCGTCGTCGGCGGCGCCGACGGTGGCGAGCCACAGCGCCGCCGCGAAGACGGGCGCCTGGCAGAAGAGCTTGTCGCCGCGCGGCGTCGGCCGCACGCTCGGCTCGGTGCACGGCGCGTCGGGCACCCACCGCCGCCAGCGCACGAAGCGGTAGAACGTGTCCGACGGCCACGGCCGCAGCGTCTGCAGCACGAAGGCGTACGACCAGCCGTCGTTGGTGGTCACCGAAGGATCGAGCCTCCACCCGACCGCGTCGAAGTCCATCGTGCTGCGCAGCATGTCTCGCGACGTCCAGCGGCTCGGGTCGGTCGGGTAGAGGTGGCCGGGCCACGTGCTGCCCCAGCCGACGAACGGCTCCCAGCGCTGCAGTTCCCACACCTCGCGGTCGGCCAGGATCCACGGCTCGCAGTCGGGTGACTTGATGGCGAGCTCACGCACCAGCCGCTTGTCCACCGCCGAAGTTAGGCGGGCCAGAAGCTCGCGCTCGGTGCCGGGCGCGCCCACCGCGATGGCGAGGTCGTCGAGCGCGAGCCACAGCGTGCCGTCGGCGTCGACCGTGTACGCGACGCGACCGGAGGTGCCCTTGAGCGCCACCTCGGAGAAGGCGGGCATGTTGTCAGGGAGCTAACGGGGCCGGTTCGTCGCCACAATCACGGCGCAAACAAAGTTGCGGCTGCAGACCTAGACCTCCGATCGGTCGGGTTACCCAGCGGACACGGCGGAGCTATTCAGCGTGGATCGCTCATGGTTCCCCGCCTCCCCTACAAGTGCACTGTCTCGGCGGTAGCGACGGAGACGGTGACGGAGGAGGCGGCGACGTGGCGGTGATCGTGGCGGTGGGGCTGGGGCAGCGAGCTGGCGGCCGCGTCGTCGTAGCCGTCCTCTCCCGTGTCGGTTTTTAATCCCCCACCCCTCCCTGCGATGCTCGGGTTAAATCACCCAACGAGCCCGGATGCGGAAAGGTGCGGCGCGGAACCACGCAGCTGATCATCAGCTTCAATTGGAGGATCGGGCATGGCTCCCCCACCCGCGATGCTGCGACGCGACAGCACGACGATGTGGGAGGCGGACAGCGAGATGTCGATGCGCGAGAGCACCTATGGTGACGATTTCATGCAGCCGATCGCTCTCGAGGAGCTCCAGGGGCAGCCGGGCCTCGTTTGCCAGATCACTGGCCACAGCAAGCTGGAGAACGGCGCTGTGGTGTACCACATCGTAACCGAGTACACGAATCGCATCGGCGACGCCGACGCGCCCAGCCGTCCGGTGGCGCAGATGCAGCAGCGCTATTCCGGCTTCAGGACGCTGCACATGCAGTGTCGCAAGGGCCTCAAGGTGCACTTCAAGGTGGCGCCGCACATCCTGAGGGACGCGGACTGGGTCAAGGAGGAGCGCGTGGTCAAGCTGACCGCCTACCTCAACGACTGCCTGCGCTCCGCCCAGGCGAGGGACATGGAGCTGCCCGAGGCCCTGCGGGCCTTCCTCGGCATCGACGACATCGATCTCGACAAGCTGCAGCTGCTGCCCGAGATCGGCAAGTGCTCGAGCACCGCGGCGGCGCTGACGGCGCGGGCCGCGACGCTGCTCAAAAAGGTGCCGAGCGCGGCCGACCTGAAGACCAAGGTGGAGCAGGTGGTGGTGAGCGGCCGTGAGGCGACGACCAGCCTCAGCACGGCGTGGCCCGCCGGGCGGGCGGTCTCCCCCGTGCGCCTTGCCCTCGGTGCGCTGCTCGTGCTGCTGCTGGCCGTCGCGTGCTCGCAGTCGTCGCAGCCACCCGTGCATCCCGCTCTGCCGAGCCAGGCGACGAGCGTGGCGCTCCTGCCGCAGGCCATCCTGGCGCAAGGCGCCCGGCTCGCCACGGCCCGCGCCGCCATCGGAGAGCTCGGCCTGAAGCTGTGGGGCGACGTCGGCGGGAGGCTCGAAGGGGTCGTGCACGCGGCCAACGTCACGCTCGCACGCGGCCAGCAGCTGCGGGACGACCTCGGGCCGAAGCTCGAGGGGATGGTGCACGCCGCGGAGGGCGGCATCAAGCGCGGCGTCGAGAGCGCCAAGGGCGGCATCAGGGCCGCCCAGGGAGGCATCAAGAGCACCGTCGATGCGGCCAAGGCCCGCCTGCGCTCCCACACGCCCGCGGCCGCTGCGTGATGATGACGGCGTGGAATGATCGGAGGATTGCTGGCGGATGCAGGAGTTTGTACATGTGGGGGCGGCTGTACTGTCGCCTCCCCAGCTTTGACCTTTGTACTGAGTGTGCATGTGCCATGTCATCGGGCTCTCTCGCAGTAGAGAGCGTTTGTGCTTTTGTTTCGACCATGTATTTGCCTATCGCTGGGCTATTGAGGCTATTGAGGCGACACGTTTGCCAGGTGGGGGGCGGTGCGAACAGAAGCCAACCAAAAAAACGTGAATACTCTCTCAAATATCGATCACATCCCCATGGGATCGATCCCCGCCAACGACGCTTGTTCCAGCACCACCTCCACGATGAAGACGTCCGACGTCGTGCGCTCCGTGAATGCGCTGAAGGCGCTCGCGGGCCACCTCAGGTCGCAGAACTCGTCGGTGAGCGGCCCACGCTGCGCGAGCGGCACCACCCGCAGCCCGCGCGCCGCGGCCGCCTCGCGGACCTGCTCGAGCGTCTCGTCCCGGTACGTGCCGTCGGCCTCGGCGGCGGGCACGGGCAGCCCGTGCTCCATCGCGAGCGCCACGCGCGGTCGACGCGGCTGGTCGCGCTGCAGCAGCGCACGCAGCGTCGTGCAGAGGCTGGCATGGTTGTCGTGGTCGCTGCCCCACGTGACGTCGGAGCCCAGGACCCAGTCAAACGGACCCGCCGGCAGCGCCGACGGCTCGCAGCCCCACGTGAGCGACGCCACCTCGACGCGCGAGCCCGCGGGCAGCCGCGCCCGGTTGCGCTCGGCGTTGTCGGCCATCAGCTGCAGCAGCGGCGCCTCCGACGGGCCGCCGTCGGTCAGCACCACCCGCGAGGCGCCGAGGCCCGCGGCGTACAGCCCACAAGCGCCGGTGCCCGCGCCGAGCTCGAGGCACGAGGTCTGTGCAAACTGATCCGCCACGCTGCTCATCCAGCCGCACAGCGCCGGCGCCGCCACCCATACGCGGCCGCCGAGGCAGACGTCGTCGCACGACGCAGCGGGCGGTAGCGGCGCCACGTCGAGCGCGGTGCCGTCGGGCAGCGGCGGCAGCTCGTGCGAGAAGGGCTCGCTGTGCTGGACGGCAGTGGACACGAGCGATTCTTCCGCTGCCATCGCGGCGCGGTCGTCAGACAGACAGACAGACAGACAGACAGAGAAACGCGGACCCTAGCTAGCTAGAGTGCGAACGTTCTCTCGGCAATACAGAGAGACCCAACCCTCGTAGTAGTCTATGTATGCATAAACTGCATGCATGCTTGCGATTGTTCGATATTGTTCTCGTTTGGTAAAGTGTCAACCCCACAAGTGCCTAAAGGATGAATGTGTTGCGCTAGCAAGCAAGCAATCCCCAGGCTTCGCACGCGCATGTGC
>Ga0209713_10002399_pt1 | contig 11603 bp, 5 predicted proteins | sample ArcOceMetagenome_3_FD_187444 | JGI IMG/M metagenome (GOLD analysis project Ga0209713, IMG submission 187444) | Marine eukaryotic phytoplankton communities from Arctic Ocean - Arctic Ocean- Svalbard ARC20M Metagenome (SPAdes) (version 2) | ecosystem: Environmental > Aquatic > Marine > Oceanic...
ACGACTCGGCGTGCGAGCTGGACGCCCGCGGCGGCGTCGGCTGCGGCGGCGCCTGCTGCGCCTGTGTCTGGGCGTGCTGCACCTGCTGCTGCTGCACCTTCTGCTGCTGCTGCTGCTGCTGCTGCTGCTGCTGCTGCTGCTGCTGCTGCTGCTGCTGCTGCTGCTGCTGCTGCTTGAGCTCGGCGGCGTGGTGTGACTGCAGCATTGAGCGGCGCAGCAGGTAGATGCGCGCCTGCAGCTCGTGCTCGTGCGCGAGCAGCCGCGCCCGCTGCGCGCAGCACTCGATCAGGTCGGCGCAGTCGAGCGAGAGCGACGTCGCGATGACGTCGGCGAGCGCCGGGTGGAGCGCCGCGACGAAGCCGCGCAGCCGGTGCGCGTCGGTGCACGAGCTCGGCAGCCCCGAGATCATCACAGAGAAGTCGGAGGGCGTCACCTCCGACTCGCGCGCCGCGACCGCCTCGGCGAGCTCCTGCGTGCGCGCCCAGAAGAGGAAGCGCACCAGCGCGCCCGAGATGACAAACTCCATCACGGCGCTCGCGCGCTGCAGCACGTCGGCGTTGCCGAGGCTGAGCGCCGTCAGCCACGTCCGCTTGCCGCGCATGTCGTGGCCCTCCCAGTTGGCGATCAGCCCCGGCAGCGCGAGCAGGCAGCACAGGCTGAACACGTGCATCCATCGGAAGACAAAGTGCATGTACGCGTCGACGCCGCCGCCAAAGGCGCGGAAGGCGCTGAGCGGCGCGTTGAGCGGGAACGGCTTGCCAGACGGCAGCTTCTTGACCTGCGCCTGCGCGTGTCGAGCCGCCTCCTCCAGGCTGCCACGCGCGTAGTTGTACTCGATGAACCGTCGGATCTCCTGGCGGACCTTGTGCCCGCGCCAGAGGCGCTGCAGCGACTCCGTCGCCTGCATGGTCTCAACCAGGTTCTTCGACGACTGGTAGCCACCGAGCGGCAGGTGCGGCCGCGGCTCCTCAGGCACCGGAGCCGCCGGCCACTGTCCTGGCGGCGAACCGGTGATCAGTGAGAACGCACGGGAGCGAGACGACATCATCGACCAGCCTCGCGACCGACCAGCCTCTCGGCCGGCACCAGCAGCGGCGTGCGGGCTGCTCGGAGAGTGTGGCTGGTCGGTGTAGCCTCGCGGCCGCGTCGCACCGTCGAAGCTCGGGTCGGAGGTGACGTCTAGGAGCAGCGCGACGCCCTCGGCGGAGCGGTGGTCGTCTGGCATAGTAGTGTATCTTCAGAAGTTCGCGCGCGCGCGCGCGCGGGCCAGGGGACGAACCGCGACGTGCGCACTTTGTGTGAAAACTCGCCCAGTACCACAGTGATACAGTTGCACAGGTGGCCAAGGGATGGCCAAGGGCAGCGACGGCGACGAGATGGAGGAGGATGGTCTGCGAGACGAAAGAAGCTCGAGCGCATGCTCGAGCGGCCCGACTTGACTTGACAGAGGCCACATTTCAACAGAGTGGACCAGCTGGGTGCACCCGCTCGAAGTGAAACATCTAGATCTGTTATGTCACTCGACAGAAGGGCCACCACGACCGACCGACGTGACCACTCGCCTCGATCCGGCTCGTGGCGTGCCGCGCCCGGCCTGCGAGGTGCGTTGTCCTATGTCATCCATCTAATCAACAGGAGAGGTCCAGCCTCCGCATGGATGGAGCATGCAGCCACGGCCCGGCGCTCACGCGGCCTTGGCGCCCACCGACGTGATCTCGCTCATCAGCTCAGCGCGGTTGTTCGAGCCGATTTTCACGTCCTTCTCGATCACCGGGCCGGACTTGTCGACGGTCTCGGCCGGCTTGAGCTCGTGCGGCTGCAGCAGGTCGCTCGCGACCTTCTTGAAGGGATTCTCACCGATCTTCACCTCCTTGTCGATGACGGGAGTGCTTTTGTCGACGGTCTCGACCGACTTGAGCGTCGCACCGCTCGGGATATCGGCGACGAAGGACATCTCTGGTACCTGCACGCGCGGCACGCACGTAGTCACACCGGAGTCGCAGTTGTGGTACGCGGCATGGCTCGTGTGTGTGCACGTGTGTTTCGGCCCGGTGAGCGTGTGTGATGAACACCTCGTGTCGCGCTTGAGACCGCGCTTTTCGACGCTTTGCCGCGAGGCACAGGGGCTGAACCACCACGAAATCCACAAATATCAGTCTTTTAAGCGTTCACCTCCTGGGCAGCACGTACGTTCCCTGTACCACAGCCGTCGGCGTGTCGGCATCGTCGGTCCATCCACGCGACGGACTGACTGACTGACTGACGATCGATGGATGCTGCGTGCGCGCCACGAACCAAATATCTGGACGGCACCAATCATATCCACGCCTACCGCAGCCTTTCTTGCTACGCTAGGCTACGGCGGCCCACGTTACTTTTTTCGCTGCGCGCCCACTAAAACGGTCTTCACAAGATCCGGACCGTGAAAATCACACCGCGAAAACGCGTCTCTGTGATCACACACGAATCGGTGACCCATTCATCCTCCCCTGCGCTTCCCATCGTCAACCGACGCCCACGCCACTCGCGTCGCCCCGATTCCACCATCCCTCCTCCCTTCCGTCGAGCACGTCCCCCATCATTCCCCAAGCAAGAACGCGCCCCAACATTCCCTCCCATGACGCGCGCGCCGGCCTCCTCGACCGCCGCACCCCATGCCACCGCCCCCTCACCCTCTCCCCCTTCCCGTTGTGCGCAGAACAAACAAAAACTACTAATCAAACATGGCTGACGATGAGGTTGCGGCTCTGGTGTGCGACAACGGCTCCGGCATGGTGAAGGCCGGCTTTGCGGGCGACGATGCCCCCCGCGCGGTCTTCCCCTCGATAATCGGCCGCCCGCGCCAGCCCGGTGTGATGGTGGGCATGGGCCAGAAGGACTCGTACGTCGGTGACGAGGCCCAGTCGAAGCGTGGCATCCTCACGCTCAAGTACCCGATTGAGCACGGCATCGTGACCAACTGGGACGACATGGAGAAGATCTGGCACCACACCTTCTACAACGAGCTGCGTGTCGCCCCCGAGGAGCACCCGGTGCTACTCACCGAGGCGCCGCTCAACCCCAAGGCCAACCGCGAGAAGATGACCCAGATCATGTTCGAGACGTTCAACGTCCCTGCCATGTATGTCGCCATCCAGGCCGTGCTCTCGCTGTACGCCTCGGGCCGCACGACCGGCATTGTGCTCGACTCGGGCGACGGCGTCTCGCACACCGTCCCCATCTACGAGGGCTACGCCCTCCCCCACGCGATCCTCCGCCTCGACCTGGCGGGCCGCGACCTGACCGACTGGATGGTCAAGCTGCTCACCGAGCGCGGCTACTCGTTCACGACCACCGCCGAGCGCGAGATCGTGCGCGACATCAAGGAGAAGCTCGCGTTCGTCGCGCTTGACTTCGACCAGGAGATGCAGACGGCTGCCCAGTCGTCGGCGCTCGAGAAGTCGTACGAGCTTCCCGACGGCCAGGTCATCACCATTGGCAACGAGCGCTTCCGCTGCCCGGAGGCCCTCTTCCAGCCGTCGTTCCTCGGCATGGAGGCGGCTGGCGTGCACGAGCTGACCTACAACTCGATCATGAAGTGCGACGTCGACATCCGTAAGGATCTCTACTCGAACACCGTGCTGTCGGGCGGCACCACCATGTACGCCGGCATCGCCGACCGCCTCTCGAAGGAGCTGACCGCGCTCGCGCCGGCCTCGATGAAGGTCAAGATCATCGCGCCGCCCGAGCGCAAGTACTCGGTGTGGATCGGCGGCTCGATCCTCTCGTCGCTCTCGACCTTCCAGCAGATGTGGATCTCGAAGCAGGAGTACGACGAGTCGGGGCCCTCGATCGTCCACCGCAAGTGCTTCTAAGCGCTTGCGCCACTGTCTAAGATCCCCTCAAGGGCCCCCGTTGGTGGAGGGAGTAGCCATCTCGGAGTAGCGAGTCCGTTGACGTGTTGATAAGAAGACCATATCTCTTCGAAGCTTCGCAAACACAATACGCTCTCACTCTCTGTTCTCGCTAGCGACTGCAGATCGCTCCTGAGTCCTGTCATGGGAGCGGCTGCTTTCCCTTTTTGCCGAGCACCACCTTCTGGATCAGCTCACTTGGCGTGGGGACCTCGGGCTCGCCAAGCTTTTCGCTCTTGATGCGGATCTCGAAGCGGTCGTCGGCGCCAAACATGAAGCTCTTCCTCTTGCGGGCCCAGTGCGGCAGGGCCAGCCTGTACGTCCACGCGGCAGCGCGCAGCGAGAGCGTCAGCGCAAACGGCACCACGACGAGCACCCAGTCGGGCAGCTCGGGCAACCGCTTCTTGAGGAGCTGCAGCAGCGCGTACGACATGGCACCGAAGACGGCGGGCGTCGCGTACATCGAGCGCTCGGCGTACAGCGCGCGTGGCGGCTCCTGGCACAGCAAGTCGCGGCCGATCCCGCCAAAGATTGCCGTGCACGTGCCTGCAAGCACAGCGATCATCCAGTTTCCGGTCTCCTCCAGTCCGATGTGCGTTCCGATGACGGTGGACGCAGCCATGGCCAGCGCGTCCGACCACAGGAACGTGAGGTGCGTGTCCTTGAAGCCGCTCGCGACGATGGCCGGCCAGATGAGAAACGTGATGATCGACGTCCAGATGGACAGGTGCAGGTGCTCGTGGTACTGGACCCAGAAGGGCGGTCGGTTGAGCACGACGTCACGAATCGTGCCACCGCCCGCCGCGGTGACGAGACCAACTATTATGCAGCCCACCATGTCCATCTCCTTGGTGCCCGCAGTGATGCACCCGGAGAGCGAGGACATGAACGTGCCGAGGTAGAGGCCTACCTGCGTGATCGGAGCCTGCAGGGCGGTATCCGTCATCGAGGCGGAGGCGGCGGCGGCGCTGCCGAGGATGGAGCCGCCTCGGAGCTGGAGGAGCGGCAGGTGCGGTGCCGGCAATAGCATTTTAATTAGCATTTTTACTCTGCATGCAGAGTATGCACGCTCACCGCGCAACTCGTGTTCTGATGACCCCGACAAACGCGGAGCTCACCGCGTGCGCCAAGATCTTGTTGCATGCAGCGCCCAACAAGACCATGATGCTCGCTCAGCTCATCGCCGCTCTCTACGAACAGTACGGGAAGGAGGAGTGCCAGGCGGTCATGCAGGGCAGCGCTCGGCAGTGGTTTGCGCAGCAGTCGCAGGATTTTCGAGTCATCTGTCCCGAAGGCTCGACCACCGTCAGCGTCACCGTCATCGCCAGCGAGTCCTCCACCGCCGCCGCCAAGCCGCCTCCCCCGGCCAAGCCGGCCTACTATGCGACCTCGTGGACACCGCCAAAGCCGGGCGAGGCGCCGCCGCCGCCGCAGCCGCAGCCGCAGCCACCGCCCGGGGAGCTGGGCGTGGGCGACGATGCCGATACCGACGCGTGGCCGTCGCGCCTGCCGCTCCCGTCGTCGTCCCTCAAGCCCTCGGACGGGGTCATGGCGACACCGCAGAGCTCGCAGCTCACCGCGTCGGCCAAGTTGGTGCTGCAGGCGTTTCCCAACAAGACCATGATGCTCACTCAGATCATGGTTGCTCTCCACGAACAGTATGGTAAGGTGGAGTGCCAGTCGACCATGAAGTGCAGCGCCAGACAGTGGTTTGAGCAGCAGTCGGAATCGTTTCGAGTCATCTGTCCTAAGGGCTCGACCGCCGTCAGCGTCGCTCTCGTCACCAGCGAGTGGCAAGCCTCGCTGCAAGCACCCGATCTTACCACCACGTTCAAGAGGCAAGTGATTGAGCTGCTGAACGAGGCCGGTGAAATCCCGCTGGGAAAGCTGCTCAACCAGCACGCGAGGTCGTACGACCTCAAGTTCCATCCGCCCGCCACCGGGCTGCGTGCACTGCTTCAGTCCGACGTGTTCAGCTCGGAGGTCGAGCTCGCTCCGTGGGTCGATGGCCCCAACCCGGGTGAGCTCGTCGCACGGCTTGTGGAAAGGCCGTTGTCGCAGGATACCTTGGGCATCGACCGTGACTGCCTTCGCACGTTGTTCGGTCTGAGCTTGCTGATTGGTGACGCCTGGCCTAAAACACGGGACGAGCTGAGGGAGATCGGCACGCCCATTGGTTTCTACAGCATGGGACCCGGCAACTTTTTGTTTCAGGTGCGCGGCAAGGGCCTCGTAACAGAGGCTGTTGGACGGCAGCTGCTCTGGAACCTGCCGATAGTTCGGAAAGTCCTTGATGCAACACCGCCGAACATTCGCCGAGAAGCCCGCGACCTGATGCAGTCAAGGACCGGGTCTGAGGCGACAGCCCTCGCGCAACCAAACACGAGCGCGAACCACCCGGACCAGCGCCTGGATGACGACGCCGCGGCGGACGTCTCGGACATCGTCGCCTGCGCAACGAGCCTGCTGCGGAGCCAGGACAGACAGACTATGCTTCTGGCCGCACTGTGCGCATCGATGCATGCAGAGTGCGGAAAGGAGCGGTGCAGAGCAGCCATGACGCCAGCTAGCAAGTGGTTTGCGAGCTACCCTTGCTTCCGAGTGGATTATCCGCAGGACGGCGGACCAGCCGTCACTGTCACTCTCGTCGATCAGGAGGATGCATTCGACCCGGCGGACTTTGACGAGCCGCCCGCGCAGTCGACGAGCAACGGAGTGCACGTGTACGGGACCACCGCCCCGTCGGCGGACATGCGCGTCCGCCCATTCCTCGCAGCCCTGTTCAGAGAGCTGAACGTGCCTGACACGCCGGCACTCGGCTGGGCTGCCATCGCGCTGCGGCATGGCATGGAGACCGTGGGCGACCTGCTCGCCGCCGAGGCTAGCGCTTCAGCCGAGCCATCCGATCCGTGGGCGGTGTTCATGTCGGTCGATGCCCTGGTGAGACTTGGCGTGCCGCCGGCAGCCGTGCCCACCGTACATATTATGCTCAAAGCGAAGATGACCGACGCGAGCACGGCGCAGTTGCAGTTGCAGTCAACGAGCAACGGAGTGCACGTGTACGGGACCACCGCCCCATCGGTCTTGGACCGAATTGGACAAGAGCCGTCCTGGACCAAGCAGCTTGTCGAGGACGCGCAGCCACCGCCGCCGCCGCCGCCGCCGCCGCCACCGCCACCGCCACCTGCGCCCGCGCCTGCGCTCGCACCCGTGCCTGCACCCGTGCCTGCACCCGTGCCTGCACCCGCGCCCGCACCCGCGCCCGCGCCCGCGCCCGCGCCCGCGCCCGCGCCCGTGCCCGCAGCTGTGCCTGTGCCGGCTCAGCCTCCGAGCGACCTGATCGGTCGCCTCCTCGAGGAGCTCTCGAGTGCTGTCGACCCCGACGAGCCCGACTGCCCCGCGGACGTGCTGATGCGACACTTTACGCTCGGCATAGCTCGCACACGGACCGAGATGATACGGCAAGAGACGCGCGCGAAGACAGCCGAGGCGCGCGTCGCGGAGCTCGAGGAGGAGCTGAGACTGGAGCGCGAGAAGAATCGCGCCCTCCAGGACCGGCTGGACGGCGAGGCGCTCCGATCAGCGGTCCGATCGGGCTCCCTGTGGTAAAGTTAGTAGGCCCCAGCGTTCCATTACAGTGTGTTAAAATCACAAGTCTCTTAGACACGGCTGAATGCGCAACAGCAGTGCGCGAAAATTGACCACTCTCCTACACATGCCCCCACTCATGCCCTCGCGGCGAACATCGCGGCGTGCACGGGCAGCACCTCGTGCCAGAAGTCGCACTGCGCCGAGTTCCACGAGGCGCCCGTGCCCCAGTAGGTGACCTCGGGCGACTGGTAGCCGCCGCCCCGGTACGGCTTCCACTCGTGGTAGGCAGCCTCGTCGATGACAATCGGCGGCTCCTCGTCTGTGGCGGCCTCGGCCGCGCCAGCGATCGCCTCGCCCAGCTTGCTCGCGGGCTTGGCCGGCGGCGGCTTGGCCTGCTGGGCGAGGCTGGGCGGCGGCTGCGCGTGCGCGTGCAGCGAGCTGGCGCCGAAGCCGCGGTGGGTGGCGAAGGCGTACTGGCGCGACACGTTGCGGTAGTACTCGGCGAGCCGGATGTTGGCGGCGGAGACGTTGCGGTAGAACTGCGCCACCTGCGACGCGAAGGTCGCCATCTGCTTCGCGACGCCCGGCGTGCTCGGGTCGCCCGACGCGGCGAAGGCGCCGATGGCGCGGCGCATCCGTGCGCCGAGCGCCGCGTGGGAGCCGGTGAGCGCGCACTCGGCCTCGGCCTTGACGGGCGCACCTGCGTCGCTCTTGGGCGACGACGTCGTCAGGTTGAAGTCGATCGGCAGCCCGAGCACGTAGTCGAGCTCGGCCATGTGCGGCGCGCGCCCCGGGAAGGCGAACGAGTTGTACGTCGACGCGCAGAGCGGCGCCTGCGCGAAGCGGTACAGGAAGACCGACGCGTTCTTGGCGGCGAGGTCGGCCATCAGCTGCGTGCCGCACGCCCACGAGAAGCCGGTCGTCAGCTCGGAGAGGCGCTCGCGGTGGTCGTACGCGACGCTCTGCAGCCCGAACGAGACGAACTCCTTGTTGGCGCGCTCGGGCGGGTAGCGCTCGAGCGTCCGGTTGAGCAGCGCCGGGCTGGCGTCCTCGAGGTACCACGTGAAGAGCGAGCGGTTGACCGCCGCCACGTAGCCGTCGGCGTCGAGCTTCTCGCGGTGCTGGCCGTAGACGTTCCAGTGGCCCTCGTTGGCGTTGGTGCCGAGCAGCAGCGGCTTGGTGGGCGGCGCGGCGCGCCACAGCGCCATCGGCGCGCCGCGCAGGCTCACGCCGTCGACGACCGGCGCCCACGGCTGCGCCTCGAACCAGTTGTACATCGGGTGGCCCGCGCCGCCCACCGCGCCGAGCAGCTCCTCGAGCGGCAGCTGCTGCAGGCACTTGACGACGCCCTTGGCCGCCTCGTGCGACGCCGCGCGCGCCGCCGCGGCAAGGCGCTCCTCCTCCGCCGCCCGCTCCGCCGCCGCCGCCACCTCCTTGGTCTCGGCCTCGGCCTTTGCCCGCTCCTCCGCCTCGGCCGCCTCCTCGCGCGCCGCGGCCGCCTTGGCCACCGCCGCCCTCTCCGCCGCCGCCTTCTGCTCCGACGCCCGCTCGGCCGCCGCCTTCTCCGCCGCTGCCTTCTCCGCCGCCAGGGCGATCTGCGCGGCGGCGTTGTCGGCCGCCGCCTTGCCCGCCGCCGTCACAATCTCCGCCGCCACCCTCTCGGCCGCGAGCCGCGCCGCCGCCTCGGCCACCTCGGCCACGCTCTTCTCCGCCTTCGAAGAGAAGACCGTCGTCGACGTCGCCGCCTCGCGCTCCAGCCGAGAGACGACCGCGGCGTGCAGGCTTGCGGCGGCCGCATCGAGCTGCTCCTGCGGCGCGTCGCTGCCCCCCGGCGGCGCGGTCATGTCGTGCCGGCTGCCGGCCGCGACGCTGAACGTCACCTGCGGCTGGCGCACGCCCGGCGCCGCGGCGTCGGCGGCGTCGGCGGCGTCGGCGGCGACGGCCTCAGCGCGCGCCGCCGCCCGCGCGGCCCACGCCTCCTCCGTCGTCTGCTCCGCCGCCGCGGCCGAGCGCTGCAGCGCGCGCAGCCGCCCCCACGCGCCCGTCGAGGCGAGCTGTACCTCGGCGGCCAGCGAGACGGCGGACGCCGCGCGCGCGGCGCTCATGTGCCGGTGGCGCGCCCAGACGGGCGGCGCGGCGGCGTGTGCGGCGCAGCCGGTGCGGTTGATGATCGGCGCGGCCATCCGCGACGCGCGGCGCATCGAGTGCGACGAGGCGAACGCGCTCTGCACGATGCCGCGCTCGAAGAGCGGCTGGCTCTCGGGCATCACCATGTGCGCCAGCACCGACGCGCCGCCCGCCGAGTGGCCCCAGAGTGTCACGCGGCTCGGGTCGCCGCCGAAGCTGTGGATCGCCTTCTTCACCCACCGCATCGCCGAGCGCTGGTCGAGCAGCCCCCAGTTGGCCGACGCCGTGCGGCCGCCGCGCGACGGCATCGCCATGAAGCCGAGCGCGCCGACCCGGTACTGTGCGCTCACGACGATCGAGCGCGTGTCGGCCGCGACGACCGAGAGGTTGAAGGCGTGCGCGTCGCTCATCAGGAAGCCACCACCCGGCAGGAAGAGCAGCACCGAGGCGTTGGCCGCGTTCTCGGGCCTCCAGACGTTGAGCGACAGGCAGTCCTCGCTGCCGATCCACTCGGCCGGCTTCTCCGGGTCGTGGTCCCGGAGGTACGGGCACTGCGGGCCCCACGCGGTCGCATTGACGCCACGGGCGTAGTGCGTCGCGTCCACGGGGCTCGAGAAGCGGCGCTGCGACGCGTATGGGATGCCGAGGAACTCCTCGATGCCGCCTCGCCGCTTGCCGGTGATGTTGCCGAGCGGCGTCCGCACGGTGGTGTGCGACCAGAGCGGCTCGGGCGTCGCGAGCAGCGCGACCGGCTCGGCGATCGCCGGGTCCGGGAGCAGCGTCGCCGGCTGAAAGTCGAGGAAGTCGGGCACGGACATTGGAGCCGGGCGCGCAGCGTCCCAAAAAGGCAGCCTTGGGCTGCGGTGTGCGCCGGGCCTGGATGCCACACGCGGCGCGCGTGTTCTAAATCATCGCAAAATACCGCACCGATTACGTGCGCTGCTGCCTTTCCATCGGTCTCTCTCTCTCATCAATCGTGTCGCGCGACGCGCGATCTCATACTCTCTTCCCTCGTCTCTCGACTACGGCGGCCTCGCGCCAGTCGCGACCGGGCCTCCCACCTTCCGGCGCGCCTACTGCACGGCCACCGCGCCGCCGCCGCCGGCCTGCGGCATGCCGCCCGAGGCGACGCTGATCTCTCGCACGCCGAGGGGGCCGAGCCGCCACGGTCGGCCGGAGCGGTGCAGCCGCTCGGCCGCCTCCTTCTCCTGCAGGATGCGCTCGTACACGGCGGCCATCTCCGGCGAGATGGGCGGCGGCGCCGCGAGCTTCGCCGTCGGCGGCCTCTCCCCTCCTGCCGCCGCCGCCGCGCTCGCCGCCGCCTTGGCGCCGTTGAAGCCGTTGTGGTGGACGCCGTTGCTGCCGCCGCCGTTGCTTCTGCCGCCGTTGCTTCTGCTGTGCTCGCCGTTGGTGCCCTTTTGGAGCCCCCCGCCATTCCTCGCGGCGGCCGCGAGCGCGGGCGCGCCCGCAAGCGACGACGACGACGACGCGGCCCCGGCGCCGCTGTGCCCCCCTCGCTCCTCGTCCTGCTGCTGCTGCTGCTGCTGCGCCGCAGCTGCCGCCGCCGCCGCCGCCGCCGCCTTCGCCTTCGCCTCCGCCTCCGCCTCCGCCTGCGCCGCGAGCCGCGCCTTCACGACGCGCACATTCTCTTGCGCCGCGCGCGCCGCCTCGCGCGCCGCCTCCTCGACCGCCTCGTACTCGGACCGCGCCGCCGCCGCCGCCCGCTCGGCCGCCTCCGCGTCACGCAACCTCGCCTCGGCCTGCGACACCGCGACGCACGCCTCGGCCGCGCCCGTCGCCGCCGTCGCCAGAGCCGAGTTGCGGATCTCGGCCGCGCTGCGTGGCGGCGCCGCCGTGCCGGCCGCATGCGCGGCGCGCGCGCTCTCCGCCGCGAGCCGCGTCAAGATCTGCAGCTCGAGCTCCGACGCCTCGGCCGAGCCTGCGGCCGCCGCGTGCGCCGCGCGCGCCTGCGCCGCCGCGCGCGCCGCCGCC
>Ga0209713_10002400_pt1 | contig 11600 bp, 7 predicted proteins | sample ArcOceMetagenome_3_FD_187444 | JGI IMG/M metagenome (GOLD analysis project Ga0209713, IMG submission 187444) | Marine eukaryotic phytoplankton communities from Arctic Ocean - Arctic Ocean- Svalbard ARC20M Metagenome (SPAdes) (version 2) | ecosystem: Environmental > Aquatic > Marine > Oceanic...
TGCCCCGCCCCCCCGCCCCCCCTGTTGTTTTCTGTTTTTGTTTTTTCCCTCCTTCCTACCTCTTCTGAGGCGCCGGGCCTGGTACTCACCGAGAGATCAAAAACGCTCCGCCCTGCGTGCCCTCTCACGCCTGGGGTGAGCCATGCATGAGCACCCCACACATGTCATGTGCCGGCGGCGCGAGATGCGTCCTAGGCTGGTATAGACCCAGTGCTGGTGTCCCGGGGGCCTTGTGCGTGCGCAAGAAATTTCAGTCAGTCAGTCGCTGGAGCCTTTGGTGCGGTGGGTGCTGTTACACCCTCGCATGCGCAAGTCTCCCCATGCCATGCAAGCGCCGTGGGAGCTAATCTGCGAGGCACGAGAATGACATGTATGCTGGCCTTCTCCACGCTCGTCGTCGGCTTGCAGCTCCCAGGCGCGCCTCGCGCCGTGAGCTTCGCCCCAGGACTGCTCAAGCCGGTCGCAACGGCGGAGCCAGTGCTGCGCAGCTTGCGTCTAGCCGGCGTGCTCCACCTCGCAGCTGTGTCCAGCTACCTCGTCGGCCTCCCTGAGGATACTGAGGCCGACCTGCTCAAGGGTGGCGCGCTGCTTGACGCTTTGCTGACGGCGACGCCGAGTGCCGAGCCCTCGGCCAGTCCACAGATCATCCAGGCGAAAGCAGCGGAGGAGTGGGTGCACGTTTGTGGCACGGTCAAGGAGCTGGCTGGTGCGAAGCGAGTGGGTGCTCGCACGCTCTGGCTGAACGAGGCGGCAGCCGCCGACGAGCACATCAGACAGTTTAGCGACGAGGAGATAGAGCGCGCCCAGGCGGCTGGCCTGAGTGAGCCCAAGGGCTACGTGGCGCGTGGCATCATCGCCGACCTCGCCGACGCGGTGTGCGCTCGGCTGGAGGAGCTCCCCGAGACGCTCGTCGCCCTGCAGGCAACGGCGCTAGCGGAGCGAAAGAAGGCGGGGAAGAGCGATAGCGAGGAGCCGGCGGTGACTACAGAGAGCCAGGCCGAGGGACAGCAGTACTCCCCCGAGTACTGCGTCGCATGCGGTGCCTCGCTGCCCGCCGGCGCGAAATTCTGCCCCGACTGTGGAGATGCATGTGGGATCACGTTGATTCAATAGCGAACACCTTTAGCCTATGTACTCTGAGCAGCGCTCCCCCTCCTACTTTTACACTGTCACCTCATCCAGGCTGGGCCGCTTCTTGCGGCGGCCGGAGCTGTTCCAAGCTGTTCTCGCGCGTCGCGCCGGTGATGTCTCGGCTGCCGCTCCGCTTCTTGACGTTCTTGTTTTTGGCGGTGGCCGCCATCGACGTCTCGCTCAGGTCAAAGTCGAGCCGCTGAGCAAACGTCTCCTGCGCGAGGCGGTTGAAGGCGGCGAAGTCGCCGAATGCGGCCTCGATGACGCCGAGCAGCCTCTGCCGCTCCTCCTGCTTGAAGCACGTCGCGTTGGCCACGTCGAACTCGTGCAGCAGCGAGCGCGTGAGCTCCGTCTGCTCGCGCCGCAGCTCGCCCTCGCCGCGGTGCATGCCGGTGCCGATCGGCTTGACGGTTATGCGCGACAGCGAGCCGCCCATCCAGAGGAACGTAAAGAGCTCCATGATACACCACAGCCGCGTGGGGTAGCTGGGCCCTGCGATGACGAGCAGCTCGACGCAGCCCGAGAGGAAGATCGGCAGCACCGCGAGCGACGCGTCGATCGACGTCTGCGGGATGCACGCCTTGTCGAGCCATAGCTGCGGCTGGCGGCTGGTGGCGGCGTGGAACTCGGCGGCCCACTCGCAGAGCGCCGCGTACTTGGAGACGCCGTCGTCCGACCAAGAGTGGGACATGAAGGCGTCGACCGCCGGCCGGCCGTCGGCGCGGCACAGGTTGACCTTGACGGTCTTCGCCGCGAGGGCGGCGATCGCGTCGGCCTCGTCGCTCGCCCCGAGCGGCTTGAGCTTGAGCACCGACGCCGCGTTGTACCGGTGCTCGTCGTCCTGGTCGTCAAACTTGACGCGCGTGCGCCCGTCCTCCATCAGCTCCGTGACCGTGCCCGGCCCGCGCGCGGGGTGGCGGACGCGGGCGCCCACGGCGAAGCGGAACGTGTGCTGCACTTGTGGCTGCGAGCCGTTGTCGTGCGACGAGGGGCGATCTCTGCGCGAGGTGGTGCGTGAGACGGAGCGTGTGACGGGCGCCCTGTCGACCTTGGAGTTCTCCGACAGCATCGACACCTCGGAGAGCTCAGCGAGTGGGCACTGCGCCGCACCCGGTGGCGCCTGCGCCGCCTGCGCCGCTTGCGCCGCCTGTGTCGTGGTGGTGGTGGTGGTGGTGGCGGCGGCGGCGGCGGCGGCGGTGGTGGCGGTGGTGGCGGTTGTGGGGAGCGACGGTGGGCCGACGCCCGACTGGATGAGGTCACGCTCGCCCAGTGCCTCAAACGGCAGCGCCCGAAACAGCTCCTTTGCCTTCCCGAGCGCGTCGGAGCGGCCGAGGCCGCCGATCATGCCGGCGACGGCGGCGGCCTGGCGCGCCTCTCCGTCCTGCGCCAGCTTGCCAAGCTGCTCGAGGGCGCGACGGCGCAGCTTCGGGTGGGAGGCGGCGGCGCACAGCAGGCACGAGGTGGCGAGGCCGAGCGCCGAGCGAAAGAGCGGGTCGCCCACCCACGCGCGATTGTGCAGCGTCAGCCCGACGCACGAGCAGAGCACCGCCACGCCCGCCGCCACCAGGTACCCGCGCAGCACCTTCCACAGCCGGTGCAGCTGCAGCCGAGGCGAGAGCGCGATGCGCGCTGCGCCGTGGCGGCCGCCGCCGCCGCTCATCGCGCCGCCCTTTGGGCTGCGCAGCGTCGGCAGCAGCGCGGCGAGGCTGGGCAGCCAGAGCGCGGCGAGCGCCGCCACCGGCACCGCCAGCGCGTGGCTGCCTGCCGCCCACAGCCGCGCGGCCATGACGGCCTCGTTGCCGCCGAGGAGGAGCATGCCGACAGGCGCGGCGTGGCAGAGGCCGCGGATGATCCGATGGTCCGTCGGCAGCACCGCCAGCAGGATGAGGCAAGAGCCCACCGGCATCAGAGGCACCCAGCCGACGACGTCGCCGATGCCGTATGGCAGCGCAATCTGCCCGGCGGCGAGGCCGAGCGGCAGAGCGCCCAGCAGCAGCAGCGCCCACCCCACCTGAAGCAGCAGCAGCGAGACCAGCCACCGCTGCGACTCGGCGGTCGCCTTGAGGCGCCGCAGCCGCGCCTCCGCCGTCTCGTTGGGTACCGACACCGGCACGAGCCAGTCGACCTGGGCGACGAGCGCCGCCGCGCCGAGCGCTGCGCCGTACCACGAGATCCGCCCCGACACGTCTCGCAGCAGGTTCTTGCCCGAGCCCAGAGCCGCCGCGCTCGAGCCGCGCCTCAGCTCGCTCGGACTGCCGCCCTGCAGCGCAGCCAGCGTGCCCGCCCAGCCCAACGAGCCCGTTGAGCCCTGCGCCGCCGTAGAGCCCTGTGTCGCCGCAGAGTCGAGCGCCGGCGCGCTTGAGCTGCCGCGCCGCATCGCGAGCAGCCCCCTGCACGAGACCTTGGACGAGCCCGGCTTCTGCAGCGGCGGTGGCGAGGCGGACGCTTTTTTGAAGCTGCCTCCTCTGCTTTTGAAGCTGCCTTCTCTGCTGAGGCTGCCGCCAGTGGGCACCAGCTCGTCGGCCTGGTCTGAGTTGAAGCTGTTGTCTGCGGACGCGCTCCCCTCCTGCGCGTCGCGCCGCCGTCGCTGCATGCGAAAGCAGCACAGGAAGAACGTCGGCAGCAGGAAGACGCCGATGAGGGTGAGCCCAAACCTCATGCTGCGGTGCAGCTGCGCGGCGTCGTGCGAGGCGATCCACGCGCGGTGTGCGGCGGTAGGGGCGAGCCCCGCCTCGCACACGCAGCCGTGCCAGCCGCTGCACGCCGCGTCAAACCACTCGGCGGTGCGCGGCGCCACCACTGCGCAATCCTGCATCCCTAGATTGTCTGGCTGCTGCGGCGTCCAGCCGCTAAATTCGACGCCTGCGCAGCTCTCGGCGACACGCTCCCAGCCGGCTGCCGCGTCGCGCTCGGTCGTGTCGGGCTGGTAGAGGCCTATCCAGTACCAGGTGTCCGTGCGGCCGAGGAAGGAGGACAGGGCTTCCGACTCATTTGCGGAGCGCACGCAGGGTAATGTGGAGTTACGACTGGCGCACAGGACGTGTAGTGCGTGTGGTAGCCCGAGGCGCGGTACCAGCAGGACCGCTGCCCGTCGCCCGGGCAATCCATGGCTGCAACCCACGACTGTGGACCACCGCAACGCGCTGCGGGCGAACTTGTTACAAGTTTCCAGTTCACAAGTAACCCTACGGCTAACGGGGCATATTACCCCTTCACCCCCTGGCACGCCCTCCTCCGATCCGAAAAGGGCCTGGGTCAAGACCCGTCGTTCACAGCATAGACACTATGCGTAGAATAAAGTAATGGTGCCTCGCCTGGTACACCATCGGCACACAAAATCATGGCCACAGGACGATAGGACGCGCTGCCCGGTGCCGCTCTCAGAACATCTTCACCTTGCGCTTCTTCTTGATGCCGTACTTCTTGTGAGCATCCGCCATCGCATGCCTCCTACGCGCGGACTGGCTGCCCGGCTTGATCGCATGCGGCTTGGTCTTCTCGCGCCGCTGGCCGCCGGTCTTGGGCTGAATGCCACCGTGCAGCACCGGCGCGGGGTCGACGCAGAGCGGGGTGGTGCTCCAGCCCGTGCCAGGCGGCAGGTCGGTGTCCGCTTTGATGAAGCAGTACGTGTCGAAGCCGTAGTCGACGCAGATGCACCACTCGGACACGGGATCCTCGTCCGAGGTGTCGGTGTCTCGCTCGATGGTGAAGTTCCGCCCGCCGTCGCCGCCCACTCGCCGATAGCATGGAACGCCGTCTCGCTCGCCATCGGCTCGATACGTCCCGTTGACGTCTCTGCTGCCGCATCCGCTGACCAGGAGGTCAGCCACGACGACCTTCTTCTTCTTCAGCTTCTTCTTCTTCCTTGCTGCATCGCTCGCTGGCGCAGCCTGCGCGTCTCCCAGTGAGCCGGCCGCCTCCTCTTCCTCGGCTGCTTCATCTTCCTCGGACCCTGCGGCCTCCTCCATCTCCGCCGTAGCTGCCTCAGCTGGTACTTCGACGCTCCCAGCCGCCTGTTCGTCTTGCCCTGTGCTCTCCTGCTCCTGGGGCGGCAGCGGCATCTGGGCCTCACGGCCGCTGAGAGCGTCGCGCACAAACCTGGCGTCGATGAGTGGGTAGTCCGGACGGAGCTGCTGAACGAGCGCCTTGACGCCGACCGACGGATCCGCTTGGCGCGCCGCCTGGATAGCCGCTGCGGCTTGCGCGTCTGTCATTTCTAGGCTATTCAAGCCGGACTGGGTGACACGCAGCCACCCAAAAACTCTCTTGGCAAGTTTTGCATGCAGGCAAGGGGTTAAACCGAGGTGTGTACTTGAGGTAAGCTAACAGCGTTAAACCGTTAAACCGCGTGTACTAAATAGAAATAGCCTAAACGCTAGACCGCCTAGCATGCATAGCCTCAATTTGGTGCATACGTTGAGAAAAAAACGACCTGGTTACACGTGCAAGCCGACCTGGTCATGACCCGAATGTAGCTGCAGGTCTAACATCTCAATGAACATATGCACTGGGGCCCACGATGAGAGCGAGAGAGACGTACAGCTCTGAGTGAGCACGCGTGCTGACTTCTTCTTGGCAAAGTACGGCTTCATCGCCCCCTGCAGAATGGGGAAGCCGCCGAGCGCGAAGTGATACAGGAAGAGTCCGAAGCCGAGCGGCGCCACGATGCCGGGCATCTTAACCATCGCGTTGAGGTTCATGTCGAAGCCGAGGCTGAAGACGACGGAGAGGGCCAGGTAGAACACGATGCCGTACTGCGGGAACGTGATGTAGAAGAGGTTGAGCCTGTCGCCGAAGAAGAACCAGGTGTACGGCCGCATTGGCGCACCGTCGGCGCCGCCGACGAGCGCCCAGATGACTGGGTAAAGGCTGCGAAGGCCAACGTAGGTGAAGCCGAGCGTCGTCGACACCGCCGGATCAACAAAGACCGCGTGGATCCAGAGCGACGAGAGGAAGAGGTTCGAGTGCTCCATAATGTTGAGGAAGCTGCGGTTGCCCCACGTCTTCTGCGGCCCATCGGGCGCGGTCGGGCCGAGCGGGGCATGAAGTGCATGGCGAGGATGACGTACGCGGCCGTCACCAGTGCAGGGAGCAGATTTGGATCGTACTCGTACATGGCTGGCTTGGCTTGGCTTGGCTTGGCTTGGGGGGTATCCCCGCTCCACTTTAACCCTCCAAACACGTTCTCGTACCAGTACTGGTAACACTGGATCACGGCGTCGCCGAAATCGTTGGGACCCGGACCGCCGAGCGCGTGCGCGAGTCGGCGGCGTGGATGCTGCTCACAGCTTCCATCTCCACCTCAACGGTTCTGCGCGTGGCATGTGTCGGAGACAGCATCACCGCGGGCTACAAGGCGACGAACGATAGCTATGCGTACCCGGGACGTCTCCAGCACCTCCTCGACGCCAAGTTTCCTGGCAAGTACGAAGTCTCCAACCTCGGCGCTGGGGGTGCCACGCTGCAGAAGAATACGACCTCGCCGTACTGGAAGCGAGACCAGTATGCGCAGTTCGTCAACGGAACGTGGGATGTGATCATCGTAATGCTCGGAACGAACGACGCGCATGAGGAGCCCAACGACTGGCCGGCGTCGTGCAGCGAGCCCAATCCAACGGCCGACTCGTGCACTTTCATATCTGACTACCATGCACTGCTATCAGTCGCACGTGCGCATACGACCAGCGAGTCAGCTCTCATCGCCGTTGCCGTGCCGCCGCCTCTCTGGCGCGAGGGCATATCTATCAGATGAACCAGACGGTAATCAACGACTTTCTCCCCAGGCTCGTGCCCCAGGTCGCCGCCGAGGCAAAGCTGCCCAAGCCCATCGACGTGTACACCGCCCTGGGAGGGACGTCGGACTGGCGCGATGACTACCCGTTCTGTGGCTGTGGAGGTGGCACGGCGCGCGCCGTGGGCGTGGCCAACTTTACTCAGGAGCACGGCTACCCGCGCAAAGGCGACGACTTCGACGTTGCAAACCTCACATACGCCGAGGCGGAGGCCGAGTGCGCCGCGAGCGACAAGTGCACGGGCTTCACGTTCAACGCCAGCAGCCCCAAGCCGGAGGAGCGCACCGAGACCTATCTGAAGCGGTGCCACGACTACCTCAAATTCCCGACGACGGCTGGTGGACTTGGATGAAGCCGATGGGATCGCCGCCACCACAGCCCCCGTCGTGCGCGCTCTTCTGCGACGAGCAGAGCTGCGATCAGTGCCATCCCAACGACAACGGGTACCTTCGACTCGCGACGGTGGTCGCCGACTTCATCCTGAAGCACGAAGCGGCGGGAGTGGAAGAGCGTCCACAAGCTCTGCCTGCTCTGTGACGTACGTGTTTCTAGGGTCTCTAGCAAATTTGTCAGAGCAAAGAATATTGAGGCTATTGAGTTTATGGGTAGGCTGTTTAGGCTGTTTAGGCTGTTTATTTAGGCTGTTAGGTGTTAGCTTCCCTCAATTACACACTTCAGACCCCGTCCACGGACTGACCCTAGTGATTGTTCATAGCCGGACCCGGTTTGTGGCCCGGGTGCCGTCTCGAAGCCAACAGCCGTAACCGACGGGGTGGCGGCCCGGTTTTTCGCAATGCAAAGAACGCACGCATGCGGTTGTTGTTGCCTTTCTAACCGACAGTAGTCTTCGTCAGTTTGGTCGGGGTTGCCGACGCAGAGATATGGCTTGCGGGTCATTCGAGTCTTCCTGGCCGCCACCCTCGCGCTCCGGTCCTCTGCCGAGTGGTGTGGTGGCGAGCCCGGCGACGACGACGGAGGGCCGTGCCGTGTCGACGGAGGGCCGTGCCGTGTCGACGGTCCAGCCAACCCGGCTGCGCAGCCAGGATGGCTGACGGGCCTCCAGCAGGACCGAAGCCACCTTGCCATCACGAATACTCTGGCACAGGACTCCGCTCTTGCCTGGGCTCGCACAGCATGGGTGCAGCCACAGATGCACCCCTTCGACCGCTACTTCTACGACCCTGTCAAGCACGAGTTCACCGTCGGTCGCTTCCTCGACGACGTGGAGCAGCGGTATGGTGGCATCGACGCGATGGTCTTTTGGCCCACGTACCCGGTGCTCGGCATCGACAGCCGGAACCAGTATGACCTCTTCCGGGCGATGCCGGGCGGGCTCGATGCGGTCAAGGAGGTTACGGCAGCACTCGCCGCGAGAGGCGTGACGGTGCTTTGGCCCTACTTGTTCTGGGACCAGGGCACACGGGCGGAGGGTGGCACCGACGCGAGCACCATGGCGACTCTGCTCAAGAAAACGGGTGGTCGGGGCATCAATGGCGACTCGCGGCCGTTTGTCGACCGCGACTTCTGGCAGGCCGGTCGGGCGCTCAACTACTCGCTCGCGCTCCAGGCGGAGGGCGGCACGAGGGACGCCGCTTTGAACTGGTCGGCCACCGGCTGGGGGTACTGGGGCCGCCAGTCCAATCCCTCCGACGCGGCCGGCTACAACTGGAGCTATGCCGCGCCACCGCTCGTGGACCGGTTCAAGTACGTGACGACTTCCGAGTACACGACCGGCCTGTGCGACCGCTACGACCGCAACCGCACCTCCCTGATTCAGATGGCCTGGTTCAACGGCGACGCGTACGTGAGCTGGGAGAACGTGTGGGGCGCCTTCAACAAGTTCACCGAGCGCGCCGGAGAGCTGCTACGCCGTTTCTCGGCCATGGCGCGCTTCTGGGGGTCCTACGGCTTCCTGTCGTCCCCGCAGTGGGAGCCGTACGCGGCCGTGATCGACTCCTACGGCGACGGCCTCTACGCGAGTCGGTGGCCCATCGACTCCAAGGACCTGGGCGGCCCAGCCACACTGTGGACCATCGTCGGTCGCGGCGGTCGGAACCTCACAGCTGTCCGGTTGAGGCTGAATTTGACCGGCGCATCCGATGTCTTCGACTGCTACCACGGTCGCGTCTTGCCGCTCGCCATGGATGGCACCGTGACCCTCGACTTCGTCGAGTCGGGAGCCCTTGGATGCATCGTGGCCTTGCCGCGGCCCGCCCCGCAGCTCGTGCTGGACCACCTGCACTCGATGGCCACGATGACATCACGGAGCGTGGCATCGTTTGACCCGACGTGGCACATGATGAACATGACGCTCGTGCACACGGCGTCGACTTCGAAACCCGCGGCTGGTTCGGCTCCTCCTGCGGGCTTGGTGCTGGTGCCGCGTGCGCCGCAGTTCCGATTCCAGTCGACGACGGTGGCCGTGGAGAATCTGGACTCGATGGGCGGCGGCGAGCAGTACCCGTGGGAGAGTGCCCCGCACCGGGCGCACGACAAGGTCCTAGACGTCGGCCCGTTCTGGATCCACCAGCACCTCGTGACGTGCGCCGACTTCCAGACCTTCCTCTCCAACGCGTCCTACTCGCCGCGGGACCCGACCAACTTCCTCAAGAACTGGAACTCCAAGGACTGGGACGCTCTCAAGGACGAGCCAGTGGTGTGGGTCAGCTACTCGGAGGCCAAGGCATACTGCAAGTGGTCCGGTGGGCGCCTCCCGCACAGTTACGAGTGGCAGCTGGCAGGCCAGGGCACCGACGGCCGCAAGTACCCGTGGGGGAACGACTCGGGCCCGGCTCTCATGCCATCCGTGTGCCTGGAGCGCGCCGGCTGCGGCCCGGAGGCGGTTGGGAAGCATCCCGCCGCAAAGTCGCCGTTCGGCGTCGAGGACCTGCTTGGCAACGTGTGGCAGTTCACGGCGGATGAGTTTGTGGACGACCACACGCGCAGAGTGGTGCTGCGCGGCGGCAGCAACTACCTGCCCGCCGACCCGAGCCATTCGGGCTGGTACTTTCCACAGGCCAAGGATCTCGTGACCCACAACACACTACTCCTGATGGACGACTCGTTTGAGAGGGCCGCCACGGTGGGCTTCCGATGTGTCATGGATGCGTGAGCCGCGCTCAGCAGACTTGAAATCCTTCTCGGGTGGGTCCGAAGCTTTCTGATACACATTCACACAGAGGTGCAGACAGCTCTTGACTTGAGGGGTTCTTGAGAGTTCACAAATAAACACATTGCACATTGCTCATGAATTGCATGCTCATCAGACAACAAAACGGTGTAGCACTGGTCTCATGGACACTCATGCGTCATGGATAAAGTAAACCACGGGACGGTACCGAGTTCATGCCCGCAACATGTGGGCCCGCACTGTTCTTCTACTCCACGACTCCACGACTCATGCCCGCAGCTCGACCATCTCGCTGCTGTCGTTGCGCATGCGCCGCCACTTGCCAGTCGGCCACTCGGAGGGCGGCGTGCTTCTCATCGGAAGAGAGGTACTCTTCTGCATCGGAATGCCGGCGATCAGCGCCGCGGGGCGCGCGCCCGGGCGCTGCATCACATCGGAGGAGGGCGCTCGCGACGGCGTCGCTAGGGTAGACGGGAGCTCCATCTGCCCTTTCGAGGCAGCGCGCGCGCGGCGCAGGTTGCGTTGGTCGGGCGGCGTCGCCGGTCGCGTCGTTGGTGGCGGCGTCGGCGGCGCTGTCGGTGGCGTCATCGGTCGCCGCTGCTGCTGCGGCTGCGGCTGCGGCTGCTGCGGCTGCTGCTGCGGCTGCTGCTGCGGTTGCTGCTGCTGCTGCTGCTCGGCGCCACGCGCGCTGTGCGATGACGAGGAGCTTCCGCTCCTGTAGCTGCTGCTGCTGCGGCCTTCGCTTCCCGTGAGGTGGGCCGCGATGGCGGCGGTGAGGGACGTCTCGTCGACGATCATGGTGGCGACGGCGGGCGGCAGGCCAGGCGGCGGGCACACGCAATGCGGCGTCATCACCAAACTCGGCGACTCGGGCGGCGACTCGGGCGTCGGTTCCGGCGGCGCCTCGCGAGGTGGCGTCGACGGCGGCCGAGCGATCGCCCACCACGGGCTCTTCCAAGGGCCAAGCGACGCCTCGCTCGACGACCCTACGGAGTTGGGCGACGCCTCGAGGTACTCTGCCGAGTGGCGGCGCTTGCGCTCATCCCTGTCACCGAAGCTGCGCCCCTCCTCCGCCTCCTCCTCCGCCGCAAGCCACTTGAGCGCGGGAGACACCACCCTCGGCACCTTCTCAGGCGGCGCAGGCTGCTCTTGCTGCTCGGGGGCGCCGAGGTCCACCTCGACGATGACGACCGCCGCCTCGCTGCCCGTCTCGGGCGGGGGCGGCGCGGGCGGCAGCCAGCTCTGCTGCGTCGGAGGAGCAGCAGCAGCCTCGTCGTCCTGCCGCGCCGCCTCCTCCTCTGCGGGCGGCGGCGGCCGCGGCTCGTCTGCGTCCCGCTGCCACCCAAACTCGACGGCCTGCTCCTTGTCGTCGATCGCCAGGTAGTACTCCATCCACTGCCGCCTCGCTGCCTCGTCGCGGGCGTTGCGTGCCGAGTAGCCGCGCTGGATCTTCTGAAGCTTGAGTGCCGCCCGCTCCCTCGCCTCGGCTGCCGCCTCCTCCTCCGCCTCCGCCTCCGCCTCCTCCTCCTCCTCCTCCTCCTCCTCCT
>Ga0209713_10002401_pt1 | contig 11592 bp, 8 predicted proteins | sample ArcOceMetagenome_3_FD_187444 | JGI IMG/M metagenome (GOLD analysis project Ga0209713, IMG submission 187444) | Marine eukaryotic phytoplankton communities from Arctic Ocean - Arctic Ocean- Svalbard ARC20M Metagenome (SPAdes) (version 2) | ecosystem: Environmental > Aquatic > Marine > Oceanic...
CGAAGAGGAGGGAGGAGGAGACGTCTTTCGGGGTTAGGGAGAGGGGGGTGGAGAGAACACGGGTACGGGCTGGGGGAGGGGAGCAAGGGGAAAGGGGAAAGGGTTTAGGTACTAGCGTTGGGATACACTACCGAAGCTCTGAGCGTTGCCGAGGGGCAGCCCCACCACTCACCTTCCTCCTCCTCTGTTCTCTTTGCTATTTGGCTTGCTAGTCTTCTACTCGTTCTCCTGTTACTGTTTGTTGGTATAGTACTGAATACATCATCAGATGTTAACTCTCCCGGTACTAACCAATTCGAAGGTTGAGATGCTTGAGCTGAGGAGGGGGAGGTTAATGATGTGGTACCTATAATGGCTAAAGGGACCGCCAACTCGATGGTCTGACCAAACTTTTCAAGGAATTTACGACGTCCTGAGGACAAAGATGGGGTAGGTGATAGTGTTGATACATTATTAATGATAAGGAGTATTAATATTGACAATATAATCGATTTATTGATCATTTTTTAGGGAAGGCAAATTGAGGCCTCCTCCTGCACCTGAGATACACCTTCGCATGACAATTCCGTCCAAATAGTACTTCTAGTTCCGCCCCCCCCTCCCCCAACTCCCGCTCGTCCTCTTCTCCTCGTCCCCTCCCCCCCTTCATCTCACTCCAGTACCTTTTTCACCACCAAAACCCTCTGACTAAAAGTATTAGAATCTCCATCGTAAATAGCGTCGTAGAACGCCCCTCCCTTCAACCACTCCTCCCCGTTCACGTCTCCCGCAACCTTCACTCTTTTGGCTTCCTTCTTGGCCTTCTTGAACGCCCTCGTAATGTTGGTGAAAATCCCCTTAATCGTAGCATCGAAGGTCTTAGGCGCGCGGGTCTTAGGTCTCGAATGGCCTTAGTCGCCGTGACCTGGGAGGGGGGATTCGAGGCGGTGGATCACGACTTATGCTACGTTGTTAGGGGAACGGTGCGTCTGTGGAGCGATCATCCTTGGTTTCTTACGCTGGGGAGAAGGGGGAGGGGAGGAACAGAGGTCGATTACGGGGGGAAGGATAGACCTGAGGGAAGGGGGAAGCCGAAATCGGAATCTGACATTATGGCCAGGGAGAGGAAGAGGGAGGGGAGGAGAATATTGAAAGAAGACCTGATTGGTTGGTGGGAGATCGTATTGAAACCTAATATGTACGACTCCCGGTTAATCTATTTATCTCACCCCCTTTAATATCGGATTATTGATAGTGAAGGCGAGTTTGAGGTTCGATGAATATCCGTGGGGAAAGTGAACTGAGCAATTTAGCCCTCTAAATCCCAAAAAGCTGTACTTATCATGGCTACTAACGAACAACCACTAACGGTTGGGTCTATGATGCAGGTATGTTATAATGAATTTATAAATACTATTAATATATTGTATAGATATCTATGGAATATAAATAACTAACACAAAATCCAACCTTCGTTCGTCCTTTATCTCCACTACCCTCCATTATATCTATATTATATCTATATTTATAGGAATTAAGAATTCAGGCTGATAAATTTAAGTCAGAAGATGAGGAAATAAGTAAGTTATATAAATATAATCCATACATATATTATATATAATATAATATGTAATATCTCGACTCCGCCTCAAGAGAGATTACCAATTTTTAACCTAAATTTACTCTTTCTAACCCCTTTCACCCCTCCTCTTCTCCCCCAATCCCCCCCCCCCCCACAGTGTCCCCTTACGCCGACTTAGAAAAAGCCACAGTCCTCCAAGAGTGTCGTATATTCCACGATTCCCGTGCCGTAAAAGAATCCCCCCGTAAATGCTGCACAACGATAACCAAGCTCCTCCACATAGTCTCCCAGGGCGAGCCTTTGACCAGCACTGAGGTCCAGGACGTGTTCTTCGGCGTTACTAAGCTCTTCCAGTCCAACGATGCGAGCCTGAGAAGGATGGTGTACCTTTTCATAAAGGAGGTAGCGGACTCGTGCGACCCGGGGGACGTCATCATCGTGACATCCAGCCTCACGAAGGACATGAACAGCGACACTGACATTTACAGGAGCAACTCCATCAGGGTGCTCGCGAGGATCGTAGACGCTGGCATGCTCGGGGCAATTGAGAGGTGAGGGGAAGGGGGGGAGTATAATAAGAACGAACAGAGGGCCGGAGCGAAGCGACAGCAACATATCGTCCTCAACATCATAACTAACCACCCTTCCCACCCTTCCCACCTTTCCCACGCTCTCTTCCCCAGATACCTCAAGCAGGCCATAGTAGACCGTCACCCCCTAGTCTCCTCCTCCGCCCTAATCTCCGCGATCCACCTGTTCAACTCCTCCCCCGAGCACGCCGCCATCGTTCGTCGTTGGCTTAACGAGGCCCAAACTGCCCTGCAATCCAGCTCCGAGATGGTACAGTACCACGCCCTCAGCTTACTCTATATGATCAAAAGCCACGACAGGCTCGGGGTATCCAAGCTCGTGACCCAGCTGTCCAAATCCGGCAGCCTCCGTTCTCCCCTAGCAACCATATCCCTAATCCGTTACACAGCCAAGCTAATGCACGACGAGGCCAAGGACAACCGGTCAGGCTCCTCAGACGGATCCTCAGAGCTGGCCAGAGCGGGGTACTCCTTCCTGGAAGGAAGTCTCAGGCACAGGAACGAAATGGTTATCTACGAGGCCGCCCGCGCAATCTGCAACCTCCCAGGCGTGGAGGTGCAGGATCTCTCCCCGGCCGTCACGGTGCTTCAGCTTTTCCTGTCCTCCCCCAAGCCCACCGTTCGCTATGCGGCCATGAAAACGCTCGCCACGGTAGCCCAAACGGCCCCCATGGCGGTTGTTAAGTGCAACGAGGACATGGAGGTACTTATCAACGACTCCAACAGGAGCATTGCGACCCTTGCGATCACCACGCTACTGAAGACGGGGAACGAGGGGGGGGTTGATAGACTCATGAAACAGATATCCACGTTCATGACGGACATCGGGGACGAGTATAAGATCAAGGTCGTCATGTCCATCAGGCAACTTTGCCTCAAGTACCCAGCCAAACACAGGGTACTCATCGGTTTCCTTAGCAACTTCCTGAGGGAGGAAGGAGGGTACGAGTTCAAGAAATCCATCGTCGACTGCATCGTGTTCCTAACTCAGTCCATATCCGAGACCAAGGAATCTGGGCTCCTCCACCTCTGTGAGTTCATCGAGGACTGCGAGTTCACAGCGCTCTCAACCAAGATCCTCCACCTCATAGGCATCATGGGGCCGGACACCCAGGCGCCCAACAGGTACATCAGGTTCATCTACAACAGGGTAATACTAGAGAACGCCTCAGTGCGGGCAGCAGCTGTGACAGCGCTAGCCAAATTCGGAGCCAAGGTCCCGTCCCTCCGCACATCGATCCTAACCCTCCTCCAGAGGAGCCTCAGCGACGAGGACGACGAAGTCCGCGACAGGGCAGCTCTGTCCGTGGAGATTCTCACGAACGCCCTCAGGGAGAACTCCTACGATAACCTCAAAGACGACCCGGACGCAAAGGACGAACCGAGCGAGGACGACTCAGCGGCTTTCCTGCTTCTTGAACCCCTACCGATGAGCTTCAAACAGCTCGAGAGGAGCTTGCAGGTATACCAAGCGGCACCGGGAGCCATGGAGAGCGACGAACCAATCACCCTTGCTACCCTACCGGTGGTCGAGGAAATACCAGAGGAGGAGAACGTCAAGGTGGACGGCAACGTCGCCGACGTCGGGGGCCCTCAAGGTGGGGCTGAAATCAAGGATTCCAAACCAACGGTTGACCCTGCTGCCGACGTTTACGCAATACCGGAACTGGCTGACCTTGGGAGAGTTTTCAGGAGCTCGCAGCCGGTCAGCCTGACGGAGAGCGAGACCGAGTACGTCGTCCGATGCGTGAAGCACATCTTCGAGTCTGCAGTTGTGCTGCAGTTCAAGATTCAGAACACTATCGAAAGCCAGAGGCTTGATAACGTTACCGTCGCGACGGAGGGGGAGGAGGGGATATTCGAGGTAAGGGGCGTGGTCCCGTGCGAACAGATAAAGTACGGGGAGACTGGAAGCTGTTTTGTAGTCATGGACAGGGACGTGGAGGCTGGGATTAACCCGTGCACGTTCGAGTGCGAGCTGCACTTCAAATGTGTAGGAGTTGACCCGATGACTGGGGAGGAGGAGGGGGACCAGTTCGAGGAGGAGTACCCCATCGAGGGTATCGAGATTTCCACGAGCGACTTTGTTGCCAAGGTCAACCTGGGGGACTTCAGGAGGAGCTGGGAACAGCTGGGGAACGGATGCGAGGTCCTCGAGAAGTTCGCGCTACAGTTTAAGAGCCTTGAAGATGCGGTTGTTGCGGTCATCGATTTCTTCGGCATGAACGCTTGCGACGGTACCTCTACTGTTAAGAACCCAAGCAAACCACATATGCTACACCTGAGCGGGGTGTTCGTGGGGAACAAACCCGTCATGGTTAGAGCGCAGATGCAGATTGGAAAGGAGGGAGTTGTACTCAAGGTTGCAGTAAGGAGCGAGAGTGATGAAGTTAGTAGGATGATCGCCGACTGCATCAGGTAAAAAAGAAAGGGGGGAGCACCAATAACGACGTTTTAAAAATTAAATTCGAAGCTTGTTTTCTTCTAGATTAGTCTACTGCCTCCTCCCGAGCCACCCTGCGGTGTCCAAGAGAAAGCGTTATAGTCCCTAATCTCCCCAGAGGGCCTGCTTGCAACGCTCGCCCACGTCTTGGACCTTTCTCTTTCCTTATCCTCGTCACCCAAAAAATCTTCCCAGGTAATCTTCCCCGCCACCAAGGGCACCAGAACGGCCTCGTAAACCACCAGCAAAGTGAGTAGTACGAAGGTAACAACAAAGAGGCAACCTAGGACGAAGAGGGGGGGCGTCAGCACGTCGCCGTCCTCGTAGACAAAAGCGTACATCACGACAGTGAGACCGGAGAAGGTCAGCATGAGGCCGACGCAGTTCTGTGGGAGTAGGGCTATGAGTAATTGTGCTGACAAAACTAACGTCGCTTCGCTCCCCCCTCTGCCTTACCTTCTCGGTTGTTTCCATTCTGAGCTGGGCTATGGAACTCCATTTCAGCTCACGGGGAGGCATTATGAACGGGATAACAGTGGATATAACCCAGGTAGTGCCAAGGAATATGGTAACGAAGAAAGTGGGGGCGAGTGGATTTCCACACTGCTCAATTATCCGTGTCGTTGGCCTGAAGGATGCAACGTCCAGCCTCCGCGGACACGTAAAGGGTCGAAGGCAGAGAACGAAACAGCGTAGTAATGAACTTGTGCAGGAGAAGATCGGAGTGCTTGGACAGGAGCCTCACGACGGAAGGGAGGCGGGAGGGGCTGCGAGGCGAGGAGCGAAGCAACGAGTGGAAGATTGTTAGGCATGTAGGAAGGCGATATAATGATTTTTCTATTGCTTCGTGCAATCCGCCTCGTCCAATCCACCTCGTTCAATCCGCCTCATCCAATCTCACCGAGAAGGATAAAGACACAACATCCAACCATTCCAAAGATACCCATCGCCTGGACTTGGGGACCTTGTTCCGACCAAACCTGTTGTTGGCCCGAAATTACACCGGGCATCCCGATGAGTAAGGAAGCGAAGATTAACACTGGCCACTCTTTCTTGTAGCAATGAGGGTTGGAGGTTATGTAAGTCCCGCAGCAAATCCCACTGAAGATCCAGAAAGTGTTAGCCGCGGCCGCCCACTAGTCGTCCCTCAGCACGGCTCCGATGGTGGACAGGGTCGTGCTTATGGATCCGCCTAAAAGAAGGCTGTACCTCCACGAGGGTGCGAGGGTTGTACAAAGTGTGTTGTCGTATCTGTGAGAGTCGCGATTTTCGGCTTTGACCTGGTCATGCTGCTGTTATATCCTCCAAGGCAATTTGTTCCTTTCGTAAGTCTGGACCGTCGCCTCTAGGGTGTGGATTCTGCTTGCAGTTTTTTCGAGGGCTTCGAGCCTCTCCATGATCTTTGACATATCCACCAGATCAGCATTGGCGGAGGATTTTTAATTCGATTGATCGGAGCCCCTAAGGTCAGATGACATATTTACTTTTGGAGGTGCCAGCGTAAAAAAGTTAGTGAGGAGGGGAAGAAGAGAGCAATAACTATTCAGATCAATTCATTCACTTTGTGTTGGTTAATTGGTCTCTCCTTGATCGTCCGATTTGTATCGATACTTGATTTAATATAATTAACTGAATCGCGTCAGAAGTTCCTTCAATATGTGGAGACCTTTGGCAAGAGGTGCTGAAACCTTGAGCAGAAGAGCCAATTGTACATACAATGCCTTGTATGATATTCCTAATAGCAACTGCACAAATCCTAGCCACGCTCAATCGTATCTGCTTACAAAGTTAACAACAGCTGAGGTACGAGGTGTTTGTGAGCCAGTTTTAGGTGTCTGCACCTGTCTTCAAGGCTACACAGGACGAGCAGACTGGATTAATTTGGACGGGATCGATTGCCACGACACCTTGTCGACAACGAGAAGAATAGCTATATTGTGTTTGATCTCTTCGATAATGGTGCACCTCCAAGCACTAAGACTGATATGTAAAACTTATATCAATAGCAAAAAGAAGGACCAAACACTAAAGAAACAACTTGAGAAGCCGCCTAACCAGATTGCATTGAATCAGTTAGTGTGCTTCTTCCCAACTACTCTGAATGCCCTCACTAAGTTAACAAAGCCAGACGCCCTCATGGTGGATCCCTCAGCCAACCCTGCCTTCTTCGTGCTGACCTTCTTGTGCCTCGGAGCAGAGTTTGCTGCTTACACAGTTTTCGTGCGCAGCTTACTTTTGTCTTTAACGACTGGCCTTCATAAACAATCTGATCGCAACACAGTTCTAATGTTCGAAAAGATTATGGTGGTGGCCAAGAAAGTACCGTTTGTCGACATGTTCATTAGGACTTTCTGCATCATCATTCCGGCACTGATTGGGGCTGCAACCAACAACGCAAACAATATCACAATCATAACCTTCTTCTTCTACAAGTTTTATGGCTATTTCAAGTATGTCACGTATGTCTCGGTGTACGGATGGTCTGTCCACAAAGCTCTGATCATCACAGAGCCAGAAGAAAGAAATTTCAGCTCGTTAACAGGTTCAACTGCAGAATTGAAGTTGCGGCTGTTCAGGAAGAAAATCCGAGGAGTCCTAGTAATTCTTTGCGTGGTGATCTGTCTTTTGGTTTATATAGCGTTTAGTACTACACTTGGTGTTCAACCAATTAATGTATCCTATGGTTTCGCGCAAGCTTTTTTGCGGCAAAGATTCTTTGCTGGCCTCATGAATTTTGGTGGTGTCTACGTTCTGTACTTCGACGATGTCATGAATGTTTTGAAGTGGATTAACAAGGCACTGGCGAACAAGGAAAACTTGCCAAGAGGCATCACATTTGAGAGGAAAACTGGCACGGCGGAGAAGACTGGCACAGGGGAGAAGCCTGACGGCAAGAGCGGCCATGACAAGAATGTGGCGAGCAACAAAGAGGTCAAAACCACAACAGATAACGAGGATGGGAACTTCGAATTTGTCGTAGACAATCCAATGGGGTCATTGAGTGCGCCGTCGCTGAACGATAAATTATGACTGTCATTCTCGGAAACGTTTTCGTTTACTTTTGCCCCTTCAATTCCTTCCCTCAAAATTGATCAATCATCACCTCTATCAAAGACATCATCAAGTCGCTCGAGACCGCCCATCTCGAGCGTATTGATGGATATTATCAGGAATCCGAGTTCGATGAAATGGACAAGTTCGAGAAGAGGCTGGTGGCCCAAACAAATTCTGGTCCGATGAAGAAGAAGGAGAGAATTCAGTCTATAAAGAACAATTTGAACGTCGCAGTGGCTACAGCTGCAGGAGACACGTTCAATTCTTACCATCAACATAGTGCTCTAATTCTTGATGGTGCAGAAGGTAACACAACCCATGCCCTCAAGGACCTGGCTGGGGTCAATCCGCACTCCATTTTATCTCCGAATAATCACCCGCTTACGGCGAAGGCACTAAAAGAGCTCGGTGTATGTGCGTGGTGTGGTTGGGTCGAGGATTTTCTTCGCCTTCCTGTCACCACCCTGCCTTCCCTTAACCTAGTGTATCTCGATCACACTGGGGCTTTCCCGTCACGACAGTGGCAAGTGCGCAATTCCTTTAAACTAATTAATAATGAGACCGGGGGGGTACTTGCCTTTACCTTCTCAACTCGATCTGGTCGCTGGCAGAATCAGAACAAGGAGGAGACCACGCCTCCAACGTCAACGTGGGGGGCTCCCGAGGCTATATATTCCCTCACTTCGACCTTCGCAAGGCACTGCGAAGAGCGAGGCTGGGACACTGTTGACATGGTCGAAGTCGAGGAGGCGAAGCTAGGGCTTCAGAAGTACGAGCTCAACCCACCCCACCCTCATGGTCTCGTGAGGTTGGCTGAGAGCCTCGCAAGTTGGGTGGAATCGAACAGAGGCGGTAGGATCAACGAGCACAAACTTGGAGCTGCCGAGGCAGCAGCCAAGGTGCTTCTTGGTCGTAGGGTTTTGGGGTGCGTATGGAGTCAAGCCACTACCGAGGAGGCGAAGGAACCATTTCGTCCGTCTCACGTCAACACAGACATGGGGGGCGTCGGGGACAATGACATCAGGCGCTTACTTAATATCTCAAGGGGGTTGGATCTCGACGTTTCGAACATTATGGGTCCTCCAACCTTCAAGAGCGTAATGATGTACCCAGAGCAGATGATGTGGTTGATGGCAAAGGTGGCGAAAAAGAAGAGGGAGTAAATTAGAACCGTGTTGTTGTATATCGACAATTTGCTATCTTTTATTCCTCCCTCACCACAAACTCGTTCACTCTAGCAACAAGCTCGGAAGGAAGAACAACGTCAAATCTACCATCATCTTCTAGGATCTTTACAGCCCTAACAACGTCGGTCACGTTGTGGGACCAGGCGTGCACCGGGATGATGGAGTACCCATCCATAGAGGTAGCGTCGTCAAGGTTCGGCAAACCCTTGAGAGCCCCAACCAGGCTGTCAACGTTGTAAAAGTCAGGACTCCAAAGGTTGAAGCGGCCGCCAATCACAGGCTTTCCTTCGACGAATCCTATCTTACCCTCAAGCTCGGAGTAACCGTTGTACTCGTAAAGGAACACAGCTTCTATGCCGTCCTGTCTGAGGAGCGGACCCATTTCCTCGATCTTGCCCTCGTCCGCGAGGACGTTGACGATGCTCAGTCCAGCCGCGGACATCTGGTATTCAGTCTCAATCGCGAAGGCTTCGAAAGCATCGTCGGAGAAATCGTTTGGGAAGGAGTAACCCGCTCCAGATGGACCAGCTATGAACTCATCGTTGTCAGTCTTCCCTCCAAAGATAGTGACGAAAACAGGCTTCGCAACGGTTGCAAGGGTTGGGTTGAAGGTCCACCCAAGTTTGACGTCCCCCCTGCTCTCCGACGACCACCAATCGTTGCCACCCTTGGGCTGGCTCCAGTCGTTGAGAACCCACTGAACATTATCCCCGTCGCTCATGACAAACGACACGGTGTGCTTACCGCTAGGCTCGGAGTTTTTGAGCATCTTGGTGGAGGGTGCGGGCAGCCGAGCGGGGTCAGATGAGTCCATCATAACGCCCAAGTTGACTGCCCAATCAGCGGCAATGACGCCCATGGCCCCTTGAACGGTAGCGGCATGGACACAGTCCCACTCGGGGTCGTCGCCCCCGCCCCACCCGATCACGATGGAGTCACCGGAGGTTAGGACGGAGAGAGCTTCGGTAGCTAGGGGGGAAGTCTTGCAGTCGCCGTCTCCGAACCAGGTGAGGGCACCGCAGCGAACTGAAAGATCAGCGAGGGGGACGGGAGCGCCGGGCTGCTGAAGAACGGACACATGGGGGCTGAACTTTAGCCCGCTCTTTACTGCCCAGTCGGCGTCGACTCCCCTGAGGTCTTTTTCCAAAGTGATTCCGAACTGCGATGAGGAGAGATGGGTGCGAGCGAAGCGATGAGGGGATCTGTTAGCACTATAGTTCTGGCTAGAGCGAAGCGACAGCTAGCGATATATGTAACATCTCTCTCCCTCGCTACGCGCTCCTCACCTTCTCCAGAACATCCTTGTTGTCTGGTGTGGCCACCAGTACGCCGTCGGACGCAGCGGCGTAGGAAAGCGCAGCCGACGTGCTCTGCTCCCCACTCTCGTACATCGCGTACGTGCATCCGTCACAGGGGACCTTCGAGAGGACCTCCTCCAGTGTGAAAAGGTCAAAGGAGGTTCTGTTTTGGGATTCCAGCATCGCATTGAGCCATATGCGGTCCTCATCCTTACCGACGAGGGCTAGGGAGGGTAGGGTGCGAGCGACGAGGCCGGAGTAAGCTGCAATTGTTACCCTATCCTCATCAGGCAATGCCTGCAGATCATCCCTAACATAATAGAACGCGTCAGAAGACGAAGGAATTTGGGAAATGGAATCGGAAACGCAAGAAGAGAAGAGGTGGGCCGAAGACGGAGCGGCGAACGCGAAGAGGATGAGGGCAAACAGCATGATAGATTGATTTGGTAATCTATCATGCTGTTGACAAGCACCAGAAGAGAAAGCATGTCATGATGATGAGGTAAAAGAAAAGGATGGTCTTAGTTTCGTGTAAAACGCACCCTTTATTCCTCCCCTCCCTTCACGTGAACATGATCCTCCTTGCCGCGTTCAAGCTCCCCTGCGCCCTGTTCAAGCTGTCCTTAACCTCCTCCCCCTTCCCATCCTTCTTATTCCCTCCCCTCCTCCCCTCTCTCCACTCCTTAGGGCTCAGAACATTCCTCCCCCCGCCCCCCTCCTTCTTCGCGGGGCTGCTGCCCCCCTCCCCGTTATGTTTCTCGATGATGACCCTGCTAAGCCTGCGATGAGCGAAGCAAATTGTGAAAAGGGTTAGGATGAGGGATGAGGATCATTGCGGTGGTTATGGAGGAGGAGCGACTTGTACGGAAGTAAGAGATCGCGCGGGTTCGTATCACTAGAGGTGGTGTTGCTAGCTCGTCGCTTCGCTCCTCATTCTGCCTCACCTCCTTTTGGCCGCCCCAGCCTCCTCGGTAAGGTTCCTGTTCTCAACCCTCAACCTTCCAACCTCCTTCACCGCCGCCTTCATCCTCCCTTCCAGCTCCCCATTCGCGACCTTCAGCCTGTCCCTCTCCTCCTGGCACTGAAGTTTCTCAGCTAGCACCATCTCCAGCTCCCCCTCCATCCTCGTTACCTTCTTCCTAAGCTCGAACATCTCCTTCTGTCCCTTCCTTCCCCTCCCTTCGGCCCTCTCCAACCTCCCCTTAACCCTCTCTCCCTCCCTCCTGCTCTCCTCCAGCGCGTCCTTAAGTTTCTTCAAAGCCTGCTCCATGACCCCCTTGTAAACCTCGTAGTCCCTAACCTCACCCAGGGCCTTCCTCAACCTCGCCCTGTCCCTCTTATTCAAGCTCGTGCCCTCCCTCCCCTCCAGCCTCGTCTTAAGCTCGTCCCTCTCGAACCTGACCTCCTGCAGGGTCCTCTGTAAGTTACCGACCTTACCCTCGAGCTCCAAGTTATCAGC
>Ga0209713_10002402_pt1 | contig 11590 bp, 1 predicted proteins | sample ArcOceMetagenome_3_FD_187444 | JGI IMG/M metagenome (GOLD analysis project Ga0209713, IMG submission 187444) | Marine eukaryotic phytoplankton communities from Arctic Ocean - Arctic Ocean- Svalbard ARC20M Metagenome (SPAdes) (version 2) | ecosystem: Environmental > Aquatic > Marine > Oceanic...
AAGTTTGACGCCGATGCCGCGCGCGACAAGTTCCACCATCTCAACCTGGCCTTTGCCAGCGGCATTCCCCATGGCGTCGGCGCGACCGACATCTTTGCGCAGCTCGCCGGCCTCGCCCATGCTGGCACGTGGCAGCCACAAGGAGATGCTCAAGCGGCCTGCATGAGCTTGGGTGCACTTTCCAGCTGCATCGTCACGAGCAGACTGGATATGTTTATAGGTTTAGGTAGATGTCATTCAGTCATGTCCACAGCGTTCACAAAACGAAGCAAAGCTCACGGTCAAATTCTGGTCTGCGCATGGCGGGGACAGGGACGGCCGAACAAGCCCCCGATCGTCACCTCCAGCGCCCCTTTAGAAGGTGGCGGTGACGTGGCCGAAGGCGAGAACCGCCAGCAGCCCGACGACGATAGCGAGCAAGCCAGCAGATGCAGAGCCGCCGCCCACCTTCGCGATCGTCTCTTTGCTGCTGCGGAAGAGCTGGAGCGGCTTCTCGGCGACCTTGGCGACGGTCTGGGCGCGGCCGGCCCACTTCTCCATGTCCTCGGGCTTCATGTCGGACATCATCGACTGCATCCGCTCCATCTCCGTCTCGGAGACCTCGCGCCCCATCATCTTGGACATCGACGCCATCATCTTCGGATCCATGTTCTTCATCATGTCCATACCCGCCTTCATCATTTCCGGTGACATGCCCTTCATCATGTCAAGGCCCTTGTCCATCGACATGTTGGACATGTCCATCCCCCCCATGCCCGCCGGCATGCCCGCGGCCGCGGCCGCGCCGCTGCCGCATGCGGGCGTCACGCTGCTGGAGCCGGTGCCCGACGCGCCCCCGGCGCCGCCGCCGGCCATGCCGGGCATGGCGCCGCCAGGGCCCATGCCCATCTGCTGCGCCATCCTGGCCATCTGCTTCATCTGCTCCGGGTCCATGCCCGCCATCATCTTCCCCGCCATCTTGACCTGCTCCGCGTCCATCCCGCCAAGCTGAGGCGCCATCGCCTGGAGCTGAGCCGGGTCCATGCTCTCGAGCATCGCCGCCTGCTGCTGCATCTGCTCGGGCGAGATCTGGTCGAGCATCCGCTCCATCTCGGCAGGGTCAGACGGCATGCCCGGCGGCATGCCCATTGCCGCCGCGCTGCTGGCGGCGGGCGCGGGCGCCTTCGCAGCGGGCGTCTCGACCGACTCGATCCCGAGTTTGCCCTCGACGTCCTTGAGCATCCCCGCGACGATCGTGTCGGACCTGTCGAGGTCGCGCGCCTTGGTCAGGTCGTCGAGCGCCTCCTGCAGCCGCTCCTGCTTTACGCGCGCCTGGCCGCGGCGGAAGAGCGCCTTGCGCTTGCTGCCCGCCTCGATCTTGCCGCCACGGTCGAGCACCAGGACGCACTGCTCCGCAGCTGCCTCCCACTCCTCGAGCTTCAGCCGGCAGTTGGCGAGATTCAGGTGGCACGCGTCCTTGAGCTCCACCACCGCCTGCTTGTCGGCGCCCGAGAGCGCCTTCTTGCCGAGCACCTGCGCGACGAGGCCGCTGCCCTGGTCGTACTCGGCCGCCGCGGCCGTGTAGTTTCCGCTCTTGAAGTTGGCGTTGCCCTGCGTCTTGGCCTTCTCGGCCTGCTCCGCGAGGTCGACCACCTCCTGCGAGATGTCCATGGCCGACGCCTTGAGCTTTGCCACCACCGTCGTCGGCGCCGCCGGCTTCGGCGCGCCGCCGCCCATCGCCCCCGGCACCTGGTTGAGCTTGGCCTTCATGTCGTCGGCGCTCATGCTCTTCATCTGGGCGGCGGCCTGCTGAGCCATTGCCGGGTTGTTCATCATCGACTGCGCCTGCGCCATCATCGACGGGTCCATGTTCTTGGACATCTCCATCATTCTATTCATGTCGTCGGGAGACATCTTGGCCATCATCTCCTGCGCCGCCTTCATCATATCGGGGTTCATCATGATGCCGCGGAGGCACGCCTGGCTTTTTTACTCGTATACCCAGCGATGCGCCACGTACACTAAGGAGTTGTGTTAGCTGGGGTAGGAATGCCAGATGTACGCTGCGAAGCGGCGCAGGAGTCTGGTGCCAACGCCACTCATGCAGCAGCGCCAGCGTGAGCCGCGAGGCCGGTTCGGGATCAGTGCATCCCGAGGTGGGCCCTCCTGACCGGCAGCTTAGGCAAAGCAATGGTCTAAAGTATCTCTAAAGGCTGCATCTAAAGGCTAGGAGCTACCGTAGAGGTCCATTCCTATAGTATTAGCTATTGCTAATTTGCCTTGTTAAACCGTAGGTGAGTTTATTGAGCTCAACGGAGACTATAGGCTAAGCTAGTACTCGAAATTTATTTCCGTACGAGGTAGTAGTACCGTTTCTGAGACCGCCCGCGTCGTCGGGTCACTGGCCCCTCCTCGGGTTCCGCACGAGCTGGTACCCGGTGAGCCGCGTGAGGCTCTCGGAGCTGCGGAAGAGGCGCACGATCGTCTCCTGCAGCTCGGTCTCGCGCAATAGCTGCCCCTCGCGCCGCGCAATGTAGACGCCCTCGCACAGGTCGATCAGGTCGCGCGTGTCGGGCATCTCGTCGACGGCGAGCCTGTAGCGCGTGCCGCCGAAGGCGCTGCGCACTAGGCGGCCGATGCCGATGACGACGACCAGGTAGAAGGCGAGCACACCGCCGCTAGTGAGCGACGAGGCGACGTTGCCGCCCGCCAACCGGTCGGCAGCCACCACCAGCTGCACGCCGTCGTCGACGGTCGTGTCGAACGGCGACGCATCGCGCTCGCTCTGCTCGACCGACCACCAGCGCAGCCCCGACGGCAGCGCGTGGGCCACGACGGTCAGGTTCTGCAGCGTGTGCCACATGTCGACCTCGTTGTACAGGCCGACGCCATCGGCGTCGGTCGTGATCGAGCCGAGCCGCCCAAACTTTGGGTAGAGGCCGGTGACGCTCACCTTGACGACGCTCTCGTTGTAAGCGTCGTCGGCGGCGGCGCCAAAGTCGCTGGCAGCGGCGGCGGCGAGCATCAGCGCGCGCTGCGCCGCGTCGAGCTCGACGCCGTGCGTGAGCATCGTCGCGCCAAGCGAGAGCCGCCGCTCGAAGGTGAGGCGCAGCTCAAGGCTGGCTGACGAGGCATTGTCGGCGAGGGCATCGCGCATCGCCGCGAGGCTCTGCGGATTGGTGCCCCACGTGCTGTCGCACGAGCGGCGCAGCCGCAGCCGCTGGTAGGTGGCGGAGCGCGAGCCGACCAGGTACCGGTAGCCGCACTTGGAGGCCGCCTCGGGCGAGGTGTGGCCGTGCGTCAGGCAGTCCCAGTAATTCCACGCCGTCTGCAGCAGCGGCGCGTCGGCGTCGAGCTCGGCGAGCTCGTAGCTCGATATCACGCCGAGCTCGAAGGCAGCGCTCGTCGCCAGCGTGCCGTCGGCCTCGGCAAGCGCGAGCGAGAGCGAGAGGTGGGCGGCGGCGGACGTGACCTCGTTGTCGCCGAGGATAGGCGACGCCGATGAGAAGAGCAGCAGCGGGCCGAGCAGCACCACCATCAGCCCGGTCACCGAGAGCACGCCCATGAAGCACGTGTCCATCTTCCATCCGGCGGCGCGCTCGCGGCCGCGCGGGAAGAGGCGGCGGTAGTTCATCTCATGCCGCATCACGCACAGCCCCGCGTAGATGTCCTCGAGCTTGACATACGAGAAGAGGTCGAGCGACGAGCGCTCGACCGTCCAGTCGAGGATCGCCTTGAGCTCCCACAGAAACGGCACGAGCAGGAAGCCCTTGAAGACCAACATGCGCAGCTTCGAGTTGGAGTCGGTCAGCGGGTGATCGCGCATCACCAGCGGCAGCCCGCACTGCAGCTGCGTCGCCGAGAGCAGCAAGTAGCAGCAGCACAGCAGGTAGAAGAGCGGCAGCACGCTGCCGCGCGTGCAGCAGCCCTCTGCCGCCTGGCCGTCGCACCCCACCTCCTCGCACGTCCACAGAGGCATGCCGAAGTTGTACGAGCCATGCAGCCCCACCACCAGCGCCGCGTGCATCGTCAGCTTGAGCAGCGGCGCGCGCGAGAGGCCCGTCGTCGCCCACGCTGTGCCTGCCGTTCCCTCGCGCTCCAACACCGCGTCTGCAGCCGCACCCGCCTCCCAGACACTGCTCCCCACCGACGCCTCGTCGTGGTCGTCGGGGGGAGAGGATGCACTCAGGGAGAGCAAGGGAGGTTGGCTCATGGAGAGCCTGGGTGGTTGGACTGCCGTCGCCTGCAGCCCTAGGCACGGGTACGAGAGTGACACTCTCCCATGGGCCGCGTCGGTAGCGGCGGGCGACAGAGACCTGGGCTCGCTTGCGGCGGCGGCGGCGGCGGCCGGCGCGCTGTCGGTGGAGGCGCGGTGGGAGATGAGCATCGACGCGCTTGCCGTCCGGACCTCGGTGGGCGGCTCCCAGGCGCGGTAGATGATGCGATCAGCGATCATGACGCTCACGGCGAGGAAGATCGTGAAGACCGTCGCTCCCGAGAACTGCGACGTAAGCTGGTCCTGGATGTCGTCCGAGCTGGTGGAGAACTCGTCGGAGAAGGTCAGCGTGTACAGCGCGACCAGCAGGCACACCGAGAATGACGCCATGTGCAGGTCGACGCCGCCCTTGGCGTCGCGATCGAGCGGCATCAGCCGCTTCCAGAACCCGCGACACGAGCGGCGGGTGCGCGTTGAGGCCACTCTGGCTGACGCCGCCGCCGCCGTGGACGCAGCCCTTGTCGCTGCCAGAAGCCGCCACAGTCTCGACGGCGGCGGCGGCGACGGCTGTGTCCCTACCAATGCCACGGTGTCGCCAGCGCGATTGCGTTCGCTTGTCAGGACGATCTCCTCTGTACTTGAGTCGCGAGTCGACCCGACCACGTCCGCGGAGGATCCGCCGAGGACGGCGATGACGTGGGCCTCGCTGACGTCCTGGGAGGTGGTGGTCACTTCACCGGGGTCGATTGTCTGGGCTGCAGCCGCGAGGGTCTGTTCGCCGCGGTCGTCATCACCGTCGCCCTCGCAGCTGACGGACAGCACTTGTATGGCTGGCGGGGGAGGCGAGAATCGTCTCGTCAGCAAGCGGACGAGGCCGAAGCGACCGAGCTTGGCCGGTGCCTTCTCATCACCTTTGGTGGGCGTTGCTCGCGCAGATCGTGCAGATCGGCAAGAGCTGGGGTCCGACTGAGATGTCATGCCCGCGTCGAGCTGAGTACCGCCACGCCAGTAGAGCATCTCACGATGGAGCAGCAGCAGCAGGAAGAGGGAGAGGTCAGGCAGCAGTCCGCGCAGCAGGCCGTGGTCGCGTGGCAAGGAGGAGGTACCGGTGAATTTGTGCAGCCCAAGCTTGTGATCGGAGCGCAGGGGCAGCTCGACCAGGAAGGCTGCCGAGATTGAGGTGGGGGCTTCGTTGCACACGGCGACGACGCCCCCGCCATTGGGCACGCTCGAGCGGAAGGAGAGCGGAGGCGAGCCGCACACGAGCGGGAGCTGGTAGAGCATCTTGAGGGCCATCAGTAGCATCGTGTAGAAGAGGAGCACCGAAAAGAAGAGCCGTGACGGCCGTGGGTCCTCGAGCATGCCATATAGGAAGCAAGAGAGCGGGAACACGAGCGAGAGGATCGACCCGTTGACGCAGTGGTTGATGATCAACGCCAGCCACACCAGCTCGAGCGTGCGCGACAGGAGCGCCTGGAGCATCAGCTGCAGCAGGCTCGTGTCCTCGGTGACCGCAGCGGTGTTGTTTGTTGTTGGTTCCATTGCAGGCGGGGTTGCTGTGCGCTGCGGCTGCGATATATCCGTTTGCAACAGTGGTGGCAATGTGCGCATGGCAGCAGCGCGCATACTCTCTGCTTGCTCGCCCATCGTGCCGGCGGCGACGTGTAGGGCTTCGTCGAGGCCACGGCAGAAGTCGTCGCACCCTGACTGCATCGTACCACTCGTCATGGCGCCCATGCAAGGCGGCTCTGGAGCTGGGGCTGCAGCTCCTGAGGGGGGGGGGCGCCCATAAGCCAAAGGGACTTGCTGGAAAAGCACGGGGTCACGCAGATCCTTGAGCACGCCACACAGAGCCTGAAGCAGCCACCCGCCCACCCCGCGAAGAGCGCTGCGTACCGCGGCCATGGTCCCTGCCTTCTCATCGACCGACGTCGTATTGTTTGTGGCCTCGCGCATCGCTGCGCCGCCCTCGCCACTCTCTTGGCTGGCATCACCGTTGCTGCCTCGGAGTGCCTCCTCTTCTGCAGTTTCTGCAGCGGCGTCGCCAGCAATCAGGGGCGGCCCGAGGCCAAGCTCCGCCTGGAGGAGTAGTGTGAGCGCCTGTAATAGTTGTTGAGCACCAAGCCAGTCTTGAGGGTTATATGGATATGCCATGAACTTTGAGCCCGACTGGAGCAGCGCCGTCTTGCACTGTGCCTCGTCGAAGCCGAGCTGAGACAGCTCGTCTGCCGCGACCTGCACGTTGCTCTTGGCGCCACCGCGCGCGTCGGGCAGCTGCTGCACTATGCGAGGGCTCGCAGGAAGTCCATCGCCGCCACCGGCGACCTGATCGAGCACACTAGCGTAGGGCGACTCCTCCTGCAGCATGCCCACGATCAGTTCGAGTTTCATGCCGATGCGTTGCAGCTTGCGCGCCCGCAGGAAGCGCCAGCCGTGCAGCCTCCGCACCACGAGCTCACGCTCCTGCTCGGCACGCCACCGCGACACCGCCCGCACCTTGTGGCGGTTGGCTCGCAGCATCTTATGCCACTGCAACACGTCGATTGCATACCGCGGGTTGGCAAAGAGAAGTCCGCGCTGGACGTCAACAATCAGCCAGATAAAAACGAAAGGCAGCATCCAAGAGGCGGCGCGGTAGTCACCAATGGCGTCCTCATCCGACTCAGCAGTGTGCAGCTGGAAGACGCCAAGCGTCGCCATCCAGAGTGCGCACCATGGCGCACCTTGCCACTCTTCACCCAAGGCCACGCCGCAGCTGTCGGAGACGAGCGGCGCCTGGAACGCCACCAAGACTGCGAGCACGAGCCATGCGTACCGATGGATGTGCCGCCAGGGCCTACCGGCCTCCTCGTCGACGCTGTTGCGGCGTGCGAATGCGAGCGTGTACAGCGAGATGATCAAATACCCCATCGCGAGCAGCCCGCTGGACTCCTGAAGACTTGCGGCCGACGAGAGCAAAAATATCAATAGCAGCGTCACCACGTGGCTGCTTCGTAGGATCCATCGCTCCGCCCACGCGAGACGTGGCCCTGCTGCTGCTGCCGCGTCGGCCAGTGGTGCCGTACGCCGGATGACGTCACGTAGCGTGCACATTGCGAGCGCACAGAGGTCGACCCACAGCGTGCGGGCGGGCAGGCCGCCGTCCAGCGCCAGCCAGCACACCAGCCCGCTTGCTTCGTCCGCGGGCATGCTGCCGAGCCTCGCGCACGTAGCGTTGAGTCGTACGGAAGTTGCGTCCATCCAGCCATCGCCCATCGTGGACCACGGCCGGCGATCGGGATGTGGGAGGACCGTCGGGGGCAGCGTGAGGGCGGCAATGTACTGCAGGAGCACGGCCAGCACGAGCAGTATCCGAGTGACGAGCCAACTGGCCCTGCTGAGCCGCGAGTCAGGCTCCCCACAGCCAGCAAAGCGGAGCCACCCCACGGCCAGCATGTAGAACACGCCCCACACGTTAAGCCGCTGCGTTGCGGCTACCACGAGCGTGAACAGCGCGATGGGCGTCATCAGCGCCGCACAGCCGCGCTGCAGCCTGCGCACGCTCGCACGCCAGGCCGCCCGATTCACATGGACTGCGGCTTCGGCTGCTGCAGTCTCGGCTGCGTCAGCTACCCGACCGCTGTCCTTGGCCTCCGCCCCTGCTCGCACGGACTCAGCCAGCACGCGGATGTCTGCACCGGGGCTCAAAGACGCGGGTGGCTTGGAGCCACGGCGGTCGATGGCAGAGAATGGAGCGGCGGCTAATGCAGAAAGGCCACGGTTGAGGCGACGAGACGCTGTCAAGAGCCTCGAGGAGGGCGGGAGCGATCTGGCGGCGCCGTGTCCACCGGCGGTGAAGTGCGAAACGAGCTTCGCGAGGGGTAGCGTGATGACGGCATGCCGATGCAACTGCAGCTGCCGCTGCAACACGCACAGCGTCAGCAGGAGAATGCCCGGCAGCAGCCTCACCAGTAGCTGCACGGAGCGGTCCTGCCAATGCGACGTGGCGATCTGGTCGAACCCCGCCCATTCAAGGTCGCAGCCGGCCGAAGGGTCGTTGGTGCGGCACCCAGTCACCTCGAGGCGGCTACCGCCAAAGCGCAGCTGGAAGGCATAGTGGCAGAGCAACGTGAGCGCCGACAGCAGTGACGTCGGCAGCCAGACCAGGCGTCGGCCACGGCCAAAGCTGCAGAAGACAGCGATGGTCAGGTAAAGCAGGCCCATCGCGTGATGCGAGAGCAAGCCGAAGCCAAGACAACCGCAGAAGACCGCCATCGTCGAGAGGGGAAGCATCACCGTAAGCATCGCTGTCGGAAGCAGCGAGAGCCGCATCGGGCCCGCGCGCACGGTGCCCGACGCGCCGTTGTACCGCGTCGCGTACCACGCAGACCTCCCATCAGCGGCAACGTTCCGCCTGGTGAGACTGCGCGTGCCGTGGTTGTGGCCGAGGATCCGACGCAACATGTGTGGCTCCTTAAGGGCCTGCTTGCCCTGTAGCCTGGCGGCGGTGGCCACAGTGGCCTCGGCAATGGCAGCCGCATGAGAGGCGGCTTTGGCGCCCTCTGCGGCTGCGGCGGCAGTTGCAGTGGTGTGGAAGGCAAAGCACACGCGGTAGCCGACGGCGGCGAGCGCGACCAGGAGCGCGTTGATGAATAGTTCGGCTGCCAGGTGGTTATACCCCTGGAAGCCGCCGCCGAGGCCCACGTCCTGCAGAAACTCGTCGACACAAGTGGAGGTCGAATTCGTCGTAGCGGAGCTGATGGCAGAGAGCCGCGACTGGCAGTTATCCTCAATGTCGTCGGTGAGCTGCTGCAACTGCTGTGCCACGTGCGGGATGCGCAGTACGTAGCGCACGAGCAGCGCCACCAGCATAGCAGAGCCAAAGAACAGCCAGAGCCAACCCATGCGCCGTGCGCGCACCGCCGCGCTCGCCACCGAGAGCTGCACGCTGAGGCGCAGCACGAGCACCGCCAGACAGGTGAAGCCGAACAGACTGACGGGCGGCATCAGCGCCGCCACGAGCAACACGAAGTTGTTGAGCCACGGCGCGACCTGCTCCGCAGCATCGCTTCCGAGCGAGTGCCACACGCGTAGCCGCGGCTGCAGCACGGCGCGCCGCACCGCCGCCCAGTGCCGGCGGGCGGCGAGGCGACGGTACTCATGCGAGTTGAAGAGCACCGCAAGCAGCGAATGCACGCTGAGTAGCAGCAGCGGCCAGCCGAGCGCACGCAGACCCACCTCGACGTCCGCGTCGGTGTCGGTGGTGCGCAGTCCCACGAGGTCGCGCCACACCTCGGTGGCGTTTGCAGACCCCGACGAGTCTGCGGCTGCAGGGGCGACGGCTATGGCGGCAGCCTGCGCCAGGGCGTACGCCGCACTGTAGCAGACGAGCACGTAGAAGTGGCGGCGCGCGGTGGAGGGGCGCACGCACAGTAGACTGAGCGCGAGCAGCGTGAGCACGGCGCGTAAGATCGTGCGCTCGAGCACGCCCACGAGCAGGCTGAGCAGCAGCACCGAGCGCGGCGCGATCCACAGCCTCAGCTCCATCGGCAGCGACGACGCGCAGCCGCCCGCGCGGCCGGCGCTCACCAGCACGTCGGTGCTCCAGGACCGGCTGCGCGTCATGGTCGGCCTCGGCTCGGCGACGCCCGCACCAGCGGTGTCGGCGCGCTCGGCCTCGTCGAGCCGGCAGGATGCCTCGGCGAGCGCAGCGCTGTGCGCATGGCAGCACGCTGCGAGCGCAGCGGCGAGCACGAGCTGGATGCCAAACGCGGCGGGCGCGTCGGCGTCGGCGTCGGCGTTCACGTGCGGCAGTGGCGGGCAGCACGCCAGGCCGGCGCGCCGTGCCGCTCCCCCGAAGAGCCACTGCATGCTGGCGAAGCACTGTACGCAGTTGAGCACGTACAGGCCGAGCGTCCACAGCAGCGCCGTGGCGAGAGATCCGCCCATCCAGACGCGTGCTGGCACGCGGCAGCGGCCGCGCAAGGCGAGCGCTCCGGACGCGTGCACGGCGAGCTTCGCGGCCCCACGCACCGAGGCGGCGGAGGCAGCAGTGCCTGCACGCTCCTGACTGACGGCGGCGGCGGCGGCGGCGGCGGCGGCGGCCGACCAGCGCGGCGATGCTAGCAGCGCGCCAGCCCCCACGCAGAATAGCGCGAGGGCCGGTGCGCACGGTGTGAGCATCGGCCAGACGACGAGCACGAGTGCCCCGAGGTAGGCACTGCTGCCGATGCGCAGCAGCACCCCGAGCCGCACGAAGCGCGAGGGGCCACCTCGCCGCAACGGGTCGCTGCTGTGTGCGGTCTCGAACTGTGCGCCGGCGGATGTTATGTCAGCATCGCGGACCTCTGTGCCGTCGCTCGTGCTGTCCGCGGCGGCGCCTCCAGCCAGCTCTTGTTGTGTCTCCGTTGTCCGGCCGGCGGTGGAGGTGGCGTTACTTGTGGGAGCGGCGGTGGTGGTGGAGCTTGCACGTTGGTGATGCGCGCTGTGGCACGTCCACAGTAGCGAGAGGAGCAGTGCCACGGCGTGCGCGACGGCAAACGGGTCGTCCGACGGGGTAGAGAGCCACGGCGAGGCCGAGAGGCCGAGCACGCAGCGCACCTCGTCGGAGGCGGCGGTGGGCGACGCCGAGCGCGTCGTATCGAGACGGCGCATGACGAGGAGCTGATGCACGTACAGCCCCAGCAGCCAGACGGCGGCCGACGGCTGGATGAGCGGCGTGAAGCTGCGAAGTACGGCCAGCAGTGTCGTGGCGTGCACAGCCCACGCCTGTAGCGCCAGCAGCGCCGGCACGAGCACCAGCAGGGCGAGGGCACACGGGCGCAGCAGCGCGAGGAGTATGAGCAGCAGCAGCAGCACCGGCATGCTGGCGCTGTGTGCGAATGGCGTCGGTCTCGGACGACTCGAGGCCTCCTTGGCCGCGCGACCTGCCTGCCAGGCGTGCCAGGTGACCGCACACACGGCACAGCTCTCGAGGCAGACGATGAGATCGGCGGCCCATGCGCTTGGTTTGGGATCAAGCATCACTCTGCCCGCAAGCCCGAGCCCGAGCCCGGTCGCACCCACCACAGCGGAGGCGCCGTGCAGCAGACAGCTCGCTACGCCGATGTCATTGTCGCGTGCCCTCTGGTGCGAGACCAGGAAGAGGAGCAAATAGCCAGCTGATACACCGCTTGGCCGAAGGATGGCTACGAGCAGCAACATCAGGTCGTGGAGCAGCATCCAGACCCGCGCCAGGTCCAGGTTTGTCGCCGCCGCCGACTCGCGGCGTGCGATGATCGTGACAAGGCTCTCGAGGATTGAAGGTATGGTTCCGGTTGCCCGTGGCACTGTTGTTGATGTTGTCGGTGGCTCGTTCAGAACGGAAAGCTCCGGAGGGCTCGTGGCGGCGCTGGTCATGGCGAGTTTGGAAAATAT
>Ga0209713_10002405_pt1 | contig 11581 bp, 6 predicted proteins | sample ArcOceMetagenome_3_FD_187444 | JGI IMG/M metagenome (GOLD analysis project Ga0209713, IMG submission 187444) | Marine eukaryotic phytoplankton communities from Arctic Ocean - Arctic Ocean- Svalbard ARC20M Metagenome (SPAdes) (version 2) | ecosystem: Environmental > Aquatic > Marine > Oceanic...
GATGAGCTTGCACCGCATCGCCATCTCCTCGCGCGCGATGTTGGCCTTGTTCATCGTGGCGCCCGCCTGGCTGGCCGCCATTGCGCACGAGGGGGGACCCGCCGGCTTGGCCCGCTTCTTGTCCAAGTTGGCCGACGCCACCTCCATCGCGAGCTCGTGCTGCGCAAAGAGGTTGAGCAGCACCTGGTTGTGCTTGGCGTACTGTTTCGCGTCCTCGCCGGCCGCGGAGGCGGCCACGTCTTGCAGCAGCTTGGGCAGCGGCAGCTGCCCGGCCCTGTGATCGGGCGGCGGGCGCGTCCGCGGCGGCGAGCTCTTCCGACGCGGCTTCCCTCGGTGCAGGCCCTTCTGAGTCGGCGGAGGCGGCGGCGGCTCCTTCGGCGTCGGGATCGAGCGGCGCAGCGCGTCGTCGACGCTGGGTGGGTACCCAAAGATGACGGGCGGCGGCGGGTCGGGCGGCTCCATCATGACCTCGGGCCAGACGGTGCGGCGAAGGACACTGCCCAGCGGACGCGGCTCGGAGAGTGCGCGGCTCATGCGCAGCGGAGGCTGCGACCAGCCGCCAATGGCCGGCGGCGGCGACGCGTGACCGGGTGCCATGGCGTGCTGACCCCTGTCCTTGAGCGGTGCGTGCGAGCAGTGCAGGTCTCGGGAGTAGAGGATGAAGGTGCGCCCACTCTCCTCAAGCCGGTACACGGCGGGACGCGGCTGCGCGGGCTGCGCGTAGAGGGGGATGGTCATGCCGGCGGGCGCCGGCAGCGACGACAGAGTGCGGCTGCCCGTCGGCGAGGACGGCGGCTCCGACGTGCTGGGCTTGAGCGTCGGCGCGGAGGCGAGCTGCGGCGGACGCGCAGCGTCCGTGCCAGGCGTCTGCATGCGGAAGGACTGCTGGCGTGGCGCGGTAGCCGCCATTCAGTTCGTATTATAAAGCAAGGAGAAAAAGATGGGTGTCGTTTCATCGCTGGCCGGAACACTCGCAGCTGAGGAGCTGAATCACCCTGACGGGAGTTATTTCGCTTTCACGACGCCTCGCTCACACGCCGGGACCGAGGGTAGAACTGTGGAGCCTTGCACGCACCGACACGTACCTGTCTGCATCGTCTATAGCGTCGTTCACTCGTTCACGTCCGCGCACGCAGTCGACGGCACCACTGGAGGGCCCCGTCGACCCCCCACAGCCACAGGCGACCCGCTGTCCTTCTCGCCAGGGCTGCAGGGTGGGGGTCGTGGTTTAACGCTGTTAGCTTACCTCAACTACGCACTTCTCACCCCAAAACGCCAACTGCTCATAGCCGGGCGCAAAACAGCGCACGCGCGCATGGGCCATGCGACCAAGAAACTTCCATCGATGCTGCGAGGCACTCGCTGTACGCTCACAGCACTGGCGGTCGCCATAGTATTTCCCCTCCACCTTCCCTAGCCGCAACCGCTGAATGTGCTGCTGCTCCGTGCCCCTGCGGCAGGCCTGTCGCTGCTCCTCGCCTCTCCGTCAGCTGCGCTTCGCGTCGGCGCCGCGACCCGCCCCACGGCCTTCCGGAGCGCTCTCGCAACCATGTCCGCAAAGACTTTCAAGGGGCCGGTGGTCATGGGCACCGAGGAGATTATGGCTGACAAGGGCAAGGGGCACGGCACGAGCGCCGTGCCCATCCAGAAGGACCTGCGGTGGAACTGCGACATTGATACGGCCGACAAGATCTGCAACCACAACCGCCACTACGCCGAGTACGGAGGGTACTGGGAGAAGACCTCCTTTCTGAAGGAGGAGTCGGAGGCGTCCGGCGAGATCACCTTCTACGACAGCAACACGGGCAAGCCGCTCTTCTACGGCCCGAAGGATCGCGACTGGGCCGCCTTCGTCAAGGAGTCCAAGGCCCACGGGTGGCCGTCCTTCCGTGACTCCGAGGTCAACTGGGACTTCGTTCGCATTCTGCCGAAGTGCGCAGCTCGGTGTCGAACACGCACACCGCCTCGGCCACCTCGCCCATCCGCATGCTGCGCCTCCACTCGCGCGTCCCGCTGCGTCGCCTTCTCTTGCCACCCGCTCTTGCGCAAACGCTGACGAACCCGCGGTCGCACGAGTTCGCAGCGGCGAGTGCATCAGCGTCGACGGCACGCATCTCGGGCACAATTTGCCCGACGGCTCGGGCAACCGGTACTGCATCAACCTGGTCTCGGTGGCCGGCAAGCCGGAGAAGCCGGAGTAGGTGGAGCGAGGTGGTGCTGGGTTGCTGGGGCTTGAGCATGCCTACTTGTCGCGTGGTTCCACGCGCCGTGCTCTGCGCTGGGTGATCTTTAGAGACTGAGATACTTCATAATTGTGACCTAGGAAACGGCGAGATGCGCATGAAGGCAGACAGTCCCTACTGACCTGAGCTCGTGCAGCTCCACACATATGAACCGAATTCTGCAGCGAGCCTGCGACCAGGACCGAGCGCCCGCCTGCCCGCCTGCCCCCTCATCGCTTGTTCAAGGCGACCTCCGCCTCGAGCTTGTCGACGGCACGGAAGGCGGCGTCGAGGTCGGACGCCTCCTCCTCGCGGTTGAGCCGATTGCCCTCGACGCCGTGGCTGGCGAGGCCCATCTTGGCGAGGTGCGTCTGCAGCGTGTGCCGCCACGTGCCCATCTCGGCGTCGCCCTGGCTGGTGAAGGCCACCATGCCGAGGCCGACGAGCACCAGCAGGATGGCGACGCCGACGCCCTGGAGCAGGCGCGCATGCGAGGCGCCCCTGCTCGCGACGCGATCCACCGGCACACCGCGCTGCTGCATGCCGTCGGTGGCGCTCGTCAGCGTCGCGCTGCTCCCACTCACTGACACGCTCGCCCCGGCGGGCGCGCCCGCTGGCGCCGCCGTCGCCGCCGCGGCAGCGCCCGCGGCGGGCGCGCCGTCCTTGGCGCAGTACTGGCACGAGCGGCATTTGCAAAACTTGCAGTGGTTGGTCGCCTTGGAGGACTTGCAGAACGCGGCGCAGGTCATGAAGGGCAGGTCGCCCTTGATCCCCGACTTACACTGCGGCTTGCCCGCGCCACCCAGCGGCGCGGGCGCGCCGGTGCCGCCCATGCCGCCCGCCTTGCCACCCTTCTTGCCGCCCTTCTTGGGCCAGCGCGGCGGCGGCGGCGATCGATTACGCGGGCTCAGCGCAGGCGGCGCCGCCACAGCCGAGGCAGCGCCGGCAGCGCCGGCAGCGCAGAAGGTGCACGCCTTGCATTTGCAGAACTTGCAGTGGTTGCCCTTCTTCGCCTCCTTGCAGAAGGCGCCGCACGCCTCAAACTGGTAGTCGCCCTTGAGGGTCGAGCTGCACGCGCGCTTGGGCGAGTCGTCGGCGTTGGCGCAGCCGAGCAGCGAGGCGGCGATCAGAGCGATCGCGGCGCGCATGTTAGGATGTACTCGAGCTTGGGCTGCGGATATTCTGCTTCACTGCGGATATGCTGCGCCCGCCGAACCTGTGTGCCGATCCTGCGCGCGGTCGCTGCAGGGGTGCACATCAGCGCACGCGCCGCTTTCCACAACCTATGCAGCTATGCTATGGGATACAGGCGCTGTGAGTAGTGTAGGGTAGCAAAGTGCACCTCGTGGTTCAGCCCCCCGGCGAGCGTGAGCGCGAGCGAGCGAGCGAGCGCGCGCGCGCGGGCGCGGCGCGCGCGCGCGCGCAAGTGCGGCTGCTCCGCTCTCTCTCGCACCGCGCTACCTACTCGCGGCGCCGTCGATCGCGAGATCCCCGATGGCCGCCGCGGCAGCTGAGGCGCACGCCACAAACGAGGAGCTGGAGCTGGTGCGGTGTCCATTCAACAATTCTGGCTTCAAGGCGGTGTGTCACAAAACTGGCGCGAAGGAGGTGGCTGCGTGGGGGCCGGGTGGCAGATACGAAATCGTCGTGAAAGCGAAAGCGCTCGGTAGCTATGGCACCCCAGAGGAGGCTGCGCTGGCAGTCGCCCGCAAGCTGAAGTGGCCGTCGGGCACGAAATGCGACTGCCGGAAGTGCAAGGCAGCGGCGGCTGCGCCTGCAGCAGCAGCAGCAGCTCCGCTCAGCGAAGCAGAGGTCCTGGAAATCGTGGCCTCAGAGGGACTGACGCTTGCCCGATCAGAATTGGGCTGCGGCTTCGCGCTGAATCCTGGCTGCCGCGATGATCCCACGCGTAGGTGCACATCAGCGCACGCGACTGGCTACAGCATCTGATTTGCAAGCTTATTTACTGCGTAGGAGACGGGGGACGCAGTTGGCCGTCCTCCCTCGTACATTATAGTTCAGTGGCGAGCGGCGGCACGCGCGCGCACGCGCGCGCGCCAACTCGGCGCGAGTTAATTGGTTCTCACTGCCGTCACTGCTGCGACGCCCGTGCATGCGCCTACCAGCGCCTCTCCTCCACCTCTACCGCCGCCACCTCCACCCGCTGATGCTGCGCGGCTTCATGCTGCTGCGCCCGCTCCTCACCGGCACGCGCCTCGGCGGCGGCGGCCTGCGCCAGCTCGCGACGACGACCAACGCCAACCCCGAGCTGGCGGGATGGCGTGAGGGCATCGACGTCGCCGGCTGGACGCACATGAACGCGGCGGGCGCGTCGCCGACGTCGCAAGAGTGCCACGACGCCGTGCAGGCCCACCTCGACCTCGAGCGCGCCGTCGGTGGCTATGCGGCGGCCGCCCAGCGGCCGCACAATGCCAAGGAGGCGCTGGCCGCGCTGCTCAACGCCGACGCCGACGAGGTCGCGCTGTGCGAGTCGGCGCAGCGTGCGTGGAATCTGGCGTTTGGCAGCCTCGACCTCAAGTCGGGCGACCGCATCATCTGCTTCGCTAGCGAGTACGCAGGCAACGCCGTCGCCTTTTTGCAGGCGGCGAAGCGCACCGGCTGCAGGCTCGACGTGCTGCCGATGCGCGACGACGGCGTCATCGACGTCGAGGCGCTGCGCAGCGCTCTCGCAGCCACCAGCGGCAGCGGCGGCGGCGCGGCGACGCGCACCGTCGTCTGCCTGACGCACATCCAGACGGGTGAGTCGATCGTGCAGCCGGCGGCCGAGGTGGGCGCGCTCGCCAAGGCGGCGGGCGCGCTGTACCTCATCGACGCGTGCCAGTCGGTCGGCGCGATGCCGGTCGACGTGCGTGCGCTGCGCTGCGACTTTGCGTGCGGCACCGGTCGCAAGTGGCTCCGCGGCCCGCGCGGCACGGGCTTCCTGTACGCACGGCGCGGCGCGCTCGCCGCGCCCGCCGAGGGCGGCCACCCGCTCGTGGGCGAGCCGAGCGCGCTCGACCACACGTCGGCGCGGTGGACGGCCGAGCGCGAGTACGAGCTGGCGCCCGGCGCGGCGCGCTACGAGTTCTGGGAGTGCAGCGTCGCCTCGGCCGCCGGCCTCGCCGTCGCCGCGACGCAGTGCGCCGCCGTCGACCCCGCCCGCGTCGCCGAGCGCTCGCGCGCGCTCGCGCGGCGGCTGCGCGCCGGCCTCGCCGCGGTGGCGGGGATTGTGCCGCGCGACGCGCCGCCCGCCTTCGACGAGGCCGCCGCCGCCGCGCTCGGCGCGGCGCGCTGCGCGATCGTCACGTTCGAGGCGGAGAGCACGCGCGGCGTCGGCGCGCGGGACGTCGTCGCCGCGCTCGCCGCGCGCCGCATCGGCGCCTCGGCGTCGCCGCCAACGCACACGTTTGAGGAGGCGCTGTGGGCACGGCCGCTCTCCGTGCGGCTCTCGCCCTCCTACTTCAACACAGAGGCAGAGGTCGATGCCGTCGTCGCCGCCGTGCGAGACGTGCTCGACGAGCTCGAGGCCGCGCCGCCGTCAGCAGAGGGCGGCGCGGCGGGGGCACAGCCGCGGCAGCGAGGGTAGTGACTAGTGACACGAGACGGTGCGTGTGTCTGTCATGTGTCAGAGGCGATTGTAGGAAGAGTGCGGTGCTTAGTAATCCCTTGCTGATAATGACACACGCCGACTATCGAGCACTCTCAGCATGCTCAGCGACCGCGCGGACCTGGCAGCAGCGCTCCGCCTCTGCTGCTGCTCACGCCCGAGCAGGATCGACTTCTTCTCTCCCGCAGACGGGCCAACGCGCACCAGCTCATAGATCTCGTACTTGCTGGCGAAGCTGGCGGACCTTCCGCCGTTGCCCGGGCTGCCGCACGTCTTGTAGATGAAGCATGCATAGCACGGCTGTGTCAGCGAGATAGAGAAGTAATTGCAGCTCGGCACCGATGCGCACAGCTCCTGGCACTTGTCGACGTCCTTGATATTGCACATGCCTGTACCGACGCCGGTATCATTGTACCAGCCGTTGGTCTCTGGGCGATCCGTCGAGCTTTGCAGCCGCTTGAGATCGGGGAACTCGCTGCTCAGCTGACGAACCTCGTAATCGGTCGAGGTCTGGCAGAAGCCCAAGCCCAAGCTGTGGATTCGATCGCCGCTGCCGGGTGTGTTCTCCACCAGGTATGTAATGCGTGCCTCCGGGCCAATGAGTGGCGTGCCAGGCTCATGATTGGACGGTATCATCGGAAAGTAATGTTGCAAGTCCCGGAGATATGCCATGTCGTATGATCCGTTGACCGGCGACAGGCCGGCAGAAAGCACTGGGTTGCCATGAGGCAGGTCCTTTGTGACCGTCCCTGCGGCCGCGCCTCTCAGGGGTGGGTAGTTTTCAGTGCGAGAGATGCTGACGGCGTGCTTGTACCCGTGCAGCCGATTCTCGGATGGACGCCTGCTGGTGAAGTCGTTGAGGAACGTGTTGGTATTGTCAGCAAACGGAGCTTCATAGTCAAAGTGGCCAACGCACGGCACGACGCTTCCGACGGCATTCTCCCCGAAGCCACACGGCTTGAGCGCGGGATTGTCGGCCGGGCATGCGTCCTGGAAGTTTGCCTGGCCTTCGCTCGGGTAGACCTGCGAGACCACGGGCGGCGTGCACGACATGTCAAATTGCCAAAGCTCGTCCGTCTTCTTCGAGTAGATGTCGCCGTACGATCTGTCAAGCCAGCCTCCGAAGGCATACAGCTGCTGGCCAAGTGGGCCGTAGCCGATGCCACCACACGTGTCCATCCGCCCTGCCGGCCCGTTGTTGCGACGTGGGATGTTGAACCACATGCCCGAGGCATTCGCGCCCCTCGAGGGATCGAAGCCCCACACCACATCACTGTCCGCCTCAAACGTCTCAGCTGCACGGCCAAGGATCGTGTACATGTAGCCCGACCACGACGTGAGCGCCAGATGCGTGTCGCGTGCGCTGGGTCGCGTGCCCGGTGGAGCCAGTCGCTTCCAGCGGCCCACGGCGTCGCGAAACGGATAGTAGGCGGACAGGTGCGACGGGAATCCTTTCGCGTCATCCGCATGGTCATGATTGGCGACGTTGTCTGTGCCCCAGTTCTTCACCTCTGTCCCCCTGTAGTAGTTCAAATCGTCGTCCTGATCGGGCAGCTCCCATATCCACAGATCGTTGAGGTAGTCGGCGCCGGTGAAGCCACCAAACAGGATCAGTCGGCGATTGCCATTGGACGATTTGTGGTAGGATAGCGAGGCGGAGGCGCGCGCTTGTGGCTGATTGCCCTGCAACCTATGTCGCTCTTTGGCGTTCGTGTGCTGAGCTCTGACCGTGTCGATGAAGTTGTTGAGCTTCAGCCACAGTAATCCGCCGCCGTAGACAGTACCACCTATAGTATCCGTCATCGTGGGCTCGGGTAATACATGGTCCAGCCCCCCATGTCTTCTTGCGTGCCGCATGTACGTAGCGTCGTCCACGCATTCCGACAACGAGTCGAGTTGGCGACAGCGCACTCGCCACAGGTCTCCCAGATAGAGGATCTTCTTACCGGGGTCGGTGTACGTCTGCCCGCCGAAGATCCACATCGTGCCCTTGTGATCAGTCGTCGCCGAGTGCAGCACACGCTCTTTCGGGCGCGCGCAGAGTGGGCACGTCGTCTTGATCGCCTGAACGGTCTCCTTCTCGACGTCAATCTGCCATGAGCGAGGGGTGGGGAGGTCACGCGTCGAGCGGGAACGCAAGGCGGGCAAAGGGGCCACTCTGCGCAGGGTGCTTCCGTACCTCCCACAGATCATCACGCAGCTTCGAGCGGTGATCCATCCCGCCAAAGACCCACGCGGCACGTGAGTGTGCCCATACGACTGTGTGCCCCTGCCGCGGTGGCATTGGCACGCCCTGCAGCGGCTCCAGCTTGAGCGGCTTCCACCACCATGTCGTCGAGAACGTGAAGATCCACGCGTCGGCCATCGTGCCACGCTGACCGCCTCGTGGCCATGGCACCGAGATTGGCTCTCCGTCGTCTGCCGCTCCGCCTACAAGCAGCAGATCGCCGCACACCTCGGTCGCGCCGCAGCGCGTGCGATTCTGTGGGTTGATCGGCATCCCCTTGTTCTGGTAAGGGTGCGGCTCGATGTGTCTCCACACGTTCATGCGCGGCAGAGGCTGCGAGCAGTTGGCACCGTCCCAGCAACGGTAGCACAGGCACTCGGACTCGTCGTGCGACGTGTGTAAGCAGTCGCCGTTGTTGTTGCACTCGTCAGGGCACTTTTTCCACTCGCAAAACTCGCCGTAGAACCAGGGGTTGCAAGCACACTTGTCGTTGACGCATCGGCCATGGACCGGGCCCCAGCACGCAGGAACCCCGAGCGGGTGGTTCTTGACTTTGCACGGCGAGATCTCCGCTTGCGCGGGCGACTCTGGTGGAGCTGGCGGAGGCGACGGAAGCAACGGCGGCGGCATCGGGGGCGGTGGAAGCGGTGGCGGCGCGTACGGCCCGAGCGAGGGCGGCGGTGAGGGCGGCGGAGACGGCTGGGGCAGCCGCGGCGCCTCCGGGGGAAAGAAGTGCTCTTCGGAGGTGCTATTGTCGGGCGGGGGAAACGGCGGCAGCGGTGGCAGCGGTGGAGGGCCCGGCGGAGAGGAGGGTGGTGACGGTGGCGGCGAGGGCGGAGGCGACGAGGGAGGAAAGGGCGGTGGTGGCGGCGGCGACGAGGGCTGGGGCGACGGTGCGGGTGGAGACGAGGGCGGTGGTGCCTCGCATCCGAGGCACGGCAGGGGTGGGGGCGGCTCGGTCCACGGTGGCGGTGGCGAGTAGGGCGCGTCACACAGCGGCCCACTGAACGGTGGCTCGCACCAGCAGTTCAGCTGCGCCACCAGCTCGTCTGGCTGGTGGCTGTGATTGGCGGTACGCAGCAGCGTCACGTGGTGCGGCGCCACCGCCTCGCGCCGGCGCTGCAACTTGAGTGACTCCGCCGTCTGATTGACGGCTCGCTCGTACGCACCGAGCAAGACCAGCGCAGCGCGCAGCTGCCCTTGCGTGGGTGTCGCAAAGAAGTCGCCCTTGCGCGGCCACCCGTACAGCGAGTGGCGGGTGCGGTTGGTCGCGACGCACTGGTCGCCTGGCACCACGGCCAGCGAGACGTATGCGACGGTCGTGTTGCAGTGGCCATGAGGCAGGTCAATGGAGCCACAGTGCGTCTCCGGCGACCAGCCGTTGGTGCAGTTGCACTGACCATCGGCGCCGCAGATCCCACGGCCGTGGCAAAAGTATGGGCATCGTGCTGCATTGCAGCGCGCCTCCTCGGAGCGGGTGGCGCAGTTCGGACCGAGCCAGCAGTCGTCACAGTAGCAGTTGCCGTCCTTACAGTCGCCGTGAGCTGCGCAAGGCAGGCCCTGCTCGTCATACGGGCACACGCGCTGCGGCGGCGAGCACGGCGGCGCGCTGGCGAGCTTTCGGGCGTCCACGTCCGCGGGGTCCAAGCCGGCGGAGCCCGCCTCGACGAGAAGCGAGGCGCCCTGAGCCACGGGGCCTGCCATGACGGCTTGCCTCGTTTGGCAACTTTCGTGTGTCTGCCTCTGTTTCGAAGCACAGCCCGCTAGCTTCGCAAGGAAGTGACATTCTGTCAATTCCAAGGGTGCCTTTGGTGGGCATCTGATGGGGTGGTTTCGCCTCCCTTCAACTCAGTGAGCTAGGGCTTTAGCACACTCGAACGAGTCAAACAGACAGACACACCGGTATTTTTAGCCGTCCGGTGCGCTGATTCACCTCCTTTCGTCGAGCGCGGCTTTCCGGGGCCTGCCTGCGCTCTCGGCTGCTCCGACGGCCACGACGCGAGGCAAGACAGCTATGTTCAGCTTCCTCGTCACGGCATCCCCGTCGTCCCCGTCGCCCCTTCGCGACCAGATCGCACAGGAGCTGCAGCGCATCGCCGTCAATAAGAGCGCCGAGTACAACTGCAGCGTGAGCATCGCGTTCAAGAATGCTGACATGGCGGTGCCCGCCACGGCTGGCATCGTCGACTTCGCCGCGGGCCGTGCGGCGTCGGTCGGTGACCGATACGCCTGGGGCAGCGGCACCAAGCCGCTCACTGGAGCTTCGATCCTGAAGCTCGTCTCCGAGGGCCATTTTGGGATTGAGTCACGGGTGGCGCCCCTCATAGATCCCATCCTGAGCTACATGGCGACGCAGGACCCGACGCAGAAGTTCAAGTCGATGGCGGACCTGTGGGGAGACGAGGTGGCGCAGATCACAATCGGCCACCTGCTCAACATGACATCGGGCATCCCAGACTTTGACACGGCCCACGGCGGCCGCGACGCCGCGCCGACCGACTCGCTCCGAGCCGAGCTGTACGCCAACCCGGGCAAGGCTTACACTCCGGTCGAGCTTATGAGCGTGCCGTGGGTGGAGGGGCACTTCAAGCCGTGCCACGACGTCGGCCCGCACTGGCACAAGTGCTACTCGTCGACCAACTTCATGCTGCTCGGCCTGCTGCTCGCCAACCGAACGGGCTGGTCGGACTTTGCGCAGGGTTCCTTCCTGCCGTCGTCGCTCGCCAGCAAGCTCCGCTTCGCCGTCTCCGGCTCGCCGGTTGAGAACGGCGCGGTCCACGGATACGACCGCACGGCGTACAACATGCCCGCGGGCCAGACCAACGACTTCGACGTCGGTGGCGTCGACGGCGTCTTCGCGGGCTGGACGGCGAGCGACCTCGTTGGGAGCGCGACCGACGTGGCCGCCCTCGGGTGGTCCATCTATGGCCCGTCCCCCACCGTGCTGCCCAAGAAGTACTCCGACCTGATGGCGTCGACCGCGCTGTCGCGCGACTACGGCTACGCCACCTTCAACCTGCAGCGCGACACCGGGCAGAGCGGCGAGTACGGCGACGCGTACGGGCACCTCGGCGCCACCTACGGCTTCCAGAGCCAGCTCGTCTACTTCCCCAAGCTCGAGGCGACGCTCGCCGTCGCGACCAACATCGAGACCGACACGCAGACGCAGCCCAAGGACGTGCTGTGCTTTGCGTACAACACGGTGGCGGGCCTGCTGCTGAACCAGAAGATCACGTGCACCTTCACCAAGTCGAGCTACTACGGCAGCGGCTGCAAGTGCACGCCCATCGAGGCGGCGGCGCGGCCGGTCGAGGAGGCCGTGTAGCTCGCGTGATGAAATTATGAACAAGGGTGGAGGCACATCAACGCAGCTCAAACTCCCGACTTAGCCCATTAGTACTATCTTTCAATTCCTGCGATTTCGGGCAGCTTGGGCGCTGAGGGGAGCGAGAAGCCAAACGGACCAGAGTCAGCGGAGGGGGTCGGCGCGGTCGGCGCGATCTTCTCCACCTTGTCGGCGACCTT
>Ga0209713_10002406_pt1 | contig 11581 bp, 7 predicted proteins | sample ArcOceMetagenome_3_FD_187444 | JGI IMG/M metagenome (GOLD analysis project Ga0209713, IMG submission 187444) | Marine eukaryotic phytoplankton communities from Arctic Ocean - Arctic Ocean- Svalbard ARC20M Metagenome (SPAdes) (version 2) | ecosystem: Environmental > Aquatic > Marine > Oceanic...
ATCGCGTTTTTAACCCATTTCATCATTCGTTGTTATTCAGGTTGTTATTGATTTTCTTTAATGTCTCTAGTGTTATTAGTCTTTCTTCAGCCGTACAACCAGCAAAAGCGCGTTCCATTATGTCCTGCGCGCAATCTCGTATTACAGGCAAGAATTTAGTCCCCAGCTGGCTTAGCTCAATCAAATTTTCTCTTTTGTTTAGTGGGTTTGGTATACTATTTACCCATCCCTTGCCTTCTAAATCTTTCACGATACGCGACACTCTGTGTCGATCAATGTTCATGTGCTCGGAAAACTTGCTTTGATTCACAGGAGCGCCATCATGCATGATCAAGCACCCTATAGCTGGCAGTTGTCCTGGGCAAATATCCAACCCTGCATTATTGAGCGCCACAGACATTGCCTCACGAATGCCACGGTTCGCTTTACCAGTGAGGTAACCTATATTGTTTGTTAGACTTACAGTGGACTTAGACAAGTTGCGCTTTTATTATTGTTGCATAGGTACAACAATTTTTATGCCCATAAACATGGTACTTAAAAAATCACAAAGTATCTATGAGTAGAAAGTGACAACGTATTCGAGAAAAGCGTCAGTCCACAAAAATAATAAGTAATTACTTACTCATTTATAACCAACTCTAATAATCCAACCACCACAGCGTACATCTTGTCTATATCACCAAGATTTATGGCACTAATGGCTCCTTCATGAGCGGAGATAATGGCTCGTATTACTGACTTTGGCTTACCATGACCCACTTCTGCAATGGCCCACGAAAATTGATCGCAAATATCGTCGTATATCTGTTCACGATTGATGCCCAATTCCAACTGAATTTTTGAGGCAGCGAGATAGTATTCAAAGTCTGAAGGTGTATCAATAACTGCCATAGGAAGCTTAATAAAGAACCTCAAAAGTTCTATTGGATCACGGTGTGATGCTGCCTCTTCTATGTAGTTTAAATACTGTTCATTTCCCTTGGACACCAGAACGTTCAGAAGTCCCGTCTTATTAGTGAAATGTCGAAATATCAACCCTTCACTTACCCCTGCTTCTCTTGCTATTTTCGCTGTTGATACCGCTGCAAAACCCTGACTCCCAAAGAGTGTTATGGCAGATTTTACGATATCTATTTGCTTCTGAGTCATAGTAAGTAATCACTTACAAAGTTACATGAAATTATTTAACTCAGAATGTGATGGGTTTAATGTGCTTCCAACCAGCTGGATCCTGTTCCAACCTCAGCGATCATGGGGATTTCAAGACTTACCGCAGCCTCCATTTTTTCCACTACCAATGCCTTTAGATCATCAAGCTCCTCCTTAACAGCGTCAAAAACCAATTCATCATGAACCTGCAGAAGCATTCTTGACTTCATGCCTGATGACCGCATGGCACGGTCTACTTCAATCATGGCCAGCTTAATGACATCTGCTGCAGAGCCTTGAATAGGAGCGTTTACCGCATTACGTTCACTGTGACCACGCACAACTCCATTGCGACTCTCTATGTCTTTAAGATAACGGCGGCGGCCAGTTATGGTCTCAACATAACCATGTTCACGTGCAAAAGCAACCTGGTCATCCATATATTGCTTAATGCCTGGATAGGTCCTGAAGTATCCGTCTATCGCCTCCTTAGCTTCTTTTCTGCTCATGTCAGTTTGTTGACTCAATCCAAAAGCGCTAACGCCATATACTATTCCAAAGTTGACTGTTTTCGCGTTAGAACGCTGCGCTCTTGTGACCTCTTCTAAAGGCACTTCGAAAACTTTAGCTGCAGTAGCTTTATGGATATCCTCTCCATTTCGGAAAGCTTCGATCATCGACTCATCCTTAGCTAAGGCAGCTATTATTCGCAATTCAATCTGACTGTAATCTGCTGCGAGTAGTGTGTGATTGTCGTTATCTGGGATAAACATGGCCCGCACTTTACGGCCGTTTTCAGTTCGAATAGGAATGTTTTGGAGGTTTGGATTCGTCGAACTCAAGCGCCCAGTTGCCGCTACGGTTTGATTGAAACTGGTATGGATACGTCCTGTCTTTGCATGCACTAATGCAGGCAACGCATCTACATAGGTGCTTTTTAATTTCTTAAGCTCTCTAAATTCCAAAATCTTATCTACGATCGGGTGAACCTTTCGCAAGCCCTCAAGTATATCTTCGGAAGTGGCATACTGACCTGTCTTTGTTCTTTTAGGCTTCTCGGAAAGCTTAAGATCGTCAAACAGTACTTCACCTAGTTGTCTAGGCGATCCCACATTAAATGGTTTGCCGGCGATCTCTAAAATCTCTCCCTCTAGCCTCACTATAATTTCACCCAACTCTAGACTGTAAGAATTTAAGGCTTCCACATCCACACGGATTCCTTCACGCTCCATTCTAGCTAGCACAGGAACAAGCGGCATTTCGATGGTAGAAAACACTTTATCTACGCCAGTCTCTTTTAGTTTCGGCTCGAAAACTTGTTTTAATCTGAAGGAGATATCTGCATCTTCAGCAGCGTAGTCTAAGAGATCGGCCGAGGCGATATCTCTCATATTTTTCTGAGTTTTGCCTTTTTTACCCAATACTTGCTCTATAGAAATGGTTTCATAGTTCAAATAAGTCTCGGCAAGAATATCCATATTATGGCGCATATCCGGTTGGATCAAATAATGAGCGATCATTGTGTCAAACAATGGACCTCGTACTTCCACTCCGTAGTTCATCAATACAGATAAATCGTATTTGATGTTTTGACCAATTTTCTCAACGGATGTACTCGACCAGAATGGCTCAAAAGCATTGATGATTTCTTCTGCTGCAGCTCTTTCTTGAGGTACGGTAACAAAGTATGCCTTGCCCTCAGCGTAACTAAAGCTCATACCTACAATCTCCGCGTCCAACACCTCTAATGACGTGGTCTCTGTATCAAAGGCCACCGATGATTTCTGGGTCAACAAACGTGCAAGCTCTCTCGCTTCAGGAAGGGTTTCTACCAGTTGGTATAAGTGATCCGTAGTCGCAACAGAATCCCTACCTGAGGCGCTAATTAAGGTAGCCGTCGTATCAGGTTCTGGCCCACCGAACAAACTCATTTGATCGTTAGAAACAAGCCTAATTTCTTTGACCTGTTTTTTAGTCGCTTCACTTGATGTTGCAACAGCCTCAGTTCCTCTTTTTAACCCTAACCTTCGGCCTAATGTCCTAAATTCTAGCTCCTCAAAAATGGTCATCAGTGCATCTTGGTCCCACTCGTCTCTTGTTAATGTTTCTGGCTCAAGCTCCACAGGTACCTCAAGAATAATTCGAGCCAATTTTTTAGACAAGGTTCCTAGTTCTGCATTGTCACGGATTTTCTCGCCTAATTTTCCTTTGATTTCACCTGCATGCGCTAAGGTCTCTTCTAGGCTTCCATACTGCATCAGTAGCTTAGCGGCAGTTTTTGCACCTACTCCCGGTAACCCAGGAATATTATCCACCGCATCACCCATCATGCCTAAATAGTCGATGACTTGATCTGCATTAGAGAGTCCAAAACGCTCACAGACCTCTGGTACTCCCCATACTTCAGGAGGGTTTCCTCCACGGCCTGGTCGATACATAAAAATTTTATCGCTCACTAATTGTGCGAAATCTTTGTCAGGCGTCATCATATAGGTAGTGAATCCTTCCTTCTCTGCCTTTTTAGCCAACGTACCGATCACGTCATCTGCTTCGTAGCCAGGAACACCTATTGCAGGAATTTTAAATGCCTCTAGAATTCGATGTATATAGGGCACTGCTGATTTTATAGCCTCGGGAGTTGCTTCTCTATTGGCTTTATACTCTGGGAAAATCTCATGTCGTTCCGTGGGCTGAGGAAGATCAAAACAAACGGCGATATGCGTTGGGTTTTCCTTAGAGAGTAGGTCTAACAACGCGCTGGTAAAACCATAAATTGCGGAAGTATCCAGGCCACCGGAAGTGATTCTTGGGTTTTTTGCAAACGCGAAATAAGCCCTGAAAATAAGGGCATACGCGTCTAAAAGGAATAGTTTTTTATCTGTATCTGGCGTTTCCTGACCCATGGAACTGTCTTTAGAAAGAATGGCTGAAATTATGAGTAGGTAAGTTAGCTACTTCGTTTGAAATACCGAGTTTTGCAAGACAAAACAATCGGCACAATATGGCGTTGTTATTAAGCATTCAATCAGACATCATGATTTTTAGAATCCTGTTCACCCTTGGATTTGTTCTGGCCATAGACTTCTATGCCTATCAAGCATTCAAAACCGTATTTAAATCTTCTGCGACCCCATGGATCTATTGGGGGATTACCATCGCCTACATCATTTTTAGCATCTATATGTCATTGATGATGACTTCCGGGAAGGTGGACTATAAATATCTAAGTCTTCTTGTAGGTACTACCATTTTAATTGCCGTTCCGAAGATGGTTATTATGGCTCCTCTGATTATTGAGGATGTCTTCCGTTTAGGCCAATTCATCTTTCGCGCAATCACTACACAGCCGACAATCATGCCAGAGCGTCGGACCTTTATCTCTCAACTCGCACTTGGTATTGCCGCTATACCCTTGATCGGGATCATTGATGGAATATGGAAAGGACGTTACCGGTATCGAGTCATCAGCCACACCTTAGAATTTGATGACCTGCCTGATGCTTTTGATGGCTTTACTATTGCCCAAATATCTGACATCCACAGCGGCTCTTTTGATAATGTGGAAAAAGTGTCCTACGGTGTTGACATGGTCACACAGCTAGGCGCTGATGTTGTTATGTTTACTGGAGACCTGGTGAATAACACTGCCTCTGAAGCCGAAGAATGGATCAGTACTTTTCAAAAGCTATCTGGTAAAAACGGTGTGTTCTCTATTCTGGGAAACCACGATTATGGAGATTACTGGAGATTCCCATCTGCCAAGGATAAAGTAGACAATCTCAACAGGTTAAAAGAAATTCACAAGGAGATGGGCATGGACCTACTCCTGAATGACAGCAGGTATTTTGAACGTGAAGGCCAGCGTATTTATCTGGCAGGAGTTGAGAATTGGGGACTTCCTCCTTTTCCTCAATATGGAGATCTAGATCAAGCACTTTCCGGGATACCTGAAGATGCATTTACCGTTCTGCTCAGCCATGATCCCTCGCATTTTGATGCGCAGGTAAAGCAACACAACAAAAAGGTGCACCTTACATTAAGCGGCCATACGCACGGAATGCAGTTTGGAATAGAAATTCCAGGTTGGATCAAATGGTCCCCTGTAAAATTTAAATACCCAAAATGGGCTGGCTTGTACCCTGAACCTGATGGTCAAGTATTGCACGTGAATAGAGGTTTTGGGTTCTTGGCTTTTCCTGGAAGAGTAGGTATGTGGCCAGAAATCACTCAAATCACACTCAAGAAGAAATTGGGGTAGATCGCCTTCGACCGTAGCACGAAACTCGTTATGTTTTTTGGTAAAAACGTGACATGAAATAAATGTGCGGTAAGCTCAGTGCACTCAAGAATACGAGAAAGTAGCTCGACCATTCTAACAACGAGTTCTTATCAAACTGGAAAACAAGAAGGAACAGTAACACCGCACCACCTGAAAAGGGCAAAGAACGTATCCACATGGATTTATTGGTCCAATCTTGGGAGATTTTCAAATGATTCCATCCGGTAACACTGTGCTGAAGCACAAAGTACAAACCAAAACTTAGGGCAAGGCTTAGCTGCGTTCCAACAACAAGCGCAATGATGGAAATAAGCCATGGGACAGACCTCAACAAGAGGCCGAGTATAATACTCACTAAAATTAAACCACGGGTTACAAGCACAACAGTTTCTGGAGAGAGGTCTAGAATTGGCACATTCATTTGAAGAAACACCGTATTCATCTCCTGTGTATGAGATATCAGTATTACACCCAGAAGTAGCGCTCCCCACAAGGAGGATAGAAATGTGCTTGACAACCCCCACTCTTTGAGGTCAGTCTCACCAAAATGCCAGGCACTATAGCAAATAAAGGTTACTAAACCCGTTAAAGGTGAAGCCGTCCATAAGAGTATCACCAGAAGCATCATGGAAAGATATCGCAAGACAAAGGGCAACAATTTTGATTTACGTTGTGTAATATACCCGTCCAAAGCGCCATGGGGAATTCCTACAATGAAAAGCATGACAAGGAGAACAGACAGTCCTGCGGTATTACCAGTCCCTGGGGAAAAGTAGTTGAGCAGGAGGACGCAACTACCTACAACCAATGGTAGTGATCGTTGTGGCGCTGAAAAAACATAAGAAATGGTCGAGAATAAAACACTCCATAAAAATTTGAATATGGGAAGTTTAGCAAACATTTGAACCTCCCAGCGGAGGGTGGAACGTTCTTCTAGAAATTCAAAGACTTCATGTGGTGGTTGCTTTTGGAACAAGCGCTCAAATATTTCCTTACCCCAGTGTGGTCGGAACTTAAAGATATAAAGCAAGAGAAAGTCATAGAACACGAACCTATTTGGAAGCCTTTGGGCAAAAGACAACCTGGCTAAACGTGGTGGGTGTTGATCTTGAACCAATTCCTGGGCATGCTCAAACATGCTCTTGAAAGCATAGCCAGAGGTGGATTTGATTTTACCCGCTCTACTACCCATAGAAATCACTCTAGGGTCGCTGTGATGATCTTCTACATGCTGGGACATAGGGATAACCCCGCGTTCTATGTGATTTATTTCATACCCGCAACCCATCGCGAGTAAATAGCTCTTTAGATGGTGCTGAGCCAATTCTTCAGGCAACACGGTCCTATCAAAACGAGTCATTTCGATCAGGGCTTTATTTGTAGCAGTCGGCAGCACATACATGAACTGGGTCGCCTCATTTTGAGGAATACTAAAATCCATCAACCGCATTTCGTTCGGAACACATACGTTTCTATCGAATGTTACTCGCCATCCCTGAAAACTTTGAAGAACAGGTGTTGCAATGACCTCCTTTGGCAATAAAGCCCGGCTATCGTATACCTTCTTTACTTGGTACTTGTCTTCTGAGGTGGCTAATTCTATAAAGGAAGAATGAGCACGGATTTCTTCTAAGGTCGAACGGACATGAGTAATGTTATGGCTGGAGTCTAGTAGTTCTCGAGTCCTATGATAGAGCGCTAAGCTTTCGATCATATAATAGCGCATATTTTCAAGCGACTGCTTGCCTTCTTTAGTTTCCACGACACTCCATGAATGAGAAATCAAATCTTTAAGTTGATTTACCATATCTGACTCAGGATCAGCCCAAAAACAAAACGTCTTGTCATTGGTTAATTTTGTATCCGGCTCAAGTACCAAAACAGCATAGTCATCAAGCAACCCTTTTCGCTCCATTTCCAGCAGTAATAGTGAATTTGCAGCACCCAATCCAACAAGTCCAATTTCGTAAATCACCATATTAAATGTACCTATGACACTTCATGTTTTTAACCAATCATACCCCCGATAAGTTCGTTGATTTTGGTCAAAAACCAGTTTCTAAGTATTGTATTCTATAAAAGCAGGTCATTTTAAGTATATAAACTTACTCATATCTTTTTGTAAACAATTATTGTTTTAGTAGGTTAACATGTAGTTATAACCTTTTAAAAACAAAACACATGTCATTATTTTTAGATGGATCCTTAGGGTTCGCACCAGACGATTACGTATCGTTTACATTCTTTGCCGGTTACATGGCAATGTTAGCAGCTTCAGTATTCTTCTTTTTCGAGAGAAGTAGAGTTTCTGACGAGTGGAAAACATCAATGCTTGTTAGTGGATTGATCACTGGTATTGCCGCAGTACACTATTATTACATGCGTGACTATTATGCATCTACAGGAGATAGCCCAGTAGTCCTGCGTTATGTAGATTGGACTTTAACTGTTCCATTGATGTGTGTTGAGTTTTATCTTATCACTAAGAAAGCAGGCGGTACAAAATCAATCCTTTGGAAACTTATCGGAGCTTCTGTAATAATGCTTGTTACTGGTTACATCGGTGAAGCATTCTATGCAACTGAAGCTATGTCAGCATTCTGGGGTGCACTTTCTGGTGCTGCTTACTTCTACATTGTATGGATGGTATGGCGCGGAGATGTTGCCAAGCTTGCAAACAGCGCAGGTGGACAGGTTGCTAAAGCAAATAAGGCTTTAGGTAAATTTGTTATTATTGGATGGGGTATTTACCCGATCGGTTACATCTTGGGTACAACAGGTGGATTTTTCGGAATGGACCTAGGTATCGAAGCAAACACGGAAATATTGAATTTATGTTACAATGTTGCTGATGCAATCAACAAAATCGGTTTCGGTTTAGTGATTTACGCTCTAGCAATAAGCGACAACAAAGCGACTGCTTAATTAATCGTTTAAATGTTTTGAACCCCCCACCGTTAAATCGGTGGGGGGTTCTTTTTTTTCGAATCCTTTTTACATTTAAATATCTTAGCACAAGTAAAATTCAACCTAGCCATACCTATCCATGAAGAACTTAATCTACCTGTGTTTTCTTGCACTACCCTTATTTGCAGCAGCTCAAAAAACAGGTGTCCATTCCTATAAGATAGACCTGACTAACGTTGTAGACGATCGCGTTAAGATTACCCTTGATGCCTCTATGATAGGTCTAGGAAAAACACTAGACGAAGAGTACTCTTTTCATTTTCCTGCTACAATTCCCGGAACCTATGCGACGCTTGACTATGGCAGGTTTATTTATGATTTCAAAGCATACGATGATTCAGGCAACGCCTTAAAAGTCAAAAAGAAACGCAACACCTATACGATCATTGGTTTACCTGCGGAAATTGAGTATTGGGCAGAAGACACCTTCGATTCAAAGGTTCGGAAAAACAAAGTGTTTGAGCCTGCAGGAACTAACAACCAAGAACATCGCAATTTTCTCTTAAATGCCGCGGGCTATTTTGGATTCTTCGAAGGTCAAGAAAGCCTTCCCATCACGCTAGAAGTTCAAAAGAGCCCTAGTTTATATGGAGTAAGTGCTATGGAAAGCTATCGTTATGGAAACAGCCAGATATTCAATGCCCGGAATTACCATCACTTTCTAGACTGCCCGATTATGGTCAGTAAGCCAGATACCACCTCTTTTAGACTCGGGGAAGCAAAAGTAACCATCAGCGTGTTTACCGAAAATGGTAGGGCGCTGTCTGGAGATATCTATGATGCCGTGAAAACCAGCATGGGTGCCATTGAGAACTTCCTAGACGGTGAACTACCCGTTACGAATTACGCCTTCATATTCTATATCAAAGACTACACAGAGTTTGAAGGCCTGTTCAATGGAACGGAGATTCGCATTGGTCAAATCATCAAAGTCATTCGCCAGTTAGCAGGGAAAGGGTTTGGTGCGCTAGAGCATGGCAATAGCTCTGTCTATTTCCTGCCTGACTTTGGAGGCAGCAGTGTCTTAGAGGGCATGGCAGACGTCTGTATTCATGAATTCTTTCATATTCTCACACCGCTCGGACTACACAGTGAGGAAATTGGAAACTTCAACTACATCGAACCAAAAATGAGCCAACACTTATGGCTCTACGAAGGAATTACAGAATACTTCGCAGGCATAAGTCAAGTAAAAGGCAATGTCATTGACAAAGAAGAATACGTGCGCACCTTACTTCGTGGGAAACTCGTGACCAGCGATAAATTTCCTAACGATGACATGTCGTTCACAGAGATGAGTGAAAATGTACTAGAAAAGCCCTACAAAAAACAATACCCACAGGTATACCAACGTGGTGCTGTCCTAGGCGCTTTGTTAGACATACGTATCATGGAATTGACCAACGGTAAAAAAGACCTACTCGACATCATCCTTGCTTTGAGAAACAAGTACGGGCCTAACAAGAGCTTCAAGGATTCAGATATTATCGCTGAATTTGTATCGATGTCAGACCCTGCATTACAAACGTTTTTTGACCGCTACATCACAGGGAGAGAGGACTTGCCTATTAAAGAATACCTCCGTAAAGTTGGGATAGAATATGACCGCAGCTTCAAAGGCGAAATTGTCGTTGATCCTTTGAAAGATAACGATGTGAAACGATCCCGCATCGCGAGAAAAGGTCGCTACACCATAAAAAAAGTAGGAAAGAACGACGAGATCGGACTGCAAGAGGGTGATCTGTTAACTTCTTATAACGACAAGCTTCAAAATGAGTTTGGTTATGTCTCAAAGGACGAGGTCATTCAACTTGAAGTGCAACGTAGTGGCGCAGATATAATACTCCCTTATTCCATAAAGACAACTTCTGGAGTGAAAAGCCATTACATTAGATTCATGAAAACACCCACGAAGGAGCAGCTCAGACTTCAATCTCTTTGGCTGAACAGCACTGAAAAAGAATAAAACATGTTTGATTTACATAAAAACCCCCCACGTGGCACTGCCTCATGGGGGGTTTTTATGTAATGATATAGATGGTAAGGATTACTTGATCACAAAATCATGAACTTCCTCACCCACCATTAATTTCATATCACCTTCTTCCACGACCCATTTGTTAGAGGCATCCACTAAGGCAAAACGTTCGCGTGGAATTCGCAGTTCAATGACAGATTGTTCACCTGGTACTAAATCTACCTGAGCAAAGGCACAGAGATTTTTAACACTTGGCACTATACTGGCCACGAGATCTTCATAGTAAATAGGAACCGTGTGCTTACCTGACATGCTCCCGGTATTAGAGATGGTGATATTCACAACCAATTCTTCGTTAACCTCCGCGTTCACTAACGCAGAAGTTACAGACCAAGACGTATAACTCAAACCATGTCCAAACTCAAACTGTGGACCAAACGATGCGGTCCCTTTGTCTCCAGAAGGCCCAGCGGCAACACTCATTGCATCTGCAACCCTGTGGTCAAAAGTGATGTGAGTAGAAGGCTGACGTGGAAACGTAAATGGCAACTTTCCTGATGGGTTGAACTCTCCAAATAACGCACCCGCAATGGCTTCACCACCGAAATCACCCGGCAACGGGGCGTATAATAACGCGTCAAAGTATTGCTCAACATCACGAATATTCCTTGGACGACCTGCGGTCATTACACCGACAACTGTCGCTCCTCTTTCTTTGATGTCTTTGATCATTTCATACTGGGCAGCAGGAAGGAACATGTCCTCTATATCTCCAACCCCTTCACAATAAGACCATTCGCCAAAAGCAACAACCACGGTTTCACCCTTTAATGAAGCCGTGCGAAGCCTACCTGTGGGCTCCCAAACATTGATGTCCTCTCCAGAAGTGTAGTAGGTCGCTCCACGGGCTTCCATGGCCTCTGCAATAGTTGGTACTTTTCCTGTATTAGCTAAGCCTGGATTGTCACCTTGCCAGCTGTGTGACCAAGCACCGTTCAGTGGTATAAGGCTATTGGCAGTAGGGCCAGTAACAAGTGGGGCCTTTTTCAATGGCAATACATTCTTGTTTTTCAGTAGCACTAAGGAGTTTTGAGCTGCCTTGAGCGCGGTGGCTTTATGTTCATCGCAATTAAATAATGCCAGATCCGGTCGAACGTTACCTTCAAATAACCCGAGGTCCATCTTTACCTGTAGGATGCGACGGA
>Ga0209713_10002408_pt1 | contig 11579 bp, 7 predicted proteins | sample ArcOceMetagenome_3_FD_187444 | JGI IMG/M metagenome (GOLD analysis project Ga0209713, IMG submission 187444) | Marine eukaryotic phytoplankton communities from Arctic Ocean - Arctic Ocean- Svalbard ARC20M Metagenome (SPAdes) (version 2) | ecosystem: Environmental > Aquatic > Marine > Oceanic...
CTGCGCCTGCTTCCAAGACTACTTTAGAGGTCGTCGAAGTTAGCTAACAGTTAACATAGTTATGATAGTTATAACAATTTTATAAACCATTTATAACAAGTTATAACTATGTTATAACTATGTTATAACTCGTTATAACAAGTTATAAGGAGTTATAACGAGTTATAACATGTATAACGAGGTTATCTTAGTTATGTTAGTTAATAACACGTTATATAACACTTAGCTAACTATGCTAACTATGTTAAACAGTTATAGAAGTTAGCTGAGATTCATGCTAACTATGTTAACTCCTGTATGCTAACTATGTTAACTAGTTAACATAGTTAACATACAGTTAACATAGTTAGCACGTTAACTATGTTAACTCGTTAACATAGAGTTAACATAGCTGTCCCACAAAGCGATTTTTGAGCTTACGCAGCTCGTGTATGCAGCAGCGCAAGCCAGTGACGTTGTAAGCAATCCTTGGCTGCTTGGCAATGAATGGGTCCCTATCCTTTTGAAATGTGGTTTTTCAAGTGATCCAAAGCTTCTTTTAACTTTGCATGATGTTAGGCAAAGCCTTTGGCTCAAGCAGCTTTCAGCTTCAGTAGCAAGTGCTTTAAGGAAACGTGATGTCAGGCAAAGCCTTTGGCTCAAGCAGCTCAGCTTCAATAGCAAACGCTACAAGGAGCATTATATATAGCTCAATAGCTTTCGTAGCTTACAGCTGCACGCGTGCATGATGTGAGCTCTGCGCTTGCAAGTGCGTTATACGCATTAATTTCGTTTTTCACGAGCTTTGGCTCTATATAGTGCAGACACAGCCCTGCGCTCTTGAGCTAACTTGCTTTTTTTTCAGCCATGGCTCTTCCTGAGTGGCTTGCGCCGGTCAACAAGCTCTTGAAAGACCATGACATGGAGCCCAACGTGAAATTCCAGAAGATCGCAGAAATCTTGGTGCAGCACAAAGCTGCCGAATTCATCGACAACATCCCTCCTACCAGATTTCTACCTCATCCAGGAAATCGCGGGGGCAATATGGTGAATTGGCATGATATGGCACAAAGCGCGAGCGTTAAATTGCGCAGCGGCTTTCAGCTGGGGCTCATTGGACTCAGCATCTGCTTTGAGTTGCCACGAGACCCCACTCTACGTGCAGCACACCTCAAAAAGATCTCAGACCTCATCGACGCTTCGGACGGCTACTCAGATTTTTTCAATAGATATCGTTTTTGTTTGAAGGATTATTTTGCAATTGTGCTTTTATTTTTAAGCACACAAGCCATTGAAACAACGCAAGGACACTTGGCTCCCATCACCGGCGATGAGAAGTACCTAGCCATTGCTACCACTCACACTGTCTACTGGTGCAAAAGCGTTCTTGCCCAGTGCAAGTGCAGCTTGCCTGACTTGGGCGACGGCAAGAGGTACTCGCTGGAGCACATGCTGGCTGGCAAGGGCCCAAATCACCCACTGGAGATCATGTGCAAAAGCGGATGGCGCTGGCTGGTCGTCCACGAGGAGGTGGAGCAGCACATCCCTGCTTTGCCTATGCGCTGGTCTGGCTCCATGAACAGCACTCACGCTGGCAACAACCAGAAGCTGGAGATGGAGAGCGCCCTTGAACTCTGCAACTCCTTTCAGATCATGGGCGACTGGGTGGCAGCGCTTGGAGCAGTAGCTGCAGGAGAGCCTGCCTGCAAGGACTACTTGGGCACGATCTTTAACTTTTGCAAAACGTACGGAGGAGGAGACACCTTCCCCATAGTGCGTTACCTTGCAGCGTACTCTTCGCTTTGGTCTGCAAGCTTAAAGCTGGGCGCGGACTTCACCGAGGCTGTGACCAACGAGCCGTTGCAGGTTGGCTCAAAGTTTCCGCTTTTCCGTGCGGGCATGATAGCTGCTCAGCTGACATCTCCCAAGCACTCTGACTCAGTAGCAAAGCTGCTCACTGTATCCGACATCAGAGCCCTCAAAAGCAAGGACAAGAAGCAGATGCTCTTCGAGGCGGAATCGCTGATGGCGGGCGCGTGCTTCAGCTTTGTTTTTAATTACTTTTTTTTACAAAAAAAAATGTGCATGGGGAGTTATCATCAATCCTATGAACAATCTTTTTTTTTACAAAAAAAGGCGCTTGGGGAGTTATCCTCAATCCTATGAACAATCTCTTTGGTCTCATTTCTCATTGATTAAGAAGAATGTTCTTTTCGTGTGCGTCATGAGTGAGCCCAAGGTGGGAGCAGCTGCTAAGCTTACTCAAATCTGCACCCAAAACCAGCGATGCTTACACAATCTTCGGCCGTTTCCAGACACGAGTTGTCTTATTCGTGCTGAAGAAAGAGAAGCAAGGGCACGAGAAGGATGGGCACAAAAACTTGGATGCCATCATGCAGCTGTGGAACGCAGACTACGGCAAGGTCTTGAAAGGAGAAAGCATTCTAGCGAAAGCTGAAAGCTCAACTGCAGCGGACAACACAGCGCCGAAGTCGCTCAGCCAGCTGCAAGACAAGAGCGCTATCGCTTGCCATGACTTCAAGCTGAAAGTTGGCACCGCCTACCAAAACTTTGGCATCGAGAGAGCGCACGAGGACAAGATCTTCACTCTGGCCTCTGTTCAAGCGAACCACGCTGAGTTCCATCACAAGCCGCTGTTTAGCGCAGCAGTGGAATCAGTGTTGGTAAACTTCACGGACAAGGACACGAAGAACAAACTCCGCATCAAGGAATGGCGTCCATACAAGGGAGAACAGCCAAGCGCTCTCACTGCATCTCAAGTTCTGGCGCTCTTGCCGCAACACAACCCACAGCTACAAGCTCAGCTACTCAAGCAACAAGTGGAAAGTTCGCTCTTGACGCAGGTCCTGGACAGCAAACTCAAGGACGACGATCTCATCTTCTGCTGCAACCCGCATGTTGTTCGTGCAGGCAAGCAAGCAGCCGCTGGCAAGTTGAACTTTTACCTAGCTGGCAGCTGTTCGCCTCTGAAGCCAGACGCTACACTGGAAAGCCTCACAGATATCAAGGTGTGCATGAACGTTGCAGACGACTACAACCCAGCCACATTGTTTGCCATCACGCCTTTGAAGCAGACGCTTAATCTCAAAACCGAGACCTTCATCGAAAGCAACGAGAAGGTTGCACTGATGCCTTACTGCTGGGTTCGTCCGGCGGCAGACGAAGCGAACGCAAATTACTTGAGCTTGTGGTAAGGTTTTGTGGTTGCAATGCTTTTTGATAGATTAATGTGGTCGAGTAATCACGAAGCGAACTCATGTTCCAAAAACTTAAGATGACGTTTTTCTTTTTCAGGTACCATTAAGCAATTCCAAGGCGAACATGATCTTGAGCTTCCAGCTGTTGGACGGTTTTCTCTTGACCCCGATGCTGAGCAACAAGGATTCAGTTGCAAAGCACGACATTCTGACTTACAGCTCGACGCAGGCGAAGGAGGCTCAGCTGGAAGCACTTGCTGACAAAGCACCTGCTCCTTCAACACCAATAGCAAAGCCAAAGAAAAGAAGTAGGACGGAGAAGTAGCTGCGAGCTGAAGGACGAACAGCGCAAGCTTTTATAGAAAACAAAACAGTTGCCTCAAGTTTGTCACAGCAGCTAAGTATGGCATGTGCCACTGCAGCAAGTGCTCAATCAGCATATTGCTAGATATACAATTGCTTTCAAGACCACATTATCCTTATTTTCCCGTATATGTTCCTTTTTAAAGACTCCTTAAAAAAAAGATAGGTTGCACACTCTGGACTACGTTTGTTGCATAGCGTAATGCTACATGAAGCGTGCGCTCAAGAAGCATATGCTCAGTCAGTTACATAGAGTAATAGCTGTTGCTCGCGTTTGTAAATTGGTCGTGTTAGATTTTACTTTGAAAGCACAATTATTTTTGAACGTTGATTGAAAAAACAAAAATAAATCGCCAAATTTACAACAACAAATTTGAGTGTGATTTTTTTGATTTCAAATTTGCGAAAACAAACTTGAAAACCTAAATGCAAATTTGTAAAAATAAATTTGTATGACAAAAAAATGGCTACAAATTTACAAAAACAAATTTGAATGATATTTTTTTGATTTCAGATTTGCAAAATCAAATTTGAAACCTAAATACAAATTTGTGAAAATAAATTTGTGTGTCAAATAATTGGCTTCAAATTTAAAGAAACAAATTTGTAACCCAAATTGCGATTTTCCAAAACCTAACGCATTTCAAGCTTATTTTTGAAATTGAACTTTAAATGCAAATACGGTTCGCAATTGTAAGTACTTACGTTCAAGACAATAAGACGGAACTTATGAAAGTGTGCACCACCAGCGATGCATGCAAACGTTTGGCAGGCATGGCCCACCAGCCAAAACACCGCTGCGCGTGTTGCTGTATATCTGCATGTGTGCAAAGACTGCGCAGTGTCTTAATGGAAGATGTATGAGCATACCGCTGCACGGCTCAAAGATATGTAGTACGTGCGCAGTTGCGTTCGCATCCACGCACGATCGCGCGCGCTTATAACGCATTGCGCGCGCGCCGCTCGCCGAGAGTTCGCCGACCGCGCATTTCGTAGCAGCTTGCGGCAACATGCATGTGCGAATGTCTTGGTAGACTCGGCCAGTTTGCGCAGCGCTGCGCTGCATGGGCGCGCAGCATGCAGTCAGCTTATAGTCATACATATGCTATCATGCTTCACAGATTGCAACACCGCGAACAGCAAGCGAACGCTAGGGTTTTTTGTGTTCTTTGATGTGATGTACGGTCTGCTGATGTTCTTTGTTGTGTGGTCTGCATGCACTGCATATTTGACTCCCTCGAAGGCTCCTTGAGAGCGGTTTGCGTGATCTCCGCAAATGCACGTAAACTAGTAAGCACATCACAACTTCACACTAACAAAAACCTAACACACATGAAGCAGTGCTCAAGAAGCTGCCGCTGAGTGAGCTTACGCTTGACTAGCAAATGCTGTTATAGTTCATGTGTTTTGCGTTGTAGTCAGAGCTGCTGCTTCAGAAGCTCAGGCTGTGTTAGCAGTTGCTCAGTTAGCTAATGCTGAAAAGACAAGTGTTTGCTTGCACGTGACAAAGTACCGCCACTCAGAAGAAGTGTGTAAGCAACGCAGCTTTCAAGCTTTCCAAGCGACTAGCTTGCTAGTGTAGCAGCTGCTTTTGTGGTTGCCTGGTGCAATTACAGCAGCTTGTGTCCAAGCCATGGCTGATGTCAGCATCAAGACTCGCAAAGTGCTCACGTACGAGGACCGGGAGTTCACGATCACTCAACAAGTTTCTTCAGACAACTACTTCCTCTTGAAGGGCCATATTCCAGCGCTCGCTAATTTCATTGTCCCCAAGAGCGGTTCGCTTGTGCATGCTCCTGGACTTCAAGAACTCAGGGAGCAGCGCAACAGAGCTGCTGGCCTCGTTTCTGAACAAGCTCATCAAGGACTTTTCGACTCAAAAAGCGATGCTCCAAAGAAAAAAGGCGGCTCCAAGCGCAAAGCTGGCTTGCTAGCTGAAAGCGCCTCTGATCAAGTGACCATCGACGTCGACGGCGTTCAGGTTACCATGATGCGCCCATCAAGCGTCGACAGCTGCCTTGCCATTCTCATGACCGAGTCTTGCCTTGGCGCGGTGATCAACTACATCTCAGAGCGGGGCGCTTCGACTGACTCAAAGCGCAGCTACGTGAACAGCGGCAAGTTCGCCAAGAAGAAGAGTGCAGGCTCAGAGACAGCAGCGCAAGCGCTGAGCAGCACCGGCTGAGCAGCTGAGCAGCCTGACGCTTCGAAGAAGCTTGAGAAACCTAGAAACAAAGCCAAGTCTCCAAATCTTTGTTGTTCTTGAAGTTCCTCAGGTGCGTGGTATGTGTCACACTATCTTATGAAACTGCAGTCGGCATGGCAAGGCGCCAATCTATAGCTCATTTGCTCATTTAGCGTGAAGCTCCAGTAGCAACTTGCTGTTGTAGCGCAACTGCTGTTCAAGCTTTTGGTTGCACTTATAAAACAGTGTCTCAATATATGCGTGTCCTAAAACATGTTCCTATAAGCACTCGGCTCCAGTAGCTCTATACGCTCTTTAAGCACTTATGCTTCGCAAGCATCTGCTCAACTGCAGCACGCTGCAGCAGCGCAAACGCTAACAAATGTTCTCAACAAATGATAATAGAAGCATTTCCTGTGATTCATGATTTATATAGCTGTGAGCTTATGCAGCGTATGCTCCAGTAGCTTTAGAGCTCATTCAGCGAAAACTATTTTGCTTGAACAAAACAGTTTTGATGTGTGCAAGTCACTTCAATATTACTGACTGCTGTTGCTTGTGCACATCTCAAGCGCTAAGCTCACAAGAGAACTTAGCTCTAGATGGCACAAGAGCCATACGCGCCTGCTGCAAAAGTGAGGGCACAGTCAGGAGTAACCTAGCATTCACTTGACTGTATTGTGTGTGTGTTGAGTGCTAGTCGAAACAGTTGAGATGTGAAGGCCAAGTGCATGCGTGTTTGTGCTTTCTTGTAAATCTAAGGCAAAGCGTGCTCGCAGCGAAGAGCGCGAAGACATCTGGGGCTTCAAGTACGACGAGCAGGTCTGGGGAGCTGAAGACTCAAAGCTGGCATCCTACAAAACCCCAGTAGTTTCTTATCAGCGTTTATCGAACTGTTTGGGTCGTGTTTCGAATCATGTTGAAAGATAGAGTGCTTTGTAGATTGACTACAAAAAAAATCTATGCAGCCAAGGCTATGGATGGGAAGCGCAGCCGCTCTCAAACAGCAAAGATGCCCAGTGAAGAGCGAGATGCTGGTGGAGCTGGAAGTGAACACAACGTGACCACACGACCTTTCCTGGAGCCTACAGTTGATACAGAAGCTTCTAGCAGAGGCAGTGCTCGCAACGCCTGGGATGAGGATATGACCGAGCAGGATGATGCTGGAGCAGTTGCTGATAAAAAGGTGCTTTTATGCGACGACATGGGCATACCACAGGCCTGCAAAGATGGTGGACTTGGAGCTCCAGGCTTTTACTCAGCTTGGCACCACAGCTTCGTTGAGATTCGCTTCGACATGGAAGACAAGATCCACCTCCTGGACACCGAGCGCCACGAGCTCCACTTGTGCCACAACAATCAAAATAAGCGGGATGCTCTAAAGTCTCATTGCGGACGCTACTGGTGGGGCGGCGATGAGGAGCGCAGCGTGTGGAGCTTCTCCAGCGGAGGCTACATCGAGGTTGCAGTACCGGTCTTCGTGCGAGACCAGTGCCCAACGCCAACAGAGCGTGAAGAATCAGCTGACTCTTGGGACCCAGATGGGAAAGCAAGGATGCTGATTTGGCACGCTGGGAGGTGGCATATCTGTGTGCCCGGCTTCGGATCCCGCCCGACGGAGTGGATCTTAGCGATAAGCTACAGCAACGAGCTCTCCCCACCCATCAAAGCCTTCGACTTTCCTCACAAGTTTGAAAGGTGGCGCAATGATGAGGCAGAGATTCCGCTTCGTGTCTTCACCCAAGACCACTTCGAAACTGCAATGAGCAGAGGCTTGGAGCAGGAGGCAGCGGACATGCTCCAGGAGATTGGAAATCTACGTGGGCAAGTTACTGAGCTGGAGTGGTACAAACAACAGTGGGAAAAAAAAGAGGCCGCCAAGCAAGAGGCTCCTCGAGGTGGGTGGCAAATTCGAGCGTGTGCGCTTCTCGGAGCTTGGATCGCGGATGAGCCAAAGCGCTTTAAACACCTGGTGAATGTGCAGCTTGGTCCAGTTATATTTTAGATCCATCAAAGCAGTCCTCTTATAGCTCAATGCTCATATAGCTCAATGCTGCAGTAGCTTCTAGCTTGATAGGTTGTTTAGCTCAGAGCTCATATAGCTATATGCTGTGACAGTGAAGTAATGAAATGTGTGGCACACCAAACAACTCATACTAAGCCAAGGTTCAAGAACCACGAAAGCATGAAGAAGATCCTCGAACCTCACGTGGAGCAGCTCAAGAACAAGGGCTTCGACAAAAGCTACGACTTCTAAGCCTTCTTCAAGCATGCTCGTGATGTCTCTGAGCAGAGCAGGATAGAAACTTGTAGCTGTGCAAAGCTTTGTTCAGCTACAGCTTAGAGCTACAGCTTAGAATAGCATGTAGCTAGGAGCAAGATGCATTCATATAAGCATCAGCTCAGTACAGTAATTATGTCAGCTACATTAATCTACAAAGTTATCAAACATAAGGTAAATCAGTTAGTGTACATCAACCACTTGTCCCAATATTACGTATATATCTTAGGCTTCCGTCACTTGTGGTTGATGCACTAAACTGTAAAATGCATTTATTACATTAACAAATACGACAAAATGTTTAAATAAAATCAAATTAAATTATGATTGAAATCGTAGTTTTGCGAAAATACAAAAATAGCCTTAAATTTACAAAAACAAATTCGTGCACCAAAAACAACCCTCAAATTTACAAAAACAAATTTGCAATACATCAACAAATTTGCAAAAACAAATTGGTGTGCAAAATTTCGAAGACGAATTTATAAACGCAAATTTGTGCACCATCTGCAAATTTATAAAAACAAATTTGTATCCACAAAAACGCCTTCAAATTTACAAAAACAAATTTGCGTGCACATCTTCAAATATTTTATTTGAGCTTAGCAAGTTCAAATTACATGTACGATTAATGTAGCTGGCTTGCGTTCACAGATACAGTTCGATACAAAAATGCAGCATTGTCGACAAAACCATCTACCAACTCATCACAATTGCTTATACAGCCAAAGCTCAATTCAGCGATATGCTTGACTAGCTTTAGCTTGACTCAGCAATTGCTCAATCAGCAAACAGCTATCTCAACACACTGGAAGATTACATTGACCACATACATACTTACACATTTTTGCTTACAAAGCCACAGCTTGATTCAGCAAGATGCTCATTTAGCATTGGCTTTACTCAGAATAATTTCAACCAGCACATCTTACTGTTTGATTGTATCGATCAAATGAAAGCATACGCATTTGTGCTCATGCAGCCAGTGTTCAATTCAGCATGATGCTTGATTAGCATTCGCTTTGTTCAGCTGATGGTCCATCAACAGTCGTCTATCACATCCTATTGTTGGATTACCATTGTATTGAGATAGTACATACATTGCTACAATGCATGCACACTTGCTTGACTGAAATCAAATCGAATGCTCTGCCTAGCAACCTGGCTTACCATTAGCTGTTAGCTATTCACAGTACTATCAGCTGCTAGCCATTAGTTTGACTGCCATGTCGTGGACACTACAGGATCTCATCAAGGAGATTGAAGGAGCTTCATCGGTTCTTCGTGTACGCTCTTCACCTACGCTAGTAAATTCTTTAGTTGAGTCCCTGAAGAAGCACATCGCTGCAATGAGAATCGACCTGACCAAAGCAGCTGACGTGTACAACATTATCAGCTCCAGTTGCTTCCCTGATGCAAAAAAAACTGAGCTGAACGCTGCGGTTGATAACTCGTTGACCACATTTGCTCCAGCATCGGAAGCTGCACCAGCTGCAGCGAAACCTCAGATACTCTTGGAGCCTCAAAATGTACTGTCCAATCACGAATGGCAGAAGTTGTATGACCCAAAATGCTTCTACCACGACTCCACTGTCATCGTATGCAGGCGATTGCGCAGGCTGAACATGAGTGGCTTGCATGAGAAAACAGTCAAAGCATTCACTGCTTTGCTAGTCCACATTTGTATGGACAAGTGTGGATCCATGCCCAGCTACGCAGACATCTACAAGCTCAGCCATGACTTACGCAATACCTTTGCCCTCACGCTTGGCCGGAAAGTTGATAATGTGCCGTCACCTACTACCTATCCGAGCACTCCAGAAGAACTTGGCACTGAGTTTATGTCTTATGCCTACGACTCAGACGACCCGCCAGTCCGAAAGGAAATGAAACACCTCGCAGATCTCATTGCCAACCACACACCAGTGAGGAGCACCAGCCATCTGCTTAAATCTAGTGAGCCACAAGGATTGCGTGGTCTGAGGATCAACCCTGATGTCGTGAACACTCTTAAGGCAATTGGAATGAGGATTTCGTCGCCTGATAAAATGTCCCAGAGCAGTGGTGCTTTGATGGATGCTCCTGCGTCTTCGCCACGAGAATCTCGCCCAGTCGCAACACCTCAAGCTCTTGCTGATCGAGATAGGTTTGCTGGATCGCTGCATTTGGCCACTACGCCTTCATCAACAACTACGCCATCTAAATCGCCAACTGACACCAAGCCCCCGATGCAGCCTGCAGATCCTAAAGATGGAGCTCTCGCCGTCAGCTTGAAACCCCCAACCTTGCCGAAACTTCGTGCTGAGCTAGCTGCAGCTATCATGGGGCCCAGCGTCGAGGACTTTGAGAACAGCGCGATGGAACGTCTCATGAAGAGGCGCAGGACGCGTGGTAAGCAGGCAGATCCTCTTCACAAAAAAAACACTCCGCAAGCTAAAAACCAAGCTGGAGCTGCAACTGGAGCTACAGCTGCTGCAGCTGAACCTGGAACTACTGCCGGAGTTGCACCTGGAGTTGCACCTGGAGCTGCGCCTGCTGCAGCTGAACCACCAGCTGGAAATGGTGCTGGATCTGCAGCTGCAGGTGGCCCTGTTTCTCACGGAGGCTGCTCTAAGTGCAGGTATGGCAAAAATGGCTGTCGCAGTTGCAATCCTAATTGGAAGCCAAAGAAGTGAGGGGCAGATACAGCTTACGCTAATTCGGGGATGCAGCTGCGGTCTTAGTTGCAGCTGTGACTACAGTACATGGTCGACCGACCATGTACTTGACAGCGTGCGCGCTACTCAGCCAAAAATACAACACAGCCTACAACACAATATGCTTTATGCTCATACAGCTTCATGCTCATACAGCTAAGCATCCTTGCTCATACAGCTTCATGCTCATACAGTTAAGCAACGTTGCTCATACAGCTTCATGCTTTGATAGCCCATGGCTTTCATGAGCTGACTGCTAATTAAAATTCGGTTCTTGAATTGCGATGCGATCAACATCCAGCACTGCTCACACAGCTTTATGCTCATAAAGCAATTTGCATCCATGTAGCTCTACGCTAAACAGTTGCAATTTCCAATGTGATGCCAGAAGTCACATGTGAATGAGTCAATTCTAAATTCGTGACAGCAGATGTGTGCTCATTCAGCTCCTAGCTCACACAGCGCCAAGCTGGAACAAATATACACCTTTATACTATTACAATTTCCTCCTGAGCTTTTGAACGCTTTTCTGTAAGCTTCGGCTCTTTAGCTTTTGAGCTTTTGAGCTTTTTCCAGCCATCATGGACTTCGTTGACCGAGATGCACTCGAAGCTTGCATCCAGGAAGTCACCGATGGCGTGCATGCTGAAGGGCGCCGCATTGCGGAAGCTAAAGGCAGAACCTACTTGCCAGAAGCCAACGGCTTGAGGGTTCGCAAAGCATTGGAAGACGCTGGCTTGCTTCGACAAATGGAAGAACACTACTCCGCAGCTCGCGCTGCTCTTCGCACTGCTCTTTTGGACGCAGCCGCTGCTGTGATCAACGTGGATGACGATGACACTCAACAAGATGGAGAT
>Ga0209713_10002409_pt1 | contig 11579 bp, 10 predicted proteins | sample ArcOceMetagenome_3_FD_187444 | JGI IMG/M metagenome (GOLD analysis project Ga0209713, IMG submission 187444) | Marine eukaryotic phytoplankton communities from Arctic Ocean - Arctic Ocean- Svalbard ARC20M Metagenome (SPAdes) (version 2) | ecosystem: Environmental > Aquatic > Marine > Oceanic...
GCTTTAAAAGCGAAGCCTGCCCTTAGGTGGTGTTGCACCCAGTCGCGACTGCGATCGACAGCTGGACAAGCCGTGGTGGCCGCGCACGCGGCGTACTCTCGCGGAGCTACACAGAGCACGCGCGCCCCACGCGCGGCCGACGCATCCGAGTCGATATGCTGTGCTCGCGGCGGCGCCCCTACAAGCCGACCCGCCACAACGCGCGCTCATTCTTCCTGGGCACGAACAGCGGCTTGGCGACGCTGCTATTCCTGGGCATGAGCTTCTTGATTTGTCTGGGCACCGTCGCCTGGATGAGTGCGGGCGACTGTGGCGGGGAGGCCACTTCGCTGGAGGAGGCCTGCATTGCCCTGGGCAACCACGACAGCTTCTACCAGTCGACCTTCTTCTCGTGGGGCCTGTTCTTCGACCCAGGTACGCAGACGGGCCTGCCACCCAATGCTCCCTACGGCGCCAAGTTCACCGTGCTCCTCTTCTCGGTCGCCGGGTTCATTTTCAACCTGGTGGTCCTGGGTATAATTGTCGAGCTGCTGCGCTTGCTGATGGACCGGTGGAAGCGGCTGCACCACCGCGTCATAGCCAACGACCACACCATCATCCTCGGCTGGACAGACAAGACGCTCTTCCTCATCGAGGAGCAGGCACGGCTGCTCACCGGTTCCAAGCAGCGCGGCGGCACAATCTGCGTCCTGGGCGAGATGGCGACACGTGACATGAAGGAGGAGGTGTCGGTCACTTTCCCCGACTGGCCGGCCCTTTTCCCGGGCGTCCGCCTCGTCTACCGGCAGGGCAAGCCATACGAGGTGCAGCCCCCCTTTCCCGAAGCCTCCGCCATGCGCCTCCCCCACGTCCCTCCACCCCGCCTCGTGCGAACACGTCGGGACCGTTGCTCGTTGCGGCGCAGGTTGACGACCTCATGCGCGTTTCGGTGCGCTCGGCGCGCTGCGTGATCGTGCTCGGCGGCTCGCGCCGACCAAACTACGCCGACGCCAACTCCATCACGATATGTTGCGCGTTGCGTTGCCTGCCGCCCGGACACAAGCTCACGGCCTCCACGCTTGTGGTGGCCGAGCTCAACTTGCATCAGAACGTGAGCGTCGCTCGCCAGATCGCCGGCGCCGACCATCGTGACGAGACGGCGCGCTCGATGCGTACGTCCCCCCCTCCGCTCACCCCAACGCCAGCCTCACACCTCAATCGCGACGCACACCCCCGTTTGCCGATCCCTGGTCTGTCTCAACCGCTGACGTCGCCATTGCTCACGATGTGCGGCAGTGATCCTGCCGGCCACGTCCGCGCTAGTCGTTGACGCGGCCCTCGTGCTCTCCGCCACAATGCCCGCGGCGGGCGCGGCCATCCGCGAGCTGATGAGCATGGAAGGGCACGAGATCCACACTGTCAATCCGCAGCCACTGCTCGAGGGGCAGGCTGCCATCCCGTTCGGCAACATCGGCCGCCACTTTCCTGAGGCCGTTGTCGTGGGCATCCTGCGCAACCGCGTCTCGGGCGTCAAGATCCAAAGCTCGCCGCGCAAGAGCCGGCCCTGGCGCCGGCAGTACTCGACAGCTCACACGGCCACGTCGGTCCATCTGGCGCATCGTCTGGACGTCTCGCACCATCCAGCGGGTCTGCTGCGGCCGCCTCGAACCCTGGGGGCACCCAGGCCCATGAAGCCTTGGCATGTCGCGTCGCCCGACCCGAGCCTGCTCGCGTCTCGCCCTAGTCCTCGACCCCTCTTCCGCCGGAACGCGGGCTCCGCTGCACGCTTAAGATGCACCTCAATGAAACTCACGCCGAACTGCCAACCCCGTGATATTCCCCGGTGCAGAAGAGGAGGGCGAAGAGGCGGTGGCAGCCGACGTTGAGATTCTCATCTCGCCGGCCGTGGGCGAGAAGGTCGAGATGGGAGGTGCGCCGTCAAGGCTGCCGCCTGCAGCCGCGGAGCATTTGCAAGCGCGACGCTGACATACCCCTGCTTTGCCCACTGTGCGCGCTGCAGACATGCTGCTAGTCGTGGCGGAGGACGAGAGGCAGGCCCATCGCACCATGACAACCGACGATCTCAAGAAGGAGCAACGGCGCATGTCGCGCCGCGCCTCGCGCACGCAGGCGCTCAGCAAGAAGCTCTCGTCGAGCAAGATAAAAGCGACGTCATCGTCGCCACCCGCCACTCCGATTCAACCAGAGTCGGTCGAGCTCATCCCTGCGCCAACTTTACTCCAGCCACAGCAGTCGGAGCAGCCACCGTCCGACCCGGCGCCAACGCTGTTGTCGCCCGAGGCAGCGCAGGCCACCGCTGCTGGAGTGGATGCCAAGGTGGAGCGAGCGGCCGGTGCGGGGCCCAGCTCGGCGGTGGTGGAGAAGAGCCACGACTCGAGCGAGAGCGACGGCGTTGACACGCGCAAGCCCACCAGTGATAAGGAAACGCTGCTGGCAATGTCTGCCACGATCCGCAAGAAGATGGCGCATCTTGAGTTCATGGCCGCCATCTACGTGCAGAAGATGGCGCGCGCATGGATCACGCGCCAGCGCGAGAAGGAGGGCGACGACTGGGGGGACGACGTGCGCTCGCCCGCCCCGCCTCCGCCGCCCCAAGACCACCGATTCGTGCTGCCCTGCTCTTGGACGCATCGTCTTCTTTCCCGATGTGTGCTGGCAGGACGAGCCGCGCGACGCCAGCGGACTCACACAATCTCAGGCAATGAAGCGGGTCTGGCAGTGGAGTCGCTGCGGTTGGCATGGCACATCTCATGCGCTTGCACACCTGGCCAAAGGGAGACAGCCCAGCCCACCACTCTGTAGTTCGCATTGTTTCTTCGCGAGTGTTGCCCGCTGATCGGCTGCCTTTTTCTGCGCAAACAGTTGGCGAATTTGCGGCGCGGATCTCGCGACGCCAAGCAAAAGCCGCGTGTCGTGGCCGTGGTAGGGTGGCAACGCAACTTTGGGCGGATGCTGCGAGCCTTCGATGCGCGGCTGCCGCCCGGCTCAAAGATCTTCATCCTTTCCGAGAAGGAGGTGTGGTTTCGCCGCAAGGACCTCTCCACCGAGGGCCTTTCCGAGTACGGGGGCGCCATTAAAGTCGAGGCGTTCCTGCGCTTCAAGCCGGGAACCAAGAAAGGCGGCCAGCAGCGCCGCTCACTCATGCCGCAGCCCTCGCAGGGCGCCCCGCCCCTCGCCAAAGTTCAGCCAACGCCGGCGCCCACAGCGCCGCACGTTCCGCCCCGCATGGGGCCAATCCCGGGTTGCACTGGACTGGTCAACTGCACGCTGCACCACCGAGTCGGCATTATCACGGACGAGATTGCGCTTCGCCAGGCGCGTTCTTGACGCCAAAAGGCCCAGGACACTACACGTGCGTAGCGCGCGCTCAACCTTTGCTCACGGCGCGTGCGTGTTGGCAGCTGCCACTATCTACAATGGACGTGTGCGTGATCTTTGCCGACGTCAACGAGGACGACGTCCGCGCGCACGGCGGCTCGGAGCTGCAGATCGCCGACAGCGAGGCGATCACCTCGACGGTGCTGCTGCGAGAGATGCACGCGCAGATGCACGAGGCGGCGGTCCGTGCCGGCCGTCCTGGCGCGCCGCCGCTCACCATCGTCACGCAGGTGCGTCCGCTTGAAACAGGCCTCCCCGCCTTCGCGCACGCGCACTCAACCCCCCCTCCCCAAACAATCCAAATCGCGCACTCGTTGCAAGCCGGGTGGCTCTGTCCCATTCAGCCTCCTGGCATCTGAGCTTGCGCCAGAGCCATCCCCTGCGTGCTGGCGTGGTGTGCCCCCACACAGCACCACTCCCCATAGCTGCGGCCCCGAACGCGATCGCGGATGATCGGGCCGTTGACAAGAGGGAGGACAATTCCAACCACGCCGCTCCTCGGTGCTCAGGGCGCCACATTCGTCCGAAACAGGTGGTCGATGTGCTGACGGACCGGCTGCTCGACCAGGAGCCAACCCTGCTTGAACCGCGCGTGCAGCCGCGCAGAAAGGCCGAGGCCGACACAGGCTCGCCGTGCAGGTCCAAACGTTTGGGCACTGGCATTTGCGGGAAGTGCGTGAGCGCGATGGGCCGTGGGCCTCCTTTGTGATTGATAACTTTTCCCCGCGCAGTCATCCCGCCGCCAAAAGTGGAGTCGATCGTGCTGCAGCGCAACCAGCTCGAGACCGCCGCGCTCTCAGTGGCAGCGATGCGCGGCGCGAGCTGGTCGGCGATCCGGCTGCTGCTTCGGCCCAAATCAGGAATCGAGATCGTCTCGCTGCTCGTAAGCGAGTGCCTCACGCAGGGGGAGCTTCATCAGCCGGGCGTGCCGCCCAAGGCCTCCGCCGCGCAGCGCGAGGTGCAGTCGACGCCGCCGGCGGCACAGGTACGCCCCTCCGCTGGTGTAAACATTGTCACAAACCAGTTCTCGTTCAATGACCTATCGGCTCGCTGCCGCTCGCTCGGGCTGGGCGTGCTAATTGGTTGGCGTCGCGACGAGGATGACGCCAACCATGATGCGCCCAAGAGCTACAAGATCGGCGTGGCCTATGATGCCACTGAGCTCAACCCGCTGAACAAGGAGGAGAAGTTGATGTCTGTGGCGCGTCAGTGGTGGCCCCGTGTCGGCTTTTTTGCCCTACTCGTATGCCACCCCTCACCTCGGCATCTTGCGCGGTTGGGTAGCGATGCCCCCGCCTAACTTCGCTGCGTGTGCTGCTTCGCACATTCAGGTGGCACCCAACCAACCAGCTCATTGTGATGCGGCGTGAGGATGGGCTCGAAACGCCAGTCTGGAGCCGAGAATCGCAGCGCGAGGGCTCTTGGGCGGATTCGGCACGGCAAGAGCTTGGCCGTTGATCGTCTTCAGCCGGGGGGCTCAGCGCACGCGCACAACATGCATGCGCACACAGCATGCGGAGGGGTGGGACAATGAGAAGGGGGAGACTCGTTGGGGGCGTGCCGAGGTCGGGGTCCTCCGGTGCACTGGATACACGTAAAGTCCTGGAATAGCGTATTTGTTGAGTCGGACCGCGTGACACACGGCGGTGCCATGTTGTCTGTTTGGCCCATGTTTATCGTTTTCCCCTAGACTTATAGAGAATTGGACTCGTGAGCTCTTTCACGTTTCAGCCTCGTCGATCGTCGACCCCGCAAACAGATACCGCGGGATACGCAGGAAGACCCACAGGTCAATAAAACTAAACAGCACCGTCTACTCGACCCGCCACGCCTCGGGCACGCGCGGCCGCCGCGCCGCCCGTAGCATCTCGTCGAGTTGGCGCGTCGAGTCGGCCATGATGCTCCTCAGTAGCCGCGTCGTGTCGGTGCTGACGTTTGCGGGGACGCGCTGTGTCTCGCCTCTGCTGCTGGCGGCGGTGCCGCCTCGGCCACCACCGCCACGCCGCGGCTCGCGTCGTATGGCGGCAGCTCGGCCCCGCCACTTGAGGCCGCGCTTGGCGCGGGTGTTGTACGCAAAGCGCGTATCGTACTGCATCGTTGGAAGCCGAAAATGGCTCGCCACCATCTCCATGAAGCGCTGTGGCTGGTCGAAGAGCTCGTCCGAAAAGGCAACGAGCACCCGATCACCTGCGGACAGCCACTTTGGCACGAACAGGTGGTACCAAGACTGCCACAGCACGGCTGGCGGTGCCCACGCGCCACAGCATGCGCCTCCAGCGCCCGGCTTGCAGCTTGCCCACGCGGCGCGTGGCGGCGGTGGTGGCGGCGGTGGTGGCGTGCGGGCGGCGGCAGCAGCGGCGGCGGCGGCAGCGGCGGCAATAGCGCCGCGGCCACCTCGCACCCCCGAGGCGGAGTCGCCGATGCCGTACCACGCGTCGTTGCGCGAGAAGCGTTGGCAAGCGGCACACGCGCCGTACAGCGCGTCGATGCCGCAAGTGGACGCAGTCGCCGCCGCGTCGCGCGCGAGCTGGCCGAGATCGGAATAGCCACCGGTCCACTCGCGCTTCGAGCGGCCAGAAGTGCGGTCGTCGTCCTGCGTGTCGTGTGCCGCAAACACACAGCTCACAAGGGGTTTGGTCCTCGGCCACGCCGAGAGGTTTCAGTTCCAGGCAACAAGACCACACGAGCAGGCGCGCCTTCTTATGCTCAAACTCTGAGACCGCACGATCGGTCGGGCGGCGCAGGAGCAACAGCAGCCGCGCCATGCGCATATTGGGCTGCAAGAAGAAATGGGCGGCAGGAAGCGAGTACATGTAGGCCGGGCTCGCCTCGCCCTGTAGAGTGTCAAACACGAGGATGCGCGCGAGTCGCGTGGTGGCGGAAGGAGTGCGTGTGTGAAGGAGGCGGTGGGGTTGCAGCGGTGCTGGGGGGCGGTGCTGGGGGGCGGGGGAGCTCGTTCACCGTCACGCGGAAGTCGCGTGGGTCGACGGACGGGAAGAGGTCGCAGTACACAGGGAGGAGCCGCTCAGGCGCCACTCGAAGGTGCGCGTGCGGCGCAGTGACGGGCCGCCAGAAGCGCAGCTCCTTTCGGTTGGGCGGCTTGAGGTCAGCATGCTGCGCAAGCCAAGCGAAGAGCGTGGTGGTCCCCGCCTTCGTGCCCGAAAAGCAGTCAAGAGGGAGCAAAGTTAGCTCGGCCTCGCGGGCGGGCTTGGAGATGGCGTAGCGGCACCGCCACGCGGGGCGTGGCTCCAGGCATGCCTTGTGCTGGTGGCTGCCTTGGGCGTGCCAAGCACGAAGACGTACGGAAGGCACTTTGACGCCCACCAGCCGACGTGTGCAGCGTTCTTCGACTTGAGCCGCACGCCGCAGCGGGGGTCTTGCCGATACGTGAGCGAGCGCGCCGTCGGCTTCACGTGGTGAAACGAGATGGTCGCGTCGAGTGGCACGTGCAGCGACATTGCCGACTGGCTGTCGGGCATGCCAGTCGTCGCGCCGTCGATGCGCCGCCCGTCCGTGTCATACGCTCGGACGATCTGCTGCCGCGCCTTCGAGAGCGTCGACTCGTTGGCTGCCTTGAGGTCGCGCACGAAACGCTTGGCCGCAAAGTAAAACCACGGTGGGTTCTTGCGGAAAAGCGCCAGCAGCGAGCAGCCGTGGGGCAGCGGGCATACACCGGGCGCGTCGAGCCCAAGGTCACTCTCGGCGTCGCAGCGAAAGCCAAAGCTGGCGAAGCAGCGCGTGATCATGGAGTCGCCACCCGTGTATATGCCACCCCCCATCGCACCCGGCCACGCCAGGTGCGCACATGAGTCCAGCCTGCGCTGCACCTGCGTCAGCAGCCCGCGCGAAAAGAGCAGCCCAGGTCCACCGCCCGGGCTAGGTGGCGTGCGTGGGTCCCATTGAGGCGCTGGAGCGCCCTGCTTCGACGCGCGCTGCGCCAGGTTGATATACCATGCCACCTCCTGCCGGCGTGAGGCGTCGAGTGTTGTGCCTGCCGCCATCAGCGGCTCCTGCACGCAGCGTCCTGTGTAGATGGGTCGGTCGCCCGCACCCGGTAGGGCCGCAACGAAGGCATCGAGGTTGCTCGAGTTGGTCGCCGTATCGTAGTCGAGCATGAATGCGTAGTCGAGCAGCCGCGACTCAGCGCGCCTCGCCATCTCACGCAGCATCGCCAGCACCTTGAGCCTCAGGAACGAGTTGTACAGCTCTTTCAGCCGCTCGCGCTGCTTGCCGCCGAGCTGACGAGCGTGGAAGTAGTCATCACGCGAGCGTGGTGTCTCTGCCGAGCGGCGCACACTCTCCAGCACGAGCAGTGTGGGGTTGATATCACGCTGCCTGGAGTCGGTGTTGTTGGCGACGCAAAAGTGCACGCGCTCGGACGGTAACGTCGACATCCAGCCCAGCCGCATCGCAAGCATGGTGGCGTCCGTCCCAGCCTCGGGAGTGATGACGAAAAAGTCGGTTCGTGGCATCGGACGATATACTGAGCGACGCGAGCCTCCTGCGCGCGAGCTACTCTTTGAGACTCGCTGCGACCCCCGTCCGCATGGCATGCACCAGAGTTTTGAGAGAATTTATAGTGAATCTGGATTCTGTGCTTGGGCAAGGGGTTCGAGGTGTGTAATTGAGGTAAGCTAACAGCGTTAAACCGTTAAACCGGCCTCAATAGCGCCCCGACGATGCGAACTGCGCTACAGCGCAGGGCGGTCTGACGGTGTCATGACGGCGGTCGTCCACGACCGGTCGGTCATCGTGGGGCAACCCATAAACCCCCAAGATTCCCCACGTGGGCCCTCTGAAGAACCGCCGGTTCTGAGCGACTTTTATTTACTTGTAAACCGCAAGCGAGTGGGTAGGTAGGCAACCTCATCGCCTAAATAGTAGTAGCCTAAATGAAGTGCAAGCAAATCCAAACTTTAGCAGCAAATACAGGCGTCAAAAGTGCCCGCTGCCACATCACACACCACCCCCTAGCCCCAAGATGCGAAACCATCTGCGAAACGTACCCCACGCGTGCGTGCGATTCTACATCCACTGCGCCACGGCCGCCTTGGTCTCGTCGAAGAGCTTCGCGGCGAACTCCTTGTTGTGAGCGTCCGGGCTGGGGATCCAGCGGTGGCACCCCCACGACTTCTTCTGCTGCAGGAACTCGAAGAGAACCGCGACGCCGATGAACCCACCCAGCAAGGGCTTATCGAGATGCTTCGGGCTGTAGTAAGGCTGCAAGAAGAACCCTTCGAGTCCCTCCTGCGACGGAGCGAGCAGCGCGTGCAGGTTGGTCAGGCACCCCTCCGTGACCGGCTTCATGAGCGAGACCTTGGTCGCAGTCTGGTCGCTGTCGCCCGCGCCGCGCTTGGCCTGGTCAACCACGAAGATGTCGGTCGCGATGAGCCCTGGCGCGACGGGCGTGAAGGTGACGCCCTTGCCGCGGTAGCGGCGCTGCAGCTCGAAGGCGTAGAGCACCTGGCACAGCTTGCTGTCGAAGTAAGCCTTGTTGACAACTCGTCCGCGCGCAAAGTCGCCGTCGGGCAGCAGCGCGTCGAGCTTATCCGACGTCGCGCCCCAATGGGTGATCGACGAGGTGAACGAGACGCGCGCGGGAGCCGAGGCGAGGAGCGTCGGCAGCAGCAGCTCCATGAGAAGTGCGTGGCCGAGGTAGTTGGAGGCGTAGCACATCTCATACCCCTGCTTGGAGGGCTTCGGGTTCTTCGTGTCCTGCATCGCTATCCCCGCGTTCTCGCACAGGTACTCGAGCTTCTTGAAGCGGCTGCAGAACTCCTGCGCGAACGACTTGACGCTGTCGAGGTCGTCGAGCGACAGGCTCATTGGCACGAGCTCGCCGACGTTGTCGCCAGTCTTGGGCGTCTCATCGACGGCCTTCTTGACCGTTGCGCAAGCGACCTCGGCCTTGGCGACGCTTCGGCTCGTAACGATGACCCTGGCCCCGAGGCGGTACAGCGCAGTCGCAACGCCCATGCCGATGCCGCTCGATGAGCCCGTCACCAACGCCCTGCCGCAACCGCAAGGCACACGTTAGGGAATCGCAGGGTGCGAGGGTCCGCTTGGAGCGGCTTACGTCTTGCCCTTCAGCGTGCTCGGGACGCCCTGCTCGTCGGTGTACCACGGAACCTTCTGGTACTTAGTCATCTCATGATAGGGCTTGTTCCGGGCGGCCTTCTCCTTGTTCCACGGCGCGCTGGTGGCCCAAAATGAGCCATCGAACATTGTCATCTTGTCAGTGCTTCAAGAATCTTGAAAACTCCGAAGTTTCAGGAATTTGTAAGAGGAACGCTTATTCATCTTACTTGTACGAACGCTCACAACCAAGCGGAACCACCGAGTCTTGCGCGTCGGGCACGGCCCCACATCTCTAGAAAACGAAACGGCCGATCACAAACGCGGCGGCGGCGGCGGCGGGGGCGAGTCGGCGCCAGCCAGGTCGAGCGCGTTCGTCAGGTTGGAGCAGAGGTTCTCCTCGTCGCCGAGCGACGCTGCCACCGCCGCCTTGATTGCTGCGTCCTCGTCGTAGCCACCGACGGCTCTGCCCGCTGTGGCCCGCGATGGCTTCGCCGTTGGCGTCGCCGTGTTTGTGCCGCCGCCGCCCGCCCGCCAGCTCTCTCCGAGCGCCGCCATCAGCTCGCGGTGCGAGTCGTGGGGCCGTGCAGCCTTGAGCGTCGCAAAGTGCTCCTTGACGTACCGCGCGAAGGCCGACGGCGCGCGGCTCTGCGCGGGGGTGCCATCGCGGTTGAACGCGCCGAGCAGCTCGAGTCTTCCCTTGCAGCGGCCGCACCGCTGCCTCTCGAGGTCGATGGAGCGCGACTGGCGGCCAATCTCGACGTTGCAGCCGGTGCAGCGGTAGCGGTACTTGTAGTGGATGTCGTACGAGTGGCACGTGGTGATCACGATGCCGGGGACGCGCGTCTCGAATCGGTCGGCCCAGCGTCGGAAGGCCGCGCCGTGCGGCGGCCGCGCCTCGCCGTCGAGCAGCCACTGCGCCGCGTGGCACATCTCGTGCGCGAGAGTCTTGCGCAGCCGCTCGTCAGTGTCGAGGACCTTCTCGGAGAGCTCGATGCGCGCCGTCCGCCTTGCGCCGCCGCCACCGCCGCCGCCGCCCTCGGTGCGGAAGCTGCACACCCCCGCCGTCTTCTGCAGCTTGGCGTTCCACTCGAGCGGAAGCTGCGCGGGCAGCCGCCCGTCAAACACGCGCGCGTTGAACTCGGCGTAGTGCCTCGGCGCCGCCTCGCGCAGCTCGCGCCGCCGCTGCGCCCAGCTGGGCGTCCTGCCGGCGGCCGAGGCGGGAGCGGCCGAGGCGGGCGTCTTCACCCGGGCCGATGGCGTGTCGGCGGCTGCGGGCTTCTTCCTGCCCGCCGGCGTCTTGGCCGCCGCGGGCGTGGCGGGCGGCGGCAGCATCGAGCCGCCGCCGAGCACCGCCATCAGCCGCCCCATCTCCTCGTCGTCGTCGTCGTCGTCGTCGTCGTCGTCCAGCGCCAGACCCGTGTGGTGACGTGGCGCCTCCTCGTCTGGCTCGAGCTCGTCCCACTCGTCCTCGACGATCCGCACCACGGGCCGGCGGCTGCTGCTGCGCGGCGTGCGCGTGGGTGGCGCGCGCGCGGGTGTGCGCGCGGGCGTGAAGGAGATCTGTCGCGGCGACATCGTCTCCTCCTCGGACTCATGCGAGTCTGCTCCTTCCTTCTCGGCACCCTCCTCCTCCTCTTCGTCTTCCTCGTCGTCGTCGTCTTCCTCTTCCTCCTCGTCGTCCTCCTGCTCCTCCTCCTCGTCTTCCTCCTCGTAGTCTGCGTCGCTGTCCTCCTCGTCGCCCGCCTCGTCGTCGCTCGACGCAATGAAGCTGTCCAGGTCGCTTCCATCGTCGCTGCCGTCATTGCTCCTCGCCTCCAGACTGCCCTCGCCTTTGCTGTCCTCGTCGCCCACGCTCTTTCGATGCCCCGGCCTCCGCGCTGGTGTGCGGCTCCGTGGTGTCGCGCGCTCCGGCACAGCTGACGTCGCAGAGCCCGAGTCGCTCGCTTCCGCCTCTCCGTCGCTCAGCACCATTACCACTGGCTTCCTGCTCCTGGGCACCTTGATGGATGCAGGAGCTGCATCAACCTCCGGCTGCTCCACCATCGCACTCGGAGCCGGCAGCGGCAGCGGCGGCGGCGGCGGCGGCGGCGGCGGCGTGCCCTCCCCATCCTCGTCGTCAGACA
>Ga0209713_10002412_pt1 | contig 11571 bp, 12 predicted proteins | sample ArcOceMetagenome_3_FD_187444 | JGI IMG/M metagenome (GOLD analysis project Ga0209713, IMG submission 187444) | Marine eukaryotic phytoplankton communities from Arctic Ocean - Arctic Ocean- Svalbard ARC20M Metagenome (SPAdes) (version 2) | ecosystem: Environmental > Aquatic > Marine > Oceanic...
CAGGACCTGCACCGGTCCTTGCACTTTGGCCGGCGGCAGCCCTCGCGCCCGGGAGGGTTGCCGCGCATGTTTGGCACGGCCAGACGCGTCTCGGCGAGCGCTTTCATTTGCGGTGCGAACGGTCTGCCCCCGTGATCGCAGTCGCGAGCGCCAGGCAAGAGTGTGCGCAGCTGCTTTGCTTGCTCCATTTCAGCAACAGGTGCATGCACAACTTGCGCATAGGACTGGGGTAATCGCTGGCAAACGTGTCGCCTCAATAGCCTCAACAAAGCGGGCCGAGCCGGAGGTGAGGGGGGTAGGCGAAAGCCAAGGGCGGGGGTTTACCCTAGGGTTACCCCTGCTACGCACCCCTCACCGACATCGATCTAGAGACCAGACCAACTTCTCCGAGCTCAATTGACCTCACCACCGCTACTGAACGGGCGCCGACTCGCGGGCGCCCTAAGGTAACTGGGTCCTGGGGTAATCGCTGGCAAACGCGTCGCCTCAATAGCCTCAATAGAAGCGCTTGAAACGCGCCTCAATAGGCTATGCGTAGTTGGGATCCGTGCGGGTAACGGGATCCGAGGTGTGTAGTTGAGGGAAGCTAATACGAACGTCACTTTGAACCCCCTACCCCCTTCTGAAGGGTAGCCCCCCCATGGATCATGGACGATCTGAGAGCTCCACCGGACCCATCCACGAGGGGGGGATGGACTTTGGAGGTTTGAGGGTCGCCGAGTAGCGGTGAAAACTTAGCGTTTCCTAGGCGGTTTCAAGCGATTTCCTAGGCAAAAACACCACCCAGACGCACGCACACCCCTCCAACAGGGGGTCGTGGATTCTGGACATTTTGGACCGCCCACCGGCCCTTCCACGAGGGGGGGGTGGACTTTGGATTCTGAAAATCAAGCAAATGCTTCAGAAGGGGGTAGGGGGTTCAAAGTGACGTTCGTATAATAGCTTGAAACGCTTGAAACGCCAATAGGCGCATGATTGAAACGCTTGAACAAAACCCCCTTAATTTTGTCTGTTCACCTGACGCATCCTAACGCGGGCGCGCCCGGGTCCGACGCCACACCCTTCGCACCGCGCCGCGTGCACGCCGCCGCCGCCAGCAAACGCCACCCCGCACGGTACGGTGCACACGATGACGAGCAGTCGGGGACGTGCCCACGGCCACCCTGGCGCATGACCGCGGCCGGCAGTGGGCTGCTGCGCACATGTGTGCGGCAGTCCACAGCGGCCCGCGACGTTCCAGCATGCCGCACACCCCGCCCGGAATATTTACACCCCGTCCGTCAGCTTTGTTAAAAAAAAGGATGAGCACGACGGATGAGCACGACGGATGAGCACACAAGAAAATATTCCTGTTTGCCTAAACAGCCTTTTCCAATTGCGAAGCTCACATTTTACACCCTCAGGCTGCATGCTGCATGCAACTCGGGCGTGAAGAAGAAGAAGCCGAGGCCGAGGGGCGGCAACGGCGGCGAAGCGAAGAGGAGCGGGGGCGAGCAGCGGGCAGCGAAGGGGGGCAACGGTCAGGGTAGCGCGGACTGAGGTGTGTGGGATCAGCAGCAGTGCGGCTCCTACAGCCAAACGGCAGCGATCGCCCTCCTTGGCCCGCGTCGCTGTGCCAACACATAAATGACGTCACACCAACTTCTCCGAGCTCAATCAACCTCACCACCGCTAATATGGAGCGGGCGGCGACTCGCGGGCGCCCTAGTGCAGGGTCCTGGGGTTTCTAGCTGGCAAACGCGTCGCCTCAATACAAGCCTCTCAAAAGAATAACCCGCGGACGTAGTTGAGGTAAGCTAGGACCCTAAACAGCCTAAAAGGTGCACAGCACCTGACGTGAGAGACAGAGCAGTTGGATCCGTTCACTGCGTCCCCCGCATTGTGCGTTTTGCGCCGCTCAAGATTCATTGAGCAGCTCCAGCCGGAGACAGGACTGCAGCGACCGTGCATTGGGCCTAGTCAGAATGTACGAGGAGACCCGCTCGATCGTGCACTCACGCACGATCGAGTGCAGCGTCCTTGGCACCATCTGCGGTCGGCGCCACGGGCAGCGCAAAACAACGAGGCGGCCAAGCGAATGCGGGGTGGATACTTTTAGGCTGTTGTTGTTGGCGATGCCCATTGTTGTGTTCTGTTGTTCCTGTTAACACAACGCACACTGTTCAGCGCTTAACGTGTCACAGCTCTACTCTGTGGCCCAGAACCGCTCCTAGGGACCCGCTACAAATCCTGGTTACACGTGTGTAACCACGGGCGGGAAGGGGTTAAGTACCTACTTTACGTAGCGTGGCGTACAGTGGACCTACCACCTACGGTACGTAGGTCAGGGAAGAACCAAACGCTGATAGGCATTCCTAAATTTCTGAGTAGGTCTCAGCCAATCAAAGTGTATCGCGACGCCCGTCAGCACCTGCTTCATCTTGAGCTGGTCGTTTGTTACCCATCGCGCCAAACCACGACATGAACTGCTCGGCCTCCCGCGCCTTGTGGCGCGTGTGCGTCTCGTGCTCGTGCTGCCGCTTCTGGTTGGCCTCGTGGATGGCGCTGTGGGCATTGCGGTATTTAGTTGTCCATACTGACAGTGCACGTGCAGGCTTGGCCAGGGCGGCGTTGTATCCAGGGAAACATGGTTGTCTCCAGATCACAGCGTCGTGCAAAGCCGGGACATTCAACAGCGAGGCAACGGCCTTTGTTATTTGCGTGAGACGGCAACCACCGCCGGGCCGCTGTCGAATCAGGCTCGCGGCATGGCTGCCTCAGTCGTGGGTCCGCCACCATTGCGTTTGTGCTGAACGGCGGGAGTTCGCGCACGGAGGCGGGCTCCCACGTCCAGCAAAACCACAGCCGCCGAGTATACTCGTTGTCCATTAGCGCAGAGACGATCGAGAACATGCACTGCTCGTGCGTATGCCACCGATAATCAGGGTGCGGCATGGGATTGGGCAGCTCCTCGAGCATCTCCTTACGCAAGCATGCCTGCAGCCACTCCCATAATAAGGCCTCGGCACGAGGTGTGCGGCGGGCGACCAACTGACATGAGTGGTGCAGTGGGCTCTCGAACAGCTGGGTGTGCATAGTTTCCGGTGCCAAAGTTCGGATTGCGTAGCTCTTGCAGTGGTGCTTGAGCTTGAGCTTCTCGTTCTCGAAGGGGATAAAAACGTCTTGCGCAGGTGCGGCCTCACGCATGGTCCACGCAACGGTGTGCCGGACTTCTGCCGCGCCGGCGAGCAGGTTAGGCCGCTTGAGGATGTTTGCATCCTTGAAGAGGAGCAAGTCTCCCTGCGGGATGCTCAGCAGCCGGTGCAAGATTGCAAAGGGCTTGGCTGCAAGATGCCCGATGGCAGAGAGCCCCATATTCATGGTGGCAGCCACTTTGCTTGGACGGACGACCCGCCCTCCCCAGATGGGTGGCTCCTTTGCCCCATTCTATTGTGGTATTCAGAAGCTTGGTGGGCGTATAGCCGCGGTACGAGTCAACGTAAGGGGCAAAGGTGGCTTTCAGCACGCTTGCAACTTCGCCCAGTGGCATCCCATGGTCCTTTGAGCCACCCTCTGAATAGAAAGTGACCAGATGCACGCCAGGCTCGGGCTGGGATGCTGCAGCAATGGGATGCTGCTTATCGCTGTTGCCGCGGCACTTTGTGGCCGGAGCAGCACGCCTGACCTGATACGTGGCATACTGTGCGCCGTCCCAGAGCTGGCCTAACGCCCGAGGCACACACATGTTGAACCAGCTGCAGTCGCTCTTTCTCTTGGAGAAAGAGATGAAGGCGCACTGCTTGCAGCTCATGCAGCGGTCGATACACGCGTCTTGTTTCACGATTTGCCAGGTGCCGATCAATCCATTCTCGCAGTCGCCCTGCCAGCCGGAGACTGTTGTGCTGCAGTACCCCTGTCCCACGTAGACTGGTGACTTCAACGTGGAGTTCGTTGGGCGAACGATGTCGTAGTAGCGGCAAGACTCGGACGTGCATAGAAGTTTTCTTACATCTCTGCGGTTAGACGTGCATGCAGAGGTGCATTAATTAACGTTGCAGAAACACTACGCCTAAACCAAACGCGTCGCCTCAATAGCCTCAATAGCCTCAATAAACCGGGTAGGAGCTTAATTAACAAGCTTAAAAACGGGAGAGCCCTGCTTGATTGAAACGCTTGAAACGCGAACAGCCCAAACAGCAAAAAAGCCAACCGGGAGCAAGGGGGAGAGCTCTGCTTAAAGCGCTTAAAACCGCTATGAAGAATCACTAGGGTCAGCGCGTGTGCGGGGTCTGAAGTGTGTAGTTGAGGGAAGCAGCTTAAAACGCAATAGTAGCATGGTTGCTTGCTTAAAACGCAATAGTTACTAAGTACTAAGTAGCAGTAGCATTGTTTGCTTGCTTTTTCACACTCCTAGCATGGAGCTCGTGGCCCAAGTATTCTAAAACGCACTAAATCTCCTAGCACTAAACCTACTAGCTGGCAAACGCGTCGCCTCAATCGCCTCAATACAGGCGTCGCTCACGCATCTCGGGCTATCAGAAAACTGTCTCAGTAGGCGGGGCTCGTCGGTTTGGCTCACCCTGTGTGCTCCGTCGATTGCAGCTCGACATGATCTTGGACGACGGTCGATGCCAGCCGGATATGTTACTACATACTAGTACCGTGCGAGGACCCTGCACTAGGGAGCCCGCGGGTCGGCGCCCGCTCCGTCGCGATGTTGAGGTTGCTTGCAGAGCTTGGTGTTGCCGATTGAGGCTACCAGTATTGAGGCGACTGCGTTTTAAGCTCTCCCCGTTGCTCCCGGTTTTTACGTGGCGAGTTGGAAGTTGGCATGTCGTATCCGTCCCATTCTTGTGCGTACAAACTCGTAATGCGAGGGTATAGGTTTCGGCTTCGGTGTGAAGTCAGCTTCGCTCGGCGCGCTCGGAATCGGCCGTAGCGGTGGTACTACAAGGGTAGGTAGGCGGCGTCTAGCTAGACGCGTGAGACGAAACCTGTCCTCGCACCGCAGCTGCAACCTCTACCGTACTGGTACCCGCATCTCATGCAGAGCCGCGCCGCTTAGGCGCGCGACTCTGCCACGATGCCCCCCCACCCCCCAGGGGCTAACTATATTGAGGCTACAAGCCTTTATTACACCTGGGAAAAGTACCGTTGTACTGTAATGCATGAGATCCGAGAAAAAACGAGACCGGTGTTCACCAAACCATGCGGTCCTGTGAACGCATCACCGGCGCGTTCCGTCCACCAGATGATGCACCCTCCAAGGCGAACGCCGCATGGGTGCACGACTACATGATTGCACGCAACAGCGGTCGCAACGACATTTGGAGCATGTACCACGAGAGCCTAGTCCGGTTCATCCACGCGCACTACCCAGAGCGGCCACCTCTTACCTGGGTTGAGATCGGCACAGCCTACGGGATGACAACCAACTTTGTGCTGGGTAGGCTTCCGTTTGTGACCGCCCATGCCGTGGATCCCTGTCGCGCGGGTTTTGATGAGACGGACCTGACCTCGCGCGTCCTGAATGGACACAGGAGCAGGAGCAACCTGACGCACGCGGAGTTCTCACTCGCATGGGCCAGCGCACTGGTTGCGCATCAGGAGCAGCAGCATCGCGCGTGCCGCTATTACCTGCATCGAGCCTTGAGTGTGGAGGGCGCCGCCGACTTTCCGGATGCATCCGTTGACGTGCTGTTCATTGATGGCCTGCACACGTTTGACGGCGTGATGGCCGACCTCGTTGCCTACTGGCCAAAGCTGAAGCCACGCAGCCTGCTCATCCTCAACGACTGGAAAGCTTCGAACGGCTGCTGGTGCAGGCACAGCAGTCGAGAAGGCGCCTGCCCATGCGCCTTTCCCGGCGTCAAGAGGGCGGGCTGCACATTCCTGGCTACGAAGGGTCTCGAGACTCAAATCATCGAGCAGGGGCCCGTCGGCCTGACGAATGCGGGGGTCGTCATTGGGATGCCGGCGGCGAACATGACCCCGCAGATCAGATGGAACACAGGACTTTGTACCAGCGTAGTAGGCTGACAGAAACGTTGGCGCTCAGGAAACGGCCAGCGGCTGACGGGGGATAAAGCAGCACACGGCCCACGTACGTTGTACCGACAAACCGTGCTCGAGAAAATCAAGTTAAATCAAGTTGGAAGTTGCCCCCATCTGAACAGCTTTGTCGCGGCGACCAAGTGCGTGCGCGAGTTGGTCGCGCCTGCCTCCGGTCTTGAAAAACTTGATTCCGACCTGCTGTGTGCTGTCTACCATCCTTACCCCGGCGGCGCTCGACCGCGGCGCGTCCTTATCCTACACGGCTTTACTTTGGTGACGATATTAGATACTTTAGATACTTTGCCTAAACTGCCGGCCAGGAGGGCCCACTCGGGATACACTGGTTTCCGGATTGACACTACGCCCGCGAGAAGGACCGACGCGAGAGGACCGACGCGTGCATGAGTCAGTGGCACGCGAGCGAGCCAGGCAGCGCACCTAACGCTGAAGCGCTCGTGCCATTGCACGTCGTGTGTTCGGCTCGCTCCTCTGTCCAGCGCCCACCTTGGCCACGTGTCTGTAAAGTCATGGCTTTGATCAGGGGGCACTTTTCTTTTTCCGCGTAGCGAAAAAAATGGGTCGTTGGAAGCTCTCAGATGCATTTCCCATGGGGAACTTGAGGTGTCAGGCATCGGGCCACCCAAGATCGGGACCATATCGGTCTCGTGGTTCGCGCAAATCCACCGTCGACCGCGTTTCGTTGCGGGCACGGTCCCACCACGGATTAAAAAGTGAGCACCGCCGAAGAAGTGCTAAGTGCTAAGAAATGAGCAGCGGACGAGCGATCCCCACTTTCTTAATACCCGATACTTACTGTAATTGAAGAAGAAGAAGAGATTAGGCCCGAAGACCACACACAATACCAGGCCGCTAAGCGACGAGACACTATCTAGGACGGTCTAGTGGGCGTGAGTACAGCGGCAAGAGGAGAGAAGAAGAGCGAGAGACCCACCACCCCGACGGCACCCCCACCTCAGCACGCCTCGTACCTACCACAGCTGCCCACCCATACCACACCCCCGGGGCACCCCCTCCCAACCCCCATGCTGCGCACCCGTACTCTGTCCGTGACCCCCCCCGCCCGCCAGAGCCCGTCGCGCCGGCTGTAACTAACTAGTAGTAGAGAAGAACAAGAGATCACCATGCATACTTCTCGTAGGGAACACATCGTTGCCCACTTGCCTCCGCGTGCGCCCGTGCTACCCAAGGCTGCTCTCTCCCATCACCATCTCGAGGCCCGCGCGAATGCTTGGCCTCCGTTCGCAGCTGCTTCAGTGCAATCGGCATCTCACGGGCGAGTTGCGTGAGGCCTGCATGGACGGAGTTGCCGCGGCCGCAGCCCGCAGCCCATTCGGTCAGGAGGTCGCATCCTACTTCTACGACGCCAAGCCCGATGCCGGCGTGCGATTTCGCTCACAAGCTTGCATCAAGGGGTACAAACGGAAGACCAACTTCCGAAGGGACATTGAATGGTGGGAAAATTCAAGCGTCGGTGTGAGATGCCTCTGGTGCAACATGGCGTTTAGCAAGATCATCGAGATCATTCTGCTCGCACGCGTGATGGGCGCCACCCACATCGTCGAGAGCGGCCGAATGGGCGGCATGCAGCTGACGCACTACCACCACTTTGGCTTTGCGCTCGTCTCGGTCGAGATGTTCCCCGTGGGCCTCGTCCAGAGGAGCCTGCCGCTTGAGATTCCGGGGATCGTCCTGATGAACGGCGACGGCAGCGAACTGCTGCCGCAGGCAATCGCCAACATTCGTCGCACATCGCCGCGGTCTCGCATCGTCGCGATCATTGACGGGCCAAAGGGCAACGCTGCGAGGAGTCTGGCACTCAAGCTAGTCAACGAGACGACGATGGTCGTCATCGATGACTTCCCCAGCCATCCCAGCGAGCTTTCGAAGCAGCAGCAGTATCGCGACGCGTGGCCGTACGCGACCACCAGCACACTGAACCAACAGTGGAGCAAGGAGTTTCCCATCAGCCGCGACCGGGCTGCGCTGGCGGCGAGCGGCGAGTTCTCATTCGACGTCAAGGCGTACATGTCAGATGCCTCCGACACGGGGTCGATGCTCTTGCTGGGGCATGACGCAGATGCCAGCAACAGTGCTCCACGACCAGATGCTGGCGTGTGGCAGACATTTGCGCCGCCAGCACCTGCGACGCAGAGCAGCGTTATGGCACCGTGCACGACATCCGTGCTCGAGGTCGCGTCCTTTCCGGCAGGTTTCGGGCATCTGTTCGCGTCCGCAATGATCGCCCGGGACCTCGCGCGGAAGAAGGGGCTGCGCTTTGTGCTGGAGGACAGCTTTTGGGACGGGCAGCCCGGTCTGCGGGCAGACAACTATTCCAGTTGGGCGTGGGGGCTCACACCGATCTTCCAGCGGGCGTCTCTCGTGCGCTCAGAGTCGGCAGAATGGCGTCGTTTCGGTGGGAGTGGCCGGCCACGGTCAGCCGACTCTCCACTCAGGTATGATCCAATGCTCGAGCTGGAGGTCGAGTGCATCGCGAGCAGGCCCAGCTGGTATCGCGTCGACACGGCGAGCAACTTTGCTTGCGGCAAGCCGGGCCAGCGTTTCTGGTGTCTATCGAGGGTTCCCGGCGGCTTGGATCGTTCTCTCAGAGCGCTTCGTGACGATGAGCTGCCTCGGCTGCGCGCCGACGCGCCGACGCCCGCTCGATCCTCTGCCGCGCCTGTGCAAGCGGTCTGGCATGTTCGCACGGGTGATTGGAAGACAAGGCCTGACCAGAAAGTGCTGCTGAGAATGATGCAGCTCGTGGACGATTCATTTGTCCGTCGAAAGGTACAACATCGGGTGCTGACGTTTGACTACGACGCGTTCAACAAGACGTGGCCGGGCCTCGCCTCACGTGTGCTGTGGCAAGGCAATAGCGGCACCATGGAGGAGATGGCAGCCATGGCCAACGCCGACGTGCTGGTGTCCACTGGCTCGGCATTTTCCTCGACCGCCGCATACTTCGCACCCGCAGGTCAGATCCACCTACTCTATCCGACGACGGCGGTGTGGGGCTATGGGCATCCTCCTCAATGGCGCCCGGATGTCAAGAAGGTCCAGAATAATGGAGGCTTCCGTACGTTGTTCTCGCGGCGGAACACGGTGCCGCTCGACGGCTATGGCAGGCCATTCCCCTCCTACAGGAGCAAGCTGGAGCTGCTGGCGCGCCCCCTCGATGAAGGGACACGGGCATCGGCCGAAATAGCGGATCTGTCGTTTGAGCCGTGGCTGAACGGCAGCACGGATCTAGGTCCCACGGCCGCAGCGTCGGTGCCAACGACGCGCCGCAGCACGTTGCAGCCGACGACTGCGCCGGCGCACGTGACTGACGGCTCGGAAAGTTAAGAACCTTAGTCTTGCTTGCAAGTCTTGCTACACACACGACTCACGAACTATGGAGAGAGCTGCGTCAGCGATGAGGTCAAACGGGATGCCCCTCTGGGCATCGACCGCAGGTCTGCAAGGGAGTGGAAACGCCTAGATTTTATAGTGTTGAGAAAACGCACAATACGCCAACACGCTTGCCTATACCGATGCTATGTTAATGTGCGCCACGTGTCCAAGCGAGCAGCAACCAGCATATCTTGCTGCGCCTTCAGGAGCAGCTGCTGCTGCCGCCACTGCCGACGCTCAACGCAGCGCCAGAAGACGTCGCATCGCCTGTCGAGGGAGCACCTGTCGCACCGGATGTTCGTCACCTTTTCTCGCACCTCCTCTCCGTCGGCCGCGATGGCGGTGCGATAGAAGCAATGCCCACCTACATGCGAGATGCCTGGCGGCTCGTCGCCGAAGTCCCAGTACATGCCGATCACCCCATCGTCGATCGAATTCGGCAAGCCACGAGCGCCGATTCTCAGAACCCTGCTCCCGTCGTTTGGTATCGACTGATATGGACCGTCCTGCGGCGCGCCCCGCTTCCTCTCGTGCGTCGCGTCGTCCAGGTAGCAGCGCTGCTGCTCGCGCATGCGCCGCTCCCATTCGCACCTGACCTGCATGTCGTGCTCGTGCGCGCTATCCTCGCGACGCCGCTCATCAGTGCAGCGCGGGCACGTCTCTGGATCCCGGCTGTGCTGGCAGGCCACTCGGTTGGCAAGCCACTCGGCCAAGGTGTTGTCGCGCATCCTGCAGCCAGGGGTGAGGAAGTTGCCGCCGTGCTGAAGGCAGCCCGTCCGAGGAAGCGTAAAGCCGACGGCGGTCAAGGGTCGCCGATACTCGGACGTCAGCCCCCCTGTGTCGTCCTGCCTCTGCATCTGCATCCACTCGGAACGGGCTGCTGGGAGCCAAGCAGGCAGCCAGCTGTAGGAGAGCTACACGATGTCGGCCGGCATCGCCAGTGGTGTCTGATGTTTGGCTCGCAGCTGCCTCGTGGAATCCCACGATGGTCTGGTGAGGTCCATGAGCTCACGCCAGAGCTCCTTGCGGCCTGGCACCGGCTCGAACTCGTCGTGCGAGAGCAGCGCTTCCAGCTCCGCGAGGCGACGCTCCTCTGGCTCTACTCTGGCTCTCGTGCAGCTGCCGCTCTCACCTGCGCGTGCGAGCCGCCGATGCCCACGGAAATCGGACGTGGAGGCGGCTCGCGGACAGGCGGCGGCCGCCGCTGCGCGAGCTGGGCAGCGATGTAGTCGATCCTCAGCTGCTCCTGGTCGCCGGGCAGGTGGGCAACCGCGAGCGCCGCCTCGAGCTGCATCTCCTGCGCAGACTGCTTCTTGAGCGAGGCGTCCTGTCTGCGCCTCTTGCACAGGACACAGCCGCCGCCGCCCACGAGCTCGCGAGCGTGCGCTTCGCCTTCGACCGCCGCTGCCGCTCGGCGGTGAGACGTCCTGGCCGCTTGGACGGCTCCTCCTGAGCTGCCGCCTCGTCACCCAGCGTCTTGTAGCCGACCTGGTGCAGCGTGCCGCCGGGCGTCGTGCCCACGACCGCGTGGTCGATGTTCGACCCCGTGCGGGCTGGGAGGGTCGTAGTCGATCCAGCCGTTACGCACACAAGTGCATCTGCATGCCGGCTGGCGCCTTGCCGCGTGGCCGTTGCCCACCGATCTTCCATCTTGCGACGGTTACGTTGGCTGGCGCGAGTCGCAACCTCCCACAAGGTTGGCGCCAGGAAGGGCCTGTGCAAATGTCCCTTTTTCCCCCTATGCGGGCATCTAGTGGGTTTTACCACGGCTTTAACGGACGATTCTCCTCCGGACTGAACTCCCTTGCCGCTCATGATAAAGAAAAGCCCGTTTGAAACGGACCCCACCCCCTTTTAACATGCCTTTCGTCTCAACACGCCCAACGCCGTTTTGAAACGAGTTGCTGTCAACACGGCGCGGAGCTTTTTGACACGCCGAGCGTTTTAAAACGGCCCGTAGCGTTTTAAAACGCCGTCGTTTCAAAACGCATTCGCGTCAGGGCCTGTGATCTAACGTTGGATCGCTGATCCAGCGATAAGGGCTCCTGTTGGATCAGCAGGGCAGGTGTTAGATCATGCGGCTAGGCAGCTGTTAGATCACTGTTAGATCGCCAGTCAGCCCAA
>Ga0209713_10002413_pt1 | contig 11565 bp, 12 predicted proteins | sample ArcOceMetagenome_3_FD_187444 | JGI IMG/M metagenome (GOLD analysis project Ga0209713, IMG submission 187444) | Marine eukaryotic phytoplankton communities from Arctic Ocean - Arctic Ocean- Svalbard ARC20M Metagenome (SPAdes) (version 2) | ecosystem: Environmental > Aquatic > Marine > Oceanic...
CGCAGTGGCACTGCCCGGGATGTTGTGTCTGCGGCTGGTGAGATTGCGGTGCGAATCGAGACGACGAGCGACGTTGGATGCTGTCCATGCGATGGGTCAACGCTGTATTCGATTGTGACGATAAATGTGGAAGATGGATGTGGCCCGTGCAGTGCTGGCACGTACGCAGGGACGCCGGGAGCTAGCGCTTGCGAGCTGTGCCAAGCCGGCACATACGAGAACACGAAAGGGTCGTCGGCCTGCAAGCAGTGCCCATTGTACACCAACTCAACGGCAGGCAGCGAGGCCTGCGCCTGCGATCCCGGCTACTACGGTGACTCGCAAACCTGCGTAGCTTGTGCACCTGGTACGTACAAGGGTGAAAGAACAGATCTCGCTACCTCTTTTACCTGCTCGGGACCATGCGATTGTGAAGAAGCACAAGGAGCTGCATCGGGTACGTTTTCAGACGGGCCTGGCGATTATGGCAACATGGCAACATGCACATGGCTGATCAGTTCCCCAAGCTCTGAGATCACTCTCCGCTTCCTGTCGTTTGATTCAGAGTATCAGTTCGACTTTGTCACAATTAATCGCTGCGAAGACCCGGAATGTCAATCACCGGAACAGATAGGAAGGCTTTCAGGCACACCATTAAGAGCAAGCCTCGCCGAAAGAGCTGCACCTGCAGTGTCTACAAATCCTTTGCTCGGCACCCGCGGGACCGCGTCGTGCAAATGTACACTTCAAAAATGTCATCAGGGTATTGTGAGACAAAAATATGACACTGACTAGTAAAACATGTTGCAGGTATCAATGCCTCGCACCCTGACTACACGGCAGAGACGGGGGAAATGCAAATAAAGGGCTATCCAGCAGGATATGGAGCGGATAGATGTAATCAGCACGACCTGAATCTTAAGATTACAGGGTTTCAAGACTGCACAGTTGACAAGCCTCCTGACTGGTGCTCGGACCCATGGTGTTACGTCGGTCTGATTCTTTCTCAAAGGAAATGGATGCTGCGTTGACGTGTGTTGGCAGTGTGCTGCTGCATGACTGTGATCTGTTTCTTTATCTTGCTGGAAACCCGAGTTTATATGTGTTGACTTCATTTGCATGTCATCGCCTTTTGCCCCTTGGCGCGTTGTCCTGGGATCGTTGTCCTGACATTGCGCCTCAAATAGATGCACACATGTATCACGGCTGACATACAGTATCTTACACACAAACAGACCCAACTGACTGCGATCTTGACTATGATCCAAGTGCGGCGATTCCAGGATCGGCACTCGTTTACAGTTATGAAACGTGCGGTGCAGCAGATGCTTTCACTGCTCAAGCGAGTCAAGGCGTATATACGTCGCAACGTGCCGATGGATCGACGGCCCAGTTCTTGCAGATAGTATTTGAAACAGATGCCAGCGTTGAAAGGCCCGGCTTTGTAGCAGGTTGGACTGTGGCGATTCCTGACTGCAAAGAGTGTCCAGCAAACTCTTATTCAGCGTCGCAAGGCGCCACTGCGTGCACCAATTGCGATGAAGGCTTACAATCGCCAGAGGGAAGCACATCTGTTGAAAACTGTTTCTCTCCTTCTAGCAATTCTTCGACGCCCACAGGTTCGGCGAGGAGGTCTTCGGCATCAATCAGATCACCTTCACCCCCGAAACTCGCACCCAAGCGCAAAGCAAGCCGCGCAAAATTCACAAGCATCAACCGCGCATCATTGCCTCCGCTCGTCATTCCCTTCCAGAACAGACCCAGGCTGAATCGGACGTCGCACAAGCTTGGTGCTCTCAAGCGACAGGCCTTCGTCGGTCGTCATCTTATGGCAAGCTCAACTGGTTCTATCGCAGTTGAAGCAAGCCAAACTCTCGACGATCACACGCACTGGCTTTGCTTCCGAGGCATGCGCCACGCCACCCGTGAACCCTTGACAAACAACAGCGCAATATACGGTTCGTGCGTCGCCACGGCCTTTGATCAACTAGAAGTTCGCGGACTTCCCACTCATGACTCGCCTGGATATGTCGGATTAAACATGGAACTTGTCATACTGAAAAAGGTGCGTGTCAGTGCATTGGTATATGCGCATGTTTCCGTGTCGCAAGGACTAAACGTGGTTTGGAGAGTGGGGCACGAGAGAGACATAGAGTCTCCCACACCGTTTATCCATGAATCCACTAGACCTGAATAATTTGCCTGCTTTGAGTGTGCACGTTCTGATGACACACCCGAATTTTCAGGATATATATGGCCAAACAATAGCTGCAGACTCTTCGTCCTCTCTTCAAATGTACTCAGCGTTGAATGGAGAAAGAGTCAATGATCCTAGTATCAGCTTTATTGGGTCCATATTCTCGGGCTTTCAGGCTGGTCGTGCACTGTTTACTATTGGTCAGTCGAACCCCGTCGTCACTCAACCCGATTTCTGTGCGCTTGTCATCATAGTCTCGTTTTGCAATGTGAATTGAGCGTTTAAGATGCGCTGACATGCCATTCCGTCTTGGTTTTGTCCTACAGCTGTGAAGCCGACGTTTTCCAACATCTCTGTGCTTGAAGAGCGAGTCACGATGCAGCAGCAGCCATATCTGTATCTGAAAGGGGCTGACATCGCCACTGGAAAAGTGATGCAGACAAACGTTTACAGTGTCCACCTCGCATCAGGCTACCAACCTGTGTGTCCTCCTGGCTTCGTTCTCAGCCTAGACGTTGCTGCTGGACCCCGACCGGGCTCGTGCACTCCTTGTCGGCCTGGGTCTTATTCAATCAGACCCCTTGCACCTGCTCCCAGGTCAACGGACCCCAGTTGCTTAAATTGTCCAGCTGGCGGGGATTGCTCTGCTGGCGGTGATGTGGTGTCGTTTGTCAAGGGCAACTGGAGCATCATGGGCAGCATGTATGTACTGACAAGCTGTCCAATCGGCCACAAGGTCGTCAACACGAGCTCGGCAGATGACACGCTCTTTTCGCACGACCAGCAGATGTGTGAGGTTTGCGGCAAAGGCGAAGAGTGCACCGCAGAGGCGTGCGTGTCGTGCTCGCCGTGTGCGCCTGGCTTCTACAAGCAGGCAGTGAGCACGGAGGCGTGTGCGAGGTGCCCAGTCAGCACATATCGTGTGGAGAAGGGCGCGACAGAGCTGAGCAACTGTCAGGCCTGCCCTGCCGGTGCTGACACCGGAGGCCATGACGGACAGACGAGCCCCGACGCGTGCCAGTGCGCAGAGCGCTTCTACGTCGTGAACTCGGGAGCCGATAACGCTGCTCGGACCTGCGTCGCCTGCCCTTCCGGGGCCACGTGTGCCAACGGCTTCTGCGCCCTCCGGACTGAAGACAAGAGATGCCCTGACAGCAGCAAACCGATTCCTGGAACGTGGGAGCGGTCGACGTCGGTCGATGACGCCGGCAGGTTTCGGCTCACTGGCTGTCCCCCGGGGTTCCAGACGAAGACAGACTCGCACGACGCGCAAACGTGCCACCCGTGTCTTCAGACTCAGTACATCATCAACCCGAACGAGAACGCGTGTGAGAAGTGCCCACCCGGGCTCATTTGCTTTGGCACTGACGCGTACAAGAAGGTGGTGGAGAACTCGACGTGGTTCGCAGAAAACGGTGTTTACCACCTCGCTTCCTGCCCAACGGGTTATCAACGGATGAGCATAGCGGATGGCACTCCTGCCGATCAGCAGCAGTGTACACCCTGTCCGGCGGGGTCAGAGTGTACTCTGGAGGTGTGTGACTCGTGTGACGCATGTGCCGCGGGCAAGTACAAGGACACGGATGGAACGCAAGCTTGTAGGGACTGCCCGAGGAATACATTCAACCCTGACACAAACTCCAAGTCCTTTGCCAACTGCAGATCGTGTCCTGCCGGTGCTGAAACAGGAGGCAAGGTTGGCCAGACAAATCCGGATGACTGTCGCTGCTCAGATCGGACTTACTTGGTCACCCAATTGGAAATGCGTTGCCTCGACTGCCCCGTTGGCGCCGAATGTTTCGATCGTAGTTGTGCTCTGCGATCTGTTCCATTCACATGCACCATCATAGGAGAGTGGATTGCAGACCCGGCTTCGGGCGAGTACAGTGTGGTTTCGTGTCCGGTTGGTTTTCAGCTTCAGAATGCTTCGACATTGGGGCTCAACATTGGCTGTTTTAAATGTCCCAATGGATTTTATGTACACGACTCAAAAGACCCGACTGCAGTCTGTCGCAAGTGCCCTTCGAGTGCAACGTGTACCAATGGCCGCCCTCCTGTCTTCAACGCGGCCAAAATGCAAGGTGAAACTGATTTAGCGCTTCCAGACGAATGCAATGACGAGACTGTTCGACAGGCATTGGCTGAAAAGTTTCAGATGGAGGCCTCTAAAATTGTCCTGAGCTCGAATCCTTGTGTAGAGCGTCGAACAGTACGAAAGGTTACGTTTCAAATTGTTTCAAATAGCGAAGAGCTGGACGCTTTGCAAAAAAGTCTCTCAAAAATCGGCGTGATGTTGGGGGAAGTCCAGTCGGAGGGCCCTGAAATTCTTGAAGGCGAGGTATGGGAGGAAATCGATGGAGTCTATTACCTGCGCCAGTGCCCTCCAGGTCATCTTTTGATCAACACTACCGTCGAACTTCAGCGATGTGAGCCGTGTTTACCTGGCACTTATCTTCTTGAGGGCAGCTCTGAATGCACGAAGTGTCCAGAAGGTGAGTCTTTGTCAAATACTGTCTTTGGTCATCTCTCACATGTTCTCCCTGCTTTGCTCTGACTTTTCCAGATGAGTGTGCGACGGTGTGTGAGCGCAGCGCCAAAAGCGTAAAAGGGATTGTCTGGTGTTGACTGGCGGACCATTGTATGTGCGCGCACACACGCAGGTGCTGAATGCCCTGACGGCGTACACTTCGTAAGTCGAGTGGAAGGAGCTGTGTGGACTGCAGACACGTCCAACGCTGGCGACGGCACAGTCAGGCTGCGTATCACAGAATGCCCGAAAGGCTTCGCATTGGTCCGAAAGCAAAGCAATCCTGATGCAGACGCGTGTGTTGAGTGTCCTGGCACGAGCGACTATGGCTACAGTTTAGACCCGGCTATATGGACCGGAGAATTGTCTGAAGCCAACCTTGCCACCTACTGTACGCCGTGTCCAACGCCCGCTACCGCTGTAAAGTGCGAAGGAGGAACGCGCGTAAGAGCTTTAAAGGACTGGTGGCTCGAGCAAGAGTTTGATCCAGCGGCTGAAGCCGATAATGAATCCATCGTGGTGGATCAGGAAGCCGAAAGTTCACGAAGATCATCCCAAGGCAAGGCATTTTATCAGCTGTATCAATGTGATCCTAACAATTGCCTGGGTAATAATACATGTGCAAACGCGCGGACGGGACCCGCCTGCTCACGGTGTCCAGGCACATTTGCCTTGGAAGCGGGGACGTGCAAAGAGTGCCCGGTGGCAAATCCAGAAGAAACGAGGACCCTCCGAATAATTTTTAGCTGCGTGGCAGGATTTGTGACTTTAACCGTGTGGTTTTTGTTGGCCTGGACTCCAGTCTTTGGTACAACAGCGAAAACATTCATCGCATTGTGGTTTGCATGGCCTATACGCATGGTGAAAAGACTCCGGGGTCTTGCAGGCCGTGCACAAAAATTGAACAAATCACGACAGAAAATTCAAGGATTTCTTTCAGACCCGAACAACATGAAGCTTTTCCAGCAATACTTGAAAATTTTTATCGCCTACATTCAGGTGCTCGGTAGCTTCGTGACATTCAAGGTGAAATGGCCATCCTTTCTCGGGAGCAGCATTTCGTGGGTAAAGAACGCTTCCAGCATGATCAAGATTGATCTTATGGAGATACCAAGCCTCACCTGCGTCTGGGCAACCTTTGGGTATGCAAACAAGTTTTACTTCACCATGGGATTGCCGCTGGTAGTCTGTGTCTCCCTTGCTATCCCCGTTTTAGTTGCCTGGTTCTTTCAAGCGCGCTTCCGAATGCAAAAAAATAAAACAGAGCATTCGGCAAATACAACGGGGGACGTGGAGATGCAGGACGAAGTTGGCTTCAATTGCAAGCCCCGCTTGAAGTGGGTGAAGATTGGCACTTCGCAGCCAGAGACCGGCGAACAGTTTACAAATGACGGGCTTGCGGAGGCTTTGAGGTCAAATCAGCTTCTCTTCACCAGAGAAGAAGTGGAGCGATTTGGCTTGCCTAATCTGCCTGATGATGTGTACATCGAAGTTGATGACGAATACTTTAAACCAGCCGACACTGATGTGGACTGGAATGAGCGTTTTGAAAAGACAATAGATGTCTTCTGGAATAATCTGATGTAAGTCCTGCATTGTTCTCTTCCACCTCTTGTGTTGAGATGGTTTGTGCCATGTATTTCTAACTGTCTGCTCTTCACAGGTTCTGGATCTTTTTGATATATCCAGGATGCTCACTCGCGGTGCTGCAAACGTTCATCTGCAGAAAAGTGGTATGTATGTATTTGTGTGCCTGTAGGCAATTCCCACTGCTGCTACCATTGCAGGGGCGAGCGAGCGAGCGAGCGAGTGAACGAAAGGGAGATTCTTACCAACTCGTATGTGTTTGTGTTTGCGCGCGTATGCTTGTGCGAATCCTATATGTGGATGAATGGATATCAGGGCAGTGTCACGTACCTGACGGCGGATTACCATGGGCTTGAGTGCCCTTGGGGTGGCGAGAATCTGGAGCTCAGTCGTTTTGAAACATGGAGCTCCCTGGCCTGGATTGCCTTGGGATTCATGTTCGTTTACCCCATCGGGACCCCGCTTGTCATGTGGCTAGTCATGCGGTGAGTCGTGAGAATACCGCTGTTCGACTTGAGACTACATATATAAACGCCCTACGCGCTACAAATCATCACAAGGTCCGTTGACGTGTGCTTGGCGTTTACGTGTCCATCAGGTATCACCGAGTTCATGAATTGGTGCGTCAAAAGATTGGCTCAGCCCTCTTGACAGCCATGATAGCAGAGTACATGCAGTGGACTACGGATTCATCCTCTTCGCGGCTTGCAACCACCCTTGGCCTTCCACCGGCACTAACACCGAAAGTCAGCATTACTGCCTTGAGTACACATCAGACTCTGCGTGCTGAATGTCTTGGCATGTTCATCAGGGCTTGGAATTTACAAAAGAAAGCAAGGACAAGACTGGTGATGGCCTCAAGCCCGCAAAGGAAAGTCAGGACAAGACTGTTGATGGCGCAGCTGATGATAGTGCAGGAGAGTTTGAACGGCGCGCGGAAGCAGTGTACTTACAGGTCCTGTCCGCAGCATGTGCGTCTGCGATGCGATCGACGGCAGTGCTTGTCCTTTCATGGAACATCGTTCTTTTATCCCCAAGATGTCAGTTTGCGTTGCGTATGCACGCTAACTCGCGATGTCGTATGTATTGGGCTTGGGTGTTGTTTTTCGCAGATCTTTCCGCAGCATGCGAAGTGCATACAGGAAGCGTGTCAAGGTTTAAAGTGGGAGGAGGCGGGTTTGCAGAAACCAAAAAAGGGCCAGGAAATCAAGAACAAGGTGCTTGCAGCGAAACTGCAGCAGCAGCAGCTGGAGTTCACGCCAGAAGAGTGGGGGTCCTTCAAATTGTCCACTTTGTCTGCTGACTGCTACATCAAAGCAGGCGATAAGTACTTTAAACCAGCTCACCTGTGTAATGGACACACACTCCCTGACATGTCGACCAAGATCCTAAAAGAGCTCAAGCATCCGATCGACTTAGCAGCTATGAATCTCGAAGCCAAAAAGTGGTTTTCTCGCATCGATGCGGATGGCGGCGGATCCCTCAGCGCGCATGAGGTAAAAGAAGAATTCAAGAGGCTGCGAATTGATGATAATGAGGTGGATGCAGTCATGAAATTCGCTGTGGCCGAGACCTGTGAGAGTTCATCAAGCATGCAGCAACAATTTGCAGCAGGTTCGCGGTTTGTAGCACGCGCAATGTCCTTGACCGTGTCAGCAGACCTACAGGAGGTTGGAGACGAAGTAGAGCTTGATTGCGCCCAATTTGTCAGTGTGGTTCAGTACGTGCTGGACCATGCAATCGAGCGCTTTTCCGCAGCTGACATTTGCTCTCTCAACTACCAACTCCAAAAGTATGACGAAGATGGAGACGGAAATATGGATCTGTGTGAGTTCGTTAAGCTTTCATTCGACCTGGTCAAAATCTCCTTTGTGTTCAACGGTCCCCAGAGTTTACGCACAATGAGTCTACAACAACTTGATGCTCTCAAAACGCATGGGTGGAAATCGAGAAGTTTCGATGAGGCCAAAGGCGGTAAGGCTGATAAACATAAGCCCCAGACGGACAATGCGCAAAATGCCAAAGATAGTCATTTAGCACTCTTTGACGTCGATGAAACTCCTACGACACCAGAGGAGGACCCAAAATTTGTCCCGTTGTATACGCTAAAATCCAAGCAGAAGAAAGATTTGAGATTCGTGTGCGAATCGATTCTGTCTATTTGTGAGATGAACTGCAAGGAAACGGACTTGATCAAGGACGCCAAGGACCTGTTTGACGAAGAGTCTGACGACTTGCGCCATACCATCAGTAGTTGGGCGGGTCGCACCAACTTCGATAGCGCTATCATAGACGTAATTTCCAGGCTCAAAAAGAACATTCGGGAAGACATCCGAAACCAGTGGACAAGCGATTCCAATCCTCATAAAGCGCCAACGCTCGAGTCAGCATTTCGCCGATCTGAGGCATTGATAAAAATCAGTGCGCAAGAAGCAATACTGAGGAATTTATTCCAGGATATGATCATGGATATCGCCCTGCGGCTCCGGAAGGAAGGTTGCATCATTGAGCCGGCTTTGGAATGGTATCTATCAATCATGCGTAACATACACATCATGAATCTAATCTACACACCATACGTGTGAAAAATGACACTGTCTCAATCCCTCAGGGACGGTTCCGCGGGGCCCGAAGAAGTGAAAGTTATCAATCGTCTCGGGTTCCTTCTCAACGCCTATACAGTCCAAGCTTATTATTGGGAGCTGGTCGCCTATCTCCCTTCTTGCTCGCCTCCCATTTCCCCCCCTTCTATCTCTGTCCATCTGCCACCCTTCGTGCATCTCCATCGACCGCTTTTTTTGCCTGATCTCCACCCGCCCGCTCGCTCGCTCGCCCGCCCGCCGCCGTCCCTCTGACCCCCTTCCCCTCTCTCCCTCTCTCTACCTGCACCCCCCCCTCTTCTTTCTGCCTGCACAATTTTGCAGGTCGAAATGCTTCGCAAGCTCATTCTCACCGTGGCGTTAGCCGCCTTATACCAAGGAGAACCTGCACAACTTGCAGGAAGTCTCCTCACGGTCTTTATCTTCTTGGTCATGCACATGCTGCTGAAGCCGTATCTCAATCAAGGGCTCAACGTCTTTCAACGTCTGGCGCTGCTTAGTCAATTCTTTACCGTCTTCGGGGGTTTAATGTTTGTAGTCACAGATTTACAGCAATTGCAGGACGCTGTTCCAGACTCAAACAGCAAGACCATAATGGCGTTCCTGATAATGATCGTCAACGCCATTTCTTCTTCACTTTATCCCGTCTACAGGTTTTTCAATGCCTGGTCGGAGAGCGGCGAAATCGACCTTGAAACGCTTTTCAGTGGTGTCAAGAAAGGGGCTGAAAACTGCCTGGGAGAGGAAACGATCGAATCGATCACGAGTACCTGCTCGTGCTTAGGACAGGTCAAGGAAAAGGCAACTGCGGTACAAGAAGGGCTGCGTGAGATACAAGACGCAGCTCTTGACGCAGCTCAAGAGCTGCGTCAAACCGAAATAGTCAGCACCATGGAGAGTTTGTACGACGAGGCAAGAGCGCTCAAGGAAGACGTAATTGATGAAGCACAAGACGTTTTGCAGGAGGGAAAAGCTCTGACAAGGGAGGCAAAAAATATATCTAAGGCCCGCGTGAATGGCAAAATGGAAAAAGACGAGATGGAAGAAGGCGAAATGGAAGAAGACGAGATGGAAGAAGACGAGATCGAAGAAGACGAGATCGAAGAAAGTCCCCAAGAAATGCCAGAGTCAAATCTTTTTGGTAATCAAATGCCGCGCTTTGGATTTCTTTTCACCAAGGCGTTGTAGTATGTGCTCGCTTGATCTCTCATGCGTGACCATGTAGAACGTTTTTAAATACCATATCTGGTCGTCTTGCTTGCCAACGACCGGTTCTAACCTCGAAGGATTGAACTTAATGATGCAGGCGACTTGTTTTCTCTTGGCATGGCGACCGCCGGTGCAGCGGTGACCGCCGGAGCTATTGCGTATGCCACGCAAAGCAAAGCAAAGGAGCACGGAAAAAGCTTCGAGCAAGAGAGGCTCAAAGTGCAGGAAGAACAGACTGAAAGACAAGAGACAGGGGCTGACTCAGATGCTGACTCAGAGGCTTCCGTCCTCGTATCTTCGCACCCCCGGCAAACGATTGCCATGGTAGACGGTACCCCGTCAGGCAGAAATTCAGATGAGATTGAACTCATATCGAGGTGGCAGCAGCATTATCAGTGTCCTTCATTATCACATACGCACTTGCTTCGAATCGGTGAGCTGCGAACTGATGGTGTACTTATCGTGATGAGCAGGACGAAGAATTCTACCAACGAGCCTGGAGACAACGCCTCACCAGGCAGGGATTCTGACGAGATTGAATTCATATCGATTTGGTAACAGCATTATCAGTGTCCTTCATTATCACATACGCACTTGCTTCAAATCGGTGGGCTGCGAACCAGCTTGCATTGACTGATGATGTACCCATCGTGTTAATGAGCAGGACAACCGATCAATCGAACCCAGGAACGACGATTCGGACTGATCTCGTTTATCACAACAGTGCAGGCGTTGGTGTTCCCGCGACAAGGACACCAGCCAGCCCAGACAGCGTGTCACGTCGATTTGTGATCTGATCACACATTTCAAGCGCAATTTGAAAGTAAACTACCTCCGTGTTTCAACCCTAAACCCTAGACACAGGTTACTACTGAGAGCCACAAAATAGCGCGGACGCTGGATTGAAAGTATTTTGTAAAGAAAGATGGCTTAACTGTAGTGTTGTGAACAGCGATGTCCATGGCGCCGGCGGCGCCCCCCGGCAAGCCCAGGTGTTTGGTGTCTGAAGGTGTATGGTGTCTGAAGGTGTATGATATCATCTCTGGACCTGATAGATGGCAGGGGTCCGGGGTTTCCCCGGCCGGCGGAGGCGAAATTTTTTGGGCCCTTTTTTCCCCCTCCAAACATATCTATACACGTACGTACGTACATACATACATGCATGCATACATACATACATATATACATACATACATACATACATACATGCATACATACATACATACATACATACATATGTGACAACATACATACATACATACATACATACATACATACATACACACACACACACACATACACGCACATACATACCTACCTGTATGTGTACGTACGTACGTGCACGTACATACATACATACATGCATGCATGCATACATACATACATACATACATACATACATACATACATACATACATACATACACACACACACACACACACACACACACACACACACACACACAC
>Ga0209713_10002415_pt1 | contig 11563 bp, 7 predicted proteins | sample ArcOceMetagenome_3_FD_187444 | JGI IMG/M metagenome (GOLD analysis project Ga0209713, IMG submission 187444) | Marine eukaryotic phytoplankton communities from Arctic Ocean - Arctic Ocean- Svalbard ARC20M Metagenome (SPAdes) (version 2) | ecosystem: Environmental > Aquatic > Marine > Oceanic...
CACACACACACGCACACACACACACACGCACACACGCACACACACAGACACACACACGCACACCAGCACACAACTCGTTGCCGTCCATCTCGGTTGACCACTTTTTTTTTCTGTCGGCTGAATGACAACCTCACAACACACTAACCACAAAAAAGTCGAAGTATCAAAAATCGGCGAAATGGCCATTCTGACATGCGAACCTCCTGGTAGTACCGTGCCTCTCTGTTTCTACGAGTGGCAACAGGCGCGACGTGAAGACAACGACGTGAATAAGAATGTTTCAACGCCTTCAGTAAAGGAAGGAGTCGAAGTATCAGACGACATCACATGGCTAGTTGTCCCGTTCTCTGAGAAAAATGTTGTTAAGTCTGCCGGTGGGTCTTGGAATCCGCAACGAAAGCAGTGGTTCGCACCTCCTCACACCAACCTTGAGCCACTCAGACGCTGGCGTATAGAGTGTCGCACGTACTTGCATTCGGACAGGGATTCATTCAATTCGAAGCATGTCAAGTCTCTAGGCGCTCGGTGGGAAAATGGTACCGGGAAATGGTACATATCGAGTGATATGGATTTCGAGCCATTTAGTGCCTGGCTATGATCAGGAAGGATTCGGCGTTGAGTCTCTGGCGCCGCTCTCCTTGGCGAAATAGTACGCCGTCGGCGCCGCCACTCCACCCCACGTCGCACGGCAGCGTTGCCGGCGTCCGTTGCACGTCGGTGAACCAGCTGGCCAGCTGGATGTGGCCTCGCTCAACCTTGTCTGGCCAGCCTCGCTTTGCTCAGCCTCCCAAGCAAATGGCGATTGCATGCTCGTGCCATTGCACCCACACGTGCAGCGGCTGGCCAGTCCCAATGGCCCTGACGCGGTCGGCAGCTTACCGCCTCCGTTACGGCCGTCTGTGCCATTGTTTGGTCAGCCTCGCTGCCTCGCTCACGAGTCTGCTGGCGCACTTGGTCGCTGCGCAGGTCCACGGCACCTCGAGCTCGAAGGAGTCTCAGAAAGGCACTGGGCAGCTGTACGTCCAGTGCGTGCTCTCGAAGCACGAGCTCGGCGACTTCGATGACTGGCTCGTGCAGGTGCGTATGTACTCCAGAGCGAGGCGAGGCTGCACATCTGCTCAAACTCCAGATGCACCAGCGCGAAGGCCGTCGGCAGAAAAAAAATTATGACTACAGGGTTCCAATCACCGTCGAACTCAGCAGCCGACAAAAACCGGAATCATGTCCTTCTCGAATCAGCCGCTGAAGAAAAAACTGAGCTTATTCAAGCAGGCCCTCAAATTGTACGAGACCGGATCCAACGTGTTTGTTCAGCGCATCCCAGTCCGATACCTCAAACGCCTATATGAGACGCAGCCAGCTTCGAGCGACAGCGGTGGTTCTACGACAGAATCAGAAGATGACACAATTCTCGAGGAAGATCCGTGTGTCAGAGCTCTGCAGAGCCTCGACACGATCTTCAAGGACTGCAAAGACAAGCTGGTTGATATGTCCAGCTCGGTGGAGGCAATCATTCAACACCACGAAGACACCAAACTTCCCGGAACTGTCCTGATGGCGTGGGAATTGACGTTTGACAGCCTTAGGAAACAAATGAACGATCCAAGACTCGTCGGGATATGCACGTGCGCGATGTTCGCTCAGACCGAATTGTTCAGCACGGATCCGAGCAGTATGTCGCGCGAGGACTCAGCCAAGCTCAGACCGTATTTTGGATCATGGCTCTACATCGATGCGATGTGCTCGAAGAAAGGTGGTGTGGGACGTCTTCTCCTGTTGAGCGCCTTTCAACTCGCCATTCAGCAGAAGACTCAAGGACTGATTGCTCTATCGTACTCTTCCAGAAGAGGAGACGTGTCCGAGTCAAAGCGACTCTTCGAGCAACTCGGTTTCGAGGTCATCATCCCCAGGGCAAAGTTTACTGTACCACGAATGCACGGGGCGTGGTACTGTAAATCCACAGCTGAGATTGAGCTCGACTCAATGATGCGATCCGCCTTTGCCGTCTGTAGTCGAAAAGGGCTCACGCCGAAGACAGTGTCTAGTCTTATGTGGCGATGTCCAACGTGATACAGCAGGTGGTGAGTGTCCGATAACGAACTTAGTTTCGTCGGTCCACCGATTTTTTTTTAACTAAGCTAGTGTCCAAACACCACAAGAATGTCTGCAATTCTCATTGGTGAGAAGCAACGGCTTCACGGCTCGTTGCCGAAAGATAGATACGCGAAGAAGGACGTGGCTTACATCGTTATTGACAGGGCACAAGGTTGGGTCGTACTGTCACAATCGCTTCCGTTGATGACAAAATGGCTCAACAGTAACCTGAGTAGCGGTGAAAAGTGGGATACTGTATCTACTACTGGTCTCTTCGAAAATATGAACCGAACCGATGGACGGCACGGCGGGTTTCACAAGGGCCGTTTTAGAATCATCAGTGTGCCGTTGGCCAAATCTCGAGAAGTTTTTGAGACGTTAAGGAAAGGCAAAGAGAAATCTGCTATCGTAGGGTACACCGTCACTAAGCAAGCAAGCAATCGTACTAAACGTCCGTGACTAGTTAAGCTCGCATTGTTTTCCATGCAGTTCGGCTTTTGAGGTGTTGGTCTCCGCAGGAACTCTCGGGGTGGCGTTTGCTCCATGTCCGTCCGGTAATGATGTGCATGCGCCTGCACGCTACTCGGAGGACGTCTCAGCATCCAGATCACTCGCAGCGGCATGCAGTTCATCGCGTACCTGACCGTCAAGTCATCACCTTTGCCTCGGTCACCATTTCTGAGCGAGGGTCATCTTGGCCTGTTTTCATCAACCATTACCGTGCGCGAGAGCGTCGATACTGCAGCAGCACGGCCCATCAATGTCCGAGCGGAGCACGGAGCAGTTCGGCGTATCCGCGGCACACATGGCTCGGCCAATCATGTGCCTCGCCTCACTTCCCAGATGCTGCGCATGGGTCTCGACGGTCCAGGCTCGTCGATCGCCACCTGCCGCTACCTGCCTCAAGAGCTCTGACATTGCATGACATCGCACGCTCGAGCGCAGTACGGAGCGATTCGGTGGGTCCGCCGCACGCATAGCTCGACATATGATTTTGCCTCGCCTCGCTTCCCAGAAGCATGCGCGAGAGCTGACATTGCACCCCCGGCGCGCTTGGTGCCCAAACCCACGCACACACGCCCTACAATTGGAAGAACAGTGGATCTCTGTCCTCAGAATCTTCATCCACGGTATCGAACCCTGCCCCATGTCTGATTCCTACGCAGTGGATCTATGCGGTTTCTACGACTATGTGGGCAATCGATGCAAGACTGTGACAATTGGTGAACAAAACACATCTGATGCCCAATGGAGGGGCTTTTTTTTTCGACCTGCGAGATTTTTTTTCTTTCGGCAGACAGAAAAACACCCCGCCTTTTTCGGCAGACAGAAATCATCTCGGAAAAACACAACACGAGGACAACCCGATGGCGACTGTTAGCGGCCTGAATGTATCGGCTACCTCGTCGCTCAAGGAGTTGAAGAAGTTCATCGACGATCACGATCTGCGGGTCAACACGACACTGGGAGGCGCCAACTGGAGACTGGGTCGCGCGAGGCGCATGAAGCTCGACATCTACAACGATATCGTGAGCGCCATGGAGGGAGCGGCGGCGACGACGGTGGGTCGCGATAGCCGGGGTACCACGGTGGCGGAGGCGGGGGCGGAGATGGAGGCAGCGGCGACGGTGGCGGCTGCGGCGGCGCTCTCGGGGGCATCGGCGGAGGATGGGCGGGAAGGTGTGTCTTCCACGTCTGGTGATGCGTGGGCGCTGACTACGCCCGTGCCACATGCAGACGGCACGGCGGCTGTCGATGGCACTGCGAGCGAAGTTCAAGTTGAGGGGAGAAGGGGATGCGGGGAGGAGGGGAGAGGTGTCACATTCATTGACCCACCGTTGGTCATGACTGAGTACGCGTGTCCAAAGCGCTCCACGTACATCGCAAACCTCACCCTCGAAGACTACCAACCAATCGCGGCTGTCTCTCGCCAAAAGCAGTGCAAGAGTGATCTAAAGGGCTCCTACAAACGTGTCGTCCAATGGTCAATGAAGCATGCACAATCCAATCTGTCAGACGGAGTTGACTTCAAATATCGACACGCGCACGGCAAGGACTTCGGCCGCATGACATCCGACTCCATGATGGGTATTCCTCGCGACATCCGTGGGTTCGTTTGCATCAGCGAAGAAACCCTGAAGCCGATCTTGACGGATCTGGACATGGACAACTGTCACCCAACAATACTTGAGTGGCTCTGCCGCAAGCATGGCATCGTGTGTGACACTCTGACCGACTACGTCAAGAATCGCCAGACGCACATGGACGGTCTAATGGAAAGTACTGGTAAGTCCAAAGATGACGTGAAGAGCATGTTTCTTGCGGCGGTCAACTCGCAGGGTGTCATGGCATGTTCAATGACGACCCTCACACCGTTCTACGTTGCCTTTGACAAACAGTGCAAGGCGATACAGCAAGCTTTGATGCAACTCGCAGAATATCGTCACCTACTACCACACGCAGAGGAAGCTGCAAACCAGAAGCTGGAACTGAAGAAGGTCGAATTGAGGCGCAATAGAAGGACAACGAATGGCCTCACCGCCAACGTGGCGGGCTCCTTCATCAACCTTATTCTGTGCACGTGGGAGAATCGATTCCTTGGTCTGGCATGCCAGACGGTCTCTGACATGGGATTGAACGTGAGCGTCAACAACTTTGACGGGATGATGATTCGTGGTGACCACTACCCAGAAGGTGATGATCGCACCACGCGCGATGGTACCATCTGTCCTGCGCTAGAGCGAGCTCTAACTGAGACATTTGGCATCACGATGGGCTGGTCGATGAAGCGTCATAGCACGACGCTCATTTACTCTGAAGATGGTCTCAAACTGCCATACTCAAAGCATGCCGAGCCGTGGCTCGAAAGGATCTGCCGTGTGGGCAGTGAGTACATCGTGGAGCTGACAGACGGGTCGACAAAGACCGAGACGGCACGCAACCTTGGAGACAGGCTCAGTGCGGAGACGGCTAAATGTCTCCTGGATTTCACAGGTGCCCCGTCTTGGTACTGCCGCACCTTTGCCGAAACGCTCTGTCGTGACCCGGCTATGCGCACGTACGAGAAAGCTGACATGCACCCGGACCCGTCCGAATGCCCACCGCACGTTTACAACCGCTGGAAGCCGATGCCTTGCGAATCATGGGATGTGACGCAGGCGAACCCAGAGTCAAAGAATGTCGCTACGTTCCGCAATCTAGTACTGATTCTGGCTGATCGAGATGACAAGGTGGCGGCGTTCGTCGAGCTGTGGATCGCTCATATGCTACACCACCCATCTCGCAAACCAAACGCGTGGCTTATATTCATGTCAGAGGAAGGGGCCGGGAAGGGGACGTTGGTAAGCATCATCATGCGACTGGTCGGCAGCGCAAAGGTCAAGAAAGTTGGTAACGTCCAGCGATCTCTCTTGGGTGCGTACAACGACGTGGTACGCGATGCATTCTTAGTTGTTCTCGATGAAGCCAAAGGGAAGCATCTCTTTGACGGTGGAGATGAGCTCAAGAACATGATCACGGAGAGCACCGTGACTGTCCACGAGAAGTATGTAAGCGCACAGGAGATTCACTCATACGCTCGCTGGATGGTGACGGTTCAGCCCAGGAGTGTGCCAACGAAAAAGGGTGATCGTCGCGGGGTGATATCTCGTTGCTCGGACGAGCTGTGTGACAAAAAGGGTCAACATCATCTGAAGGACATCAACCACTGGATCGACGAGTCTCATGAGGACTTCATACCACAGTTCGTACCGGACATTCATGCCTATCTCATGACGCTGAAACCACCGCCTGTATTTCAACCAGACGAGCTACCGCAAACTGAGGTGCAACGCGAGCTACAGGCGGCCAATGCCGATGTGTTTGAGTCGTGGATTGCTGATGCCGTCGAGAGATGGCTATCCTGTGAAGGGGAACCCACCGGGCATACAAATCAATTCGGCGAGACTACCCAAGAGTACACGCTCCGCGACTACCAAGGAAAATGCGGCAGCGCACTACATGTTTTTCCAGAGCTGTCAATGCAACATTTATTTGCCGATTTCCAGATGTTCGCTCAGCGCACAAATGCGACCAAAGTCATCGAGGGGATTCGTTTCCCAGTCTTTGTCAGCAAATTCACCATCTGTCGTTGGCGAAAAGCATTTGATTGGAAGCCGAATGGTGAGACGTTTCCGAAGCACAAGATCAAGGGCGTGCAGCACCAGTGTCGCCGATGGGATATGGCGTCTCTTGCGCGCGACCTCGGGATCGGTCGGAGTGGATCATAAAAAAAGACCGCGGCATCTAAGTGAGTGGGGTGAGGGGTGGGCTCGGGGGGGGTGATTTACCTTTCTCTCCCTTTTCGAGTTGTCACACACACTCGAGTTGTGTGTGTGTAACACTTTTCTTGAGAATGATTGAAAATCGACCCCTCACCCCTCACCCCTCACCCCCACTTTTTCAACGACATTTCACGACATTTCACGGTAATTGTGACCGATCGATACACCGCTCAGTCAGAATCACACGCTCACATGCCACATTGTGTTCGCTCCCACTTTTTCTCGCTTTCGCCCTCCATTCTCCCCTCCCCTCCTCCCCATCTCCCCTCCTCCCCTCTCCCTCCCCTCCACCGCGTTTTGCCAACGCACTCCTTCAAGGCGCACCAAGCTGCGGACACGTCTTCTGAGCCTTCCTCGCGGGATCTGATGCTGGCGAAGACCGCTTTCCAGCGAGCAGGCGGAAGTCGACACGCTGTGGGGTGCGCGGGCCGGCAGACTCCGCGTTGCAGAGACCGGGGTGATTGCACCCGCGCGTGCAGCCTTCGACAAGGGTGCACGCCCACGCGTCTGGGCGTTGAGGGCTTGGCGCAACGGGCGAGCTGGACCGTGGAGAGTTGCTGTCGGTTTGAGCCGAGAGCGTAGCGCCAGTGTGAGCCAATTCACGAGGCTGCTCGACGACGCGCTGCTCGCCAACGAGCGGCCGTGGCCCAGGCGCAGCTATGCGAAAGGACGGGGCAAACGACAGCGTCTCGTGGCGCTGCACCACGCCAGCCAGTCCGATGCCAGTCGCATCGCTCGCGTCATCTTTGAATGGCCGCCATTTCCCATTGACGTGCAGCTTCTTCGGAAACATGCGACTCATTTTGCGCTCAATCGCGTCCTTGATCCGTGGTTTATCAGCACTGCCAGAGCCTGTGACTGCCTTCTTCCACGTCTGCGGTGGCATCTCACTGTACGTGATCTCGGGATCGGTCTGGACGAGCGACATCTCGATCGCACCACGCAGCTTGAAGCTGATGGCGTCGCTGGCTCGCGCGTGCCCGAAGAACGGCTCGATGAAGACATGATCCGGGCGTGGTGATAGAAGCGGCTTGAGTCGGCACTGGAGTGCATTGCACCGCTGTCCATCGTTAGTGAGCGTCTTGTCCGACACGTCGAGCACGCCCACGTCGATGGCGACGATTTCAGAGGCCGAGTTCAGCTGAACGACTGCATAGCCGCACGAGAGCGCCGGGTCGAGGGCGAGATACCGCGTGGTCGCGCCGTCGACAGAGGCGACCGATCCAGCATTCATCAGAGTCGATTCAGACTCGTTTTCCGCGTCCATGGGCGTCGCCACGGGGGTCGGTGGCCGTGTTGGCTGCTCGCTCGGCGGCGGAGGCGTGAGCACGAGCGTTTCGAACTCTTCCGAGGTGAGTCTATGCTTGTAGCGCTTCTGGTCCTCAGGCTTGACCTTCTCGAGAGTCTTGCAGAACGCGGTGAAATCGCGTCCATTGCGCTGATTCTCGACGGCCCCGCACGCCTCCCCGATCTTCATGCCATCGTCCATGTGCAACTTCATCACCGCAAAGAGAACGGGCTGGTACCTGCGAAACAGAGGGCGGTGCTGAGTAAAGATGTCTGGGAGTGGATAAGGCAAAGGAACCACGACAGGGCTGTGGCGTACTTTTTGGTCAGCAGATCAGTCAACCTCTGCGCGACCTTCTCGCCACGCTGCTGCGCTGACCTCCAGCTTGGCCCATCTCGCTCTTTGGGAGCAACGGTCGACACGTAGACACGCAGCATCTGACAGACATCAGCGATCTGTGTCAGAGGTGGGGGGTCCTCATCTGGTTTGTAGCGAGCAACCTGCGCACGCAGCTTGTCGATCTCCCTGGTCTTCTCGTCGTCCTTGGCCAGCAGCATCGCAGTATTTGCCGACGTATCCTCCGTTCTGACGGCAACCGACTTGCCTGAGGTGACTGGGACCATTGCAGCAGGTGGCGAATTGCGAGCCGGCTGTAGAGGCAGAGGTGCCGGCTTCACTTTGAGATCGTTGTCAACGACCAGAACTGGCAGAGGAGGTGCCGCGATGGATGCGCGAGCCATCGTCGAATCACGAGGCGTTGCAACCAGACCGAGTCCAGACGCGAGTCCTGCATTTGGCGGTCCAGGAGGCGGCGGCGGCGGCGGCGGCACTGCGTTAACGACGGACACGGCGCCGCATCTGAGAAGGCTACCCTCCATGGACTTTCGGAACCTCTCTGTCTTGAGACGAGACTTTCGCACCGCCTCAAAGTCAACGGTACCATCAGGAGATTGGTATCTGAACAATGCCTCTTCATGATCGAGTGAGTTGAAGAAATCGCGGTCGAGACCACGCTCCGTCTCGTCGTCAATCCGCGCCTCCTGCTGCTCAAGCTGCGGCTGCAATTCCTGCACGACCCGTGACGGCACCCCTGCAATCTGCGCGCTCACGCGCCGCTCAGATGCCCCGTAGTTGGCCTGTGGTCCCATCGAAAGCTCCGCCTCCTCACGCATGCGCACGTCGGTCCGCAGCTGCTCGAACTCTGGTGTATCGAGGAGCACGTCGAGATGAGAGACGAAGCAGCGAGCGAGAATCCCACGTTTCTCCTCCTTCTGAGGGTCGATGAGGCCGTTGGTGTTGCGCGGGTGCGCAACGCTGCTCACGATCCAGGTCATGATGCAATGGCGCACGACGTTGCACCAGCGGCGCATACGCCCGTCATCCTTTGAGTCCTTCACCGCCTGTGCTTCGAGCTGCAACAGCTCAGGACGGTGATGCTCGTACAGCATGTCGACGAGCTTGTTACCAACCGACTTTGGGTTCTTGAGGTACTCGTGCAGCAGCTGGACATGCGCTGCCTGGACCTCTGTGTGCGCTTTGTCGGGCTGATAGCCGGCAAAATCCAGGACCGCCTGCGCGTTGAAAGCGCGGTAGCTCTTGTAATGAGACCCGGTATTCACGTGGCCGATGGACGTAACGGTCTTGTCCTCCTGATTGACCGAGTTTTCTCCCATCTCCGCGGCGAGCAGGTTGCGAATACAATGGAACGTGAAGTTTGGGTCGGCACCGATGATAGCGAGATCCTGCTTGAGCTTGGCATTGAAGTCGGCGACATTGACAGCTTTCCCCGACTGGTTGCGAACCAGCGGGCGACGGTGCATCGTGTTCAGGCAGTCAGAGGACTCCGGAAGCGCTTCCTGGTTGGTAAAGAACTGGAACGCGAAGTACAGGCCGAGTGCTGCGATTGAGCAACGCATCGGGTCCCGATGATGCATGACGGATGCAAGATGTTTCGCACCGTCGACCTTGTCGCCTTTGCACTTCGACGTGGCCGTCAGGAAGAACGGTTTGATGCCATCCCAGACCTGATGCTTGTTGAACTTGCTGATGTCGAGATATCCCCACTTCAGGTCTTGGATGTTCATGCCGCGCTGTCCGAGCGAAAAGTAGAGAGTCGTGATCAGGCCGAGCGTGAGCGAGTCGATCGGTTTGCGCTGTTGGTCCTCACCACGACCGTCAGCTCCCTGCTTCTGCGCGACTGCACACGAGAAGATACTCTGGAAGAGCGCGATCTGCTGGTCGTCGTGCAGGGTGATTTCGCGACGCTGGTTTGCCTCAGTACCAGACGCGTATTTCTCCTCTGCGACGCACTGGCTCAGCAGTTTGTCGAGCTCGACGTACTCGGCCGATTGCGTAAGCCAATCGAGCTCTTGGTGAGGCCGCGCATCTTCGCATTTGCCAGCGACGCGTGCGTCATGCACTGCATGCCGCAAGGCCGTCGTCATCTCCTTTGGATGCGTCACGCGTATGGTTCGACCCTGCTGTTTCTCAGGCTCGCTCTGGCAGCGGTCGAGTGGAATTTTCCACCGCTCTTTCGCATCGACCTTGTCAATCACCGCTCGCAGGACGTCACTGAATGCCTTCTGCATCGCTACGTCGCCACCCGCAGCCGCCTGCGCACGTTACGAAAGCGGAGAGAGGGATCCGTTACTCGAGCATATGTGCGGCCTCGCCCTCGCTCTGGAGTACACGCGCACCTGCACGAGCCAGTCATCGAAGTCGCCGAGCTCGTGCTCCGTAAGCACGCACTGGATGTACAGCTGCCCAGTACGCCTCTTATCCTCCGTCGAGGCCGAGGTGCCGTGGACCACCTGCGCAGCGGCCGGTCCGCCAGCAGACTCATGAGCGAGGCAGCGAGGCTGGCCATTCAGTGAAACGGCCAGGCGGGCGTAACGGAGCGGGCAGCTGTCGACCGCGTCAGCGCATTCGGACTGGCCGGCTGCTGCGCGTGCGGGTGCAATGGCACGAGCATGCAACCGCGATTTGCAGAGCAAAGCGAGGCTGGCCTAGCGAGGCTGGCGAGGCAAGGCTGAGCGAGGCTGGCCAGGTTCAACGATGTGCAACGGACGCCGGCAACGCTGCTCAGCGGCGCAGGATGGGGGGGCGGTACCGCACGGCGTACCATTTGGCCCAGGAGAGCGGTGCCGGAGACTCAACGCCGGAGCGCTCGCGTTCCTGGCTCGTGGGTGGACACGGCTGGACTTGGACCTTCACACTTGGTGCTGTCTTGCGCAGATCCAACCAAGTCCAGCGATTAGAATATTGAATTTTCGAGATTTTTTTTGCGTTGTGTGAAGACAACCGTGGCCAGTCTTCAATCTTGAAAGCGAGTGAACATCTCGGGTCCAAGTCAGGATCCCGAGAAAGGTTCCACACAGCCGTGTGGTGACTGAAGTTTTTTTATCGACCCTAACGAAAACACGAATCCGATCGACCGAACGAAAGAACGAAAGGTATCCATCCGACATAATTAATGTCCCAAAATCCATATCGCCGTCCGGATTTCGACACTCAATCGGTCATCTCAGTCAACGTGTGTGACCCAAAAAGGGCGCCCACAAAAGAAAAATTACAACAACTCTCGAACGCTCGCGAACGCGCGCTGGAGGCGCGTAGAGTTCGTCAGAAAAATGCTCTTGAAACGAAGCTCGCCCAACTGAGAAGCCTTGGAGATGTTTCGAACGAGCATCTTACTAGGACATGCAATCTGCTCATAGAAGCGGAGAAGGAGGGACGGAGGCGACAGAATACGATAATGACAGATCTCAACACGCACTTAGAAGAGTTCGGCGATCAGCTACTTTGTATCAGACGCATGTTGGAGCGAATTGTGCCACCAACTCGCAGCCAAGTAGAAAAG
>Ga0209713_10002416_pt1 | contig 11562 bp, 12 predicted proteins | sample ArcOceMetagenome_3_FD_187444 | JGI IMG/M metagenome (GOLD analysis project Ga0209713, IMG submission 187444) | Marine eukaryotic phytoplankton communities from Arctic Ocean - Arctic Ocean- Svalbard ARC20M Metagenome (SPAdes) (version 2) | ecosystem: Environmental > Aquatic > Marine > Oceanic...
GCATTGTTTTAAGTAGGCGCCGTGTTTGAAGCAGTTCCAGAGGCTCCGATGGAGCGCCGTGTTTGAAGCAGTTCCAGAGGCTCCAGGGGAGCGCCGTGTTTGAAGCAGTTCCAGAGGCTCCAAGGGATTGCATTGTTCCCCAGTAGCCTCAGGCTTAGGGTCTTTCACTTTTATGAGGCGGTCAGATTTCAGACACATGTTTTTTGGCCAGATTTTTGTAAATGCGTTTTACAGGTTCATTGAAGATGCGTGCACATTTGTTGTTTGATGAGGAGTGTATGTAACATTCACTTGGCAGAGTGCTTGCCGTTTCCAGTTCTGATGCCACCAGACTGGCCGCAAACTTCAGCTTGGATGCCAACAGCAGGCATCAGCAAATGCTGATGGTTCTATGTTTTAAGCAATTTCACTTGGCTAAGTGTTTGTTATTTCATGCCTTGGGGTCAGCGGTGGCCATTAACATATGCTTCGTGTTGCGAACAACTTCCGACGTCAATTGTACATGTACATATACCTGTATTTGTGTCCATATTGCGCACATTAGCTGTTTGATGAGGAGTGTATGTAACATTCACTTGGCAGAGTGCTTGCCATTTACAGTTCTGATGCCACCAGACTGGCCGCAACGGCTCGAAGTCGCGACTACTCATCGCTCGAGCTTGCGCAGTCAAAACATATGGCCGACAACGATGGCCGACAACGATAACTTTACTTCAGCTTGGATGCCAACAGCAGGCATCAGCAAATGCTGAAGCAATTGCACTTGGCTAAGTGTTTATTATTTCATGCCTTGGGGTCAGCATTCTACTCAAGGGTGCCTTAAGAGCCGTATACGGCCCTCAAGGGCGCCTTAAGTGCCTTATCAGGCTCTTAAGGGCCCCTTAAGGGACTTATAAGGCCCTTAAGGCGCCCGTAAGGGCCTTATCAGGCCCTTAAGGGCCTTATCAGGCCCTCAAGGCGCCCTTAAGGGCCTTATCATGCCCTTAACGCGCCCTTAAGGGCCTTATCAGGCCCTCAAGGCGCCCTTAAGGGCCTTATCAGGCCCTTAAGAGCTCCTTAAAGGCCTTATCAGGCCTTGTAAAGCCCTTATAAAGCCCTTATAAAGCCTTCATAAAGCCTGGCGGCGCTTGCGAGCATGGCGGCGCTTGCGAGCATGGCGGCGCTTGCGAGCATGGCGGCGCCTGCGAGCATTAGGGCCGTATAAGACCTTATAAGACCTTATGAAGCCTTATAAAGCCTTATAAGGCCTTCTCAGGGCGGCGCTTGCGAGCTTTGGGAGGCCTTATGGCCTTATGGCCTTGTCCGCAGAGCTCACTCAGGATTCCTTCACGCTGTCTCAGCCCTGATGGCAGTTTATCATTTGTTCACCTACTCTTTGAGGTGCTGTGTGGTCTACACAAAACACCTTTTTCCTTGGTATATACTACCTGGTGGACCTCCGTTGGGTCCCCGATGGCGCTTAGTCCTTCCTGGGCACGTCGTGAAAGTCCGATTGCCAACCTCCACCACTGATGGGCCTGTTCCAGGTTGAGCTCGATTATGAGATCTTGCCATGAATCGAGATCGATGATCCAGCCCTTGAGGCACCACGTTGATCCCCAGCAGCCTAAGATTCATGATGTTGAATTTTGGATATAACGACACGCGATTTCAAGCACACGTGTTCTGAATCAGCTAAGCAAGCGGCCAATCATAGATTGATTGACGAGATGAGTCGCGTCGGTGAGCGCGATTGGGTTGATCCATCTCTTGTCATAACAATCCGAACCAAGAAACTCGCAAATCTGTTTTGTCGCTTCTGGATTCAACCGTTGCACACCCAGCTGGCCGCCGCAGAGATATTCTTCAGCAAGAGCCACAGAAACTACAATCATGAGCCAAAATTGCTATGGTACAAATCTTCGAAACAGGTTACTGTATACTTCGACAAGTTTCCACTTGCTGCGCGTGGCCTCTCTCTCAAGTTGTAACAGTAATAGCAGCAGCACTAGCAGCGTAGGATGATGCAAGCAATGGTATTTCATTGGATAATGGTTATCCTTCCTCCTGTGCTCTCCACAGCAGTAAGGTAGCAGCGGCAATTTTTTCTTCGTCTGAGTGTTGCATTCTGGAATCTCATCCTACTGTGGTAAAACTTGCTAGATGTTCAGACTACTATGGTGAAACATGCCAGACAGCGTGAGCACATCACACTGCCTGGCTCAGGCTTTCCCTCAGGCGTTGCGCGGTCTCCGACCTTGTGGCGGTTTCTCATTTGTTCGTACTTTTGGGGATTCCCAAGCCTCCTCTTCGCATTAGTTCTGGTGCTACCCGAGGTGCTTTGGGGGGTACCTTCTCTAGGGTTTCCGATTGGTCTTCCAAATTGGGCGTCTACCATAAACACGAGCCCAGCCTCAGCCAATATCTTTGTCACCATCGTTCTTGAGGTTCTCATCAGCCTTAGCCTGCCCATGAATATTCTCGTCCTTCGCAAGCGCAATCCTCAACAGACTTCGCACACTCTCATATTCTGTTCGCTTATCTAGGATACCCTTTCTGACGCTATCCTTCATAATATCCCTAGTCACTTGGCTCGTAGGGTTGACGGCCCACCGCTCCAGGTTGCCACGAACCCAATCCTTCTGGTCGGCGGTGAGGCAAACGCGCTTGGTCTTACCTTTCGGTTGCGTCTCCGAAGGCTCCGCGGCATGAATGATTCCGTCATGCTTTCGTTTATAAGTCTCGTTCCTGTCTGAGGAAGCAGAGGCCAAGGCATCCCCAGGAAGCAATGAGGGGTCCATTCCAACTTTCATGTAAGATGTCAATGTCGTTTGTACGCCATCACCTCTGGGCTTGTATCCGGGCTGTGGAGTACAATGGCAAAGCCCAGCATAAGTATACGGTTTGAGTGGTTCGCCATCCAAATCGCACTGCACCCAGCATCTGACGTCCAACCACTTGGTGTACGTTTCCTCCTTATCTTCTCCCACCTCAGCCTTCTCTTCTGCAGCCTCGTCTCCCTCCTTTGCCTTTTCCACTCCCTCCTTATCGCCATAGTCGTCTTCACCATCCCCAGCATCATACTCTGTTGCAGCTCGGCATGGACTGGTGGCAGCTGCTGGGACCTCAGCTTGAATTGCATCCGCTTCTGGACACAGTAATGCATCTTCGGCTGCCGCTGCCAGCACTTCAGGTGGAATTGCATATGCTTCTGGGCTCAGTAATGCCTCTTCGGCTGCCGCTGCCAGCACTTCAGGTGGAATTGCCATGGCTTCAGCGATACCAGGAGGATAATTAATGAGTATTCATTACATGTGTTCATCATTATATCATGCTTCATCGAGCGAACTCGAAGAAGCTAAGGTACAGCGAACCAGAACTGAAAAAGGTCAGAACTTGGCAATAGAATCAACATGATCGTTGGATATAGCTGTGCCGCCAGGAGTTTTAAGGGGGCCGGGCATTGGCCACCCAAAAACAGGGGTCAAGCGAAAATCAAGCGGGCAAGTCAGACGCGCACCCAAAAACAGGCGCCAAGCGAACAAAAAACCGGCAAGCCAGACCCGCACCCAAAATCAGGCGCCAAGCGAACATCAAGCGTGCCTTTCAAAAGCCCTGCGTATGCAAGTATGCTAATTTTGTCCCTGCAGCTATGTCGTAGTTGTTCCGTCGGGTGTTTTCCATTTTGTTTCACACTTTTTAACCTGTACTGATACTGATTCTCAGGTGACATTCCATGAGAACTTGTACTGGTGCCTGCTGGCAAGTTCTCCCAGTCGAGATTTTCGACATAATGGTGCAAGTAGTTGCAGTAGTAGCAGCACTAGCAGTATGTCGTGATGCAAGCAAGGGAATTCCAAGGGATAATGGTTATCCTTTCTCCTGTGCTCTCCACAACAATAAGTTGACAGCAAGAGCCACAGAAACTACAATCATGAGCCAAAATTGCTATGGTACAAATCTTCGAAACAGGTTACTGTATACTGCGACAAGTTTCCACTTGCTGCGCGTGGCCTCTCTCTCAAGTTGTAACAGTAATAGCAGCAGCACTAGCAGCATTTGATGATGCAAGCAATGGTACTTCATTGGATAACGAATATCCTTCCTCCTGTGCTCTCCACAGAAGTAAGGTCAGTCGCAATGTAGCAGCGGGCATTTTTTGTTCGTCTGAGTGCTCCATTCAGGAAACTTAACCTACTGTGGTGAAACTTGCTAGACGTTCAATCTACTATGGTGAAACATGCCAGATCGTATGAACACATCATACTATCTGGCTCAGGAGTTCATTCAGGCTTCTCGCTGTCTCTGACCTGCTGGCGGTTTGTCATTTAGTCGCATACCCTTGGAGGTACTTTTGGAGGGTGCCCTCACCACCCCATTCTCATGGTCCTTTCTCCTTCCCATGATTCTGTTGGTTGGGCGGCCTTGTCTTTGTCTTCCTGTTTTTGGTGTCAGGCAGCGGTGCCTGTGTGTTTTCGATTTTGAGCACATCATATTGTCTGGCTCAGGTTTTCCAGGTGTTGCGCTGTCTCCGACCTGCTGGCGATTTCTCATGTTTTCGCATACCCTTGGAGGTGCACTCTGAGATACCCAACTCATCCCTCCCCTTGGTTCACATCTTACCTGGGAATCTTCCTGAGACTTCTAGAGGTACCAACAAGATGCTACGCAGAATGCTCGATACTTGATCTACGACCCTCGGTTGACCATGGGAAGGGTTGTTCTTGCCAAAGACGCAATGATGTTAGCATTCGTTCATCGTTTTGGGTAAGTGTCGGCCGACACGTCGGATCAGGGATACATAATGCGAGTAACACCTGTCGCCAAGGGCGTGTTGCCAGAGATAGCCGAAAAGTAACATCATCCCGTGCTGCCTCGATATCCTTCTCAGAGGTAGCCGATGGTTTGCGAAAGGCTCGGCAATAATGCATGATACTTCCAAATATATCTTTCCCAGGAAAAGAATTCCAATGGAATCGTGCTGCATCAAGCGATGCGGTTTCCCATAATACCAGGCCGAACGACCAGATGTCCACTGATGTATTGATCTCGCTCGGCGGGTTGGGCTCGTCCCATAACTCTGGGGGGCGATTGAATGATGTACAATATAACTCGTACCGCTGGGCTCTGGGATTAGAGACTTCGCTCATTCCGAAATCGCACAGGCACGCTTTGCGCTGTTCGTCGCACCATGTGATATTTTCGCTCTTCACATCAAGATGGCACACTTGCCGCTCATGTAAGAATCCCAAACCAGTGCCAACCTGCATTGCGATCGCGTGCCTGTCTTCCTCACTGGCCTTGGCAGCTTTGAGGCGCTTTCTGAGTGACCCATCTGCCATTTCCAAGGCGAGCCACGACATGCCCCCTGCACCAGGTATGCTGCCACCACCGAAGCAACGTGAAAACAAATAATGGCTTGCTAGCATCTTGTAGATGTGCAGCTCCGCCTGAATATCGTCCACGACCGCTCCCTGGCAAAGCTTCAAAGCAGTCCTTTGCCCAGTGATCGTCCTGGTTGCTTGATAAACTGCGCCGTATGAGCCATAACCAATTAGCTTTTCTATGGCGAATCCTGCAATCACCGCTCCTGCGATCGTCGAACTGACGATATTCACTGTAGTCTCATGTCGAGCTGCTGCGACAGGGGCCAATCCAGAAAGCGGCGAAATTCCACGACCAATTGGTGCACCATGTGTCTCCTTCACAGCTGGCCCACGGACTACCCGACCAAGGCCAAGAACGGCCATTGCGCGTCTCTGTGACGCAAACTCATGCGCGCTTCTGTCCTTATGCAAGCTTTATATAATGGAGTTACATGGTTTCAAGATGCTCGAATCAAATTGGAACAATATAGATTCCCATCTCGTTTCGTTTTATACTGTTTGATTTCTTTTGAAACTGTATAAATGATTGGTCGCTGTATAGATCGAACCTTTTCGTCTTATAGCCTGCCTTGAATTTTTGTTTTTGATCGTCAGGCAGTGCTCGCCAAAGTTTGGCAACATTCCTCATGCGCAGCTGCTGGGATGCACCCGCGGCAGAGCCAACTGTCTCGGCCATGAAGATTTGGAATGGTCGTCGTGCATTCGGAACAACCTTTTCGCGCACTGCTAGCCGCAGTTGCGTCCACCTCTTGCGCTTCTGTTGCTTCGCTGGTCGCTTCAGTATGGGCGCTGCTGCTAGCCGTGGCGCAGGACGTGCTGCCAGCACAGCCTGCTTGCCATTCAAACGACGCCGTGCCATTATAGTAATGCTAAGAGTTTCCCTAGATAGCAAAGGTGGATTGGTCGTCCAGAACCTTCCCGAGCTGTCTCAACAATAATCCTTATTCAGTTAATAAAATCCTCATTCAGTGCCGTACATGGCACTGAATAAGGTTTTCCTATACTGAATAAGGGTTCACGACACCGAACATATGAAGATGGTTAAGCTGGAGAACCAAAGTTGCTTGGGCAAATCTATATTCGAAGATATGAGATATAGGAAATGTTACTTTTCATTAATCGCCTGTGAGCCGAAACGATTGTGAGTAAGTAGCTTCTTCTGAGAGCTATCTACAAAGTTCTCAATGAATTACCTAAACAAAAGGCCCCTCGAGTGCCTTGTACTGCCCTTGAAGGGCCAAGGCTTTGTGAGGCCTTGCGCAGGCCATAAAGGGCGGCGCTTGCAAGCTGCTAGATCGGCAGAAAAATGTTTTCATGCATCGCTCGTTAATTTCAAATCTCGGACAGTGAAACATGCCAGATTGTATGAGCACATCATATTATCTGGCTCAGACCATCCCTCAGGCGTTGCGCGGTCTCCGACCTTTTGGCAGTTTCTCATTGGTTCGGACTTTTGGGGATACCCAAGCCCCCTCCCTGCACTAATTCTGGTACTACCAGAAGTGCTTTGGGGGTACCCAAACCAACTTGCCCCCCTGGACTTGCCCTCCTGGGAGCCTCCTGGAGCCTCCTGGAGGCTCTGGGAGCCTCCTGGAACCTCCTGGAGCCTCCTGGAGCTTCCTGGGAGCCCCCTGGAGCCTCCTGGAGCCTCCTGGGGCCTCCTGGAGCCTCCTGGGAACATCCTGGAGCCTCCTGGAGCTTCCTGGGGCCTCCTGGAGCCTCCTGGGGCTTCCTGGATCATCTTGGAACCTCCTGGAGCTTCCTGGAGCTTCCTGGAACCTCCTGGCGCCTCCTGGCAGCTTCCTGGAGTCTCCTGGAGCCTCCTGCCTGGAACCTCCTGGGGCCTACTGGAGCTGCATGGCCTCGATTATGCAGTATCGACAAGCCCTTCCCAGCGCAACACCTCCAACGCCAGCTGCTTGACATGGTCGTGGATATCCAACATCTGGTGTCGTTGGGCGTTCTCAGCAACCATATCGAAGAACGCGCAGCGCAGCAGGGGCTCCAACCACGATCCCAGAAGCATGATGTATGCGTAGCTCAGATTGAGGCTAGCCCAGTCGAGTGCAACTAATTGCACACGAGCGAAAGGCCCAAGGCGAAAAATGATTGGCCTGCGTTCATACCGAAGCTGCTGCTGCATGGCTGAGAGGTTGAGGGTGCAATGATAATTCGCTTGAACTGAAAACGGCTACATGATGCCCAGCTCATCCAGTCCATCGAATGACCCACACCAGATTTGCCCTAAGCCTTGGCGTTGGGGGGTTTATAGAATTGTTACCCCCCGTCGTTTATTTCCCAAAATCATTACACCTGGGCCCCTGAGAGTCGGCTGAGAGGGGTTCCAAAGTGATTCCATTTCGGTTCCCCTTTGGAGCAATTTGGGGAGACACCATCCAGCCAGGTAATGGGATCCAGCCAGCTAGTGGGATCCCGCCAGGTAATGGGATCTAGCCAGCTATTGTGATCCAGCTGTTTAATGGGATCTAGCTAGCAAGTTGGATCTAGCCAGGTAATGAGATTCAGCCAGTTCTGCCCAGTAGGGGTCTGCACTGATTGATTGATTGATTGATTGATTGACTGACTGATTGATTGGTTGATTGATTGATTGACTGACTGATTGATTGATTGATTTTATTGGTTGATCTGATGGATTGCGATGATGGATTATGGTTGATCCATGGTTGATTATGATGATCGATTATTGTTGATTCATGGTTGATTATGATGATGGAAGTGGTTCATTTTGATGGATTATGATTGATTATGATTGATTTTGATGGATCATGATTGATTGCCATTGTGGTTTGTTGTTGATTTTGATTGATTATGATTGATTATGATTGACTATGACTGTTTATGATTGATTGCATGATTGATTCCTGATTGATTCTGATTGATTTGGGGCGCCCTCTCTGCGGGATTTGCATGGGCGCCCTCTCTGCGGGATTTGCATGGGCGTCCTCTCTGCGGGATTCGCATGGGATCTAGCCAGCAAGTTGGATCCAGCCAGGTAATGAGATCCAGCCAGTTCTGCCCAGTAGGGTTCTGAATTGATTGATTGATTGATCGATTGATTGATTGATTGACTGACTGATTGATTGGTTGATTGATTGAGTGACTGACTGATTGATTGATTGATTTTATTTGTTGATTTGATGGATTACGATAACGGATTACGGTTGATCCATGGTTGATTGTGATGATCGATTATTGTTGATTCATGGTTGACTATGATGATGGAAGTGGTTCAGTTTGATGGATTATGATGGATTATGATTGATTTTGCTGGATCATGATTGATTATCATGGTGGTTTGTTGTTGATTTTGATTGATTATGATTGATTATGATTGACTATGATTGTTTATGATTGATTGCATGATTGATTCCTGATTGATTCTGATTGATTTTGGCTCTCCCTCAAGCATATTCATTAGGGCATATCCTCAAACCATAAACCCAGGGATTCTGCCTGAAGACTGGGCAGAATCCTACTATGCAGAGTCCTACTGGGCAGAACCCTACTGGGCAGAACCCTATCGGACAGAACCCTAGTGGGCAGAGCCCTACCAGGCGTTCCCAGATTTAAAACCTTGAATTAAAGGTTTTAAGCCTTAAATTCAAGCTTTGAAACCCTAATTCCAAGGTTTGAAACCTTAAATGTAAGGTTTGAAACCAATATATTCTTATCAACGCACAGGCCTTGATAATCATGAACTCTTTATATGTTCGACGGATTATGATGGATTATGGTTGATTATCGTGATGGATTATGATGGATGATTGTTGATGTTGATGGATTATGGTTGATTATCGTGATGGATTATGATGATGGATTATGATGGATTATGATGGATTATGATTGATTATGATGATGGATTATGATTGATTATGATGGATTATGATGGATTATGATGGATTATGATTGATTCTTATGATGGATTATGATGGATTATGATTGATTATCCTATCCTTTAAACCCTATGGGCTAGTGGCTAAATTCCTAACCCTGGGTTTTTAGAATTACCCCGAACCCTGCGCCAGGGTTTTTAAATCCCTAACCCTAAAACACCAAAACCATGAATTAATTACACAATCAGATTTCTTATCTAATTTATAAGGAAAACATATAACGAGATACTGATCACGATCTCAATAATGCAAACATCTAGGGATTCCAGGAATGTTAATCCCTTGATCTGCGCCAGCCTCGCCAAGCAAATCCCTGAAACTAATCCCTAAAATGTGAATAAGAAAAGGTGTGTTTTATGTGAACTGTTTATACGATATTATACAATAATTTAGGGATTTATATAAAATCGATTCCCTGCAAATCCCTAAATACTTATCAATGAATCCCTAGAACAGTTTCATGAGATTGGTTCTTGTATGCACATCCTGTAATAATGCATACAAGAATTTAAGAAGTTATATGAAATCGAATCTCTGCAAATCCCTAAATCATTTTCGATGAATCCATAGATCATGTTCATATGATTTGTTTTTGTATGAACTGCTTGTAAGAATCGATATCAGAGTTTAGAGCGGATTCTTCGACGATGATTTAGGGATTTGCATGGACTCAAGTTTATATAAATCCCTAAATTCTTATATAAGTTCTCACATGCAGTTCATACAAAGACACATCGTATGCACATATTCTGTGGAATCATTGAACATGGTTTAAGGATTTGCAGGGAGTCGACTTTATATAAATCCCTAAGTTCTTATTAAACATCTTATAAGCAGTTCATAAACAAAAACACATCGTATGCACCTATTCTAGGGATTCATTGAAAATGGTTTAGGGATTTGTCTGGATTCGATGTTATAGGAATTCCTAAACTCTTTGTATAAGTTATGACAAACAGTTCATGCAAAAACACATCGTATGAAAATAATCTAATTATTTTTCGAAGACGATTTAGGGATTTGCAGGGATTTTATCTTTACATAAAACTATAAATTCATATATCGATTCTTACAAGCAGTTCATACAAAAACGACATCATGTGAAAACGATCTAGGGATTTATTGAAAAATGATGTAGGGATTTGTAGGGATTTGATTTCATATAAATTCTTAAATTCTTGTATACATTATTACAAGAGGTTCATACAAACACGCATCGTATGAAAATGTTCTAGGGATTCATTGAAAAAATATTTAGGGATTTGCAGGGAACCGATTTTATATAAATCCCTAAATTGTCGTATAAGATTTTATAAACAGTTCATACGAAAACCAAGCGTTCTTATACATATTTTAGGGATTAATTTTAGGGATTTGCTTGGCGAGGCTGGCGCAGACCACGGAATTATCATTTATAAAATCCCTAGATGTTTGCGTTTTTGGTGTTCGCGTGTCATGTTTCCAGTATATTTTCCTAATAGATCAAAGAAAAGATGCTTCTGGGCATCAGTTTCATGGGTTTTGGGGTTTCGGCGTTAGGGATTTAAAACCCTTGGCGCGAGATTTAGGGAATTGGGGTTAGGGATTTGCCCCTGGCGCGGATGGTTTAAAGGATAGGGTAATCCATCATAATCCATCATAATCCATCATAAGAATCCATCATAATCCATCACAATCCATCATAATCCATCATAATCCATCATAATCCATCATAATCCATCATAATCCATCATCATAATCCATCATAATCCATCATAATCCATCATCATGATCAACCATGGATCAACCATAATCCATCATCATAATCAACCATGAATCAACAATAATCCATCATCGTAATCCATCGAATCAACAAGTAAAATCAATCAATCAATCATCTCTTATGGTCCAAACCTTAATCCAACCCTCCTGATTCATGAAATCATTGTTTTATGCGTGCTGCGGTCTACTCTCAAGCGGGGTGAAACTTAGCACATATGGCTTAAAAAATCTCTCAGAGTGTACACTATCTTCGACCTGACGGCGGTTTATCATGCATTGACCTACCACTGGATTTTTTGGGGGGGAGCCGAAACACCTCCTCAAAGCATTCATGAAGCCCTTATAAAGCCCTTGTAAAGCTCTTATAAAACCCTTATAAAGCCTTCATAAAGCCTGGCGGCGCTTGCGAGCATGGCGGCACCTGCGAGCATGGCGGCGCTTGCGAGCATGGCGGCGCCTGCGAGCATTAGGGCCTTATAAGACCTTATAAGACCTTATGAAGCCTTATAAGGCCTTATAAA
>Ga0209713_10002417_pt1 | contig 11561 bp, 8 predicted proteins | sample ArcOceMetagenome_3_FD_187444 | JGI IMG/M metagenome (GOLD analysis project Ga0209713, IMG submission 187444) | Marine eukaryotic phytoplankton communities from Arctic Ocean - Arctic Ocean- Svalbard ARC20M Metagenome (SPAdes) (version 2) | ecosystem: Environmental > Aquatic > Marine > Oceanic...
CCCCTCTGTTCGAAATGCTGGGAATAATCTTTGACTAGTCGACACCTGAATGAACACGCTCTGCTGATGTCGGAAACGGTACGGGTACACAGCGTAATGGTGTGCACCCCCTTGCACGTAGCTTCATGGCCTGGGCCTCACGCGTCAACCTGCGACGCTGGCGCCGCCCTCTCTGCCACTGTGACATCCGCCATCCAGCAGCTGGTTGCGTCGAGTTCCCCGGCACCGAGCACCTCAAGAAGACCGCCGGGGTCGCCGACGCTTGGCACCATCACACTCACTGGTGGTGGCTTGAAATCCCGTTGCGTCGAGCGCAGAACAGGCATACTGCGTGTGCGTGTGGGACGTGCGAGCTTGGGGAGGAGCCCGGAGGCGGCCGGTGCCGGGGCAGCGGCAGGCAGGTTGACGGCGTCGTTTGCCTCGGGGGGTGCCGCCACGATTCCGGCGGCGCCACCTTGCCCGGTGCTGGCCTCGTCGTGCGAGGACACAGCCCACGGCTCACAGCGGGGGGACTGGTCGATTGGCCTCATGTCGGTGGGCAGCGCACGGCGCGGCGCGACACCGCTCGCGCGCAGCGCCGCGGGGCGGTGCTTGCCGCCGCGCTTGAGCGGTGCTGCGCCGAGGGCGAGGCCGCGCGCAAGTCCCTCGGCCAAAAGCTCGGGCCCAACGCCCATTCCGAGGCCCTTTTCGAGGCTGAGCCTCAGCTGGTCAAAGGCGACCGCTGCCTCGAGCGCCACGTCCACCATCTTGTCGGCGGCGGCGGTGGGCAACGGTGGCACGGTGTGCATGTCGGGCGCGTCGCGCCTCAGCAGACTGCCCTTGTGCAGCTGCCCGCCTGGCTTGGCAGGCGGGGGAGGACGCACGACGGCCGTCCCCATCGGGAACCACACGTCCTTGGGCGTGTCGGCCTCCTCGTCAGCATGCCTACTCTCCATGCTCCGAAGAACGTGCGGGAGTGCAGGCAACGGCGCCGCCCCGAGGGCGTCGCGTACGGCCGCTTGCCTGCGCCGCCGTGCCACCTCGGCTGTAGTTGCTGGCGGCGGCGTCGAGGGCGATGGCGGCGCGGAGCTCCGCGCCCCGCCGACCGGCCTGTCCACCGGGGGCAGCTTCGTGGCGGTGTCGTGCGCCGCCTCCTCCGCCGGGACGACGCCGCTGCCGAAGGCCACGCGCGTCGGCGCAGCACCCGCCGCGTCGCGTGCTCGCAGCTGCAGCGCGCGCGCCGGGTCGACAGAGCCCTCGATGGCCTCGATGTGCAGCTCGAGGGCGTGTGCATGCGCATGCAGCCCGAGCAGCGTCGTGCACGCGCGGCTCAGCCTCGCGCCGAGGGCATGCACGAGGTGCACCGCCCCCTGGACCTGGTGGTCGCGCAGGTGCACAATCGAGCCGAGCTCGCGCAGTCTGCCCCGGTAGGCCTTCTCCATCTGGAGGGTCCGCTCCCCCAGTTGCTGCTCGAGCTGCCGCCGCTGCTTCTCGGTGCTGCCCGAGGCGCCCGACGGATCGGTATGGCACCCAGCCTCCTCGCACGGCGGCCGTGCCTCCTCGCACGGCGGCCGTGGCACCGCCTTGGGCTCGCCCGCGCTCGCCCGCGCCTCCTCGAGAGCCGCGCGCAGCTCGAGCACCTCGCGCTCGGCGCCCTCCCGCGCCGCCGCCTCGTGCCGCAGCTCCTCCTCCGCCTCGGCGCGCGCCGCTGCCTGGCGTGCCGCCTCCGCCTCAGCCCACCGCCTCGCCTCCGCGTCGCGCGCGCAAGCCTCCTCGGCCTCACGCCGCGCCTCCGCTAGCTCACGCTCGCGTCGCTCCTCATTGGCCGCCTGCTCGCGCGCCTTCTCCACCGCCGCCGCCGCCGCCGCCGCCGCCGCCTCCGCCGCCCGCTCGCGCGCCTTCTCCAGCTCCACCGCACGGCGCGTCGCCTCCTCCTCCGCCGCGCGCACCTGCTCCTGCGCCGCCGCCAGCTGCGCCTCCAGCTGCGCGCGCTCCTCGACCATCCGACCGAGCTCCGCCTCCACCTCCGCAAGCCGCGCCTGCAGCGCCTCCTTCTGTGCCTCCGCCTCCCTGCGCGCCTCCTCCGCCTCCCTGCGCGCCTCTGTCTCGGCCTCGAGCTCCTTCATGGTCCTCGCCAGCTCGTGCGCCAGCGCAGCCACCTCCTCGCGCAGCTCGCCGAGTCTCCTCACCTGCGCCGCCACCGTCGCCTCGAGCTCGCCAAGCAGCTCGCCCAACACCCGACGCTCCGCCGCGCCACGAGCTGCCTCCGCCGCCGCCGCCGCCGCCGCCATGCGCAGCGCCACCTCGGCATCCTCGAGCTTCGCCTCAAGCGCGACACGTCGCGCCTCCTCGTCCGCGGCTTGCTGCTGCGCCGCCTCGAGCGCCGCCTGCGCCGCCGCGTCGAGCTCATCGCGCCGCGCCTTCTCTTCCGCCTCGCGCGCCTTGCGCTCCTCGTCGGCACGCTCCATCTCCGCCACTCGCACTTGCACGCCAGCTAGCGCCTTCTCCCGCTCCTCTGCCGCGAGGCGCAGCCGCTCCTCTGCCACCAGCTTCTTGCGCAGCGCCTCCACCTCCTCCTTGGCCCTTGACGCCTCGTTTGCGTTCCTCTCGATCGCGTCGCGAAGCTCCTGCTCCATCTGGATGCGGCGCTGCTGAAGCTTTGCAATCTCCTGATGCGACGCCTCGGCCACATTCTCGCACTTGGCGAGTCGATCGGCAAGTATCGCTTCGCGAGCGGCGGCCGTGTCTCGCTCCTTTTCCGCACGCTTCAGCGCCGACTCAAGGTCGGCGCACGCTCTCTGCTCATTCTCCAGCGCCGCTTGCACTGCCTTCAGGCTTGCCTGCGCACGCTCGAGGCCCCGCGCGGCATCGGTGGCTGTCCTTTGCGCCTCCTCTGCCTCGGCCTTGGTGTCACATCTGGACTGCTCGAGTCGGTCGCCCTTTGCCAGCGCTTTGACGAGCCGCGATCCGAGAAGGCTCTTCTCAGTGTCAGAAGCCGTGCGGCTCTTGTTGAGCTCCTCTTGCGCCTGCGAGAGCTTGTAGCGCAGATGATTGAGCAGCGATCCGAAGCGCGCGCTCTGTGCCTCGAGCAGCTCTTCCGTGTGCGTTTTTGACGACTCGAACCCGTTTTCATATAGGGTGTGCAGCCGCTGGAACTCCTCAAGTATCGGCGTGGAGGCCTCCTCGGGCATGCTCACGGCGAGCGCGGTCACAAACTCCTCGGCCTCCTCCTGCAGCCTGCTGGTCAGACCGGCTGGAAGCAGCTGCGCGGCGGGGATCCTTTCCACGTCCATCAAGGCGGCCGCCTCGTGACGAAAAATCGTCAAGGCAGCCGCCTTCGTTGGGGAAGCGCGCTGAGCTGGCGCCACGATTGCGCGCAGGCCGTCCGCGGCCATCACGCATTGAGAAAAATCGTCAAGACGGCCATCACGCATTGAGACAAGAGTTACCAGGTCTGTGTGTGGGCAGCCATGTCTCTCGCCGACGGCGCACGCCGCACGCTGGTCGAGCGCTTCGCGACCAACGAGCTGCGCGAGAATTATGGCCTGCGTCTCTTCCCACCGGTGATCGTCGGCCTCATGCTCAGCCTGGATGAGCTCAACCCGGTCAAGATCTTCTGCGCATACACGGGCGTCGAGGTCGAGGTGGTCTTCGTCGCGCTCGTGGGTGCGCTGCTCGTGCTCACCGTGCTCGAGCGGCTCGCGGTCGCCTACTACGCCACGCGCTCCTTCCTGCTCACGATCCAGACGGTCTTCTTCAAGTCGGTCGACGTGGTGGGCATCGGCAACATCCCGCTCGAGGGCCCGGTCATCTTCGTCGGTAACCACAGCAACCAGTTCGCCGACGGGATCATGCTCATCATGAACGCGCGGCGCAAGGTCGGCTTCCTCATCGCGCAGAAGTCGTGGGACCTGCCGGTCATCGGCTGGATGGCGCGCGCGCTCGGCTGCGTGCCGCTCAAGCGCGCGGCCGACCTGGTGCGGCCGGGCGTGGGCGCCGTGCGCGTGCACGGCGACGTGGCGCTGGGCGAGGGCACGCGCTTCACCGCCGAGCTGCGGCCGAACGACAGCATCATCGTCGGGCAGGAGCAGCCGCGCACGCCGTCGCGGCGCCGCGCGCGCAGCCAACCGGAGGTGAAGCGGCGCGTGCTGGCCGTGCTGAGCGACACGGAGCTGAGGCTGCGCCCGCCCGACGCGCCGCCCGCGACCGACGCCGCCGCCGCCGCCGCCGCCGCCGCGCCGCTGAGCGAGGCCGAGCGCGCCGCCGCCGCCGCCGCCGCCGCGTCGTCGTCGTCGGCCGACGGCGCCGCCTCCGCCTTCCGCATCGCGAGCAAGCCCGACCACTCGGCGATGTTCGGCACGGTGCTGCAGCGGCTCGAGCGCGGCGCGTGCATCGGCCTCTTCCCCGAGGGCGGCTCGCACGACCGGCCCGACCTGCTGCCGCTCAAGCACGGCGTCGCCGAGATCGCGCTGCAGTTCTCTGCGCGCGCCAAGGACGGCCGCGGCGTGCCGATCGTGCCGTGCGGCCTCACGTACTTCCGCGGCCACGAGTTCCGCGCGCGCGCCGTGCTCGAGTTTGGCGCGCCGACGTACGTGACCGAGGAGCAGGTCGCGCAGCACGCGACGGCGCCGCGCGAGGCCGTCGACGGGCTGATGCGCGAGGTGCGCGCGCGCGATGCACCTTTGGCATGCTTGCATGCATGCGCTCACGACATGGATGCCTCACGCAGCGCGCGTCTCTGCTGCACGCCGCACGCCGCGCTGTTTGCAACCCCTTGGAGGGCCGTGCCGCGTGCGTAGTGCACACGCACATGCACATGCACATGCACATGCACATGCACACGCACGCACGCACGCACGCACGCGCGCACGCACGCACGCACGCGTGGCGCAGGTCGAGGCGCGGCTGCGCTCGGTGCTCGTGACGGCGCCCGACTACGAGACGCTGCAGCTCATCCACGTGGCGCGGCGGCTCTACACGCCCGACGGCGCAAACCTGAGCGCCGACCAGAAGGGCGACCTCAACCGCCGCTTCGCCGAGGTGCGCATGCGACCATATGCATGCATGCGACCATATGCATGCTTCGCCGAGGTGCCGCGCAGACGCGGCACCGACACGCAGAGACCCCTCTTGCGGCACGCGCCGTCCGCACGCGTGCCTTGCACGCGCGCACGCGTGCCTGCCACACCCCCGCATGCGACCATATGCGTGCGTGCGTGCCATCGCGTCGTCGCGTCGTCGCGTCGTCGCAGGCGTCGCGGAAGCTCTTCTTCGAGACGGCGCAGCCGCCCGCCGAGCTGGTCGAGCTGCGCGACGCGCTGCGCTCGTACGCGCGGCGGCTGCACGCCCTCGGCGTCGCCGACCACCAGGTGCCGCAGCTGCAGTTCTGGGCGTGGCGCTACCTGCTCGGCTCGCTGCTGATGACGATCCCGCCGTGGCTCATCGCCGTCGTGCCCGGCCTCATGCTCAACGCGCCCATCGGCGCCCTCGCGCACCTCCTCGCGCTGCGCCACCAGCGCGTGGCGCTGCGCGCGTCCAACGTCAAGCTGCAGGCGCGCGCCCAGATGCCGCGTGCAGCCCAGATGCCGCGTGCGGCCCAAATGCCGCGTGCAGCCGCGTGCCGCCCAAATGCCGCGTGCCCAAATGCCGCGCCCAAATGCCGCGTGCAGCCGCGTGCCGCCCAAATGCCGCGTGCCCAAATGCCGCGCCCAAATGCCGCGTGCCCCCCACCCCTCGGCACACCTTTGCTCGCACCAGCTCGCATGCCTCAGCACGCCTCCGCCTCCGCAGCACGCGAACCCGTGCATGCATGCCTCTGCACATGCGTATGGCCTCTGCAGGCGCGCGACGTGGTGCTGTCGCGCAAGATCCTCGTCTCGATCGTCGGCGTGCCGTCGCTGTGGCTCTCGTACGGCGCGCTGCTCCACGCCTACTCGGGCTGGCAGCGCACCTCCGTCATCCTCGTCGTCCTCGCCTTCCCGATGGCGTCGTACGTCGGCGTGCGCGCGACCGAGGCGGGGATGGCCGCGTGGGCCGACCTGCGGCCGCTGCTGATGCGGCTGCTGCGCGGCGGCCGCACGCGCCGCGAGATGAGCGCGCTGCCGGCGCAGCGCGTCGCGCTGCGCCAGCAGCTGCGCAGGATGGCCAAGAAGCACGGCCCGGCGCTCGGCGACATGTACTACGCGCCGCGCTTCGACCCGCTCGCGCACAGCGACAGCCGCTCCGACCTCGCCACTCTAGCCGCGCCCGCGTCCGCGCCGGCCTCGGGAGCCGCAAAGAAGGAGGACTGAGCGCGCTTCGGTAGATCTCGGTAACGCACACGAGCCACCGATAAATGAGGATGCTCAAAACCTCTCTATCTACACCGTTGTGATTTGACTTCCCTTTACGGTAATAGAGCTCTCACCACACGTCGCTCCCGTGTCCCGTCGTTGATCTGGTACGTCTCACACGCAGCGTTGCATGAGTGCATGCAACAGATTTTCAGGTGATTTGTCTTCTACAGCAAAGAATAAGCAAACATGGAGCCTATGGAAGGCGGGTGGCGCATGCGATATTCGGGTCGCGACCGCGACGCTGGCCCAGCCAGCCATCAGAAGCCGTCGGCGGCGCTCCACGTGCTCTTGGTGACCGCTTCCTGCGCGAGGAAGCCGGCGGCGGCGATCATGCCGAGGCGCGCGTGCGCGAGCTCCTTCTCCTGCATCAGGCGGAACTCCTTCGGGTCGGTTGGCGCGAGGCCGAGCGGGTCGAAGCCGATCTGGCCGGCGACGTAGCCGGGGCGCAGTGCCGTCTCCGCCTTGAGCGTCGAGCCGTCGAGCTCGCGGAAGGCGACGCCGATGCGGTAGAACTCGCAGAAGGTGAGGCCGAAGCCGGCCGACGCCCACCACCAGAACGGCAGCTGCGGGATCTGGTCGATGGCGGGGCCTCCGACGCCGGAGAACAACGGGTGGAAGGACTCCTGCACGATGAAGCCGACGGCGGCGAGCATGCCGACGCGGCCGTGCGTCAGCTCGCACTCGCGGTACCGGTTGACCTCGAGCTCGGTCTTGCCGCTGAGGAAGCCGTACGGGTCGAAGTTGAGCTCGCCGCCGCCGAGGATGTTGTAGTTGCCCTGCTCACGAGTCGGCACGTGGGGGGGGCGGATGCACGTCAGATGCGGGGATGGGCGAGCGTGGGGATGGCGAATCGCGTCCGCAAGTCCGTCGTGTCAGCCGCGCCGCTCAGATTAGTCTTTGGGTTTCCTTTTCCATCGTCATTCGATGGTCGGCCGTATGGGCTTTTCCTCCTCGGGAGACGTGCGGTCTAGGTGAAGTGCAGGCTGCTGCGCGCGTGTGAGAGCGGCTCACCGGCAGGCCGTAGGCAAACTTCGAGGGCTTCGGCGCCCTGCCAAGCGACGAGACGGCGCCCTTCTTCGGCGGCTTGCGATCCCACTGCGCCTGCACGGTCCGGGCGGGCTTGACGTACTTCTTGACGGGCTTCTTGGCGACGGGCTTCTTGGCGGCGGTGGGCTTCACGGCGCCCTTGGTGAACGGCTTCTTGGCGACGGGCGCCTTCTTGGCGACGGGACCTTTGACATTAGCCTTGGCCACCGGTTTCTTGGAGGCCATCATCATCGACACGTGGGCACGCGACGGCGGCGCCTGCGCCACGAGCGACGGACGACAACATCAGATCAAGCGGTGGGATATTGAAGGCGCGTTGCATGGCTAGGGCTATCCGAGGGCAAAGGCTCACCGAAGCGAGGCCGACGAAGGCGGTGGCGCAGCACGAGGCGAGGGCGAGCATCTTGTGTGTCAACAATAGGATCGAACCGGTGCTGACACCGCGGTGCCCGCTCAAAGCTCAAAGGCGCTCGGAAGATTTTGGCGCATGCTTCCCTGGGCAGCTTCAGTGTGGCGCACTTGCCTCTCTAGAACGCTAGGGGCCGTCACCGTAAGGCGCCGCTACGCGGCGGCTCGATACGCTCGGCTCGCTACGCTCGCTAGGCACAGCGCTTGTCAAGCGTTGCCACCCAGCCGCCTCCATTTCTAACCCCTCTGCCCCCGCCGCCGTGTAACGGCGGAGACACGTAGATCGCCTTTTGACGGACACGCACCCCGGTCTCTCCGCCGCGCACACATATGCTCTCGCTGCTGCTCCCGGCGGCCACGTTCGGCTTTTCGGCGAGCCGCGTGACGCTCGAGACCGACGTATCACCCTGGAGTCCGGCGACCAGCTCCTGGCGCAAGATCGGCGCTGTGCCGCCGACGCAGGCGCTCACCCTGCAGGTACCCCTGACCATCGACGGCGCGGCTCGCGACGCACTGGAGAAGACCCTCTACGCTGTTTCGGACCCCGACTCGGCCTCGTACGGCAAGCACCTCGGCCACGAGGCGCTCAAGGCGCTGATCGCCGTCCCCGCCGACCGTGCCGGCCGCGTGCGCTCCTTCTTCATGGAGGCGGGCGCCTTCAAGGCCACCCTGTCGCCGCACGGCGACGTCTTCTCGATCGTGATGCCTGCGGCTGCCGTCGAGAAGGCGCTGCAGACCACGCTCGCTGTTTTCAGCCACGAGGCCAAGCCCAACGTGCAGATTGTGCGGGCGGAAAAGGCCTACTCGGTGCCCGGGTCGATCGCCCCGGACGTGGCGATGGTTGGCGAGCTGCACCAGTTTCCGCGCATCAGCGCCCGTAGCCTCGTTCACGAGGAGGAGCGCAAGAGTGAGGCTATCCTCGTCGAGGACGACTGGCCGACGAGCTGCGGTACCAGCTGCTCCGCAAAGTACCTGACGCCCGGCACGCTGCAGGCGAGGTACAACATCCCGGCGACGGCCGGCACGGCCGACCCGAAGAACACGATGTCGGTCGCGGAGTTCCAGGGGCAGTTCTTCAAGGAGAGCGACCTGGAGGACTTCTCCGAGGCGTGCGACGTCGACGTCGACGTCGCGTCGGTGATCGGCTCCAACACGTCGTCGGCCGGAGTCGAGGCGGAGCTCGACATCCAGTACATCCGGTCGGTCGCGCCCGGCGTAACGCTCACCGTCATCTACGACGCGTCGTACTCGCTGCTGAGCTGGGGCAACCAGCTGACGGCGCTCGACTCGCCGCCGCTCATCGCGTCGGTCTCGTACGGCAACGACGAGAAGCAGCAGAGCGGCGTCGCGTACATGGAGAGCGTCAACGCCGTCTTCATGAAGGCGGGCACGATGGGCGTCTCGATCCTCTTCGCCTCGGGCGACCAGGGCGTCTGCGGCCGCGAGGGCTGCGGCGTCTTCACGAAGCGCTTCAAACCCGACTTCCCCGGCGGCTCGCCCTACCTGACCGCCGTCGGCGGCACCGACTTCGTCACCCAGTCGGTGGTGGGGCCCGAGAAGGCGTGGTCCAACAGCGGCGGCGGCTTCTCGGACACGTTCGCCATCCCCTCGTACCAGGCCGCCGCGGTCGCCAACTACAAGATCACCGCGACGATGCCGCCGGCCGACCTGTACAACAACAGCGGCCGCGGCTACCCCGACGTGTCGGCGCTGGGCGGGCAGGTCAACCCGTACTGCATCACGACCGAGGGCCGCTTCGCCGGCGTCGCCGGCACGAGCGCGTCGTGCCCTGTCGTCGCCGGCGTCTTCGCGCGGCTCAACGGCCTCCGCCTCGCCGCCGGCAAGGCGCCGATGGGCTTCCTCAACCCGTTCATCTACAAGAACCCCACCGGCTTCCAGGACGTCACGCAGGGCGTCAACGACGAGGGCAAGACCTCCAACTACGGGTTCACCGCCGTCGCGGGCTGGGACCCGGCCACCGGCCTGGGCACCCCCGACTACGACGCCCTCTCCAAGCTCGTCTGAGCGCACCCACGCCACGCGCGTGCTCCTATGGCGTCGAGCAACAAAAGGATGCGGGCGCCTCTCGACGTTCTGAGTTCCGCACGCCAGGCCTGCCCAGATCCGAAAAGAATCAGAGAGAGGCCCGCACGTCGCGCGCTGGTGTGACCCTCGAAAAGATGCCTCGAATGTCCCGAACAACAATCAGGTAACTCTTCCCTTCACAGCTCACTCCAAGGTTCAGGTCAAGCAACCATCAATAGATTTACGTTGTTGGATTTTTGTTCTCTCGGTCTAAGCCGTAAAGTACTGTCAGCTACAATGCCTCGGTACATCCCCGCACGACCCATTGGCCATTGTCACGGCCCACGTGCACGTCGTCGATTGGCCTCGTTTCTCTGCGAGCCCCTTGGCCGGACCGCGCGCGCGCCGCGCTCGCGCTCGCGCTCATGCCGTGCCCGGCGGCTGCAGGGCGAGGAAGCACGCCCACGAGATGGGCACGCTGCAGAAGAGCGTGCCGACGCCGAGCAGCACCGCCATCTTGAGCGGCCGGTTGTTGGGCGCGCCGCCGCCCGAGCGCGTGACGGCGGTGACGAGGGAAGCGGCGACCACCGGCCCGAAGCCGGCCGCGAGGGCGAGGTGGAGCGCGAGCGTCGGGCCGACGGCCTGCGCGCCCGCCGCCGCGACGGCCCACGCGGCGAGGCAGCCGCCGCTGAGCAGCAGGTAGCTGACGAACTCGACGCTCGGCGGCGCGCGCAGCGTCGACTTGGCGTCGGCGCGCGGCTTGACGCCCTTCTGGTCGGATGGGTGGAGCGTGCGCACGAACGAGCCGAACCACACGTCGAGGAAGCCGGCGTTGACGCCGGCGAAGTTGCACGAGAAGTAGCGGTGGTGGTAGTAGTGGAAGGCGTCGGCCTGGAAGTGGTCCTCGAAGCCGCTGTGCGAGGCGGCCGGCGCGAGGATGAGGTGCACGCCGTTCCACAGCAGCGCAAACGGCGTCGTCACGAAGACGAGCGACGGCAGGACGCACGCGTAGTAGTACAGGTGCTCGATCGGGTGCATGCACAGCCCGGCGAACGGCTCGATGTCCGTGTTGCGGTGGTGGAGCGAGAACCTGCGCGTACAGCGCGTTGAAGTGGAGGAGCCGGTGCGCAAAGTAAAAGTGGAAGTCGCGCCAGATCGGCGTGAGCGCGAGCGCCGCGACAAACTTGGCCGTGCCGAGCCGCGAGCCGAAGGCCTCGCCGTCGCTCATGTAGGCCAGCCGGCCGCTCGCCCAGAGGAACGCAAACACATTCTCGAAGGCCACCCAGATGGCGACGCCCGAGACGGACCAGAAGAGGTTGTGGGCGACCTTGTCGATCTTGTACGCGCGGCTCGCGATGAACGGCCGCTCCGCCCAGCCCAGCCCGTACAGCGTGACGTGCCAGTACGCCGTGTAGCCAAACCAACTTGCGAGCCACAGCGGGAAGCGCTCGGCGAAAAAGGCCACGCTGAGGGGCGCGGCGGCGGCGGCGCTGTGCGACGAGAGGTCGTACGGCACAGCAAAGTACATGGCCAGCGCGATCACGGCCCACACGGTGTTGGGCGTGTTCACCAGCACAAACGGCCCGGCCTTCAGCCAGTCGATGAACGTGGGCTCCGGGATCTCCGAGGCGCCCGGCACAAGTTTCTTGTCGACGAAAGGCGGCACGATCTTGAAGAACCTGCCGCGCTGCGCGCCGGCGAAGCCCTCTATGAGCGAGGCGACGAAGGAGGCCGCCATTGGAGGACTCATGGCCAGGCGCAATCGCT